>ERZ773186.2167-NODE-2167-length-15050-cov-11.079026_pt1 | contig 15050 bp, 9 predicted proteins | sample MGYA00581000_ERZ773186 | MGnify/ENA primary metagenome ERZ773186 (study PRJEB29015, sample SAMEA2737752) | human gut metagenome | biome: human gut; feature: human-associated habitat; material: faeces | place: China | collected 2012 ...
CAGAAATAGACAAGCACTTGGATGACCCGAACTATGGTCATCCAGTGGATGATTTGATTGCAAGATTAGAACAGAAGATTGCGCAATGGAGATAAAGACAGATGATTTGTTTGATAGCGAATTTGCAATCTTGCTTGCTGCGGATTGCAAATCCGCAGATCCTAAAGAGGTTAGGTCGTTTTTTGACGACGGATTTCAAATCCGTCGGAGCGCCTAGCGGGCTTTAACCGACGGGAATTTATCTTAAAAATGCTAATAAAATGTCGTTTCTCTTTGCCGGACAAGAATATTTCCTTACCTTTGCATAGCATTTTATGCATGTGGAGATTACCGACGAAAGTTTAAAAAGAGAAAATATAAAAGAGAGACGAAAATGAAATTGAAATTCTTGAAATTGAGATCTTCGAAATTGAGATTCTTGAAATTGATGCTGCTGCTCTTCATCCTCCCTTTGCAGATGCTGGCGGCAGAACTGGGAGAGGCGGGCAAGCTGTTGGCGACGCTGCCTGGAGTGAGTGACGTGGAAACGCTGAAGAGTACGCATTTCCCGGAAAAATATGTGTTCTTCATCAAGCAGCAACTGGATGCCAAGGATGCTTCCAAGGGTAGCTTTGAGCAGCGAGTGATACTCTGCCACAGAGGATTCGACCGTCCTACCGTGCTCGTAACAGAAGGCTACAACGCCAAGTATGCATTGCGCGAGGGATACATCGAGGAACTTTCCAAACTCTTCGATACCAACATCATCACCGTGGAGTACCGCTATTTCGACAAGTCGATGCCTAGTCCTTGCAACTGGGATTACCTCACCGTGGAGAACTCGCTCTACGATCTGCACCACGTAAACCAGACCCTGCATGCAATGTATAAGGGCAAGTGGATTGCTACGGGTATCAGCAAGGGCGGACAGACCACGATGTTCTACCGAGCTTACTTCCCGAATGATGTGGATATTTCCGTGCCATACGTTGCACCACTAAATAAGGGTGTAGAGGATGGCAGACACGAGAAGTTCCTGCAGCATGAGGTTTCTACCAAGGAGAACCGACAGAAGGTGCTCAATTTCCAGCTGCTGCTCTTCAAGCGCAAGGCTGCGCTGCTGCCGATGTTCGAGAAGTACTGCAGCGAGAAGCAGTATCGCTTCAATGCGCCTATCGCCGAGATCTTCGATTACTCGGTGTTTGAGTATGCCTTCGCCTTCTGGCAGTGGGGGGAGGACATCAGGAAGATTCCTACGAATGATGCCACCGACGACCAGGTGTTCAAATACTGGATCAACATGTGTGAGCCGGAGTATTTCACCAACTACAATGCCACTGCATCTTTCGATGTGCAGGCTGCCAGGGAGTTGGGATATTACGGATATTACACCAAGCCATTCAAGAGATACCTGAGCATCAAGTCGGCAAAGGGTTATCTGAAGAAGCTGATGGTGCCTAAGGGTGCCGAGAACGTGGAGTTCTCGCCAAAGCTTTACAATTATACCGTGGATTTCCTGACCAAGAACGATCCGAAGATGGTGTATATTTATGGTGATATCGACCCATGGGGTGCATCGGGCATCTATGGATTGCCTTTCACCAAGAACAAGAAGAACCTGCATGTCTATATGTGTCATGGCGGTTCTCATCTCACCCGAATCCTGTCGTTCCCTGAACCTACCAGACAGGAAATCATCGACCTGATAGGTGGATGGCTGAAGGAATAAGTCTTTTAAAAACAGATATAAAAAACGGATATAAAAAAAGCGTCTTGAAATCACTCAAGGCGCTTTTTTATATCTATAATGTTTATCTTATCTATATGTTTATCTTATCCGTTTGCGATTACTGCTTCTGTGATAACATCCGGCACATATCCACTCGTCACCCCAATTTAACCAGTATTTAATTAAAAATACGTTTATTTGTGTTAAAATATAGTTAAACGGGGGGGATTTGTAGAATCTATATGAATTATATACCTTTGCAACCAGAAATCAGTCTCCAAGTAATATACAAGGGGATTGGTTGACATATGTTGAGGACCATTTGATAAGTCATAATAGGTTTATATTGGTTATCAACAATGTTTATATTGCTTAACAACAATGTTTTATATTGCTTAATAACAATGTTTTATATTGCTTAACAACAATACAACAGTAAGATTCCGGATAACCGGATAAATATTAATATAGTAAGTGATAAATGAAAAGGATAGCAGTTTTGCTGTTTGTTATTTTGGAAATTAAAACAGTAGGTTACTCACAAGATTTCGCCCTGAAGACGAACGGACTCTACTGGGCGACAACCACACTCAATATGGGCGTGGAGAAGGCACTCGGCAACCAGGTAACCCTGGAAGCAGATGTAGCATACAATCCCTGGACATTCAGGGAAGACAAGAAGATGCACCTTCTGATAGCGCAGCCGGAACTGAAATACTGGCTGTGTGAAAAATACGAAGGTCATTTCGTTGGTATCCACCTACATGGCGGCCAATTCTTTGGCGGATTTGGCAGCAAGCTCTACGACGGCTACCTGGCAGGCGGAGGCGTAACATACGGTTACGACTGGATTCTCTCCCCTCATTGGAACATGGAGGCAGCCATCGGCGTGGGATACGCCCACCTCTGGTACAAGCAAAGCCCTAACTTGCCCTGCATCAAGTGCCAGGAAAAGAAGAATGAGAACTATATAGGTCCTACCAAGGCCGCACTATCATTAGTCTATATCTTTTAATATAAGTGCATCATTTAATCGCAAAGAACATCATGGATAACGAAATGAAACTCAAAATAGCATATCTGGCTATAGCTGGTGTAGGCTTGGCTCTTCTGACGGCTATGTCTTCATGCAGCAACCAGAGCATGGCAAGCGACAAAAAGATTACATGTACTCCCGATTCCTTTATGCTCCTGCCAGATAGCAGCAATCAGGCTGCACTCAACCTTCAGGTTCATATCCCGAAGCATTATTTCTCGAAGAGAAGCCGTCTCTTCGTAATACCTGTATTGACAGACAGCGACAGCATCGTGGCTAAATACAAGCCTATAGTGCTGGATGCGCCAATCTACAGCAGGAAGATGGAACGTAAATGGGTACTCGACAGCATTGCTGACCCATACGATTCTATTGCACAGAAAGTTACGAACACGAAAGTAGATTTATCCGTGTTATATAACGACACCATCACCCTGCCTGCAAACTTCCATAAGGGAAGCCTCGTGGCAGTGGCTTCTGCCGACGGATGCGGCGAATGCCGTGCCATCAGCTATACCAAGATAGCCGATGTGTTCCGTCCGGAAATCAAGAAGCAACTGCACCTCAACTGGATGATGCATACCTTCGAGATCAAGCCGAAGATAAGAGAAGGAAAGGGCGTGGCACGACTTGAGTTTGCTATCAATAAATATGATATCAATCTCAAGATGAGCAACAACCAGGCTGAGCTCGACCACATGTTGAGCGATATAGCTCCAGTGCTCAGCGACAGCCTCGCTACCCTCACTTCTTTGGGCATCTATGGTCTGGCGTCAGCCGACGGCCCGCTGAAGTTTAACACCCCACTTTCCCGCAACCGTGCCAACTCAGCCCTGAAGTGGCTGCTTGCTCACATAGAGAATGGCGACAAGGTGAAGAAGATAGCCCGTATCGGTTCACGTCCTGAAGGATGGCAGCCAGTATTGGATGCGATGGTGGCCGACGGCGATGCCGACAGCACGATGGTGAAGAACATCCTGACCCGATATGCCAACTTCAACGATGATGTGCAGGAGCGCTATATCCGCCGCCTGCCTATCTGGAACAGCATCAAGAAGAAGTATCTGCAGAAGAGTCGTAGCGTGGAATACACCTACACATACATCATCAAGAACTTCACCACCGATGAAGAAATGCTGCAGATGTACGAGCTCCGCCCAGATGCCTTCAGCGAAGATGAGTTCCTGCATGTGGCACAGATTGCAGAGAGTGCAGAAAAGCAGAAGCAGGTGTATGAGACGACTTTGAAATATTACCCTATGTCGAAGATTGCAGCCAATAATCTTGCCATCCTACTCGAGAACGAAGGCAAGGGGGATGAAGCTGAAGAGATATTGAACCGCCAGAAGGCAGAAGAGACTAAGAATAGCCCAAAGGCACTATCAGAATAAAGCACAGCGTATGACAAGATTAAAAGTTATCATATATGGCATGGCACTGGCTATGTCATTCACCTCGTGCGTCCGTGAAAATCTGGACCAATGTCCTTCTCTGCGTATCAACATCGAGGTGAAAGACAAGAATTATTTCAATGTTGATCAGACTGTTCCTGACGAGAAACGGGATGAGAATCAGCCATTTAGGTCATTCGTTCCGTCTCTTTCCTATCGTCTGAGCCGACTCAACGATGACGGCACTCAGCAGGTTGTCGTAGAAGAAAAAGGTTTCGGAGTAGAGGGTGACGGATTCGCCTATCCCGTAAGCTTCGACCCCGACATGCCTTTCGGAAAATACGTCTTTACGGTATGGGGAGGTATGAGGAAGCGAGGCGAACTCAATCTGGATAAAAACGAGCTGTTGCTGCATCCGGAGCACAGTCAGGGCGATGATGTTTATCAGGTTTGCGATACCCTCGTCTATGATGAAAACCATTATTGCTATACCAGCGAGATGGAGCGCACCAAGGGTAAACTGGTTATATGGACAGAGAATCTTCCTGCGGGGTATCACCTGATGAATACTGAAGTAAGCCAGCTCTATGGAATAGTAAATCCAAGTTTCCTATATTCTGAAGAGACCAGCGTCTTTCATGAATCGGAAATTGAAGCTGGCGCCAAGACCAAGACCTCTATTTTCCTGGCTCCTTCTTTCCAGAAGGAAGAGTCGGTGGTGGATGTCAATTTCTATAAGAATAATGGCGAAGGCGCAGGCAGCAGTTCTTCTGTGTTGAAGCCTGATGACGTGAAGGTAAGCATGGAGCGCAACAAGATTACGGTGCTAAAATATGTGTACGATTCCGACCGCGATCGCTTCACCATCTATATGAAGGTGAACGACAACTGGGAGGAAATTCACGGTATGATACTGGATTGATAATTAATTTATACTTAATTTTTAAATTTATAATTTATGAAAAAAGGTATGTTTTTTGCGCTTGCAGCAAGCAGCTTGCTGTTCAGCGCATGTAGCAGTGATGACGCTGTGGTTAGCACAGAGGGTCAGAATGAGGCAGTACAGCAGATTGTATTGCAGGTAGCAAGTAGCGGTGATGGCTTGACAACACGTGCCGGCCGTCCATTGTATTCTTCACAGGCTTTGCAGACTATCCAGAATGTTCGCGTAATGATTTACAAGAACGAAACCGGAGGTGGCGAGAAGACTATTGTCTATGACAAGAAGTTGAACTGGAAAGAGAGTACTACTTACAACACAAATGGCCATGGTCGCCAGTTTACGATTTCCTTAAAGGGTGATGATAGACTGGAGAAAGGTAGCTACAAGGTTATGGCTGTAGGTTACAGCGATAACAGTGACTACAACTATTCTTTGGATGTAACAAGTGATGCAGCCCTTGCTGGTAGTACTTACAGTGATATTACTGCAACCTTGAAGGCAGGCAAAAAAGATGCAGAGGAAGTATTCGCTGGTGATGCAGCGCTTACAATCGGCGATGATAAGAAAATTACCAACCTTACTTCTGGTGAAGAGGATGGATTGGATGTAACCTTGCATCGTCAGGTAGCTGGTAGCTTCGGTTATTTCTGTAACATCCCTGCCAAAGTTGGTGGCAAAATTGCCAAGACCCTCCGTCTCGTAGTAAGAGATAAGAATGATATGTTGACTTTCAAAGACTTCAACAGCTCATTCACAGCTAATGGAGCAACTGGCAGCACTATCAAGTATTATGTTAATGGTTCTAAAAGTGCAGCAGCACCTACTTCAGATGCACAGTTCAAAGGCGGCGACAACGGTTATGTGCTCTACTCTATCGATTTGAGTAAATGGTTCACTGAGGGTGATAAAAACAAGGACGGTCTGCTGAATGCTGAAGATACCTGGAAGCACCCTGATGATGTAAAGACTCAGGTTGTGAAGGGTTCTGTATTCGGAAGCAGCTTTGTCATTCCATTTAATTTAACTAGCGGCAAGAGCACCATGGAGCTTCAGCTCTTGGATGACGAAGGCAATATCATCAAGTTCTGGACTGTTTCTATCCCAGCTTCAGATGTAAATAGTGATACCCAAAATGGAAATGTTGCAGACCAAAGCGCTTCTATCTTCAACGTGGTTCGTAACCACATGTACAACTTGGGTGTGAAGACTTCAAATGGCACAACTGATCCAGATCCAAGTAATCCAACTCCAGATCCAGATCCAGATCCAGACAAACCAAAACCAGGTACTGACCAGCCAGAAGACTTGAGCAAATCTCAGAACCTCATCTTGAAGGTAAACGACAACTGGGAGGCTATCCACAAGTTGGTTTTGGGTGATTAATCTTACTACGTGCTCTATAAAAAAATAGGCAGTATTAAGAAAATATATCCAAGGGATGCGAAGAGCCAGCTATAGGCTCCCGCATCCCTTATTATCCCAACATCAAATATATTATTTATCATTCATTTTATACTCAATTCCCATTCAAATCGAATAGGCGAACATTGAAATCGAATAGACGAATATGATGAGAAAATCTATAAAAAACAATTTAAATATAATCCTCGCAGCCAGTCTCCTAATGGGCTGCAGCGCAAGCAATGATGCGCCTGATACCCTCGCCGACGGCTCGCATGCCGTGAAGTTGAACATGAGAGTGGGTGTAAGCGCAGGTGTTGTTACCGGCTCACGAGAACTTGATACGTGGGATGGAGCACAGCAGGTGAATGATATGAGAATCTACGTCTTCAGATGTCCCGAAGACAAGAAGGGCACCCCCGAAGAAGCATATACCTATTGCATCCCTATTGAAACGGAAGCAGCCAAGAATGGTTACTATTCCGTTGACGCATTCAACAATAGAGAACCCTACTATTCTGCCGAGCACCAGAACATGCCCGAGCAGCATCTATACACCATCGAACCCTATCTGGAGAACGGCTACTACTACCAGTTTCTAGCCATAGGCAGAGATGACAAATACGCAACGACGAAAGTACTTACAGAACCAAATTTCATTGAAAACGAAACGAAACTGGAGGACGCAAGAATCGCCCTCACCGAGCAGGCAAAAAACAGCGCCAAACTCGGTATCCTCAATACCACAGAGCTGTTTAGCGGCATTCTGCAAGACGAGAATACCCGAGAGAAAGCCCCCGTACTCGTAACGAAAGATACGAAATACTTCCACCGCACGCTGACCGCCAGCCGTAATGTGGCTGGTCTGATGATTTACGTAGAAAACATCCCGGCACAGGTGGAGTCGAATGCAGCAGGAGACGTGAGCACCGTTACCTTTAAGCCCACCTCTTTATCCGTTGTAGCCACCGGCATCAGCACCGAAACGCTGATAAGGCAGAAGCAGGCACCAGCAGATGCTGAACCGTTGACTTATCAGACGTTGGGCACCATCGACCTCACCCCCTCAAACGGATGGACCGTAGATGCTACAGAGAACATATTCAAGCGAGCTGAAGACTCCCAGAAAGGATGGAAGGCAAACAGCTACATGATAAGCAACTTCATGATGCCTACACCAGAGGGAAAAATGCAGAAAAGCAAGAACTCGGCCGAGAACGAGACCACCTTCTATCTGCATTACACGGATGGCACGCACCACAGGTACGACAACATCAGGTTGTCAGCAGCCACTGGCGACAAGTTCAAGTTCCCTATCGAGGCAAACCACCTGTATTGCCTGGGAGCCAAGAGCAAGACCGTGAACCAGCCATACGACCTGAAGGAGTATTACGAGCCGGTGATGACCGACGTGAAGATTGAGATAGAACCAGCCTTCGAAAAAAAACATGTATTTGAAACAGAATAAACGTTACAAAACAGCATAAAAACGAAAATAGAATATGCAGAAATCAAGATTTAGCATCTATAAGATAAGCTCCATCAAGATGAACACCATCAGGATGAACGCCATCAGGACAGGCATGGTGGTAGGGGTTTGCTTCCTCCTCGCACTAGCCGCAGGATGCAGCAGCGATGCCGATCTGCCACCTTATCCAGATGGCAGCAATGGAGATGCTGGCATGAATCAGCCTTCTGAAAAGGACGACGAGATTACGACAGTTCCCTTCACCATCACCCTGGGCGGATTAAGCAGCAGCGATGGCAATGCAGGGCAGGGGGGCGGAAACACCCGTGTAGCCCCTCCTGGTGCAGGATCCTCTTCCTCGTCGGGCACAATAGGCGAGGACGACGGATATACCGAGACCGACAATGTCAATGCCGTAAGGCTGATAGCTTTTCGCCGAAGAGTTCAGAACAATGGAGAAAATTCTGCAACCTATGATGCCGCAGTCAACGATATCCAGGGCTTCGAGTACGACCCTACCAACGACAGGGTGATTAACGGAAAGCCCACGTTAGAATACGGCAAGAAAGACGATTATCTTTCGGGAAACCCCCACAGGCACTATGTGGTAAAGGGCACCTTCGGCATCAGCAGGGGCTACGAATATCGCATCATTGCCCTCGCTTACGATAGCCAGGAGAAATCGCCCTATCCGCAGTATCAGGCAAACCAAGTGATTACCAATGATATGCTCAATATCAAGAGGGGCACTACATTTCAGGAGTTCAAGGCCACGTTTGCGAGTTACCTGGTCGATGATGGCAAAACCGACACCCCCAACAACTGGCTTGGCTATCTAAAAAAAATAGCTCTCTTACTGCATAATGTAGATTGCTTGAGCCGCCGGCTCATCACGGTGCCGCAGCTCTTCTATGGCACCCTCTACCAGCAGGGAGATGCCACTCAAAATCCAATCATCTCTTCTGCTGATTACCAGAAGGAAAATCTGGGAAACAACGCCCCTACGCCGCTTGTAGGAACACTCTATAGAGGCATGGCAGAAGTGGAGGTTCATATCACTCATGCCGCCCATTACAGCATTACAGCGCAGACGCAATGGTATTGCCTACTTGCCGACACCGTGCTTACCCAGATGCCTCTTACCAGCTACGACGGTTTTAAGCAGGGTAGTGTACCTGTCGAAAAATATCCAACAAAGGGAGGCTCCTATACCGCCATTGCCTATGCCCCCTTCCCGGGTGAAGGCGAGGAAGTGGTGCTCAAGGCATTTGTGCTGCCAGGCAAGACCCATCTTGCCGTGAGAATAGGCTTCGATGCCTTACCTTTCGCCCACAATTATCAGATAAAGGCAAAGGATATGATGTCTTCTGAAGCAGCCACGGGCGTTATCGTGGTAGATGGAGTCAGCAACCTCTTCTATCTGAGGCGAAACCATAAATATGTCTTCACATACGATGAGCAAAAGACACTTACAGACGGCGGACATTTGCTCGATTAAGATCAAGAGAATTATCAAGACGTTATGCTATGTTTTAAAATCAAACAGACAATGAAACTGCATTTTATATACAAAACTTTCATATCATTTTTGTTGGCATTCCTGATGGCTGTGCCCGCCTCTATCCAGGCGGCACAACCCAAGGATGACAACACCAGTCCCTATTTCGAGAGTGCTGCCGTTAGAGACTCGTTCAAGAACTGCAAGAAACCCATCTGGACCAACAACTGGGTTGATCTGCCAGCCGACAAGCACCAAGACCATTTTGTGGAGTTCAACAAAGACCCCAAATATGGCAACATGACATTCCGTGAACTGCGCAACCGCCGTGCCCTTACAGGCGAATCGTGCACTATTAACAAATTGATTGGTGTGGTAGGCGTAGGCAGCTGGACCAAGAATCTGGGTGCCCTTACCGACGATTCACTCGACAACTATGCCGAGATAAAATCCATAGTTAAGGTGGGCGTAACCGTAAACCCTATCGTGAGTGTCAGAGACATGGATAATTATTACAGCAAGGGCACTGTGGCAGGATATGCAGTTGTGGCAGGTTCGGGTAGCAGCTTGCTTACTCTTGATGTCATCAAGACTTACTCTATCGGTTTCTATCGTGATGGCGTATTGCAGGGTGTGAAGGCGGTAAGGGAAGGTCAGGATGGTTCGGGGGTTACCCTGAAACTGCTTCAGATTCCTGGAACCGACAATGTCAGTATCATGCTTACAGCTCAGAGTGATTGGCTCTTCGATGAAATCACTCTCGACTGCTCGGGCGGTGTTCAGGCTGATGTTGCCAACCTGATGGAAATAAGGTATGCCTTCGTGGGAGAGCCTACTGAGTTTACGATTACCAATGGAGGTATAAAGAATTTCAACAACTATAGTCAGGGTAAGACCGATATAGCACTCAGCAAGATGCAGGGATGGAACCCGGCAATCTTATTTCCTTTGCCGTTCATACCATCGGAAGTAAACAAGATGACCAATGACGATTTGGACGACTATGCCATCATCACCCCGATTCTGGACGTAGCCTACCAGGGCGGTGCCAAGTTCATGATGAAGAATAATAAAAATCCCAATGCTGAAGCTTTCGAGGCAGGTATGGAGACAGGCTTTAAATATAAAGCGTTAGATGTGCTGAATCTGACGGTTGGACCGTGGATAGAATTGATACTTTTCGACCATAATGGAAAACAGGTCCAGAAAGAAACCATTTCGGCTCAGATTCTCAATCTCTCGTTGGGTAAGTTAGCTGACGGTACTGTAAGCGTCAAGGCAAAGGTCCCTTTCTCGGGTTGTGAAATCAGGTTCCTTACTGTGCTTGGTTTAAAAGTTGTGGGTGGTATGGGTATTCACTATGGATTTGTGAAGCTGCCGCCGGATGTATCCCACCGGTGCCAGATCAATCCTACCATCAGCAGCAACATCTGCGGGTCGCAGACTTCGTTTACTCTCCGTTCTAATCCGAAAGTAAGCGTAACATGGAGTCTGGTGAATGCATGGGATTTGAAAAATAACGATATTTTTGCCATCACACCAGTAAAGGTTACCTCTGATGGTCAAGTTACCAATCTGGAACCTGGTAAATATACCTTCAGGGCCACGGCTCAGGACGGATGTTATGATGAAACCACCATTACCGTAGGTGGTTTTAATGATGGAAATACAACTTGCGGCAAACCACTTGTCAACAAACTGGGTGAAGATTTCTACGAGGTATCGCCTAAGATTCACGAAACATCCGGCTCGTTGCTTTCTATCTCTGATCTCAAGGATAGAGACAATATTATCAAGGGGGAATATGATCAATATGCCGAATATATAGGTGGCTTGAGTCTTGCCGATAACCTCTGCATCATCGGAATTCACCGTAAGGATGGTCAACTGATATACGATGCTACCGACCGACACGAAGGTGAATCAGAGGCGGATGCCGTCAAGAGAGCTCAACCTAAGCGCATTGGTTTTGTGGTAGAGGCTGATGCTACAGTAATCAATTTGCATGCCCTGCAATTCCTGCAGATACGCTGCTATAACCAAGGCAAGGAAGTATATCGCCATCTGATAGATGAGAACAATGCGATTGGTGCAGATATCGGAGGTTCAGGCAAGCTGCAAAAGATAAGATATTCTATCGAAGTTCCAGCCTACGACAGCAAAGGCAAACAGATTCAGATGGATGAGTTCCAACTCTGGAATTCGGGTGTACTCAATCTGGGCGGTTCTAAACTCCGTATCTACTATGCTTTTATCGAGGAGGCTGCCGATGACTGTTCTTCGCCACTTGCATGTAGCAGTATGGTGATGTCGCATAATCATTCACATACTACCATCAATGCTAATGAAACCAAATTTGGCGGAGCGGTGAGTGTGGCTACTGTAGATGATAACTTAGGTTATCTGGTGGATGATGACTTGAATACCTATATGGCGGTTGCCAATACGGTAAGTCTGGGAGTTGGTCAAACATTCGCCGTAAAGATGGGTAGAACACTCGACTATCATCATCAGTTGGGAATTGTCATTGACAACAAGACTTTCCTGGCAGCCATAAACGTAGGAGACTGGCTAACGGTAGAAACCTTCAAAGACGGTAATTCTACGGGAGATAAATTTACCGACTGGAAGGTGATTTCCGCTAAAGTAGCGGGTTATGGCGATAAGAATATCCTCTTCCTTCAGCCAAAGAAAGCGTATGACGAGGTGCGATTTACTTTAGGCAAAATTGTAGGCGCATTGGATGTGCAGAAATTCTACGGACTCGTGACACGTGGTGATATTGATAATGATGGTATTCCTGACTGTAAGGACAACAACTCGTGCGTAGATCGTGTAAACGATATCGTTGTCAACAATGTATGCGTAGGAGATAAGATTGTCGTAACTGCTACCGGATTGACCGGAGTAGATTATCATCTTTACTTCGGTGATAAGAATGCGGGAGAGAATGGCATTGTGTCTCTGCATTCTACATCAGACACCAAGAACAATATAAAATGTTCTTATATCACCAAGAAGCCGGGCGAATATCAGCTCACCTTCTTCGACGGCAGCTGGACGCCACTCTCTTCAGTAGTATATCAGGTTCATCCATTACAGACCCGATGGCTTCCGAGTGCATCTACCAATGAATGGAACAAGTGGGACAACTGGAGCGACGGTTCGCCTTACTGCTGCACCAACGCCATCATCTCGTCGGATGCCGATAACTTCCCAATGATGGGCACGCCAGTGAAGCCAGCCGACTACTGCTGCAAGGACATCTTCTTCGAACCCCGTTCGGCGGTGGATAACGTGCCATCACTCAACTATCGCAAGGCATGGGTAGAACTGGAGCAGAAGCCGAACCATTACTATCTGCTGAGTGCACCGCTCAAGCAGATGTACACGGGCGATATGTTCATGCCTGCCGACACCACGAAGGCGAAATACTTCGAGGATCTGAACGAAGAAAACTGGAAGGAACAGCGCTTCAACCCGAGCATCTACCAGCGCCTCTGGGCGGCTGCGCATCCGGGTAAGATTTATTCGCTGGACAGCAAGGAAAATCCGGTTTTGGAGAATGAAACGCTTGCCGTGAACGAGGCCACCTGGTCGCACAACTTCAATGCCGTGGCTAAGCCTTACGGCATGGGTGAAGGCTTCTCTATGTGGATAGACAACGGCAATCTGCCGGCTACCAATAAGTTCAGTATCCGCCTGCCTAAGGCGCATAAAGAATATAGTTACTTCGTGGATTACGATCAGGAGAAAGTGGCTAGTGAAACAGTGACGAAAGATGCAAATAAGATAAACCGCTTCATCTACGAACCGGATTCTCCGAAGGAAGGTGACTTGACGATGGAATATAAGTATCTGTCGGAAGGCAAGGAAGTGACGGAGAACCGCACGGTGTTCGTGGGGCAGAGCGAGTATCAGATTACGCTGAAATCGGATATTCCTACGCAGACCTTCGTGCTGGGTAACCCATTCATGAGCCGCCTGAATATCAAGAAGTTCCTGGAGGTGAATAAAAACGTGAGCAGTGTGAAGGTGGAAGTAGAGAATGAATTAGGAGGTATGGAAGAGCAAACTGTAAGCAAGGTCGCTTCTACGGGCAACGCCACCACCATCGCCCCAATGCAGGCATTCTATGTTACCACAAAAGATGCGGCGAGTACGCAAATTACCCTGCTGCTCACCCCAGAAATGATTGGTGGAAGCAAGAAGGCTACTGAGGAAAGTAAACCTGCAGAAGCCAAGGGACTGAAAGTGTGTGTGGAAAGTCTGAAGACGCGAAGTAAATCAGCAGCTATGCTGGTGGTGGAGAATTCAGAAACTGCTTATGATGTTTCTGCCGGTTCTTCTTTCAAGAACTCTGTATTGGTTCCAACTCTTCTGGATAGTGAAGTGAAGTCACCTTTGAAGGTATTTGGCATTCAGCAGAGTCAGGCTTACGATATCCTTCCGATGACTGGAGATACACCTTTAGGAATCTATCTGTCGCAAAAGGATAGCATCCGTATCGAGGTAAAACCTATTCAGGGTGTTGATATGAGCGGATATGTTCTCCATGATATGCTTTCGGGTGCCGATTATTCACTCGATTCTCCTCTCATTATTGCGGATGCCGAGACCTCGTTAGGCAGATTTGTTATCAGAAGCCGTTATGGAAGTACAGATGTGACATCTGTCGATACTGATCAGCGCATCAGTATTGTTCAGGAAGGTTCTTCTGTCCTCGTGCAATCTGCCCGCGGTCTGCTCAAGAGCGTTAAGGTCATAGACCTGAATGGCAGAATCATCAGCAGGGTACAGGGAAATGGTTCAAGGTGTTTAAAGGCGAGCATAGCCACAGGCATTCAAATCATACACATAGAATTGACAGATGGTAGCAGTAAGGACTATAAGATGATTTTCTAAGTGAAATCAGAATAGCGAATTACATTCTTTTATTAATAATTATCCCTGCCAGCTTGTGAAAGCTGGCAGGGATTTTTATTTGAAAATCAAAAGATTCAAAGATATTATATGTTACATCTTCTTTATCCGTTTGCGATATTTCCGAAGAAATCGAATGAGGCATCCCAATCCTTCCAGACTGGCTCTCTGCCCAATTCCTTCAATCTCGCATTGATTACCTTGGCGGTACGCTCATCGCTTACGGTGAACTGCTCCAATGCCTGAGGATAGGTATGATAACCGCCAGGATTTACCTTTGATTCTGCCGACATGGTGGTGACACCCAGTGTTGCCATGTTGTCACGGATGTAGGCTGGCTCACGGGTAGAGTAGGAGATATCTACATCGTGGTCGAAGATACGCATGGCGAAAGTTGCCTGTGCCAACTGCTTATCGGTCATGAAGCAGTTTGGCTGGAAACCTTCGTTCTGTGCAGGGCGCATACGAGGGAAGTTCACGCTGTACTTGGTCTTCCAGTAATGCTTCTGCAGGTAGCGCAGGTGATGAGCCATCATCACTACATCCGTGCGCCATTCCTTCTCCAAGCCGATGAGCACACCCATACCGATGGAGTGAACGCCTGCCATACCCATGCGGTCGAAACCGTCGCAGCGCCACTCAAACTTGCTCTTCATGCCACGTGGGTGGTAGAGCTTGTAGT
>ERZ773186.2184-NODE-2184-length-14985-cov-12.281246_pt1 | contig 14985 bp, 10 predicted proteins | sample MGYA00581000_ERZ773186 | MGnify/ENA primary metagenome ERZ773186 (study PRJEB29015, sample SAMEA2737752) | human gut metagenome | biome: human gut; feature: human-associated habitat; material: faeces | place: China | collected 2012 ...
CGGCCTCGATCGCGTCATGAATGGAATAGTCCATGATGATCTCGCCGTTGGGACCGACGGCAGCCAGCTGTTTGATGCCGCCGCCGAAACGGGAGCCTATACCGGCCGCCATAATAACCAGAGCTGTTTTCATGAGTTTCCTCCTAAATTATCGCTGGGGTGCGTACCCGGCGTTGTAACCTTTTATCTTCCTTACTTTTCAACATCCTGCGGGCAGTTTATGCACCCGCCATGGTCATAAGATACTGAATCGCACTTGGGCCTGCCATGTAGAGGATGGCCACCTGCAGCAGGCACATGATGCCAAAGTAGAGCAGCGCCGCCAGCAAATTGGTGCCACCGCGCTGGACCAGCAGCTCGGTGCGGCCGTCGCCCTCGGGGCATGCCATGTAGATCTCCTCGATCTGCGCCTTGCTACTGTCGTGGTACCAGGACACGGCAAACATGCCCAGAATCACCTTGAACGCCCAGATGCCGATCTCGCCGATGGTGTAGGCGGCGGGCAGCCAGCCAAGCGGCAGGCTGCCGAAGAAGGTGGGGTTGAAGGTGGCAATGATCGACATAAAGCCGGGGATGCTCAGCACGACCATGACCAGCGTGGCCAGCAGGCCCTGCTTCCACATTTTGCGGTAGAACAGGTAGGCCGGGCCAAACAGAAACGCCGAAAGCGAAAGGGTGACTTTCTGCTTTGTCTCGCTCATGCGGAAAAACTGCATCAGGTAGTACATCGGGCTGCGGCCCACAAAGGTGGCCCAGTCCTTGGCCTTGATGCCCTCGATGGGGTCCTCGGGGCCGATCTCCCGCCGCTGGATGCCGTCCGGGCCTGCGGAGTAGGTGTCGATGTGGGGGCCGGGGGCAGCGCGGTCATTGCGGGGGGCACCGCCAGGGTTTACATCGCCGGGGTTGCGGGCGTAGATGGGACCCTGATCCTGCGGTTTTTGCGGAGCCGCGCCAGGGGCTTCCTCGCCTGCTTTGGGCAGCGGGCAGCCGCAATGGCTGCACCGCACCGCGCCGGGGGTGTTGTGGGTGCCGCAGTTGGGGCAGGTCGCCGCATGAGCGGCTTCGGCCGCACCCGCGCCGACTTCGGGTTTCCATTCAAACCCGGCCGCATGCTCGGACTGGTGCATGCAAGCGCCGACCTTCTGCCAGCAGGCCCGGTGGTAGGGGGTGCCGCAGTCGGGGCAGACGACGATGTCATCCTCGTCGGTAAATGCCTGTTCACAGACAGGGCAATGGTTTCCTGTGTAACGTGTCATGTGTGGTATCCTTTCCGTAACATAAGGCCATTATACCGCATCAAATGGATAAATGCAAAGAAAACATAAAAACTTTACAAGATAGATGGATTTTACAAGTGAAATGGATCTGTTTGTGCTGTAGGGGCGGCATACATCCCCCCCTGCGAATATTTTATGCGTTCCGCCCTCTTTACAACGCCCGCCAATTCGCTTATAATGGTACTATGTAATTTTATGCGAACTTATGGGATGAGGGATACTCTATATGATTACCATTGACGAACTGAAAGCAAAACTCGGCGGCATGAAGACTGCCGTGGACGACCTGCGGGACGCCCTTTCCATCGAAGCCAGCGAGAAGCGTCTGGCTGAGCTGGAGCACCAGATGACGATGCCCGGCTTCTACGATGATCAGGAGCGCAGCCAGAAGATCATCAGTGAGATGGGTGAGGTGAAAAATAAGCTGGAGCGCTTCGGCAAGCTCTCCACCCAGTATGAGGAGGCCGAGACCCTGCTGGAGATGATCGAGGAGGAGAACGACCCCGCCCTCGCCGCTGAGGGCGAGGAGGCTGTCAACGGTGTGGAGAAGGCCATCGATGAGCTGCAGCTCATGACGATGCTCAACGGTGAGTACGACCACAACAATGCGATCCTGACCTTCCACGCCGGTACCGGCGGCACCGAGGCACAGGACTGGGCCGAGATGCTCTACCGCATGTACAACAAGTGGGCACAGGCACACGGCATGACCGTGGAGGTGCTGGATTATCAGGACGGCGATGAAGCCGGCATGAAGAGCGCTTCCATGATGGTCAAGGGTGCCAACGCCTACGGCCTGCTGAAAAGCGAGAACGGCGTGCACCGTCTGGTCCGCGTGTCTCCTTTTGATGCCAACGCCCGCCGCCAGACCAGCTTTGCCTCTCTGGAAGTGATGCCCGAACTGGACAACACCATTCAGGTGGACATCCGCCCCGAGGACATCGAGATGCAGGTGTTCCGCTCCTCCGGTGCCGGCGGCCAGCACATCAACAAGACCTCTTCCGCTGTCCGTCTGATCCACAAGCCCACCGGCGTCGTGGTCAGCTGCCAGACCCAGCGCAGCCAGTTCCAGAATCGTGACTACGCCATGGAAATGCTGAAGGCAAAGCTGTATCAGATCGCAAAGCAGCAGCACATGGACAAGATCGATGACATCAAGGGCGTGCAGAATGAGATCGCCTGGGGCCACCAGATCCGCAGCTATGTGTTCATGCCCTACACCATGGTCAAGGATCACCGTACCAACTACGAGACCGGCAATGTCGATGCCGTGATGGATGGTGATCTGGATGGCTTTATCTTTGCTTACCTCAAGGCCGCCAGCCGCGGGGAACTGCAGGATACCTAAAATTTGTTATAAAATGTCAGAGGGACCTCGCCGTTGGGCGGGGTCCCTCTTTTGGTTACAGGTGCAGATATTTTCCGGTGATGCTGGCGGGATCGGCGGCCACCTGCTCCGGTGTGCCGCAGGCCACGATGCGTCCGCCGCTCTCGCCGCCGCCGGGGCCAAGGTCCACGAGATAGTCGGCGTTGCGGATCACATCCAGATCGTGCTCAATGACCACCACAGTGGCCCCGCTGTCAATGAGACGCTGGAACACGCCCAGCAGGGTGCGCACATCCAGTGGGTGCAGGCCGATGGTGGGCTCGTCGAATACAAACACGGTGTCAGCCTGCCCTTTGCCCATCTCGCTGGCGAGCTTGAGCCGCTGGGCCTCCCCGCCCGAAAGGCTGGGCGTGGCCTCGCCCAGAGTCAGGTAGCCCAGCCCCAGGCTGGAAAGGGTCTGCAGCCGGCTGGCCACCAGCTTGAGGTCGGCACAGGCGGCAAGGGCTTCGTCCACGCTCATCTCCATCAGGCGGGGCAGGCTCTCGGCCTGGGTGCCGTCCTTCCGGGTGCGGTAGAGGGCGGCGGCATCCTTCTGGTAGCGGGAGCCGCCGCAGTCCGGGCAGGTGATCTCCACATCCGGCAGGAACTGGATGTCCAGGCTGATGGTGCCGGTGCCGTCGCAGCCGGGGCAGCGCAGGCGGCCCGTGTTGTAGGAAAAATCGCCCGCCTTGTAGCCCTTCTCCCTGGCAAGGGGGGAGCGGGCGTAGATCTTGCGCAGCTCATCGTGGACATTGGCATAGGTGGCCACCGTGGACCGCACATTGATGCCGATGGGCGTTGCGTCAATGAGCTTGACCTGCGCAATGCCCGGTGCAGTGATGCTTTCCACATGGGCGGGCAGAGCTTCGCCCTTGGCGGCGGCCTCCAGCGCGGGGATCAGGCTTTCCAGCACCAGCGTGGTCTTGCCGGAACCGGACACGCCGGTCACTGCGATGAGCCGCCCCTTGGGCAGCCGGACTTCCAGCGGCTTGACGGTGTGGACGGCCCGGGTGCGCAGGGTGATGGTGCCCAGCGCAAAGAGCTCCGCCTCCGGGGTGCGGGTGCGGGCTGAGAGGGTGTGCAGGTCGGCAAGGAAGGGCCCGATGCGGGAGGCCGGGCTTTGGGCCACCTGCTCCACAGTGCCCTGTGTCAGGATGGTGCCGCCGTTTTCACCGGCACCGGGGCCCATCTCAATGAGCCAGTCGGCATCCCGCAGGATCTCGGTGTCGTGATCCACCAGCACGATGGAGTTGCCGTCCGCGATCAGGTCATGCATCACGCCCCGCAGGCCCTCGATGTTGGAGGGGTGCAGGCCGATGGATGGCTCGTCCAGCACATAGAGCACGCCGGTGGTGCGGTTGCGCACCGAGCGGGCCAGCTGCACCCGCTGGCGCTCCCCTGTGGAAAGGGTGGCGGCCTCCCGGTCAAGGGAGAGGTAGCCCAGCCCCAGATCCAGCAGGCGGGCGGCGGTGGCCTGAAAGGACTCGCAGATGCTCTCAGCCATGGGGCGCATCTCCACGGGCAGGGAGGCGGGCACCCCCTCCACCCACTGCACCAGCGTGTCCAGCGTCATGCGGCAGGCATCGGCCAGCCCGATGCCCCGCAGCCGGGGAGCCCGGGCCGCGGCGTTCAGGCGGGAGCCGCCGCAGGCGGGGCAGGGGCCCTGCTTCAGGAACCGCTCCACCCGCTTCATGCCCTTTTCGTCCGTTACCTTGGCAAGGGCGTTCTCCACGGTATAAACGGCGTTGAAGTAGGTGAAATCCATTTCGCCGGCCGCGCCGGTCTTGCTGTTCTGGTAGAGCAGGTGCACCTTTTTGGCGGGGCCGTGGAACACTATGTCGCGCTCTTCCGGGGTCAGCTCCCGGAAGGGAACGTTGGTGCGCACGCCCATCTTTTCGGCGATCTCCTTCATCAGCGACCACATCAGGGTCTGCCAGGGCAGCACTGCGCCCTCGTTGATGGAAAGGCTCTCGTCCGGCACCAGAGTGGATTCGTCCACCACCCGCACGATGCCGGTGCCCTCGCAGTCTGGGCAGGCTCCGGTGCTGTTAAAGGCGAACTGCTCCGCGCCCAGCACCGGCACCTGCGCGCCGCACCGGGGGCAGTAGAGCGGGATCTCGGCCGCAATGTTCAGGCTGGGCGGCACCATGCAGCCGCAGGCGGGGCAGGGGTAGTGGGACAGCCGGGAGAACATCAGGCGCAGGCTGTTCAAAAGCTCGGTCATGGTGCCAAAGGTGGAGCGCATTCCGGGCACGCCGGGCCGCTGGTGGAGGGCCAGTGCGGCGGGAACATAGCGGATCTCGTCCACCTGCGCCTTTTCGGCCTGGGTCATCCGGCGGCGGGTATAGGTGGAAAGGGCCTCCAGATAACGGCGGGAGCCCTCGGCGTAGAGGACACCCAGCGCCAGCGAGGACTTGCCGGAACCGGACACGCCCGCAATGCCGACGATCTTGTGGAGCGGCACATCTACGTCGATGTTCTTCAGGTTGTGCACCCGCGCGCCCCGCACCCGGATGGCGGCGGGGAGAGCGGAACTGGATTCGTGGTTCATCGTGTCTCCTTTCTCTGAATGGGGTCACAAAAGGCTCCCCCGCAGGGGAGCCGGAAAGATCATAAACCGAGGGGATCAAACCGCTGGTGTTCGAGCTGGTCGATCACCGCCTGCGCTTCCGGTGCAATGGGGGCGGGTACTGCGGCGGGGCGGCTGAGGTAGTAGCCCTGCAGCAGATCCACACCCAGACCGATGACGGTGCGCAGCTGGGCCCCGGTCTCAATGCCCTCGGCGATGAGTTGCATACTGCGGGCGTGGGCGTAAGCCACAATGTTGGAGACAATCTGCTGCTTATCACGGTCGGTGTCGATCCCGCGCACAATGGAGATGTCGATCTTGATGTACCGGGGCGATAGCTCCAGCAGGTTCAGCTCGTTGCTGTAGCCGCTGCCGTAGTCATCCAGCGCAAAGGAGCCGGAGAAGCCCGGAACGTTCCGCTTCCGTTCCAGACATGCGTGGTCCAGATCCTCCTGTTCAGTGATCTCCACCACCAGCCGCTTGAGCAGCTCGGGGTAGCGCTGAGCATATTCCTCCACATCCTCATTCGTCAGGCTGACATTGGCGATGGAGTTGATGAAGAGCAGGGCATCGCTTTGGAACAGGCCCTGTGCCTGCATACGCTGGAAGATCGCGCTGGAATGGAACACAGTGATCCGTTCGATCTCATACAGGCGGCCCGTCTCATGGGCCAGCTGCATGACCTGAGCGGGGGAGTGCAGGGTAGGCAGATCCACCCGCATGAGGGCCTCGTAGGCTGCGATCCGGCCGCTGCGGGCAGAGCAGATGGGCTGGAAGTGGTAGGTCACCAGTTCCTCCCGCAGCAGGAGCTCAAAATCTTGCTGGGTCTGAGCAGCGTATGCCTCCTGATGGTAGCTGCCGATATCAAAATCACACATGCGGCCCTTGTGGGAATGCTTGACCTGATACATGGCAAAGTCGGCATATTTTTTCAGGGTGAGCAGGTCGTGGCCGTCCGTGGGGTACCAGGCAATGCCGCCCGAGATGCTGATGTGCAGCTGCTTGCCGTTGGGCAGGATGGACACGCTGCGCTGCAGGGCGGCACTCAGCAGCTCCAGCTGGGCGCGGAGCTGTGCCTGATCCTGATAGCCATAGAAGAAGATCAGGAACTCATCGCCCGAAAGGCGGGAGCAGATGGTGTTGGCGGGCGTATTGGCCGCAAAGCACTGGCCGGTCTGGCGGATGTACTGGTCGCCCCAGTCGTGGCCGTAGGTGTCGTTGATCTGCTTGAGGTTGTCCAGATCCATCATCAGCAGGGCGGCACAGCCCAGCTTTTCGGGCTGCTGGAACAGCGCTTCACAGGCGCGGTCAAAGGCACGGCGGCGGTACAGGCCGGTCAGGGTATCGTAATCGCGCTCGTGCTCAATGCGCTGCTGCTCCAGCACCGTGGTGGTCATATCCTCAGCCAGACCCACCTCGGAGGCGCTTTCGCCCAGGATATGAGTGATGCGCAGGGTGATGTAGTGGGTGCTGCCGTCGGGCTGGGGGATGGCAAAGACCTTGTTGTTGGCCGGGGACAGGCGGTAGAACCACCGCTGCTCCAGTGTGCCCATCAGGGCGCGGAAAGCCTTTGGCGTGAGCGGATCAGGCTGCTCCTGTGCAAGGCCCAGCATGGAGAAGAAGTTATCAGTCACATAAACGCTGTCATCGCGCAGCTCATAGCCGCCCAGCTCCGCACTGGCCAATTTCATAATGCGCAAAAAGCGGGTGGAGGAGTCCAGCACGTCCTTGCTCAGCTGGGTAAAGGCAGAGGAAAACTGATCCAGCTCCCTGATGCCGGTGGTGGACAGATGCGGGATGGCGGAGGAATCCGCTTCGGCAGCGGCTACCTCAGCCGAGAGCTTGGCTACGGGCCGGGCCAGCCGCCTGCTGATCAGCCAGCTGCAAACAAAGCCAACGGCCAGCGTGATCAGAATGATGAAGGAGAGCAGCTGCTGCAGCCGCTGGGCAAAAGCAAAGAGCTGCGCCTCGGGAACAAGAGCCCACGAGAAGCCAGTGCTCGCCCGAGAAAGGGGCGTTCCGGCTGTAGAGGTTCAAGGGGGAGACCGAGGCAATGTAGAGTGCATCGCTGAAGAGGTAGCGGCGGGTCTGGGCACTGTGGAGGCGCAGCGTAAGGCTTTCGTCCGCAGAACCCGGCTGCCCGTCGCAGTGGGAACGGAGCACCGGACGCAGCTGCAGTTCAGAGGCAGAGAGCTCCTCCGTACCGGTCACGGCAAGGAAATAGGTGCCGTTGTTTTGCAGCTCAGAGCAGGGCAGGTTCTCCCACAGGTAGTCGGCCAGCAGCTCCACGCCGATCACGCCGTAAACGGTGCCGTCCGGCAGGATCAGGGGCTGGCTGTAGGCAATGGCCTCGTGGGTGTCTCCGGGCATCGGATAGGATTGTGAGGTCCAGTGGCCATAATCGGAGGCGGCAAGGCTGGCTCCGTCTTTATAGGCGGCCTGAAAAGGGGGATAAAGGAAGCCCTGGTTTCCCAGTGCCCGGTAACGGATGGTGGGGGACCAGCTGTTGTCCGTGGCAATGGAGAGGGACTGCACCAGCTGGGCCGGTGCCCGCACGAAGGTCAGGTCGGCGTTGCGCTGGGAGGGAGCGGCATCCGGGTCAAGATCCCGCAGGTAGATGGCGGGCAGCCGGCTGTCCTGCTTCTGCTTGTCCAGATCATGGGTGTTCAGGATAAGAAACACGCCGGTCACCGACTTGATGCGCAGGGTGCTGATGAGCTCCGGCGCGGCGGCTTCCAGCAGGGGATAGGCCGCGTCGCTGCTGCTGTCCAGCGTGCTCAGGCTGATCTCTCCCTCGTCCAGAAGCTGCTGGGTCAGGCCATTGATGGCATCGGAAAGGCTGGTCAGCTCCTGCGCATCATGGAGGATGGACTGAAGATACCGGCTGCGGTTGTCCACCTGCATGGCAAGGATATCCTCGGCGTTCTGGTTCAGCTGGGGGCCAAGCCGGGTGGCGTGGGCGGCAAAGGTCAGCAGCAGGATCTCCACCGCCAGCACAGCCAGCAGGGAGAAAAGGATGGTGCCGAAGATAGAATGGCCCGTCTGAGGGGCCTTCTGACTGTGCGGCTTGCGGTTCTGCATCTGAAGGGCTCTCCTTTTGTGGTTGTTCCAAGGGCATCTCAGCCCGCAAAGGCGCTGAGAGCGGCCAGGGTCTGGCCGTACCAGGCATCAAAATAGGCATCGGTCAGAAACTCGGCTTCGGCTTCCTCGGGGGTCTGCCCGGCAGCCAGCCGCTCCAGCACCGTGGCACGGTCGGCAGTGACACGGTCCTCCAGCGCGTACTGCAGGGTATTGCGGGCGCGCAGGGCATCCGGGAAGGCATGGGTGGTGTAGAGCTTGCTGCGATCGATGGCATCAATGGACAGGCTCAGCACCTTGTGGATGCGCTCGGAGACCGTCAGGCCGCTGTTCTCAAGGGCGGACATGCTGTTGGCGGCATAGGTCACGGGCATATAGCCGGACTGCACCGAGAACTGCAGGTTGTTTTCCGGCTGGGTGAACCATTTCAGGAAGGCAACGCAGGCGCTGATCTCGTCCTCGGTGCCCGGGATGACTACCATGCCGGCCCCCTGCTGGACGGCCACCGGCTCACAGCCTGCAAAGCTGGGGCAGGGCAGCGCGGCCATCTCGATGCCGTGGCTCTCGGTGTCGCTGGTCAGCACCTGGGTGGGGAAGAAGGAAGCGCTGGAGGAGGAACCGACATAGGCCAGCAGGCTGCCGGTTTTGATATCGTCGCTGCGGAACTTGCCGCTGGCACTGCACCAGCCCTTGATGTAGGGGACATAGTAGTTATCCCACAGCTTGCGGAGTGTCGGCTTGTTAAAGTGCAGGGTCATCACGCCGTTCTCGGCATCAAAGATGGTCGTACCCAGTTCCTGTGCGCCGCAGAGCAGGTAATTGGTCAGCGCGTCGCGGCCATACAGGGCCTTGCCGTCGTTGGGCGCAGCCGTCTGGGCATCGGTCCAGTCGTAGTATTTGTGTGCGGCCTCGTTCAGCCCCTCCACGGTGGAAAGATCCGCATAGGTCACGCCTGTGGCCTCGGCAAAGGGGACAAAGTCGGTGACGTTCAGGTAGAGCAGCTCAGTGGATTTTGCTATGGGAAAGACCTTGAGCTCCCCGTTGTTCATCAGGTCGCCCTCTTCGAGAAACCCGGCGATATAGGCAGACTTCTCTTTTTCGGTCAGGTAGGGGCTCAGGTCAACGGCAAGGCCCATCTGATCCAGCGTAAAGGCGGTGTCCGCGTAGGAGGAGACGATGTTGGGCAGCTTTTCGGCACCCACCTTGCCCTCGGCGGCGGCCAGCACGCTGGTCTCCAGGTCGTTCACGCTGCCCTGACTGGAGCTTTCGACCCGGATGTTTTTCTCTTTGCCCACGGTGGAGTTGAACTGCTCCACCAGCTGGTTGAAGCATTCCAGCTGATCGCCGTTGTAGTAGGTCCAGATCGTGATGGTGGTGGGCAGCTTGCTTCGGCCGCAGGCAGTGCCGCCCAGCGCCACGGCGGCGCACAGCAGCAGACTGACGGCAGAACGAAGGATTCGTTTCATTACCTTATCTCTCCCATTCCGACAAAACGGCTCACGGAAAAGCGGCGCGTCCTGTCGTTTCTGAAATGATACCAGACGAAAACATTGTAACACTTTTTCGGGGCGGGGGCTACTGATTTTTGAAAAAACACCCGAAAGCAGACGAAAAAAGAAAGAATCTCTGGCCAGCGCTTCCATTTTTCGTAAAGTCCGGATATAATACAAGCATAAAATACAACAAAAAGAATGGGAGAGCTTATGGCGCAGAAGAAGGACGAGGGCCTGAACGGCAACGAAAAGATCGAACAGGCGGTCTGCCAGTTACAGCAGGAGCCTACACAGGAGCAGCTGGCGCATACCCTGACCGTGATCCGGCGGCGGATGCGGGAAAACGGACAGGTCGTGGTGGCGGTGGAGCCGAACCCGGCCAGTGAGCAGATGCAGCTGCGGGCCCTCCGCACGGCCGATGGGGCCAGCTGGTGGTATGCCTTTACCAGTTTTGAAGAGGAGATGAAGGGCGCGGAAGCGGTGCAGTCTACCTTTCTGGTGGAGCTTGAAAAGCTGTTGGATGCCGCACTGCAGGTGCCGGAGATCAACGGCATCATCCTGAACCCCTGGAACCGCACCATCCAGCTGGACAAGACCCTGCTCCGGATCATCAAGGGATAAGCACGAAAGGGCCCGCCTGCCGCATTTTGGTGCGCGCAGACGGGCCCTTTTTATATGGTAAAGGAAGAAGGAGAATGGCAGATCAGGCTGCGTCGGTGCGGTCCTTCTTGAGCAGGCTCAGGATCACGGCACCCACCACGCTGCCAGCGGCCAGAGCCACGCAGTAGAGCAGGGCATGATCGACCACGGGGAACACGAAGATGCCGCCGTGGGGAGCGCGCAGGGCGCAGCCGAAGGTCATGGAGAGGGCACCGGCCAGCGCGGCACCGGCCACACAGCTGGGCAGGACGCGCAGCGGGTCGGCGGCGGCGTAGGGGATGGCACCCTCGGTGACGAAGCACAGGCCCATGACGTAGTTCACGATGCCGTTGCGGCGCTCGTCAGGGGTCCACTTCTTGGGGCAGAAGGTGGTGGAGAGGGCGATCGCGATGGGAGGAACCATGCCGCCCACCATGACAGCAGCCATGACCTCGTAGTTGCCGGAGGCCAGCGCGGCAGTGCCAAAGACGTAGGCCGCTTTGTTGAAGGGACCGCCCATGTCAATGCTCATCATACCGGCAACGATGGCACCCAGCAGGACTTTGGAGGTGCCGCCCATGGCGTTGAGGCAGTTGGTCATGGCAGTGTTGATCATGCCCATGACCGGGTTGATGCCGCACATCACGGCACCGATGATAAGGATGCCGCCCAGCGGGTAGATCAGCATGGGACGGATGCCGTTCAGGCTGGCGGGGAGCTTTTCGGTGATCTTTTTCAGGAACTCGACCACATAACCGGCCGCGAAACCGGCCAGCAGAGCGGCCAGGAAGCCGCCGGAGATGCCGGTGGTCTCACCGTTGGCAAGGCCTGCAAAGTTGGTGCCGTTCATGGCCAGTACGCCGCCCGCAAAGCCCACGGCCAGGCCGGGACGGTCGGCGATGGACATGGCGATGAAGCCTGCCAGAATGGGAAGCATGTAGCCAAAGGCGGCGCTGCCCACCGTCTTGAAGAAGGCGGCGATGGGGGTGTTCATGCCGAAGTTGGAGGGGTCGATGGTGTAATCGTCCAGCAGGAAGGCCAGTGCGATCATAATGCCGCCGCCCACCACAAAGGGCAGCATGTGAGACACGCCGTTCATCAGATCCTTGTACACCTTGCGGCCAAAGCTGTCGCCGGAGGTCTCCTCCTCGGCAGCGGCGGCACCGCCCTTGGCGTGGTAAACAGGAATTTCACCGTGGGCCACCTTTTTCAGCAGCTCCTCGGGCTTGTGGATGCCGTCATCCACCCGGGCAAACAGCACGGGCTTGCCGTCAAAGCGGGCGGTCTCCACATTCTTGTCTGCAGCCACGATGATGCCGTCACAGGCTGCGATCTCGGCGCGGGTCAGCACGTTCTTGGCACCATCGGAGCCGTTGGTCTCCACCTTGGTGGGCAGGCCCAGCTTGTCACCGGCCTTGGCCAGCGCCTCGGCGGCCATGTAGGTGTGGGCAATGCCGTTGGGGCAGGCGGTCACGGCCAGAATGCGGTAGCCGCTCTGGGGGATGGCCTGCTGGGTGAAGCTCTCCTCACCGAACTGGGCCTCCTCCTGTGCGTCGATGAGGGCAAGGAATTCGGCGGGGGTCCTGGCGGCCTTCAGCTTTTCCACAAAGTCCTCGTTCATCAGCATCTGCATCATGCGGGCCAGCATATCTACATGCAGGCTGCCGTTTTCGGGGGCCGCAATGGCAAAGAGCAGGTCGGTCTTGCCGTCATCCTCGGCGTTGTACTGCACCGGGGTGCTCAGACGCAGGGCGGCCAGGCTGGGCCGGGTGACCACATTCGTCTTGGCGTGGGGAACGGTGATGCCGTTGTCCACATAAGTGGAGGCCTCATCCTCCCGGGCGTAGAGCGCTTTCTTGTAGGCTTCTGTGTCGGTGATATTGCCGTGGGTGGCCTGCAGTTCCACCAGCCGGGAGAGGATCTCGTCCCGGTTGGAGGCCGCGGAATCCAGCTCGATGGACTTTGCGGTGAATAATTCCGTAATGCGCATAAGGGTTTTCCTTTCTATCGTAGCGTCCTCACCCTCTCAGGCCGCTTCGCGTCCAGCTCTCCCGAAGGGAGAGCCCTTGGCAAAACCATCAACATAGCAATGACTGTCAAGACCTCCCACTTTGGGGGAGGTGGCATCGCGTTAGCGATGACGGAGAGGGTGAGCTCGTTAAAGGGTTTCGAACAAGTTCTTAATTTCTTCCCGTTTGGCCAGCCCAAGGCTGAACGCGGTGGCACTGCCGCAGGCGGTGCCCAGCCGGAGGGCCTGCTCATAGCTGCCGCTTTGCAGATAGCCTGCCACAAAACCGGCCACCATGCTGTCGCCTGCGCCTACGCTGTTCACGACCTTGCCCTTGGGGCAGCCGATGCGGTGCACCTCGCCGTGCTCATCCACCAGCAGGGCACCGTTCCCGGCCATGCTCACCAGCACGTTCCGGGCACCCTTTTCCTGCAGGACGCGGGCGGCGGCGGTGATCTCTGCGTCCGTTTTCAGCTCCCGGCCCACGATCTCGCCCAGCTCGTGATCGTTGGGCTTGATCAGGAAGGGGTGATAGGGGAGGACGTTGACCAGCAGATCCTGGGTGGCATCCACCACGGCCCGCACGCCGTGGCCCTCCAACCTTGCCAGCAGCCGCTCGTAGGTGCTCTGGGAAAGGCTCTTGGGGATGCTGCCCGCCAGAATGAGGATATCATCAGGCTGCAGGGTGTCCAGCTGGGCTTCCAGCTGCTGCATGGCGCTTTCCGGGATGCTGGGGCCTGCGCCGTTCAGCTCAGTCTCGGTGCCTGCCTTGATCTTGACGTTGATGCGGGTCATGCCCTCGGCCAGATGGATGAAATCGGTCCGGAGCCCCTGCGCGGCCAGACCACGTTCCAGCCAGGCACCGGTCTCACCGGCCACAAAGCCCAGAGCCACGCTCTCACAGCCCAGCTCCCGGAGCACGCCGGAAACATTGATGCCTTTGCCGCCCAGCACGCAGTCCTCCCCGGCGGCGCGGTTCACCTCGCCCACCTCAAGGGGCCTGTCGAGACGGACGACATAATCAATGGCAGGATTGAACGTTACAGTGTAGATCATACCTCGGTCTCCTTTATCAGAGTGTATTGCCGGTATTTGGGGTTGGGGCACCGGTTTGTCAGGATGGCACCGCTGTGCAGATCACAGATGACGGCGGGGTAGACCTGCGCAAATTTGGTGTCGTCCACCAGGAACCACGTCTCCCGCGCCCGGCGGATGGCCGCAGCCTTGACGGCGGCCTCCTCGGGATCTGGGGTAGTGAAGCCGGAATCCAGCGCCACGCCGTTGGCCCCCATGAACGCTTTGGTGAAATTGTACTGCTGGATGGCAGTCAGCGCAGCCGCCCCGATGATGGCCTCGGTCTGGGGCCGCAGCAGCCCGCCGGGCAGGAACACCCGGCAGCCTTTCTGGGCCAGCAGGCGGGCGTGGGCCACGCCGTTGGTCACATAGCTGGCGTTCAGGGCCGGGCCGCTCAGCGCCCGTGCCAGAGCCAGCGTGCTGGAGCCTGCATCCAGATAGATGAAATCTTCCGGCAGGATCAGTTCTGCCGCCGCCTGGGCGATGCTCTGCTTCTGGCTGACGGCCAGCTCTTCCTTGGCGGCCATGGTGGGCTCGTCGGTGCGGAAGGGGCTGTCCGGCAGGGTGGCCCCGCCGTGCACCTTGTTCAGTTTGCCCTGCTTGTCCAGCTCGTTCAGGTCGCGCCGGATGGTGGATTCGCTTGCGTTCAACGCCTCGCACAACTCCTGCACGGTGGCGGTGCGCTGCCGCGCCAGCAGATTCAGAATCAGGCTGAATCGTTCTTCTGCCAGCATCGGGAACATTCCCCCTTGTTCGATTTATATGATTGATTTTGATTGACGTTGGCGGGTTCTGACCGCCTTGCCCCCTTATTATAGCAAAAACTCAGTCAAAATCAATCAGATTCCGCCAAGTTTGAGTGACAAAATATTGCTCTGTTTTTTGGGCAGGATGCATAAAGAGTGGGACACAACAAAAAAGCCGACACTCCGCAGTGGAATGTCGGCTGAATCTCTCACCGCTTCGGTCTGACTGTGCCAGCGCCTTGCGGAGCTTCCCGAATAGGGGAGCCAGGGATCACGGTTACTTATTCTGGATGTACTCGTCCATGGCCTTGGCGGCTGCCTTACCGGCACCCATGGCCTTGATGACGGTGGCGGCACCGGTCACGGCATCGCCGCCGGCGTACACGCCCTCACGGCTGGTCTTGCCCTCGTCGCCCTCGGTGACGATGCAGCCGTGCTTGTTGGTCTCCAGACCAGGGGTGGTGGAGCGGATCAGGGGGTTGGGGCTGGTGCCCAGGCTCATGATCACGGTATCCACGTCCAGCTCAAACTCGCTGCCCTTCTTTTCAATGGGACGGCGGCGGCCGGAAGCATCGGGCTCACCCAGCTCCATCTCAATGCAGGTGATGGACTTGACGAAGCCCTCGTCGTTGGCGTGGATCTCCACGGGGTTGCACAGGGTCTTGAAGATGATGCCCTCTTCCTCGGCGTGCTCGACCTCCTCCTTACGGGCAGGCAGCTCGGCCATGCCGCGGC
>ERZ773186.2185-NODE-2185-length-14979-cov-3.409944_pt1 | contig 14979 bp, 15 predicted proteins | sample MGYA00581000_ERZ773186 | MGnify/ENA primary metagenome ERZ773186 (study PRJEB29015, sample SAMEA2737752) | human gut metagenome | biome: human gut; feature: human-associated habitat; material: faeces | place: China | collected 2012 ...
CTTTGAAATCTGATAAATGTTTTGGAACCATTCGAAACAACACAGCTCTAAAACGCAAGCGTGTGTAGTTGCTTAGAGTGACAGTTTTGGAACCATTCGAAACAACACAGCTCTAAAACCGATTAATTCTTTTAATTCTAGCAAATCTTGTGTTTTGGAACCATTCGAAACAACACAGCTCTAAAACGATTGCCTGCATTATCAATATATCCGTTTTGTTTTGGAACCATTCGAAACAACACAGCTCTAAAACTTGACATAGGTTTTAACTGTCTCTCTCTCAGTTTTGGAACCATTCGAAACAACACAGCTCTAAAACGCTACGTTAACAAAGGTGCTCACTCTTATGGTTTTGGAACCATTCGAAACAACACAGCTCTAAAACAAATAGTACTCAATTCTTTTATCACCGTAAGTTTTGGAACCATTCGAAACAACACAGCTCTAAAACGTGGTTCGATTGCTCCACGACGAGTAGCAAGTTTTGGAACCATTCGAAACAACACAGCTCTAAAACTTGAGACTAAGCTTAACGAATCATTAGGTAAGTTTTGGAACCATTCGAAACAACACAGCTCTAAAACACGCTTTCCGTATTGTAAAAGAATTCAAGAGTTTTGGAACCATTCGAAACAACACAGCTCTAAAACTACAACTCGCTTGAAGATTGTCAAGATCCAGTTTTGGAACCATTCGAAACAACACAGCTCTAAAACTAAATTTGTAGCTTTCGTGTCAACTGCGCTGTTTTGGAACCATTCGAAACAACACAGCTCTAAAACTGACTGTCATTCCTCTGTCAATAAGTAACTGTTTTGGAACCATTCGAAACAACACAGCTCTAAAACCCTCTTTTGAAGTGTATTCAGTTAATCCAAGTTTTGGAACCATTCGAAACAACACAGCTCTAAAACCTTTCTTGATTGCATTTACGACTTGTGTGCGTTTTGGAACCATTCGAAACAACACAGCTCTAAAACTTCTCCACAGCGTATCATAATGAGCATATTGTGTTTTGGAACCATTCGAAACAACACAGTTCTAAAACGAAGCGATGTCCATGTTAACGAATGATAAAGTTTTGGAACCATTCGAAACAACACAGCTCTAAAACGGGCGACACCAGACGATTTAAACAACAAATGTTTTGGAACCATTCGAAACAACACAGCTCTAAAACCTCGTGGACCATTTTTTCTCACGAAATTTCGTAATCGCGCCATTTGTCTCAGCCTGACTTCAGCTCCGAATAATTCCATACTTAATTATTTTATTCCCCAAACCAAAGGGCAATTTCGCGTTCTACTGATTCTGGTGAATCTGAACCGTGAACGATATTAAATGTTGCAGCACCTTCAGCTGGTGCTTGAGCAAAATCACCACGGATTGTTCCTGGAAGAGCTTCTTTAGGGTTTGTTGCACCCATCATTGTACGCCAAGAAGTAATTACTTCTTCTCCTGACATAACACCAGCAATCACTGGACCACTTGTCATAAAGTCAACGATTAGTGGGAAGAATGGACGATCAACCAAGTCTTCATAGTGTTTTTCTAACAACTCAGGAGTTGCCATACGCATTTCTAATTTTTCAATTTTGAAACCACGACGTTCAATACGTTTAAGTACTTCACTAACAAGTCCGCGTTTCACGCCATCTGGTTTAATCATAAAGAAAGTTTTTTCCATGTAAACAATCCAACCTATCTAACTAAAATAAATTCACTTTCAATTTTACCATAAAAGAAAACTTTTGAAAAACATTGAAAGTAATTTTTACTACAGTTTTAGTTAGAGATTTTTTCAAAACAGCACAGCTCTAAAACTAGATAATTTTATAGTTTATTAGATTAAGGGTTTTGGAACCATTCGAAACAGCACAGCTCTAAAACCTCGTGGACCAATTTTTCTCACGAAATCTCGTAATCGCGCCATTTGTCTCAGCCAGACTTCAGTCTCGAACAGCTCCATAATGTTAGTTTTATTATACCTTAAAAACCTTGATTTTTCAACGTTCCTGAACAATCTTAAAACTTATAGTTGCAACTTTTTTCTCCAAATCTTTTGTTAAAACCTCAGAATAGTTTACCTGCTCACAGTCAGCTAATCTGACTAACCATTCTGCTACCGTAACATTTTTACGAATAGCTTTTGTCTTTTTTAAATACGGTGAAGGATCAGCTTGAATCAGAGTAATGAAGCCATCATCAACGGTTAACTCACTCATATCAATAACTTTTGGAAGAGCAAGTCCTTCATCTAAATACGCAGCTAACGAACTCTCAAGCATTTCACGTGCATTCTTCATAGCTTCCTCGATATCTTTACCCTCAGTTTCACCACCGAATCCTGGAAATTCTACCCAAAAACTTCCACCTTCTTCTTTGTGAAAAATTGCAGGATACGTTTTTAACATCAGTTTTCCTCCTCTAATCTAAATCTTTTAAATTTTTTCTCACTAATCCTGCTCCAACGACCTTATTACCATGAATTGATATTGTAACAATATAAGTTTTTCCATCTTTTGTGAATTGATGATGGCTTCCTTTTATACGAACTTCCTTCCATCCTTTTGAAATTGCTATTTTAGCTAGCTCTTTCCCAATTTTTGGCACAGCTAATCTCCTTTTTCATCTTATACGTATTATGCGTATATGTCAAAGCATAAGAAAAAGTATCTACAAAAAATGTAGATACTTTTCATTCGTTTTTAACTCATGTTTTCTGTAATCAAAAAATAATCATTATCCAAAACATATTGTGGAAAATCATAAAGTTTTCGTGGTTCTAGAAAAAGAACTTTTTGATTTGAAAGCTTGATATATTCCATCAATCTCTCCATCTCATTTTGGGTCAAATAAGCTCCACTGTTCACAAAAATAAGTAACTTCTTTTTACTAAGATAGTTATATATTTGAAGAATTTCAAAGCATTTTTCAAAAATCGTATCACTTTGTGTTTCAATCTTAACACCAAGAGCTTTTATCAACTCAAGAACTGTGATTTCATCATATTCAAGATCAAGTTCATTTTCTAAACACTCATAAGCAATTAATTCTGCAATAGTATCCGCCAGATTTTCAATCATCGATTTTACTTCTGGTTTCTCATTCAATTGACTTTCTAAATCAGCATGAATTAATTTGAGCATAGATGAAGAATTAACATCAAATCCTAAAATATCTGTCACTAAAAGTAACTCTGACTCTTTCAATGATTTCAATTTTTTGTCAAACAATTTCAACTCACTTTCTTCTGTGTAAGAATACAATTGTCTAACAAGATTTGAAAAAACTGTTACATTTTCAACTGCTAGAATTGTGCCACCTGAAATTTCTATTGGCTCATCAAGTATTGGAAAATTAATCTTCATCACTATAATCCTCTCCTAAAAACACAAGCCGCTTATCAGAATTGGCCACACTCATATCTCTTTCACCATTAAGATAAATCATACGAGCAAATTGCTTTTCAGTCACAGTCAAAAGAGTAATATTCCCTTTTTTAGGATTATTAGCCTGAAGTCTGTCAATCATCGCTTTATTAGCAGAATTATTTAGCAGCAATTTACTATAAATAGAAAATTGGTGCATGATAAAACCTTCACTTAGCAAAAACTTGCGAAATTTACGGTAAGCTTTACGTTCTTCTACAGTCTCAGTGGGCATATCAAACATTAAAATCATTCGCATATATCGATAACTCATATCCTAAATTCAGGAACTCCTTTCCCGTTATGATTAAGAGCTTTGACTACTTTTTTCGTATAATCACTAACAATGTTATTTAAATACATTTCCTTATTGTTGTAAGAATAAGTTTCATCAAACATCGTAAACAACTCGCGTTTAATTTTGACAAAGGAAGCATTACGATTTTCGTACACAATTCTATCAACGATTGGACGAAATGGTTCCATTATGTCACTTGCTAGATTGAATTGATTAAACTGATTAGAATGTTTCAAGCCGAACTGAGTCATACAACCACAAACAACTAGTTCACGCGCAAACATGCTTAACAACAAAGTATAACCATAATCTAGCCCAGCATTAATGTCATTACCTTGTTCGCGAGAAAAGTCGTTGCCAAACAAGGTATTAAAATAAATTCTAGCCGAGTGCCCTTCGCGATTACTAGGGTCAAATGGTTCTAAACCATGATATAAATCCATAATCGATTGTGATTTTTCAAAGAAAGAACATTCACCAAGATATATGCTTTGGTTTAATATTTTCTGGGCAATAATCGTTGTCCAAACATCACATTTGACATCATCGTCCCAAGCAATTTGATTTGTCAGCTGTAAACTAGAATCGTGGCGTCCATAGTAAGGCGTCAGCATTGCAGTTGGCAAACGTTTTTCATCACAAAAAATAATTAAAATATTTCTCTCGACTAAACGTTCAATCAACATCGTCGTCAATACAATATTCGTCGTTTCAAGCAACAGAATATCAATCTCTTCCAGATGAATCATTTCAGTATGATAAGCATCCTTAAAAATCAAATGATTATTCTTATACGACAATTTAGAATGCTCATTAACAATAACCGTACGCCATCCCATTACTCTTCTCCTAATTTACTCAAATCAATACGTGTTTCATAAAGACCAGTGATAGATTGGTGGATAAGGGTGGCATCATTCAATTGTTTTAACATTTTTTCATCACTCTTAAATTGCCATCTTTTAATTGGGAGAGATAAAGAATCATTCAGCACTATCTTCTTCTGCCCTGCACTTATTTTTGTAAAGTCAATCGATTTAGAAGCAATATCTAAAATGTTTATTAAATTTACTTCATCTTTTAATTGTTTCAACGACGCAAACAATTTCTTATCAATTAACTTAGTTCTTTCCATAAAAATAACCAATTTATTCCAGATAGATAATATTGTCTTTTCATTACCAACTAAATGTGTATTATCGTTATCACTTTTTATATGCTTGTATACTAACTCAGTCTCTTTACATGTTAAAAACAATTGATTAGCCCTTTTTAATTCCTGATTACTTACCATATATCTACGATAATTAGTGTTCTTTTCTTGAAATTCAAATAAACAGTACTTAGGAAGTTTAAAGATACTTTTTACATTTATTATTCCAATACTATTTAAATATGCAATAGGATTTTTCTCATATTTTACTTTATCAAGAAGTGGTAGACCTAGTAATTTCAATTCTTTATTTTTACCAAATTCACTAACAATCAAAATAGAATAAGCTATTGTAGCTCTAGCATATCCCCCATATGAAGTTGTAGAAAGTGATTTTTTAATTGGAAATAATTTTTTCTTATCATCTTTTTCAGGTTTGGCTAGGATATTATTATCAAATAAACCACCATTTTGTCCGACTGTCTGCTCTTCTACCTTCTTAACAATATTAACTTGTGGGTACGAAAGCACTTTGCGAATAATTTCAAAATCTTTTTGCTTATTCCAGACAACTTCTCCATCAGCATTTGTCTCAATAATAGGACGCTCATAAACACTACCATCCGCATATTTAACTTTTGTTTTAAAGAAGTTCATCAAATTTGAATAGAAGAAATATTTTGCTGTTGCTTTACCCATTTCAGAATGGTCATCAGAAGATTTGGCAATAAGTTTACGAACATCATATTTTTTATACTCACCATATACAAATTCTGGTGCTAATTTTGGATATTTTTTAAGTAAAGCTGTCCCAACAACCGCATTAAGATAAGCATCATGAGCATGATGATAATCATTGATCTCACGAACTTTGTAAAATTCAAAATCTTTTCGGAATTGTGAAACCAGATTTGATTTTAAAGTAATGACTTTCACATCACGAATCACCTTGTCATTTTCATCATGTTCTGTATTAAAACGAGCATCTAAAATTTGTGCCACATGTTTTGTGATTTGACGTGTTTCAACCAATTGACGTTTAATAAATCCAGCCTTATCCGCTTCAGTCAATCCACCACGTTCGGCTTTCGTTAAATTATCAAATTTACGTTTAGAGATTAGTCCTGATTTATACAATCGAACCCATTCTGCCTTTCTAGCACGAACAATATCAAGACTTGGTACATCATCTGATTTACCTCGATTTTTAGCAGAACTTGTTAGTACTCGATTATCAATAGAGTCATCCTTAATAAAGGCTTGAGGAATAATGTGGTCAATATCATAATCGCTTAGATGGTCAATATCTAACTCATCACCAGTGTACATATCTTTACCATTTTGAATGTAGTAAAGGAAGAGTTGATCATTTTGAAGATGACTATTTTCAACCTTATCTTCAATATATGACGGTTTTTCCTCATTAATAATATTACTTCCTAACTCTTTTAATGAGCTCTGAAGTTTTTTCAAACGTTGTTGGGACTGGCTTCTTCCTCTATTAGTTGTTTGATTTTCACGCGCCATTTCAATAACAATATTATCAGGATTACCTCCCATCACTTTAACTAGCTCATCAACGATTTTGACACTTTGTAGAATACCTTTTTTAATAGCAGGACTTCCAGGTAAATCATGAACAACAGCTTCAATATCATCGACATCACCAACAACTTGCGATTTTTGGATGATTTGTTTAAATGGTAATGTATCATCGTTAATTAACTGCATAAAGTTACGATTAGCAGAACCATCATCAATCAGATAATCAAGAATGGTCTTATTATTTTCTTTATTACGGATACCGTTAATTAATTTATATGACAAACGTCCCCAACCAGTGTAATGACGTCGTTCAAGTTTTTTCAATTGATTAGCTGTAAAAATGTCACTATATTTTTGAAGACGTTCATGAATCATATCTTTATCTTCAAACAAAGTTAACGTTTTAATAATATCTTCAATAACTTCTTCATTTACTTTATCATCCAAGAAAGATTTATCCAAAATCTTTTTCAAATCATGGTAAGTTCCAAGACTAGCATTGAAAGATTTATTTTCTTTATCAAGTCCAATTAAATCTTTAATACGATATTCAGGAAATTCTTTATTAAGGTAATTTAAAAGTTTTTCCTTGGTAACTTTACGATTTTCTTTAAAGACATGGTCAAATATTTCTTGTTTCATATTTGAATCAAAGAAAGATTCTTTTCCTTGCTCATTGACATACTTAATTTTGGTTAATTCATTATAAACTGCATATGTTTCATATACATGACTGTGTTTTGGTAGAACTTTCTCTTCTGGTAAATACAAATCATTTAAAGTCATTCGTGTAATGAATTTTTCAGCTGATTTTTCTTTATCTACTACTTCATCAAAATTCCATGGCGTAATCGGCTCATCTGAATGGTATTTAGCCCAAGCAAAACGGCTATTTTTTCTTGCTAATGGACCTACGTAGTAAGGAATTCTAAAAGTTAATATTTTTTCGATTTTAGATTGATTTTCTTTTAAGAATGGATAATACTCACCTTGACGTCGTAAAATAGCACGCATTTCTTGTAAATGAATTTGATGTGGAATAGAGCCATTATCAAACGTTCTTTGTTTTCTCAAAAAATCTTCACGTTCAATTTTATCAAGGAAATATTGACCTCCGTTTTTCTCAGAAATAATGCTCTTAAGATGTTTATAAAAAATATCTTGCTTAACACCATTTTCAATATATCCAGCATAACCATTTTTACTTTTATCTTTAAAAATCTCATGATACTTATCAAAATTATTCACTTTAATAAATTTTTTTAACTTTTCTAAATCTTCATGGTGCTCTTCATAGCGTTTAATCATCGAAGCAGATAATGGTGCTTTAGTTGAATTATCATCTACTGTTAAGATACCTGAAAGTAAAATTGCATCATATAGATTTTTAGCTGCTGTAAAAAGATCAGCATAGTCATCACCAATTTTCCCCAACAATTCTTCCAAATCTTCATCATAAGTATCTTTAGAAAATTGTAATTTTGCATCTTCGGATAATTTAAAGTTTGTTTTGAAGTTAGGTTGCAATCCTAAAACTAATGCTACAAGATTTCCAAATAAAGTATTCTTCTTTTCTGTTGGATATTGTTTAATAAGATTTTCCAAACGACGTGATTTACTAATTTTGTTAGTTAGGATACTTGAAGCATCAACTTCCGACAAATGACTTTCATCAGCAATCTTATCATATGTTTCAACAAAATCATTGAATAACTTTTGAATATCTGTATTTTCAGCGTTCAATTCACCCTCAATTAAGAAATGTCCACGGAATTTAATCATATGAGCTAAAGCTAGATAAACCAAGCGTAAATCTGCTTTTTCAGATGAATCTGCAAGATGTTTTCTCAAATGGTAAATTGTAGGAAACTCTTGATGATAAGCATCTTCTTCGGCTTTATTTCCAAAAATTGGATGGGAATCAAAGGTTTTATCATCATCTGTCAGAAATGATTCTTCTAAACGTTGAAAGAAACTTTCATCAACTTTTGCCATTTCTTTAGCAAAAATTTCTTGCAAATAACGTAAACGATTTTTACGGCGTGTGTAGCGACGTCTAGCTGTACGTTTTAAACGAGTTACTTCAGCAGTTTCACCGCTATCAAATAACAGTGCACCTAATAAGTTCTTCTTAATATACTTTTTATCAGTATTTCCTAAGACTTTCATCTTTTTAGCTGGAACTTTGTAATCATCGGTAATTACGCTCCAACCCACACTGTTTGTTCCGATATCGAGTCCGATTGAATATATTTTTTCCATTTCTATCTCCTTTTTTGCAATAAACACTTGCAAATTAATAAATAAAATACTACAATAGTTTTGTTGGAACTATTCGAAACAACACAGTGAGTTAAAATAAGGCTTTGTCCGTACACAACTTATAAAAGTGGCACCCGATTCGGATGCATTTTTTATTTGTGATTCAAATAGATATAACAAAACTAAACAAGTTTATTTTACTCCTCAAATTATTAAAAAACAAGCGTTTCCACGCTTGTTTTCTTTTTATTTTTTATTACTGCTTAACTCACCAACCAGCCCCAGAAGAAGGGGAGGAGAAAGGCGATGATGCCGCAGATGACATAGGTGATGCGCAGGCATTTTTGCGAAATGTTAGAGGATTTTACCCAAAATATGATGGCAAATATCCACGCTACTGCAAATAGTAGCCAAAAGTACCATACAAATGTCATTTTTCATCCTTTCTCTCGTTATTTTTTAGGTGATGATTTAATTGCTTACGAGCTATTGCGACTAAACTTAGCATCATCACTTCATAAGCTACAAAGAAAATGATAAAGCAATGCATGAAGTATTCTTCTGGTAAAACCCAGATTATTGGATCAGTCGCTGGGTTAAAAAGCCAACTGCTATCACCAGGAAATAAGGCTTCATGAAAGAGAGTAAAGAATTGGTCAAAACCAATCAAAAGCCCTGCTACTACAATGATAATCGGTAAAATTGCAGCTAAGGTAAAAGCTCTCTGATGAAGAAAAAGTGACTTTTCAGCTCTGCTATTTTTCAAAAAGCGCCAAGAAGGATATAGCAAAATCACAAAGACAGCTTGTGCTAAGTGAAAAAGATGTTTAACATCATGAAAATGCTTGAGTCCACTAGCTGATGAGTGAAAATCTGGCATGACAAGTCTGTGTGACAAGGGATTTGTCAGATAAGTCATCAAGATGTTAAAATTTTTCAAAAGTTCATCTTTTGTGATAGTCACTTGGAGGCTCAGTTTTAGCCAGTCAATCTCTAGTGGATAAATCAACCACGCGCCATAAATAGCTACAAGGACTGCTAAAGATAGCAGCCACAGCCAAGTACCAAAAGTCCAAGATTTAGTTTTCATCAAAGTTCCAATCATCAAGGCTAGCAAGAACGTGATTAGGTTTTACCGGGAGAGTTGGGACTTCTTCAGGCTTAGTAAATCCAGTTGTGACAAGAAGCGTTGCAATATCATTTTGAATTCCCGCCATAATATCTGTCAGATAATTGTCACCAACCATAATAGCTTCTTCACGTTTAACTCCAAGAACATCAAGAGCTTTATTCATGATAATAGCATTTGGTTTTCCAATAAAGACTGGTTGCACGCGAGTGGCTGCTTCCAATAATTTGTTAATAGCGCCCGCACCTGGCATCAAGCCACGTTCAGTAGGAATGTTCAAATCTGGATTTGTTCCGATAAAGACAGCACCTTTTTGGATAGCTAATGTCGCTACTGCTAATTTTTCATAAGTCAAATCATTATCAAGACCAACAACGACATAAGCTGGATTTTCAGTGTCTTCTACATAACCCGCCTCAGCAATCGCTGTTTTCAAACCAGTTTCACCAATCACGTAAACCGTTTTACCACGATTCAAATCGTTCATGTAATCAATCGTCGCCATTGTTGCTGTGTAGATTGTTTCAAGTGGGGTGTGAACGTTGAACTGAGTTGACAACATTTCTTGAACTTTTTCAGGTGTACGAGTTGAATTATTCGTTACTAAAACGTAAGGAATATTTCTTTCTTGAAGTCTTTGAATAAAACGTTCCCCTGCTGGAATACGATTTTTTCCTTTGTAAATAGTTCCATCCAAGTCGATTAAATAGCCTTTATAAGTCATTTTTCCTCCAATATAAATAGTAAATGACCTTTCTGATACAGTTAAAAGGTCACTACCCTTACTTCTTTTCTTAGTTACTTTAAAAATAGCAGAGCTTTTATTTTGCTTTCCATTCTATGCGTGCTTGAGCTCGAAGGGCACCTTGTGTGACAATTTCATGTTTGGTTGTCAAGCCAATACGTTCAACACGTGACTTGATGTCATGACCATATTGAACTTCCTTCACATATTTCAAGTTAATGTGGTGTGGAATGTATTTTTCCAAAAAGTTAACGTCTAAAACATCATACATCCATTCAAGGTATTTGCTGTTATTGACATGACCATTCAAATCAAGGTCGAAGAAACGCACGTGATAGAGAGTTTCTTCTGGATTTTCCAAACCTTCATAACGAGGTCCACGATAGATTTTCTTCACTTTTTCAACTTGGTAAACATCGACAATGTCATCAACGACAGGGTGAACTTTTCGTGTGTCATAATCCATCAAAACAAAAGTTGAATGAATGGTCAAAATCTTCTCACCATCTTGACCGTAAACATTAAAATCACGGTAACAAAAGAGTTTATTATAAGCTGTTGGTACCGTCTCAATCACGATGTTTTCAGTGTATCTTGGCAAACGATCAATTTCAATCGCATATTCTGTGATAATCCAGACAAGGTTATAAGTTTGAAAAACATACTCGTCACTCATTCCAAGACTTAACGATTGCTTGCCAGAAACTTGCAAAACAAGCGATAAGAGCTGTGATAATTTCATATTTTGATTAATATCACTTTCATAAAAAGGTACTTGATATTTTTCTCGATAACTTAATCCCATCTTTTTTACTCCAATATAAATCTCTCTGCGACTGTGTCTCCCAAAAACAGTCCTTTTTTGGTCATGCGAATCACCTTGTCATCTGGTACTAAAAGCCCTTGTTCACAAAGTTCTCTCACGATTTGACCATAACGGTCTTCAAAAGACAAGCCGAATTTTTCTTCAAATCTAGCAATAGACACACCTGATTTTTTGCGTAATCCTAAGAACAATTCTTCTTCCATCATTTCATCTTTTGTTAAAACTTCTTCTGATAATCTAGCATTACCCTCGGCAACTGCCTTAAGATAGTGCTGAATTGGACCACGATTACGGTAACGAACACCATTTAGATAACCAGAAGCACCTGCACCCACACCGAAGTACTCAGCATTATCCCAGTACATCAAATTGTGACGACTTTCAAAACCTGGTTTAGTGAAGTTTGAAATTTCATAGTGCTCAAAGCCATTAGCTTCCAGCTCAGAAATAATATATTCAAACATCTTCGCTTCCAAGTCTTCTTTAGGTAATTGTAATTTACCGCGACGCATTTTATTCATGAAAACCGTGTGGTGTTCCAGAATCAAGCTATATAAACTCAAATGTGGAATATCTAGAGCAATCGCCTTAGCCACATTTTCCTTGACATCTTCCATGGTCTGACCAGGAAGGGCATAAATCAAGTCAATTGAAATGTTATGAAAACCAGCTTTTTTCAAATTCGAAATCGTTGAATAAATCTGAGCTTCATTGTGACTACGTCCAATTTGTTTCAAATGCTTATCATTAAAAGTCTGAACACCAAGTGAAACACGGTTAACAGCTGAATTTTTCAGCACTTCAATCTTATCTTCAGTCAAATCACCTGGATTTGCTTCGATAGTGAATTCTTCCAAAATACTTAAATCCAAATGCTTTGTTAAATTCGTCAATAAATACTCCAATTGCTCTGCGGTAATTGAGGTTGGAGTGCCGCCTCCAATATATAAAGTACGCAATTTTTTGATATCATATGATTCAAATTCACGAATAAGAGCCTGTAAATAAGCATCAACAGGCTGATTTTTGATGAATACTTTTGAGAAATCACAATAGTAACAAATTTGCGTACAAAATGGTATATGTACATAAGCTGATGTTGGTTTTGTTAGCATGACGCTATTATAACATTTTTAAGAAAGATAACCAATGAAATAAACACAAAAAGGTCTGAGCCTAACACCCAAACCTTTTCTTTTTTATTGAATTTAGTCGATACCGATTTCGTTACGAACAACGTCAGCAATAGTATTTACATAGTAGTCAACTTCTTCATCAGTTGGCGCTTCAGCCATAACGCGAAGAAGTGGTTCAGTACCACTTGGTCGAACCAAAATACGACCGTTTCCATTCATTTCTTCTTCCATTTTGCTGATGATTTCTGCGATAGCTGGAACCTCCATGGCTTTGCTCTTCATGCTGTTTTCAACACGAATGTTAACCAATTTTTGTGGGTAAATTGTAACTTCAGCAGCCAATTCAGAAAGTGGTTTACCAGTTTCTTTCATGACTTTTACCAATTGGATACCAGTCAATTGACCATCACCAGTGGTGTTGTAATCCATGATAATCACGTGACCTGATTGTTCACCACCAAGGTTAAAGCCTGATTTACGCATTTCTTCAACAACGTAACGGTCACCAACAGCTGTGATAGCTTTATTGATACCTTCGCGGTCAAGTGCTTTGTGGAAACCAAGGTTTGACATAACAGTTGTTACGATTGTGTTGTGAGCCAATTGTCCACGTTCAGAAAGGTATTTACCAATGATGTACATAACTTTGTCACCATCAACGATTTCACCATTTTCATCAACGGCAATTAAACGGTCGCTATCACCATCAAATGCAAGACCAACTGCAGCACCTGATTCTTTAACAAGTTCTTGCAATTGTTCTGGGTGTGTTGATCCTACACCATCATTGATGTTAAGACCATCTGGATTTTCACCGATAACTGTAATATCAGCATCAAGATCTAGGAAAATATCACGTGCAGATACAGATGCTGAACCGTTTGCCGTATCAAGAGCAACTTTCATTCCTTCTAGGCTAATACCTGTTGATACAAGGAATTTTTCGTATTTACGAAGACCTTCTGGATAATCAACAAGTGTTCCCAAACCATCTGCTGAAGGGCGTGGAAGGGTATCTTCTGGTGCATCAAGGAGAGCTTCAATTTCCAATTCTTGATCATCAGCTAATTTGAATCCATCACCACCGAAGAATTTAATACCATTATCTTGAGCAGGGTTGTGACTAGCAGAAATCATAACACCAGCGCTAGCTTTTTCAGTACGGACAAGGTATGAAACACCTGGAGTTGCTAAAACACCAAGTTTGTAAACTTCAATACCAACTGAAAGAAGTCCAGCTACCAAAGCTGATTCAAGCATTTCACCTGAAATTCGAGTATCGCGTGCTACAAATACTTTTGGACGTCCTGTTTCATGCTGACTAAGAACATAGCCACCAAAGCGTCCTAATTTGAAAGCTAATTCAGGGGTCAACTCAACATTTGCTTCTCCACGAACACCATCTGTTCCAAAATATTTTCCCATTATTTTTTTAGCGAAAAATTCGCTTCCTCCATTACTAATATTCTTTTCCTAAGGACAAGAAACTTACTTGCCCAGTATTCTTTAATATATAGTCCTAGCTATTATGAACTATTTTTTTGTCACTGTCAACTGTACCGTCACTACAGAAGGCTCTACTGCTACATTATCTGCTGTTAAGTTGACACTCAAATTGGTATCTTTTGTCATATTTGAAACATCGACATTAGCAACCACCTCGTTAACAGCGTTAAGGGCATCTTGACTACCAGTAATCGTCACCTGATTTTGACTGAGGCTATAAGAGATATTTGATAGCTTATCATTCATTTTCCCAGTCATCTTAACAGTCACTGGTACGGTTTTGGTCAATTTCTTAACTGTCACTTCAAGTCGAGCTTTTGACGGGTTGATGGCACTAGCGAGAATTGTACCATCTGAGGCAACGGCTTGCAAGGCAACTCGTCCATTGTAATTGTCGTTTAGAACTTCATTTTCGGGTAGTTTAGCAACCACATGATCGATTTGGTCAATGATTGATTCTGCACTTGTGACTTCAACTTCAGATATGTCTGTTGACACTTTCTTCAGCTCATAGTCTTTGGCGATTTGATTATCGTCAATGACGCCTTTAACATCAAAGGTCTTGGTTTTCTTTTTGCCAATAGTCACAGAGATATTATTCGGTGAAGCTGTCGCTGTAACACCTGATGGCAAATTAGTCACCTTAAGAGGCACTGTTTGAGTGCCTTCACCCAAGTTTGACAAGTCAGCAACAACCTTGAAACTTCTCGTGTCATTATTGATTTCAGAGTCCAATTTAACACGGTTGATTGATGTTAAATAAACTTCTGTTTCATAAGAATAACCACTGATAAAATACTTATCACTATCGTATTTGATATCGATAGGGACATTTGTTAGGGTGTGGGTAAAAGTCTCTGTTGCTCCAGATACCTGCGACCCAACATGCGTATAGTTACTTGTTGTGGCAGTCAAAAATAGGAGAATAGAAAAGATAATAGACACAAT
>ERZ773186.2187-NODE-2187-length-14974-cov-15.126952_pt1 | contig 14974 bp, 9 predicted proteins | sample MGYA00581000_ERZ773186 | MGnify/ENA primary metagenome ERZ773186 (study PRJEB29015, sample SAMEA2737752) | human gut metagenome | biome: human gut; feature: human-associated habitat; material: faeces | place: China | collected 2012 ...
CATCATACTCTGTAGGAGGAATGAAGAAGAATGAGCACAATGGCCACAACTCATAGACAAAGTTCACACGGTCCTTCATCATGTGTACCACCTGCTTTACTCTATCCAAAGTCTCCTCCACGCCATTGTTGGCTACGATAGGTGCAAAGAGATTGGCTATCTCATCATCGCTCTTCATGAGAATGTACTCATGGTTGAACCAGATGCCCTTCTTGAAGTCGAACTTGGCTCCTGCCTTAGAGCAACGGGAAATATCGAAAGCCTTCACCAACTCATCAAGAGAGAAGATTTCCTGCTCTGTGCCTGGGTTCCAGCCGAGAAGCGCCAGGAAGTTGACCACAGCCTCAGGGAAGTAGCCACTCTCACGATAGCCTGAAGAAACCTCACCCGTCTTAGGGTCGTGCCACTCCAGTGGGAATACAGGGAAACCAAGGCGGTCGCCATCACGCTTGCTCAACTTGCCCTTACCCTCTGGCTTGAGGAGCAAAGGAAGGTGTGCAAAACGAGGCATGGTGTCTTCCCAACCGAATGCCTGATAAAGAAGAACGTGCAATGGTGCGCTAGGCAACCACTCCTCACCACGGATAACGTGAGAGATTTCCATCAGATGGTCGTCCACGATGTTAGCCAAGTGATAGGTTGGCAATTCGTCTGCGCTCTTATAGAGAACCTTGTCGTCCAAGATGTCGCTCATCACCTTCACGTCGCCACGAATCATGTCGTTGACGTGGATTTCCTGACCTGGCTCAATCTTGAAGCGAACGGTGTACTGCTTGCCGTCGGCAATCAGCTGATCCACCTCCTCCTTTGAAAGCGTCAAAGAGTTGCGCATCTGCATACGGGTATGAGCATCATACTGGAAGTTCTGAATCTCGGCACGCTTTGCCTCCAACTCCTCTGGAGTATCAAAAGCTATGTAAGCCTTGCCGTTGTCCAGGAGCTGCTGCACATACTTCTTATAGATGTCGCGACGCTCACTCTGGCGATAAGGGCCATGTTCGCCACCGAAACTAACACCCTCGTCAAACTGGATACCTAACCACTTGAAAGATTCCAGGATGTATTCCTCGGCTCCAGGCACGAAACGATGAGAGTCAGTATCCTCAATACGGAACACGAGCTCACCACCATGCTGGCGAGCGAACAAATAATTATAAAGGGCGGTACGAACACCACCAATATGCAATGCACCCGTTGGACTTGGAGCAAAACGCACTCTTACTTTTCTATCTGTCATGTCTTATTTTATAGCTAATTTTAAATTTTTCTGCAAATTTACATCTTTTTTTGCGATTATAATAGTTTTTTTTCGTATTTTCGCACTGTGAATGGGAATTAATGAGAGAAAAGTGGACTTTTTGCTCAAACCAGGAGCAAATGAGCACTTTTTTACCCCCATTTTACGGAGATTAATAATATAGTGATTCATGACTAAACAAAGCGTTACAATATGAGTATATTTAATAATCCGGAGGAAAATTATTGGCGTAACTTCATCACCAAAACCATCCTCATCCTCTTCACCGTTTCCATCATTGTCTGGTTTCTGCCACGCAATGAGGAAAGGCAGTTCCGCTACGATGTTGGCAAACCGTGGATGTATGGGTCGGTCATCGCAACGTTCGACTTCCCTATCTACAAGACCGACGAGTCTATCAAGCACGAACAGGATTCACTGCTCAAGCAATTCCAACCCTACTATACGGTAAACCCGGCTGTAGGCGAAGAGCAGGTACAGCGATTCATGCACGATTTCAGCCAGGGCATACCTGGGCTGCCCAAGGAGTATGTCAACCTCGTAGCCCACCAGCTGCATCAGGTTTACCAAACGGGCATCATCAGTACCCCTGAATATAATCGCATCTACAAGGATTCCACAAGCATGATTCGTATCATCAGCGGAAAAAACGTGAAGAGCGTGCCCATCGGTACGTTCTACTCAACCATTGCTGCATACGAACGAATCTTCTTCAACCAGCAAATAGCCGAACAGCGACAGATTCTGTCACGCTGTAATCTCAACGACTATGTGGAACCTAACCTGATATACGACAAGGAACGCTCAGAAACGGAGAAGACCGATTTGCTGAGCAGCATTCCTCTGGCTAGCGGAATGGTGATGAGCGGTCAGAAAATCATCGACCGGGGTGAAGTCATCACACCTTCCAACTATCGGGTGCTCACATCTTTTGAAAAAGAAATGAAGCGACGCAGTTCCACCGAAGACGAACTTACCACCACTATCATCGGTCAGGCGCTCTTCGTCTTCCTCCTCGTCATCATGTTCACCAGCTATCTCACGCTCTTCCGCAAGGACTATTTTGACAAGCCTCGCAGCATCACCATGCTCTATGCGATGATCACGCTGTTTCCTATCTTCGTGTCGTTCATCATGAAGCACAATTTCTTCAGCGTCTATATCATCCCGTTTGCCATGGCACCTATCTTTGTGCGTGTGTTCATGGATTCAAGAACGGCTTTCATCAGTCATGTCACGATGATTCTCATCTGTGCAGCAGCGGTGAAATACCAGTATGAGTTCATCATCGTGCAACTGGCATCCGGCCTGGTGGCCATCTATAGCCTGCGTGAACTCTCCAAGCGATCACAGATATTCATCACAGCCTTGCTGGTAACTTTGAGCAGTGGCGTGGTCTATCTCGCCCTTCAGCTGATGCAGGATAACCAGGTGTTCAACATCGACCGCAGCATGTACACCTATTTCACCGTGAATGGCATCTTCCTGTTGCTGTCCTATCCGCTCATGTATATCATCGAGAAGACATTCGGATTCACCTCTAATGTCACCCTCTTCGAGCTGTCTAACACCAACAAGGGATTGCTCCGCAACCTGAGCGAGATTGCACCGGGCACCTTCCAGCATTCTATCACGGTGGGTAACCTGGCGGCAGAGATTGCCAACCGCATCGGCGCCAACAGTCTGCTGGTACGTACGGGCGCACTCTATCACGACATCGGAAAGATGACCAACCCTGTTTTCTTCACAGAGAACCAGGCAGGTGTGAATCCACACGACCAGTTGAGCGACCTGGAGAGTGCACAGATCATCATCAGCCACGTAACCGAGGGTCTGAAGATGGCAGAAAAGGTGGGACTTCCGGGCATCATCAAGGATTTCATCACCACCCATCATGGCACGGGCTTGACCAAGTACTTCTATGTGAACTATTGCAATGAGCACCCTACGGAAGTAGTGGATAAGTCGCTTTTCCAATATCCAGGACAGAACCCATTCACCCGTGAACAGGCCATCCTGATGATGGCAGATACCGTAGAGGCTGCTTCCCGCTCACTCAATGAATACACAGAAGAGAGCATCAGCAACCTGGTAAACAAACTCATTGATGGGCAGGTGGCAGAAGGTTTCTTCAAGGAATGCCCTATCACCTTCCGCGACATTGCACTCGCCAAGCTCGTACTGACAGAACGCCTCAAGGCCATCTATCATACCCGTATCTCTTACCCTCACATGAATGCAAACGCAGAGAAGAATGCCAAGAGTAAAGAGAAAGAAGAGATAGATGAGAATGAAGCTAAGAACGAGGAAAAAAAGATAGAGAAGGCGGAAAGCTAAACGCTTCAACCGTGTCCTATCTAACATCAAAAGAACTCCTTTTTCTTGCACAGTTTTATAAGATTGTGCAGGAAAAAGGAGTTTTCTCGTTAATATATTTTAAATAACGCTTATCTTTGACGACAAAATAGAACATTATAGTTACCTTTGCGGACGTTTTTATTTAATATTATTAAAATGAAGAAAGTAAAATTAGTTAGTTTAGCCATTGCGATGGCTTGTGCAGCACCTTCTTTTGCAGGTGGTTTGCTCACTAACACCAACCAGCATGTTGCATTCAACAGAATGATGAGCCGTGAGGCTTCTATCGGTATCGACGGCGTTTACTACAATCCTGCCGGCGTTGTATTCATGGGTGAAGGAAAGCATCTCGCCATCAACTGGCAGTTGGCTTACCAGACACGTAGCATTGAAAATGATTATCCTTTGTTCACTAACAATGTGAACAATCCTATTACTCCACGCGAGTTCAAGGGTAAGGCGTTTGCGCCTGTCATCCCTTCTTTCCAGTATGCCTACAATAAAGGCAGATGGTCTCTTCAGGCTGGCTTCGCCCTTACAGGTGGCGGCGGAAAGTGTACCTTCGATGATGGATTGGGCTCTTTCGAGAAGATTGTTGCCGAAACTGCTATCGCTGCATGCCAGTTGGCAGGTGCTGTAGATAAGGTGGCTTCACAGTATGGAGTTCCTGCCGTATTCACTGACAAGAATGCTTTCGGAACAAAGGGTCAGTATAGCTACAATAGTTATATGCACGGTCGCCAGTACTACTATGGTCTCTCTTTAGGTGCAGCTTATAAGTTCAGCGACAACTTCAGCGCATTCGCAGGTGTACGTGGCGTCTATGCTTCAACCAACTACTATGGATATGTAGAAGATATCAAGGTTGGCAACATGCCTCTCTATAAGGTGCTCGACCCTACAAAGGAAACAGCTGCCAACATCGAGTTGAGCTGTGACCAGAGCGGTGTAGGCTTCACTCCTATCATTGGTGTGGATTTCAAGACTGGCAAGTGGAACTTCGCAGCCAAATATGAATTCAAGACTCGCATTCGCTTGAAGAATAAGTCAGTAAACCAGGTACCAAGTATCGGTAACCTTCCTGGTAACCTCCGCAATGCTTACATCGCAGGCGGTGTGCCTGAGCAGGCTGCTGATGCTATCTTGGCAAACCCAGCAATATCAGGTGAAAAAGACGCAAATGGAAACATAGTAAAGCCAGGAGCTATGCAAATGTTGAAGACCCAGTTCGACACCAAGCTCGACGAGGCTATCGGCGAATACGCAGACGGCAAGAAGATTGCTGGCGATATTCCTGCTTACCTGGCACTCGGTGTAGGCTATAGCCCAGTAAACACAGTAAGAGTAAACGTAGGTTTCCACTGGTTCGACGACAAGCACGCTACTTCATATAACAACCGTCAGGAGAAATTGGACCGTGGTACCTTGGAGTACAACGCAGGTGTTGAGGTGGATGTCAACAAGAAGATTACCTTGAGTACAGGTTGGCAGAACACCAACTATGGCTTGAGCGATGAGTATATGGATGACAAGTCATTCGTTGTCAGTTCCAACTCTGCTGCCGTCGGTGGTGTTTACCACATCAACAAGAAGATGGATTTGAACGTGGCTTACTTCCACACATTCTATCAGCACAAGAAGACCTCAGAGACTGTAAAGCAAACAGGAAAAGACTACACCTCTGACTACACCCGTAACAACAATGTGTTTGCGGTAGGTCTCGATATCAACTTCTAAAGACGAAGTTGATAAAAAGCAAAAGTAGAATTAGACTTATGTTTCCTAAACATAATAGATCAATTCATAACTACAAACATGCAAAAAGGCTATCCCTCTCTTTCGATTGGGATAGCCATTTTTTTATTTTGTATCCGCAATCATCTAGCTGATTATTGCGGATCCACATCATAGTATATTTGCAAAGCCCCATACCTTGGATCCTTCAGCATCATCGTCTGGGCATACTTCAGGTATTCCCTCACCTTCTTCTGATCAATGCCGTTCTCCAGTTTAAGCACTATCTTCCGAATATTCATGTTCTTCACCCTAGCCACGGCTGGCTTATCCGGTCCGAGCACTCTTTCACCAAACCATCCTCTCAGCGTCTTGCCGAGTTCCAGACTTGCCTGCTGGCAAACCTTCTCGTTCTTATGTTTCAGGAACACGTTGATAAGATGGAAGAACGGCGGATAATGAAACATTCTTCTCTCTTCCAGGATACCCTTGAAGAGGGCTTCGTAATCATTGTGCACCACCTGACTGATGATAGGAAGCGTCGGGTTCTTGGTCTGCAGAATCACGAGTCCCCGCTTGCCCTTTCTTCCGGCTCTTCCGCTCACCTGCGCCATCATCATGAAGGCATGCTCGTAGGCTCTGAAGTCAGGATAGTTCAGCATCGAGTCGGCATTCAGAATGCCCACCACGCTTACTTTATCAAAATCCAGACCTTTTGAAATCATCTGCGTACCTATCAGAAGATTGGTCTTTCCCGATGAGAAGTCACTGATCAATCGTTCGTAGGCATTACGCGTACGGGTGGTATCCAGGTCCATGCGGGCGATACGTGCCTCAGGGAATATCTCGGCTATCTGGTCTTCGATGCGCTCCGTTCCTATGCCACGTCCCATCAGTTCCGTACTACCGCAGTTAGGGCACTCCGTAGGTACGGGATAGGTGAATCCGCAGTAATGGCAGGTCAGCAGGTTGATGCTCTTATGCAGGGTCAGTGAAACATCGCAGTTCTTGCATTTCGGCACCCATCCGCACACCTTGCACTCTATCATCGGTGCAAATCCCCTTCGGTTTTGGAAGAGGATAGCCTGTTCGCCATTCTTCAAAGCCTCCCTCACCGCCGCCAAGAGTTGTGGCGAATAAGCCCCCGTCATCATCTTTCTATGGCGAAGGTCCTTCACATCCACCACCTGAATCTCCGGCAACTGGATACCCTTGAATCTCGTCTTCAGTTCCACCAGGCCATACTTGCCCTGCTGCGCATTGTAATAACTCTCCATAGAAGGCGTAGCCGTTCCCAGCAGCACTTTCGCTTCCGGATACATACTGGCTAGCACGATGGCAGCACTGCGGGCATGATACCGTGGTGCCGGGTCTTGCTGCTTAAAGGAATTCTCATGCTCCTCATCAATAATGACAAGTCCCAGTTTTTGGAAAGGCAGGAAAACGGCACTTCTCGCTCCCAGGATTACATCATAAGGCTGATCCGAGAGCTGCTTCTGCCAGATTTCCACACGTTCCGCATCACTGTATTTCGAGTGGAAGATGCCGAGCCGGTCGCCAAACACCTTGTGCAGTCGCTCCATAATCTGAACGGTGAGGGCGATTTCCGGCAGCAGATAAAGCACCTGCTTATGTTCTTCTATCGCCTTTTTGATGAGATGGATGTAAACCTCCGTCTTTCCGCTAGATGTCACACCATGCAGAAGCACCACGTTCTTGTGCGTCATCTGCAGGAGTATCTGGTTGTAGGCATCCTGCTGGGCTTCAGAAAGCGGTTTGATGAATTCGAAATGCGATTCTCCCGACGTGTTCAGTCTGCCCACCTCCAGTTCATAGGTAAAGAGGATGCCTCGGTCGATGAGCGCCTTGACAGCTGCAGCCGTGCATCGTGCCTCATTCATCAGTTCTTCCTTGGTCACCTTCTTGATACCTTCCCTGGGCGTATCACCCTCCAGACTGTCCCAGTGGGAAAGGGCGAGGAAAGTGGTCAGCGTTTTCGATTGCTTCAACGCCCGCTGCACCATACTGAGTGCCACATGCAGGGCCTGCTCGTTGCGGTAACTGCTGGCCAGCTCCACGTAAAGTTCCATCTTGGGCTTGAATTTCTCCGTAGATTTCATACCCGATGGCATGGCGGCACCAAACACATCACCCAGGGGCGACATGTAGTAATCGCTGATCCATTTCCAGAGGCGCATCTGCTGGGGCAGCAGCGAAGGATATTTGTCGAGCACCGCATCGATGGGCTTGCAGCTGAAATCCGGCTTTTCAGAATGCACATCGGTAACCATGGCAATATACTTCTTACTCTTGCCCAATGGAACGAGGACGCGCATATTAGGCACAACCTTCTCTTCCATCCCTTCGGGGATAGAATAAGTAAAGGTTCCGTCGAGCGGAAGGGGCAATATCACATCTACGTATCTCATGTTATAACGTTCTCCTTTTCTTTTTACGATATAAAGTTGTGCAAAGATAGCAAAAAAAAAGCAGATACCCAACAAGGGATACCTGCTTTTAAATATTTTAATGTATAAACTTGTGAAGAGTTCTACCGAACTTCTCTTTAGAACCAGTAACCCAAGGCAATCTGCCAAGAGTTGTTGCGGCTCTTGTCCTTGCCGGCATTGGTAAGTGCCTCGGCAGCCTTGACAAGACTGGCATCAGCCGACTTGCCACAAGCGATGTTGTAGTTGGCTGAAATCTGAAGATGGCTCAACAGGGTAACACCAGCACCTACGTTTACGCTGAAGTTTGACTTCTTCAATGAATAGCTGTTTGTCTCATTCCACTTGAAATTCTTGTCACCCACATTGATACCCCACTGTGGACCCGCAAACAGGAAGGCATTAGCCAAACTGCTCAAACCGAAGCCATAACGCACGTTCACAGGAATGTTGATTGACTTCTGTCTTACTGTGGTCTTGCCTAATTTATACTTAACGTCAGCCTCTTTCTGGTCGTACAAGGCTGCAGCATCGAAACTCAAGCCAACGATAGGCACGGTAACCTTTACCATAGGACCTACAAAGAAACCAGTCTTGTTGGAAGCATCGAATACATCCTCGCTAAACGACATGCTTGTCACGTTCAAACCACCCTTCAAACCGAACTTTACCTGGGCGTTAGCGCTAGTAGCAAACATCATTGCCGCTACCAAAAATACAAGAGATAAAATCTTCTTCATCTTTTCTACCTTTTTAAATTAAAAATCTATTTTCTAACAAATCTATTTTCTAATATTACACACGTTGTGATTCATTTCCTAATGACGCTGACGGCGCACGGTTACTCTGGCAGAGCCACTGGAAACCGAAGAAGAACTGCTGTTGCGCTGCTCCTTCACTTTGGTCTGTCTGCTAGATGAAGAACTGCTTCTGCGATTACTCTTCTTTGCCTTCTTCACCTTGCCCTTCACGTTCTTGTCTGCCTTGGCTATGCTGTCAAGCGAATCTTTTTTTTCTATGTTTCCACTCCAGAGATTCTTCTCAAAGGTAGCCAGTTCGCCCTCAATTCGCTTCTGCTCCTTTACCAGGGCAGAATCAGAGTGGCAATACTGCGCCAAAGTCTGTCCCAGCATATTGTTGGTCTTGTAGATTTTTCCTTTATACTGATTTCTCACAAAGTAATCATCCACACTCATCACCGCCGCATTGTTCAGGTTGCTGGTCATAATCTGCTGCTTGGCCAGATAAGGAGCCAAGTCATCGTAGCGCACCCAGAAAAGCGGATACTTGGTACCCCCATCGCCGAAGTCATCGTCGCGGGTCATGATAGGACAGAGTGCCAGCACCTTGGTATGGAAGGTGGAAGTGCGCTGATCAAAATAGGTTGACTCCTTGATATAGTAAGCCTTCACCTCTCTCGATGGAATATCGCTGTTATCGAGCGATATTCTTCCGTTTGCCTTCTTCTCATAATAGATATGATAGTTGTCCAGGAAAGACTTAGGGTCCACTCTATCTGCTGCTGCAAAACTCTCGTTACCATCCAGACGGTATTGGTACACCGCCACCTTACCTGTCATCATCAGCTTGAAGATGTTGGTAAAGAGATTCATCTGGTTGCCCATAGGCTCCACAGGATAATACAGTCCGGCATTGGCATTATCGGTAAGGCTCAGCTCACGATAGATGTCTCTTCTCCACACCACATCCTCCTCCATAGGGGCAGCAGTAGGGAAAGAAATTTGTGCACGGGTGGTGATGTTGCCGGCATTCGATTTGTTCGCAGCCGCCTGCCTTGCCGCCTGCTGACGGCGTGCCTGAGGTTGCGCCACGATGCCCTGCACCATTCCCAAGAGCATGAATATGAACAATATCTTTTTCATTATTTTACACTTTGAACTTTGAACATTGAACTTTGAACTTTATGATTAGCAAAGCATTTGAATTCTTCACTCTTCGTTCTTCACTCTTCACTTATTTCACGATTACTTCCATCGCCGTAGGCAGATTTCTGGTGATGCCATCCGGTCCCACAGCCTTGATATGCGAGATATAGAAACGGCGGCTGCGAGAAAGCTTTCTGAACTCTTCTCTCTGCCTATCCGAGAAGTTGGCACCTGCCGATGCCAATGGAATTGCATTACCCATGTTGTCGAAGAAGACGGTCTCGAAGCCCAACACCCTGAAAGGTATATCCAGCAATCCGTCGTCGATGGCTGCATGAATGCCTGTGGCACCCATCAGAGATGCCTTTGCCAGACCGCCGCCACGGAAACGGGTGGTTCCCAAAGCCAGATAAGCCGTTGGATCAGGCAACTTTCTTACATGGAATACGAATGGAGGCATCGTGCGGGTTTGTCCCTTGTCGCGCGCCGTTACATGGATTGTCACATCCTTGCCCACAGCCGCTGGGGTTGCCACGAAATGACCGTTGCCCTTCGATACGAACGAACCGCCTGTCATCGATGCAGAGATGGCATTGGCCGGTACGCCCGGCACACTGATACTGATAGGGTTCTGAAAACCTGCATAGAGCACGTTCATCAGGTCTGCCGCCACCGTTGCCGAATTAGGTGCCGGAATAACGCTGTATTTCTGTATGAAGTTGCGCCTCAACACGTCGCCCTTGGCATTGTTCATCAGAATGTAGCCGGAGAACTGGTGCTCTCCCACTCCACCTGCCGTAAAACTATACTGTCCACGGGCGCTGTTCACTCTCATGCCGTTCACATAGATTTCCGGCTGCTGGGTGGTATCCACTGCAGCCATCACGATGTTGGCATTGAATCTTTCGCCCGGATAAAGCGTTGTCTTCTCTGGAATCACGAAGGCATCGAGTTTGTTCACACGGATATCCTTCATGTCGATATTCGCAACCAGGTTGTGCAGCACTTCTCCCTCGGCATAGCGCACATCGCTCTGAATCTTCGAGAGCATGGTCACGGCTGCAGCCACTGGCATATTCTCAAACATGTATTCCTGCCAGTTCTTACCCAGATATTTCTCACCCTTAGGCACCTGGGTAGAGAAGTTGCTGGCTATGATTTTCTTCTGATGCTCATCAGTCACCAGCTGCAGGATGCGGTCGCGATAGCGATTCAGCTCCGTATAGAGTTTCTTTCCCTTGCCCGAACCCGGTGCAAGCATCACGATGCCGGCAGCCTCCAGGTTTTCCTTGTTCTTGATATTGCTCACGTCGCCATTCTTGCCGTCAGCCTCCTGCACAATAGCAACCTTCAGTTCCTGGGCAAAGTTATAGAGCGCATCGCTCATGTCCTTTACCTGCTTAGCCTTTTCAAACCATTCCCTTACCTTGGTAGGGTTTTGCTTCATCTGGTCGGCAAAGTCGCTATAGATTGCATTGTTCTCTGCGGAAGAGTTGGCTGTGGTTCGATTCAGACTGTCTTCCACAATAGAGAATCCGTCGAGCACCTCCGTAGAGACGTTCAACGCAAGCATTGCCATCAAGACGACATACATCAGGTTAATCATCTTCTGGCGTGGTGAAACGGGTCTTTTCTTTATAGCCATTTATATTAATTTGCTAAATTCAATACTTTTCTTTACTCTTCACTCTTTACCTGAGGAGCTGCAGCACGCATGTTCACGGTCATCGCCTCTATCATACGTGCGTAAATCTTGTTCAACTGCTCAATCTGCTGAGCCATCTTGCGGCTCTGCTCGTTGATCTGGTCAATGGTTCCAATCTGCTGGCTGGCACCCTTCAACTGCATTTCGTAAACCTTGCTGATACCTGTGAGCGTACGGTTCAGGTTCTCCATCTCCTCGCTGTCACGGGTCAAACGGGTACTCTGCTCATTCACCTTTTCAAGGGTTTCAACAAGCTTCTTCAATTCCTCAACATAATTGTTCTGGGCATCAGCCATCTCTGGGGTAACACCCTGTTGACCAGCTACCCAAGCGGTATTACCGCCTGCAATAGAGCCACCGGCAACAGAACCGCCAGTCATAGTGGCACCGGCTACGGCTGCACCATTCTCCGAGAATCCTGCTCCTGGAGCTACGGCCGCAGCAACGCTCTCGTCAATCTGCTCAGCGCCTTCGCCCTTCTCGCTTCCAGCAACAGAAGAAGATGCTGCAGATACACCAGCACCACCGCCAAAGCTTCCGCCGCCAATGATGATGGTCTGACCCCCAGAAACAGGAGTTCCTTCATTCTCCCCATAAGTAACCTCTCCTGTCTCCAAGTAGTCCTCAGTAACATGAGTAGGAATATCTCTACCATCGGCTGTCTTGTCAAAAGGACGGTCGAAGGCTGAAAGGAAGAACACGAACACCTCTGTACCCATACCGGCAAACAACATGATATTGGCTCCCGGCAAGTGGGTCAACTTAAAGAGGGTACCCAAGATAACGACAGATGCACCCCAACTATAAGCATAGTTCAGAAATGTCTGTCCAGGCACACTATCCATCCACTTCTGCAGATGATATACGATATTAAACTTACTATATTCGCCCATTTTTATTATCTCCTATTCTTGTACTTTGATGGTTTTTGTTTTGCACTCGATGTGGTGGCAAGACTGCGCACGCAGCGGAATCCGATATACGAACGTGGCTGGTTCTGATATTCCCAAGAACGCCATGCCGAACGGATAAACGACTCCGGATCTTTCCAGGACCCACCTCTTACGCTCTTTTTCTTCAGGCGGTAAGGGTCTTCCTTCGCTGCATTGTATTTCAACTCAGGGTTCAGGTCGTTCATGGCATCCACACCTGCCTCGGTATAGATGGTACTGGTCCATTCTGCCACGTTACCCGCCATATCATAAAGTCCGTTTGAGTTAGGCGAGTAGATGCCCACCTTGCTGGTTATCAGATTGCCATCCTTGGTATAGTTACCGCGGTCTGGCTTAAAGTTGGCATAGAAGCATCCGTCTCCGTTCTTCACGTCCTGGTTCTCCCAAGGGAACTCGTTCTGGTTCTTGCCTCGTGCCGCATACTCCCACTCTGCCTCGGTAGGCAGGCGATAGCGCTGTACGAAGCGTGCCTCAGGCCCCAATCCTTTCAGCAGATAGTCGGTACGCCAGGCACAGAAGGCATTGGCTTGCTCCCAGGTAACGCCTACCACCGGATAATCATTGTAGGCTGGGTTGCTGAAATAACTTCTCAGATAGGTCTCATTGTCTGAATTACGGAAGTCGTTCACCCAGCAGGTGGTGTCTGGATACACATTCACGATGTAGGTATTGAGGAAGTCCCATGGTCCGCTCAATGGGCGGTTGATGGTCTCGCTGATGATTCTTCCCTCATCATCCATGTAGGCGGTATCCTTAGAAATCATCACCACCTCGTTGGCATTCACCTGCTCATCTGTGTTCAGGTTACGCTCCTGCGGGTTCAGTCGGTTTCTGCGAAGTGCCGCTGCGGTATAATCGTAAATTTCGTACTTATAGTTCAGCTGGCGCCAGTCTATCAGTTTTTCGCCTGTCACCGGATTAGAAGTATAGATACTTTCCATCGCTCTCTTCTCATCCTCGTTTGGCTTTCTTGGCAACTGTTTCTTCCAGTTAATCTGCGGAGTCACAGGGTCACCATTCTTGTCCTCGGTAATCATGTAAGTCTCGTCACCGCCATAGGCAGGGTCTGCCAGACGGGTACGGATGATGGAATCGCGAACATAGGCGATAAACTGCTTGTATTCAGAATTGGTGATTTCCGTATCATCCATCCAGAATCCATCCACAGACACATCCTTGCGAGGCGTCTTCTGTCCCCACAGCGAATCCTGGGTCTCCAGACCCATCTTTAGGAATCCCCGGTTCACCTTCACCATGCCGTATGGGGCTGGCTCAGCGAAACTTCTTCCGCCAACTCCAACCACCTCACCGCCTCTGCCAGCCATCGAGCTAGTCTTGGCACCGAAACAACCACTAAGGGTCAAGAGTGCCATCAACGAGCTAAGGAGCAATATACTTTTCTTCATATTACGATTCATATTCTTGATATTCTACTAGAGTATTCTTACACTTTGATGTTTGTTTCTACCTTTCTTCACCAGGTTCAGATCCATCTGGTATCCGATGTAAAGCTCATGGCTTCCGTTGCCAAAGCTCAGCTTCGAGGTGTACCATTCGTAACTGTATCCCAATATCACGCCGTGGAAGGTTCCACCCATGAGGAAGGTAACCGAGTTGTCAGGGCTGTAGGTCACACCGCCATAGAGCAGTTTCTTATCATATTGGTAAACCAATCTGCCTGTCACGTCGCCTCGCCATGCCGTTCCGTCATACTTCACGAGGGCAGACGACTTTATAGTTAAAAACGGATTTCTGAGCTTAATATTGTATCCGCCAGTTAAATAATACGTTGCGTCAATCTTAAGCTCATTGGTTTCTCCCAACTCGATGGTTGGTGAAGTAAGATGCTGTGCAGAAAGTCCCACATACCAGTTGCCGTGCAGATAGTAAAGTCCGGCTCCCGCATCAAATCCGCTACCCTTCACTTCCGATGTAGCAAGAGCAGGGTCGCCCGAATCTCCGGCATCCACCTTGCTACCATCGAAACTCTCGCTCAGGAATCCGGCTTGCAGACCCACGCTCATCGTTCCCCCGAAGAGTTTGGTCTTATAGGCATACTGCAGGTTGAGTCGCTGATGGGTGAAGAGTCCTATCTGGTCGTTCATCATCGCAGCACCCACGCCGTGATAATTCTTCAGCGCATAGAAAGGCAGGTCGGCTGCCAGATACATGGTTCTAGGATTATGTTCGAATCCGGCCATATCCAATGCGTAAGCAGCCGTCACGTTGAGTTTTGCCTGCTTACCCACTGCCGCAGGATTGTAGGATGGTTCCATGTCAAAGTAATGACTGAAGGAAGGATCATACTGTGCCCTCGAAGCGAGCACTCCTGTCAGCAAAAAAACTAATATGATGATTCGTCTTAACACAATGTAATAACGTAAAAGAGGGCGAAATATTATAAATCGCCGGGATTATTATATATTAATAAGGTATAGTCGGAAGAGAGACATCAGAAAGATGAAAAAGGCTGCCCCCTGGTAAGAGAACAGCCCTATCATCGACTTTTTAATATTCGTCGTCATTCCAGAGGAATATTAGGGCTGAATACCAAGCACTTATTGTCTTCCAACTTTTATATTGAACATTTTATTAAGGAGTAAAAGTCGCTAAAAGGCTTTTCTAAACCTATC
>ERZ773186.2192-NODE-2192-length-14959-cov-11.472625_pt1 | contig 14959 bp, 16 predicted proteins | sample MGYA00581000_ERZ773186 | MGnify/ENA primary metagenome ERZ773186 (study PRJEB29015, sample SAMEA2737752) | human gut metagenome | biome: human gut; feature: human-associated habitat; material: faeces | place: China | collected 2012 ...
AATCATAGATACCGTAAGGGATTTTATTCTTTATTTAAAACTTTGCAACAGAACCATTTTATGTCTAATTATTTGATGGGAGTCAAATCAAAAAAATCCAGTTCAATAGTCTTCATAATCAAAACTTATTATCTGTTCTTTTATATTGACATGCGCATTAATTCCAAACGGAATTATACATCTAGGTGTAGCATGACCAACATTAACATTATAAACAATAGATAAAGTTTTGTTTGAAATTTCATCTAAAATAATTGTTTTATATTCATCGTAATATGTTTCATTTTGAGGTTTTCCAACAAGTACTCCGGATATAACATCAAATAATCCAAATTCTTCTAGTCTCTTAATCATTTCTCTAAAAATGTCTGGGGTTGGTTTCTCTTCACTTGTTTCAATAAGTAAAATCTTGCCCTTCCATTCCTCTAAGCTAGGAAATAATTCGTATTTGTCACATAAACTAATTGTATCTTCATATCTTGAATTATCAAAAATATCAAATATAGATTCTAAACATCCTCCCAATATTTTACCTTCAAATTCTGAAGCACCTCTAAGTAACTCAAAACCATGATTGATATGTTTTTTTAATGCAACTCCTAAAGACTTTTTACTGTAATCAAGTCGCTCTTCATACCATTCACTACTCGGCTGTACATTTTGTATCCTTTGTTTGTTTAGTAATTCTTCAAAATACAGCTTTGTATAAGGAAGCATCTCTTTTAATAGTTCACATATATCTGGTATAAACGCCTGTCCATAATAAGAAGGGATGCCAATTTTATTAAGCATAAAATGATTCATAGTTATATCTAAAAATCCTAAAAAACTTTTTGCTTTGCCACTTTTCTTAATTTATCATTTTCAAATAAGTATGGAAGCAAACGGTAGGTATCATCTCCTCCAATTGCACACAATGGGGGAGCGATAAGACAAATAGGGATAAGCGGAAATCAACTTTCTGACAGTTCTATCAAACAGCTCTCTTTATTTGAAAGTGTTGAAGAAAATCAATCCAATGAAAAGCAAGAATCACTCCAAAAAGCTATTGATGAGATTAGAGAAACATTCGATTTTCTATCAATACAAAAGGCAAGTAGTTTATCCGAGGGATCACGTGTCATTTATCGGAACAAACTCATTGGAGGTCATTCAGCAAGTCAAGACAGGGAGGAAAAAGATGTCAGTTGACCGTTCATATAGCCCCTATGAAGTCATCCGTGCTTATCACGATAGAGGGATGATGAAATGGGGCGCATTTGCGACAGGAGAACTCACGGAGGCTCAAAATAGTTTTGAAAAAGAAAAAAAAGATGATAAGGTAATTCAAACATTACCACATCATCTAGTGCTTCATCTTCTTAATCAGTCTTTTTCAAATCAAGTCCAAATCAAAGTTAAATATCAATCAAAAGATAAATTAACTGAAATTTATGGTTTTGTATCAGAATTTATCAATAATCAAGTGAGAATAAAATCAACAGATAAAATCTATCTTATATCCATTGAACAGATTATAAATATTTCTTAAATATAAAATAAAAAGTAAAATCTGATCTATGACAAGACTAGTTGCAAAATTGCTAGTCTTTTTTGCCTGTGTTCCATAAAGCAGTATTACTTTATCAAGATAAAAGTATTCGTAAAGTAATACCTTTTTCTTAACATCATCCTTGATTATAAATGCTATTACTCTTCGTTTACTACCTACTTAAATTAATAAACTATTCTTCTAACTCTTTTAAACTATCATCTATTTAAACCTCCTTCATAATTCAAAGAATAATCTATGGGATACTATCATGTTCTTACCAATTAAATACCAAAGGGGCACCTTAGAAAGATAAAAGTATTACTTTAGTAATACTTTTTATAGTTCACTTTTTTCAATTAGCATGTCAATAATTACTGACCTTGATTTAGCATTAAATTTTTTTACTAATTCATCTAGTTTTTCTGAATTACTTTTTTTTATTGAAAAACTAGTTTTGATTTTTTTCTCCCAACCCAAATTTGTGTTATTATCTTCCGAAATATTTTTTACTACTTGATAATCATTATTATCAAAGGTCATATCTTCAAACTTGTTTGCCATTTTACTCTATCCCCTCTGTTTCTATTTGGTTGAATACTTTTTTTAATGATGCAATGAATTTATTTTGTGTATGAGTTTGCCCTGTCTCTTCTAAATAATCAAATATTCCCTTTTTAAGAAGCATACTTGTATTAATAGCTTCTTTTTCAGGTACAATTCCAATTACATCATTTATATTTTTTAACGCTTCTAAAAATTCTTTAGATGAATTAGTATTGTGTTTAACTCTATTTCCTAAAAAATAGATTTTTGCGCTAACATATGATTTACCACTGACAGGATCAACAACTTCATTTTTTAAAGTTGAAACGCTTTGTAATACTTTGGTATGACTTTCGTATCCAAAACGACTTGGTTCCATTGGTGATATTACCTTATCCGCAACTGCCACACCATTTTTGGTTAATAAATTCCATGCAGGCGGTAAGTCTAAAATAATATAATCATATTTTTGATTTAGTTCTTTTGAATTTTTTACAAACCACATAAATAACAATAATTCTTTATTAGGTTTAGTTGCCAAGTTATCTGCGATTTCTTCTAAATTACTAGTTGAAGGAATTACATCAATATTTTTTTCAACCGTAGTAGCAATGATTCCAATTTGGGGATTGCTGAGAATTTCTGAAATATTGTGTTTATCTTTAAAATTAAAATCTTTTGTCTCAAATGTACCAGTCAAACTTTTTTGTGAATCCAAATCAATTAATAATGTACTTTTATTATTTTCTTGCAAATATTTTGCAAATTGGAAAGCCATTGTAGTCTTTCCTACACCACCTTTAATTGCCATAAAACTAATTACTTGCATACCTTATTCTCCTCTTTCGACTACTTTAGTATTCCATAGGTATTACTTAAGTCATACCTATATCTTAACACTTATATAAGATAAAGTCAAGAAAAAGGTCATACCTTTGCACGACCTTTTTCTTTCTTTTGTATTAACTTCTTCCTTACTCTTTCATTTGCTGTTTACTCAACCTTGAATTAAGATATTGTTTTGCTGCTATACTTAAATACTTGGCGATATTCTTTTTCTCATTTGAATAGTCTACCATCTTTCTTCGTACATAGTCCATATGCGTTTCTAAAGCATCTTCTCCAAGTTCTTTTACAAGTTTATCATATAACGGATAAACACTCTCAGCAAGCTCTAAAATCGTGTCCTGGTTTGCTATATCGGTTGCATACAACAAAGAGGAATTTATAAGTTTCATGGTAAATGGATTTGCAACAGCTACTGCATAATTAACCTGATTTTGAGCTTGTTTTTGCTCTTCAGTTAATTGTGCTTGTACATCATTACGTTTATAGTTCTCATCTTTCCAATTTGCTTTTTTAACTATATGAAATTGTATTGAATCGATTGAACGCCCTTTTTTTATTTTTTCATATTCAACATTAAAATGAGTAAAAGAATTTATTTCTTTAATTGCATCTTTTATGACTCTTTTTTCAAAATTATCAAATCTACTATAGTCATCAACAGTATCGGTTAATTCTCTCAAGTCACTAATTATTATCTTAGGACTCTTGTAATCTTCTAATTGTTTCTTCGTTCTATTAGGTTTATATTGGTAATGCTCAAATTGGTTATAAGACATAGAGAACCATTTATATAAAATAATGCTGTACTTACTATTCAGTTCCATAATATCTGATATGGCATATTGCGTAAAATTATTTTTTAAATCTATTAGATATGGCATAATCGCTTGGTCAAAACGTATCAAAACTTTATCATTATAATCATTCCACTCAACATAAGGTATAGGTACTATCCGTTTAAACTTGAACCCTTTATTCTTTTTCTCCTTTATTCTGAAAAAAGCTTGTTCTTGCATTTTTTCAACTGCTTCTTTAAAACGACGATGCTTATCATTATCAGAAACATCAAAAAAAGTAAATAATTCCTTTTTTGACAAAAATACTGTATTATCTTTAGGAGGAGCATCAGTATCTATACATGAAACAGCTAGCTCAAAGATTTTTAATGGTGTCTTATCCATTTTTGCAACTGAGCTAATTAAATCGTTATGCTCTGCCACCTTCCTTGAACTCATTTCCTGTATTTGTTTATTTCTTTCTCCTGTGGCTATCTCTTGCATAATCCACTCCTTTTATGATTTAAATAAATAATAACACAAAACACCTACAAATACAAATAAATTGTAGGACTATACACAGTTTTTTGTAGGACTATACACAGTTTTTTGTAGGACTATGCACAGTTTTTTGTAGGACTATAATCCTGTTATCCCTTGCAAACACTAGAATTTTTTTTTCGCAAAAGAACAAAAGACAAAATATATAATATAAAATAATTAAAAGGGACTCTAAGGAGTCCCAATTTTCTTTTTTTAAAATATATTATTAATTTCAATCGGAGTAAATGCAGCAACTACTTTTCCAATTATTCTTGGGTTGTCTTCCCCACTAATCTTCTTGTCTGGAAATTTCCTTTCTCCATATTGATTTAATTCTACATTCAATGATTCTAAGAGGATTCCATCTTCTTGACAAGTAACACATTTTACAAAAGCATTTCCTACAGATATATTATCTACTGCACATATGACGTTAAGTCAATTTATTAGAGTCAAAAATTATTTTGGACAACACTATAGAGTCTGCTCAAGAATATTGATAGTAATTTTGCGATAATTTCTGAAAATATTGTCTCAGTCAGATATTACAGAAAATTTATATCAGAATGCTTTTTAAAGGGCTTAAAAGGCAAAATATGAGCTTATAGGACGATTCAAGCATTAAAGGGAGTGAAATATCTATTTTTCACTTTCTTTAGTGCTTTTTCGCTGGTTTGCTCAACGACAGGAACATTATTTTTTACAAAGTAAAAAATAGAGTTTTTTCAAAACTCAAATAAAGAAGTCCGGTCTTAAATTTTAAAGCCCAAAAATTTCAGATCCGACTTTTTTATGGTTTACTCATCAGATTTTTCAACGGACTAAATTTCAAAATCATCATCACGTGCTTTGTGTTTTGGACTTTGATTTTTTTGATAGGCTTCTAATCGCTGTTCTGATTTTTGATAGTATTGAATGTTTTTATCGACTTTATATAAAGTATCTCGCAAATCATCACGTTCTTTTGTTAAGTTTTTAATGGTATCTCTGATAGAGGTATCTTCATAAGGCAAGGTTTTTGTTGTTTCCACGTATTCTAAAATCTTTGTGTCTAGCTTGTCTAATTGATGTTGTGTTTCTTGATAGGTGGCTTTTAACTCTTCTCCTATGGTTTCAAAACTTCTATCAAAACCAAGCCCTTGACTGATTAAGAAATCGAACTCATGAAAAACTTGTTTGAGTTTGATATTGACATTGTCAGAATAAAGAGGGATATTTCCACTTTGTCTTTGTAAATTTTTAGCAACGGTTGCCCCATACATGATTTTATGGTTTGCCGGACTTCTTTTATCAATATACGAAAAGCGGTCGCCCTTTTTAATAAATATTTTATACTGTCCGTTTTCTAATTTATCAACACAGCGTGCAGGTATCTTTATTGTCGCTTCTTTATCTAAAGCAGTATCAATCGTTACGTATAAAAAATTTTCAGTTTCTTTCTCAATTTGCCAATCTTCTACCAAAATTGAAATTTCTTTTTCTTGATTTTTTTCTTGAATACTTTCTTTGTCATTCCAAAGTTTCACGACTTCCTCAACGGAATAACCAATGGTGTTTTTTTCTATCCGTTCTTTGAGATTTCCCTTTAAAAATTTATGATTTTTTAAACTTCTATCTCTAATTTTTTTGGTTTGTTCGCTTCCCTCTAAAAGATATGCTTTCTTAAAACGACTCCATAAACCGTTTGGTAAGCCGAAAGCAATTGTGACCGATAAAGCACCTTCTCTTGGCTCCGCCTTTAGAAAGTTACAGAGTGTGGGTTTATATACTAAGACAGAGCACCGAACTGTGAAGTATCTTAACAATTTAATAGAACAAGACCATCGACCTATTAAACGACGGAATAAATTTTATCAAAGTCTCCGTACAGCCTCTTCCACGATTAAGGGCATGGAGACCCTTAGAGGAATATATAAAAAGAACCGAAGAAATGGAACGCTCTTCGGCTTTTCGGTGTCTACTGAAATCAAGGTATTAATGGGAATACCAGCCTAAGATATTCTGAGTTCAGAGAGGGCTCGTTTGATTTTCAAACTTCGCAACAGAACCCATTGTTTTTTGTCTTGGTATAATTTATATAATTGGCGGAAACATTGACTTTTTCACCACGCAAAAGAACAAAAGATTAAAATATATATGATAAATTAATATAGGCTTCGCCTTTTTTTATTTTTTTCAAAAATTTAAAATCAAAAGTCAAAATCATCCCGTAAGCAAACAGACTAATCAATATAGAATTTGATCAGTCTGTTTGTATCGGTTATTTATAAATCTTCTGTTTTAATTTCGTAATAGCCCTCGTAATAATAACTCGCATCAATTCCTTTAAAGAATTGTTCTTTTCCTAAATCATCGGTTAAAGCCTTTTGAATCAAATATTTTAATTCATTGGTGCTGACTGTACTACGGATCATGGCATTTAAATATTCATCCTTATCAATTTGATTCCAATCGACGATTTTGCGTAGTTTATTTTTAAGAATTAAATCCAACCAGATACGAGTGGCTCGTCCATTGCCTTCTCTAAACGGATGCGCCACATTCATATCCGAATACTTATCAATAATTTCATCAAATGTTTCTTGAGGTAATTTATCAATATATTCAAGTGTTTGCGCTAAAAAAATACGTGGCGCAAATTGAAAGTTTCCTTTCGCAATATTCACTTCTCGAATTTTTCCTGCAAAGTCGTAAATATCTTGGAATAAAAACTGATGAATATCAGATAAGCCTTGAAACGTCCCAATTTCCAGATCCTCTATTTTGCCAGACTCAAACAATTCTTTGGCTCTTTTTTTCGTTAATAACTCTTCTTGTTTAGCTAATTCTGCTGAATTTGTTAAGCCTAATTTATTATCTAAAACCAAAATATCCCCTCACTCTCTATTTTTTCGGAAAGATTCTTTTGAAAATTTTTGGACGTTGATCAAACCATGTTGAAGCGGTATACATTAATCGAAAACTGCCATATATTCCAGCACTGATTAAACCAAAACCACCTAATCCAAGAACGACTGCCCCATAAGGATGTTTAGGCTGTATTTCCATCACTGTGTCATACAAAATATGCAAACCCCAACCATCCCAGATACCTTTATAAATCCATCGTCCGATGAGAATACCGACAACTAAGAAACAGAACAGGCAGACAATGTTCGCAATCAGAATACCGTAACGTTCGACAATCTCACGTTTGCGATCTGCTTTTATCTGCTCTTTTTGTTCATTCAGTTCTTTTTTCAAAGCGAGTAATGCTTGTTTTTCTTTTTGAATTTCTTTCAGTATGTCCGATTTTAAGTTTTCTGCCTCTAAACGATGAAGTTGTTCTTGAAGGGCTTCCTCAATTTTTTGATTCGCAACAGCTTCTATTTTTTCTTGGTAGTCCCGAAAGTCTTTATTAACTTCTTGACGGACTAAGCGGTCTAGTTCTGGAACGTTACTGAAATCAATTTTGCCATTTTTATAAGCATTTAATACTTGAACAACGAGTTGTTCATCTTTATTCATCGACTCATCCCCCGATCATGATCTTTTGTTGGTTTCTTTTCGGACTGCACGTCTCTATTCGCTTGTTTTTCTAGGCTTTTCTGTTGTTCTTGATCGTAATTTTTCATGTCCTTTGAAAAGCGACGTTCAAAATCATCGAGGATTTTCTCTTTTGTTTGCTTTAATTTTCTTGTAACGCGTTGAGTAAGTTCTGGTACTCGTCCTGCAAGCTGTTTGATTGTGTCAATAAATCGATTAGTTGTTGATTCTCGCTTGAGAGCTTCTGATTTTCTTGGTTCAATTGCTTGTTCAAGGCTAACAATTTCTGATTCTCTTTGTTGAGTGTCTCGCTCAAGCGGAGTAATCGCTGATTCTCGTTGTTCAACAGCGCTAAATTCGTTTTGTCTTGCTCGGTTTTCCAACTCATGTAAAATGGTCTCCTTTCCAAAATCAGAACCCAATCGGGTCTCTCGTGCTCGTCTTTGCTTATTATTGGCGTCTAAAAAGGCGTATGAGAACGTTTGGCCTCTTTCTGATAGAATTACACCATTATCGGATAAACGCTCTTTAAACGTCTCATATGAGCTCACAGAGACATCTTGAAGCGATTTATTGATTCTTTCTCTCAAATCATCCATGTAAGAATACTCATTTTTGGCGATTAGTTCTTTTTCTGTCTCTGTTTGACGCTCTTTTGGTGGCTCTAAAATGTGCCAGTTTTCTCGAGAAGCGAGTCGATCATTCATTTCTCGTGCTCGTTGAACGCTTTCTCCTTTTTGTTCTCTTAATTTCTTTCCTGTCTCTAAATTGACCTTATTGACAATGATGTGGTTGTGTAAGACGTGATTTTTTCCGTCTAAATGCGTATAAACAGCGCTTTGATGGTTAGGATAAAGGTTTTCTGCTAATTGAACGCCTAAATCATTGGCTTTTTGCCAGTCTTTTTGAACTTTCGGATTCAGTTCATCTACGGCGAAAGATTGGGTAATACGCAAGACTTGATTGGATTCTTTGGTTTGGTTATGAAGTTGTCGAACGACATCGAATTGTTCTTTGGCAATAAAGGGATCAATCCCGTTGGTTCCACCCACGGCAACTGCCCGACAATTTGTCAGCTCCACAGGACGTTCCAATTGATGATCTTGTAGCCACTGTTCAGTTTTTTCATGCATGGGTCTGTCTTGACCTAAAGCATAATTAAGGGCGCTCGCTGCACTTGCGCCATTGCTTATTTTTGCAATTGTTGCCATAACTCTTGATACCCCTTTTGAGCTTGAGCGAGTACTCCGTATGTATAGCGTAAAGCCTCGATCAGCTCTTTATCTTGGTTGTCCATCCGATCGAATTGATTGAGTTTCTTGGCGATTTGATTTAAATTGGTTCCTTGTTTTGAGAGTTCTAATAATAAAGATTTCGCTTGGTCATGTTCGAGATAAGGTTTTTTTAAATGAGATTTTTGTGCTAATTTTTTCGCATAAAGATTCGGAGAGAGTCCATATGTTTCTCCTGAAATTTTCAGCTTATTGTATTGTTCTTCAGATAATCTAAATTGAATGTACTTTGTTTGATTTTGTGATACATTTTTCTGATCCATAAATAGCCTCCTCAAAGATAAAATGCCCCAGCGCTCATTCCTCAATCGCCCTTTGTCATTGATTTTGTAATAAGCATTGCGCCCTATTCGGTTACAATCATTATAACAAAATAGACCATATAAAGCCATAAATACTACAAGCTATCACATTGTAATACAAAGCACTTCGTTCTTGTATTACAATGTGGCTTGAAAAGGGGGAAGTTTCACTTTCCCCTTTTATCCCCTTTGGATTGTGTCGATTTGCTTAAAGCAAACGCCACCTACCCATTTTATAAAAATAAAATAGGCAAAAGATCTTTCTTTTTGTCATACAAAAAGAAGAAAAAAAGAGACGATTTTCGTCTTCCGAAATCGTCCCTCTTTTTTCTAAAACCATGGATGAACGAACAAAAAATCTCTCGTATTTTGTTTGTTCATTCACTAAAAATATGCGAACAGTATGGCTTCATTCAATCCTGTTCTTACAAGTCAAACGCAAAAATGGGTTCTGTTGCAAAGTTTCAATACTGAGTACAAAAGTCCCATTCTGATACTTTGACTATGCTGGTATACCCATCAAAACTTTAATTTCAGTAGATGCCGAAAAGCGTTCCATTTCTTCGGTTCTTTTTGTATATGCCTCTCAATGCTTCTATGCCCTTAATCATAGTTGATGCAGTACGAAGACTTTGATAAAGTTTATTTCGACGTTTAACAGGTCTATGATCTTGCTCAATTAAGTTATTGAGATACTTGACTGTCCGGTGCTCAGTTTCGCTGTATAGCCCCTGCTTTTGTAACTTCCTAAAAGCACTAGCAATTGATGGTGCTTTATCTGTCACGATAACTTTCGGTTCCCCAAACTGCTTGTATAGTCGTTTAAAGAAAGCATAAGCAGACTGAGTATTTCTCTTTCGTCTTAGCCAAATATCCAGTGTCATGCCTTCTGAGTCGATTGCACGATAGAGATAATGCCACTTCCCTTTAATTTTAATATAAGTTTCGTCCATTTTCCACGAATAAAAGGACTGTCTATTTTTCTTTTTCCAGATTTGATAGATCAGCTTACCATATTCTTGAACCCAACGGTAAATTGTTGTGTGAGAAACGTTAATGCCACGATCATATAACATCTCTTGAACATCACGATAACTCAAATTATAGCGAAGATAATACCCAACAGAGATAATAATCACGTCTTTTTGGAATTGTTTGCCCTTAAAATGATTCATCTATTGTCCTCGCATTCTTTTTTATTACATTTTACAATAAATCAGGTGTTATGGGGAACTTTGCAACAGAACCATCCTTATGCAGGCGGAGGCTGTACCGATTTTGTTTGGCAGTACTTTGCCGCTAAAGGAATATATATAGCAAACATAGTAAATGGTAATGGAGGTTATTGGGGAACAAATGGTGTGAGTCAAGGAGTCTTGCGTCGAACAAATTTGGCTCCAGGAGTTATTGCTTCAGGATTTACTGACCATTTTACAGGATATGGAACGTCTACTACAGCTCGAACCTCACCATATGGTCATGTGGCAGTAGTAACTGGGGTGAACCCAGATGGAACATTTAACGTTCAAGAAGCTGGATATGGTGGGACATTTCCTTGGGGAAATGTTAGAACAAATATTAGCCCAGAAAATGTAGTATTCCTACTCCCAAATTAAAAAATACAATACTAGATACATATCTAGTATTGTATTTTTAGATAACTGCCAATTAATTTAATAATATCCTTAATTCCAGATGTGGCGTTGAAAAGTTGTACGGATTTTCGTAAGTTTCCAGAATTAATATAGAATTTTGCTTAAGTTTTTTAAGTCTAATTAATTCATCCGTTATCTTATCAGGTTCAATATGTTGTGCTTGAACACAGACATGATCAATATGCAAAATTTTTATGTTTTTTAACTTTGATGAGTGGCCCCGAACTTTTAAGGCAAGAAATTTATCGTAGTTACCATACTGGAGTGAATAATAACACCCAATTCGGTTAAAAAATTCTATTTCTAAATCCTTCAACATAGAGATAGTTTTATTAATTGTATCATAGTACTTATTTGAAAAAAATACATCATCGAAAGGTATCAAGATAAAATCCTCATGAGTTTGCTCTAAATCAACATTAATTGATGAGTCTAGTTTTTGAGATAAGCTTATTTCATTTTGTATATATTCTAAAAATTGCTTATCCTCTTTTAATTGCTTTTCTTTTAATTCTAATATGTTACTAGCTTTTCTAATGATTTCGATCAAATTGATCTCAGTTTCGGACTTAATAAAGTCGTTAAAAGTCCCTAGAGGAATTCCATAATCAGCACATAATTTTATAATTTTCACATATGGAATATGTGCATGAGAGTAATAGCGGTAACCATTATTAGCATCAATTAATGCTGGATGTAAAATGCCGATAGACTCATAATATCTTAAAGCCTTGATATGTATACCAGAATAGCTGCTAAGTTTTCCTATAGTCAAATAATTTTTATTTTCCATTCTTTCTCCTTGACCTTACCGTAAAGGTATAGTTTATAATATCAGTATAACATATAAAAATATTTATATCATTTAGAAGAGGTATCTAATATGAAAAGCTTAATTACAGCTTTAAAAGAAAAGAGAGCATTACGCTTATATTTTATCGGAATAATAATTTTTATCATCGGATTATTACTCCCAATATCAAGTACAGTCAGAGTTTTAATTAGCATAATAGCAACTATTTTATCGGGATATCATGTAATGCTTGAAGGGATAGATGATACCATAAAAGAGACAGTCAAAAAGAAAAGATTTACTCCTAATACGCATATTTTAATGACACTTGCCGCAATAGGTGCAATTTTCTTAGGAGAAGCCGTTGAAGCTGCTCTACTAATCTTTATATTCGCAGGGGCACACTTTCTTGAAGAATATGTTGAGGGAAAAAGTAAACGGGAAATTACTAAACTAATAGAACTAAATCCTACGGAAGCTCGTTTAATTAATAATGAGGGAAATATAGAAGTAGTTTCGATTGATAAATTAAAAATAGGTGATAGACTTCAAGTTTTGAATGGAGCGCAAGTTCCAACTGATGGTATCATACTTAATGGTTCAACAAGCATTGATGAGTCAACCATAAATGGTGAAAGTATTCCTCGAGAAAAAAATGTTGGTGATATTGTTTTTGGTTCAACCATTAATGGTACAGGTACATTCACTATGAGAGTATCCAAGGATAGCAAGGATACAGTATTTTCTAAAATATTAACTATGGTTGAAGAGTCACAAAATAACCTTTCACCAACTGCCGATTTCATAAAACGTTTTGAACCACACTATGTCAACGGAGTATTAGTAATATTTTTAGCTTTAATTATATTTTCTCCAATGTTTTTAGGCTGGACATTAACGGAAACAATTTCAAGAAGTTTAGTCTTTCTAGTCTCTGCTTCACCATGTGCATTAGCTGTTGCTGCAATTCCTGCAACATTAGCTGGAATATCATCTTTAGCAAAACAAGGAATACTATTTAAAGGTGGTAATTTTCTTTCAAATTTAATTAATTTAAAAGCTGTCGCTTTTGATAAAACAGGAACATTGACAGAAGGAAAACCAAAAGTAGTAGATTTCTATTTTAATCCCGAACTTGATGGTGAATCCTTTAGAAATACATTAGTAGCAATGGAAAAGCAAAGTAATCACCCATTAGCAAATGCTATAGTTAATAAATTTGAAATTCAAAAAGTTGACTACGATATCAAAGTAGAAAATGAACTTGGGACAGGGTTGAGCGCAACCTACCAAGGAGAAAGCTATCGAATTGCTAAACCAAGTGCTTTTAAAATCGTAAGTCAAGAATGGATTGAAAAACAGGAAAACTTTGAAAATGAAGGAAAAACGGTGGTATTTATTGCTGTTAACGATAAAGTCGAAGGCTTAATAGCAATTCAAGATACTCCTCAAAAGACTGCAATTTCGGCAATTCAATATTTAAATAAGAATCAAATAAAGACTATTATGATAACTGGTGATGCAGTATTAACGGGAAAGGCAATTGGGAAACAGTTAGGCGTAAGAGATGTGCAGGCAAATGTAATGCCTGATGAAAAGGCAAAAATAATAAATGAAAATAAAGAAAAATATGGTCCAACCGCGATGATCGGAGATGGTGTGAATGATGCACCAGCACTTGCTGTAGCAGATGTAGGTATTGCGATGGGAGATGGCACGGATGTAGCTATAGAAACTGCAGATGTAGTATTAATGAATAATGACCTTGGTAATTTTGTGAGTGCACATAAAACTTCTAAAAGATTAAAAAATATTGTAACTCAAAATATAATATTTGCTTTATTAGTTGTTCTATTTTTAGTGTATATTAGTCTATGGAAAAATACCTCGGTGGTACTAAGCATAACATTGCATGAGGGAAGTACGCTGGTTGTTCTGCTAAATTCATTGAGATTATTATTGCCAAATAAAAAAGATATAGAAGGAGAGCTATAAATGTTTAAAAATATATTTCAAAACTTAACTGAACAAGCACAAGAAATTTTGGGGAATATAACCGAAAATATTCCTGAACAAATTCAAAATGTTGCAGGAGGTATAACCGAAAACATTCCCGAACAAATTCAAAATGTTGCAGGAGGTATAACCGAAAACATTCCCGAACAGATTCAAAATGTTGCAGGAGGTATAACCGAAAACATTCCTGAACAAATTCAAAATGTTGCAGATAGTATTACGAAATTTTTGGGATAATATAAATTTTTCTCATCTTTTGAGAATATGAAATTAAATTATGCTCCAATCAAATGTATCAAACTAGGTTGAAACTCAATGACCAACTCGTTATATACCACGAGCCAATCAGAAAGCTTGATATTCGCTCAACCAGATACATCTGAGGAATCCTCCTTTATAAAGATTTTAAATATATTAATTGGGCCACTGAAATCAGGTGGCTTTTTTTGTTCAGTATTGAGGTCGGTATTAGGGTCAGTATTAGGGTCGGTATCAAGGTCAGTATCAAGGTCAGTATTAGGGTCAGTATTAGGGTCGGTATTGAAAAGTGTTATCGACCTTAAGAATGGACTAACAATTATTTATAGCCATGCTTTGAGAAAAAGCAAACTTTTTCGGAAAGATGTATATCATTTCAATTCGTTTTAAATCCTCTATTTGTTTTTGCGCTTCCTTTTGTTTTTTAGAAATAAATTCGAACATATCTTGACAACGAACTTCATCTTTATCTACAACACCAAGTAATTTATAAATCTCGCTTAAAGAAAAACCAAGTTCCTGTATTCGTTTAATAAACCCAACACGCTTAACGTCATCATATGAATATATCCGATAACCAGCTTCCGTTCGGTGAGGTTCTTGTAATAAATTTTTTCGCTCGTAATATCTGATCGTTTCTTTATTAACTCCACATTTATCTGCAAACTCACTAATGCGATAAATCATCTTATTTCACCCCATGAATATTATAAACCGTGTACCATAGTACACGGTCAAGTAAATTGGACTATTTTATTTTTTTCCCAAAGTATCACTCGTATGTGATTGATACTTTTATATAATACTATTGATTATCCGGTTCTGTTGCAAAGTTTTAAATAAAGAATAAAATCCCTTACGGTATCTATGATT
>ERZ773186.2193-NODE-2193-length-14958-cov-31.347447_pt1 | contig 14958 bp, 11 predicted proteins | sample MGYA00581000_ERZ773186 | MGnify/ENA primary metagenome ERZ773186 (study PRJEB29015, sample SAMEA2737752) | human gut metagenome | biome: human gut; feature: human-associated habitat; material: faeces | place: China | collected 2012 ...
GATGCTGCATCTTGCGCCGTAAGGGAACCGGAAGCGGGGAGCATCCTGCTCCTTCTTGTAATCCAGGTTTCGGTTCTGAATACCGATAAGTCGCCCATCAGTATCGAAGTAAGGAATCTGCAGCCAATTGATGCCCTTCTTATCCGTCCATGAAGTCAGTCTGCACCAGTTCACCACTCTCCAGTCAATCTTCCTCTCCTCGAAGAGAAATCTCCGAGCTGCCTGGTTGAGCCAGGGATGTTCGAAGAACCTAGCATACCTGCTTGCATCGAAGGAAGATTTCCCCGAATCATCACCCGAAGAAGAACTATCGGATGAAGAGCCCGAAGAAGAATCCTCCTCCAGCTGAATCTGATGTTCCTCGGCGAGCCATCGGCAAGCCGCCGGAAAATCCTTCCCCAGGTATCTCATCACCAGGTCGATGGTGCCGATAGAACTCCTCATGCAGACATAGCATCTGCAGCTGTTCTTGGTCTTGTTGAACGTAAGGCTGGCGTGGTGGTCGTCATGGAAGGGGCAGAGCGCCTTATGGTGCTCCACCTTCATCCCCATCTCTTTCGCAACCTTCTCTATCGGAAGTTCGCGCAGTTTCTGAATCTCATATTTCTCCATTCATTTTTCTTTTTATAGAATTATGTTTATTTCTTCTCCTTCGCCTCCGGCGTGCCCGTAAGATACTCCTGCGTCTTCGTGTAAAGCCCCGTCTGGCTGCAATAGGTGATGAACTTGCGATGCACCCACTTGTAAAGTTGGTTTTTCGTGCCCTCCTTTGTCTTTCCCTGCGAAATGCGGAGTGCTTCAAGCTGCGCCTCGTTAAATGGATTAGGCAGATTATCGAGCAGATTCTTCGGCCCTCTTCTCTGAGCCTCGCTCACCGAGTCGGCATCCTGGTTCAGCAAATCTGAGAAAAGCTGCGCCTTGCTCCAAAGATCGTGATACACCAGCCACTCCACCAGCTCGCCCATCGACTTCGTCCAAGTCTGGTTATTCAGCACCCAGAGCAGGCAACCCGCCTTCCATGCCGATACGATGGAACGCTTCGAAATGTCCCAAAATACATCGTCGTCAGTTAAATCGGCAAGTGTAGCCATGTCTTGAGCCAGCTGGTCAGTAAGTTTATTCAGCGGCTTGATGATGAACCTGCCCTTGCAGATGCTTAGCTTCACAATATACTCATCCAGCTTCTTATAGAAAGCCTCATCATATTTTCCCTGTCTCGGAATTCTGCCGTCACGTCCCATTCTCGCCTTATACGAGAACACCATTCGCCCGAATGTACCATTGAAGAGCTCGTTCTTATAGAACTTGCGGGTTGCATACGGAGTGGAGGAGATGGTGAGGTTGGCACGGAGCACCGGATTACCGGTCACGCCATCGGCTGTAGCTCTTAATGCTCCCGAGCGCTGGCGGTCGTAGATATTGCGCAGCATCTGCGAAATCTGCTTGTGCCCGCCGCACATCCTGTCGGCCATCTCCACCTCGGGCAGATTGAGGTATTGCGTTCTTTCGCCCAGGTTCTCGCATCCCATGGCGTTCAGAATAAAGGCCGCATTGGTTACATCGGCAGGTGGAAACCAGAAACTCACGTCGGGTCTTACAGGCTTTTCCTTGTTTGCCGACTTGGATTTTATCTGTTTTTGCCACTCCACGAGCTTCTCCAATTCCTTTTCATCGTGTTCTCGGAAGTTTCGGCAGATGGCTTCCACTAAGTTTCCCAATTGTCCTTTATTGCAGCCAGAATCGGCAACGAGATTGGCCATCATGCCACATGATTCCTTCCAACTGAGGTCGGGATACTGAAATTCCGTGCCGCTGACCTGCGCTCCAAGAATAGGGAAGAGCATCGGAACAAGGGGTTCGTGCATGTCTTTTGATACCTGAGAGAGCAAAAGTTGCACACATTCGGTGCCTTTTCCCAGTTTGGGCATCTTCGGAGCGGCGTTTTTTGTAATGTCGTACTTCAATTTTGTTTTGTTCATTTTTCGATAATTGTTTGATAATGAGCTTTTTAGAGGAAGTGGGGATTTGGGGAATCTTCCAATTCCAGTTCTTCCAATTAATTTTTTGAGGGTTTCCTTTCTCTTCTTTTTATATAACTATCTATATATTAATTAGTTATAGAATCTATAAAAAGAGGTTTTGTCTTGAAATACCCTTTTTGGAATATTGGAAGAACTGGAATATTGGAAGATTTTGTTCTTCTTATTCCTCTTCCTTTTATTCCTCTTCTTCTAGAAAGCCCCAAATCCTTCTTTGTTCTATCTCTTCAGCTGATACTCCACGATGGCATCTCGTGCCATCAGAGCCTCGGCAGCAATTGTCTCGCTGATGTTCACACCCTCATCGCAGTAAACCTTCAGGGTGAGCTGGATGGCGCCATCCTTGGTCTTCGAAACACGACCGTGCGCCAGCTTCCTGATCAGCTGCGACTGCGCTTTGAGCTGCGGCTTCGGAACGAATTCGAAGGAGCCGTCGTTCAACTGCTGTGCAACGCCGAGACGATGGAAGCGAGGCATGCTGCCCACCACAGGCTCATCGGGAGCAAACAGGAAGTAATTGGTATCATCGTAGTAAGCCATACCACTCTTCTGAGTGTGCTGGCAGTTCATCAACTTGTGGATGTCTGTAAATTCATTTTTCATAATTGAATGAATTTTAAGAGTAAAGGAAGCGAGAAACGTAGCGCTACTTACCTCCGGAGATTCCTTACTCACTCCACTCGGTTAATAAATAAAAACTAATTCAAGTAATCTTGAATCAATGAAACTGATAGTGAGTTGTATGTTCTCACTCTTTGACTCTGTACAGCGAAGGCCTCGCCCTGCTGCACCATGCGCTTCAATTTGGTATGTATAATCTTAATAAAGCAAGACCTAACCTTCCTTTAAGGTTCTTTAGTTTGTGGCTCCGATCTTGCTGAAAGCTGATGCAAAGTTAATGCGAAAAATCCGTGGAAGCGCAAAAATAATCGTTTTAAATCGTTGAAATTCAGTGTTTTCGGAATCGTTAGGAATCAATCGGAATCAATCGGAATAAAATCAAGGAATCAATCGGAATCAGAAAAACGCAAAAAGCGGCAACCACTATCCTTATGTCGGATAATCGTTGCCGCTTTCTATCGCTTATTTAGTATTCAAGAAACAACAGATTATAGTTCTTCCGTTGTCATTGCTTTATAGATATCATCTCCGATATTTCTATCAGTTTCCTTCCATTGGATATGTTTTGGTGGGAGCGGAAGTACTTTTTTGTCTTTTTTCTGGGTTCCGTGCAATTTTCTGTTCATTCCATCTGCCATATTTTTTACGGCTTTTTCATCACTATACTTTAGTACTCCAATTCCAATCAAAGCACGGACAAAATCAATACACTTTGTTCCTGGGCGAACTGCTTTTACTTCTATGCCAATAGCCATTAGCAAGGCCACCTGTACATTGGTTGTCAAGTCAATGACCGAAGCCGCTTTCACAATTTGCTTTCTTGAATTCATCACAACCTTATTGGTTAAAGTAAATGTTTTCTTCATTACTTTAACTATGGCTTCTGTACAATTTTGTGGAATGACAGCATAATCATCAGAAGCAACTTCTATATTGTCTGTAGTTTCCTTAGTAAACCATCCATCAGGATAATCTATTTCCAGCCAATATTTTTTGCAATCTCCCATGAGTATGTCGTTGATAATAGTAATTTTATCAAGAGTGAAAAAGAAATCTCGTTCTTCTTTTTCTGTGAAATCATTTCGGTGGCGCATGAAATAATGTGCAACATGCTTAATCCCATCTTTGTATTCCATCCATTGTATCCAATGTTTACCGAGATTTGTTTCACCGAATTCTTGGATAAGATCGTCTCGTTCTTTTTGCATTTCTACAAAATTTAATGGTGAAGGATATTCTTCCAGCATTAATTTTATTTCGGACAACGATTCCTCATACGACATAAATAAACGGAAGAGAAAAGCCTTTAACTCACTTCCGTTTGGACAATCATTGCTTTTAGGAAGTACTGCTATCAATTCATGAAGTTCGCGATTAAAATCAGGAATCTGATTTCCCAGGATAATATCAATGATAGTAGAAATACTCTCATCGGCTTGATTATACTTGAAAGACAAACCATCTTCTAATTCTTCAAGATGCTCAAAATCTTCTGTATAATGATAAAACTCTTCTTCTGGCATTATCTCCTTTAGTAAGGCATAATCAGTTGAGTTTTCAAGGACTTCTCTAATGCTTTGCCAATTTATCGCCTTTTGTGTAAAACGATTATTTTCATTTAGCAGATATTGAAAATAGTCAATATTCATACAACGAGGACAGATGTATGAAATTAGTTGACGATCATTTCTGAGTTTTGCTTTAAGTGTCCATATTTTTCTGATAAATATATATAGTGAAGGGATTATGTCTACGCTTTCATTCTGAGAGTAAAACCAGGCTTCCAGTGTTTTAAGTTGTCTCAAATCCTCTTCTGTTACAGATAAAAGTTTTTCTTCGTAGCCATCCTCTTCTGTTACAAAGCATTTGCAATGACAAAATGTTTCATACTTCTGTTCATAAGTCCGAATTTCGTTAGTTTCAAATCCGAAATGAGCATAACAAGCATCACAGAACTCCTTCCAATATGCATGGTGGAGTTCTGCGATACTAAAGATTTTTAATAGTGGCTGGGAAAGTGGTTCAAAATTGTTCATGAGCGTGAATTACTTTAATTAGTTTTCCTACAATTCGAGGATTATCTGTTGCTGAAAGAACAATGTCTTGAAACTTCGGATTTAGAGAATGCAAAATAACATTGTTGTCTTCTGTGTATTCTGGAAACAAAGTTGGTTTACAATGAAACTCTTTGATTACATGTTGACAGAAAAGATTATTGCTTTCTATAACCATAATTGCACCATTCTCATTAGCATTCGTATAAGAGAACACGCAAAGGTCACCATCATGAATGAGAGGTTCCATTGAAGAACCTTCTGCGTGTACCACGAACATATCTTTTGTTGGTGTAATGTTATACTTTTTTATATTTACCCATCCTTCTATCTCATTTGTATCATCATGATTAAATGCACCACAAGCTGCACGGATGGAGTATAGAGGCAGGTAAGATTTATACTGAGAAGATTTACCAATGTCAAGCTTGATGATTAGTTTTTGCTCAGGCTTACTTTCTGGTTCAAAGAAAATTCTGTGCATAGGCACCTTCTCGATTTCACATTGTTTGAGAATGACGTTGAAAAAATGCATACAACTAGAACTTCTTCTTTTTTGAGTGCTTTCTGATAGTCCAGGCATAAAGAAACGAATGTTTACATCATGCTTAGTTGCTTCTGCAAGGACAATGTGGAAGAAAGGATTTCTAAGTAACGTACGTGCTGAAAGATATTGACGCATTTCTGCGTCAAGTTTGGGATAAATACGTCCTAAGCAAGTAAGAAACCATTTTTTTCCGCAGCATTGTGTAAGACCATGAAAAGAAGCTCCTTTTACATGATTCTCGCCAAATTTGAAATAGGCTCCATCCTTACGCTCTTTTCCATCTGTAAACAATTGAACGCCTATTTGGGCACAGTCCATTCCTGGATCATTATAATCATTCAGTATGTTACATATTCCTAGAGTAGCAGCATTATAATTGCTGATTTGAGGGATTTCAGATGGAACAATTGGCTTTACGCAATATCTAGATGCAACATAGTCTATGAATTGTGAATATGGAATAGCCAGTATTGACAGAACATAGTTTTCTATCTCCTCTTTTGGGAAAGAGTAGTCAAAGTTGAACATAGCCTCATTGACTATGTTTTCGTATTCTTTATCAAAAAAAGCCTCTATCTGTTTGTCCATACTTATTGTTCTGTAAACAGTTTACCTAATCTTGTTATTATTTTCTGCATTTCGAATTTAAACTCAACATTATCATCCATCAACTTAATGATAAATTCCTTATCTTTTAACTGCTCTCTGAACTTTTCTGCAGTATTGATTGCATGCTTAATCTTGTCCTGCTCTGATACTTTTGCAACTGCAGTATCAAGTGATTCCGTGCCTTGTAAATAAGCAGAAAGAGCCTCATTAGCTTCTTTATTGTCAGCAGATGCTAATTTGGCAATTTTTCTCAAGTCTGATGCATTATCTATATTGCCATTTTTAATTTTTTGGCAAAGATTATCTATCAGATTTAATCCTGGTATCTTGGCATTTTTCTCTGGAATACTTTTGTTCTTAAGCATTTCAAAATAATAGCTCCATTTTGATTGTTCTGTATCTTCATTTGAAATCATGGTTTCATACACCTTTACATATAATCTCGCTTTGGCAGGCGTTAAACCACATTCCTTGCAGATTGCTTCTATTGGTTTCTTAGATTTTTGCAGATGTCTAAAAAGATAACCTGCCTGCTCAAATGGTGTCCACTCTGTTACTCCATTAATGTGAATAGAGCCAATAAGTGCGAACACTAAGTCATCTGAAATATCATCAGGAAGTACGTTGCAGCGTATTTTTGCCCATGTCAATTTATCAGAACGACAGAGCAGACGATAAGCTGCAAGGCGACTATTGCCCTCAATAACAACATTCTTTCTTACAAATATGGGGTGAGTTAGACCACCATTAGCCTTGATAGAACTGCGAAGTTCCTTTACGTTAGCACACTTTTGAATCATAATTTCTTCAATCTCTTTCTGGGTTGGCTCTTCGCCACCTGTATGCATTCTTAAAATAGAATACACACGAGGATTTTCTTCCCAAAAAAGGAGATCGTCAACCTTCAATTCTTTTTCCTTGAACTCAATGAGTTCATTTTGAATTTTTATCTTTCCCATTTACTATGTTATTTTCTAAATTTAATATTTCTTTAACCATATCGCCAAAGCTGTAATCTGCTACATCTTGATATTTGTTGAGCGTGATATCTCCTTGAGCCAAGAATGCTGCATTTTGTTTGGCTTTGAGTAGTTTGTCAATCCACACGTCAATACTTTCACTGATGAGTAAATTGTAGATGTTGCATTGCTTCTTTTGCGAAATTCTATGAATGCGATCTTGTGCCTGAAGGTAATCATCAAGATTAAACCCTCGATCATAGAAAATGCAGTTGTTTGCTACAGTCAATGTCAGCCCCTCTTTAGCAGATTGAGGTGTCGCAAAGAGAATTTTTGCTTCACCATGTTTAAAGCAATCTACAGAGCGCCCCCTATCTTCTACTGCCATTTTGCCGGTAATTTTAACAGCGCTATATTGCTTATATTTACGACAGAATAGATCTATATTTTCTGTAAAGCTAGACCAAACTATAACCTTCTCATTTCTTTGCATGATGTCGTGGATTAAGTCATCTAGAACCTGCTCTTTACCTGAAATGCTATCATAACGGTCATCCAGTAATCGTGGGTTTGAAGCAACTTGAACTAGTCTCAGTAATCTTTTAAGTGAGTCTTGTGACTCGTCAAGAATTGAGAAGTCTCCACGATGAATAGTTGTTGTCATCTCTTTTCGTACCTCTTCATACATTCGGCGCTGCTCATCCTCAAAATCTGTATAGCACGTGATGTATTTTTTTGATGGAAGTGAAATGATTCCACTATTTTTAGTTTCTCGAACAGAAAACGTTTTTATTTTCTCAAAGATGTGCGAAACACAATCTTCAAATTGAGTACGCTTTTTATCATTATGCCCTAGCGAATTAGAAAGATTTGTATCCGCCTTGAATGCACTAAAGTCTGTTCCTAAACTTTCGCCTTTATCTAAGAAGAAAATTTGCGCCCAAAGATCGTAAGGTCGATTGGCAACAGGTGTTCCTGTCATGATGACTCGTATCTTAAAAAGGGATGCTAAGGTGAAAAAGTCTTGAGTAAGCTTAGACTCCGGATTTTTTATCTTAGTTGATTCATCAATAATGATTGCAACATTCCTAGTTTTAAGAAATAGAGCCATTCTTTCATTTTCTCCTGATACAGTTTCGAAGTTAGTGATGACCACTTCTGCGCGACTATTAAAGACAAAGAAATTTGCTCGTTTATTGTTGTCTAGTACTTTGGGATGCAAATTGGTGTGTATCCCAAATTCTTCAACCCAATTCTTGACTAGAGTTTTCTTTGTGACAATCAACACCGTATCAATCTCACGGTTTTTCAACCAATAAAGCAAAAGGTCTATGGCAATCTTTGTTTTGCCGAGTCCTTGCTCATGAAATATGGCAGCATAGTCTTTGTCCTTGATCTCATTAAAGGCTTCGTGCTGATAAGGAAACGCCTCAAGTTTAGCACTATAGTCATAATGATTTTTTTGTACGAGTTTCTTCATTTTAGCACTTCTCCTTTTTTAAATGGATCTACAGTATGGAACGTAATTCCTGGAACATCATTTCGTTTTCTGAAACGACGGATAAAGTTTCGGATACTAGGGTAGGCTGCCATAGACCCCGACATTACAATGTGGCGCTTCTTTTCGTATACTCTTGCCTCTTTAACGTAGGATGCAAATTGCGCAAGCGTGTGATTGTTGTTAATGTCATTGTCAGTTTTGGCTTCTCCTATGATAATCAACCTCAAATCCGCAACCACCCTCAAAAAATGATATAGAACTGAAAGAAAAAGAGGCTACGCAGAAAAAGAGGCTCAAAGAGGTGAAAATCGCCACAAGGAGGCATAAAATCCCCTTACCCCACAATGCGACTTGAGGCAATACGCAGTATCATGACCATAAGTTGTCGGTGTTATCCGAAGTCGGTCTGGAAAACCTCAGCATAAGCGTTGTTACAGGTGTATATATTCAGCACATGCTGCCTTGATGTCTTAATCCACTTGGCTGGTACTGAAATAAACCTGAAGACAAACGCCTTGATGCGACTTGTTACCTTTAGCCCGAACTTCGTCACGTCAAGCCTCTCCATGATGAATCTGTAGAAGTTGCGGATAAGTGCTGTAAGAAGAAGGAACACCGTGTTCTCCGCCATAAATGATTTAGGGAGTCTGTCCCATCCGAAACCATTGTTCATATCGTCAAAGATGCGCTCCTTTCCTCCGCGAAGATTGTAGAACTCCACAATCTCTCGCATGGAAGACTCGTAGTCATTAGTCAGGATGCAGCGGTAGGTGTATTCGCCTTCCCAAAGGTCAAGCACACCGTCCATTCGCTTCTGTCTTTGAATCACAAGACGGTATGCCTTCCCTTTCCACTTCTCTGCAAGAATGGAATTAAGTTCAAACTCAATGCCATTAATATCCTCCGTCTTCCAGCCTCTGAGAGCAAAGATGTCATTATAGAGCGAACTGCAGCGGTTGGCACGGATATAGAAGGTCTTGCAGTGTTTTTCAACTTCTTCCACAATATCGTCCGAGCATGAACCGCAGTCTGCCCTGAAACGATTGACGATCAACCCTTTCTGTTCAAGTCTCTCGAATAATCTGTTCAGCGTGTCCTTCTGGTGGAAACGCACGTTTGTGTTGCCGTCACTGTTCTCTATGCCGACAATCAAGTCTCCGATGACTGCCACTCCCGGACGATAGCCAAGGAACTTCTTGTATGTAGGCTTTGCATCATACTTCTCTGTCTCTATGAACTGGTGGTCGAAGTCAACATCACACATTTCTCCTGCCTTCAACTGCCCAGTCGCAAACAGACAGTTCATGAGCAACGTGTTCAGGTTGTCTGCCGTGTTGAAGTCATAGGTCTTGCCTGTATCTGATGTATATGATATGTTTTCCTGAGTCAGTTCCTTTATGGCTCGGAGAATCGTGTCGGAACTACAGGTGCGAAGTGTCGGGTGAAGCGAGAGGTGGCTCATCAAATGAGTAGTTACATTCTCAATACATGAGCCGCCACAGAAGTAAACGCTCATTAGCGAACGGATGATTTCACTGTATTGATACCCATACTGCTTGCATCTCAAACCAAGGGTTGAGTCTATTACAGATGAGAATCTGGAGTCAAATTGCTCCATGATTGAAAATATTCCTCCAAAAGGAGTGAGTTTCTCGGATTTTATTGCTACCTTTGCCATGTCATATCAGGGTTTTGCTTGTTTTTGATTTCCAACACTAAGATAGGTGAAATTTCTGACATGACAAAATCCTGAGCAACTTTTTGTTGCTCAGGTGCTTAAAAAGTATAATTTATAATGGTTTTGCGGAATTAAGGATGAAAAGAATAGTGAAAAAATATTGATTTTCGTAGATTGTTATTAACTTTTTAACACGCATAATTTGGTAGTTTCCAACATTTTTCTTATTTTTGCAAGGATATTCTGTATTTCTTATATAGAGATTCAGATGACCGACATCAAAAAACAAACATGATTCGCATGATGAAAGAGACAAATATACAACCACAGGTTACGTCCACTATTGCAGGGGACGACGGCAAAGTCGTGGGAGAATGACTATTTTTTCACTTTCAAAACATTATAATTATGAAATATCCTCTTATATCAGAATACATTGAATCCATTAAGCATTCGGAAGACAATTTTAATGTACTGAGCAACCTTCGTCCTGTTTACGATGAAGCTGGTGAGATAGTGATGTCTAGCGGTAACTTTGCTGTGGTATTCAAGATGGAAGATGAATCCTCTGGGAAACTATATGCAGTGAAGTGCTTTTTGAAAGAGCAAGAGGGACGTGATATAGCATATCAGCAGATAACAGATGAATTGGAATATGCGTCATCAACCTATTTGTGCTCCATCAAGTACTTCCAAAAAGAATTGTTTGTTGATTCTACAGTTTCTTCTGATACTGAATTTCCTGTATTACTCATGGACTGGGTAGAAGGAGTTACGCTTGATAAGTATGTTCATCAACACATATCCGATAAATATGTTTTGCAGCTTATCACATATCAGTTTTGTAAAATGGCTGCCAGGCTGATGTCACAACCATTTGCTCATGGAGACCTTAAGCCCGATAATATCTTAGTTACTGAAGATGGGACCTTAGTACTAGTTGATTATGATGGTATGTACGTGCCCGCTATGCAAGGACAAAAGGCGCGAGAATTGGGCAGTCCTGACTATCGCCATCCATTGCGTACAGAAGATTGTTTCAATGAACATATCGATGATTTTCCATTGGCGCTTATTGGTATGTCTCTGAAAGCAATAGCTTTAGACACCTCTTTGTTGCAGAACAATGCTGGGTCAGATTCACTTCTGTTTTCAGAATCTGATTTCCAGAACATCGGTGAATGTCTGATGATGAAATCACTATGTGCTCTTTTGAATGATGCGGAATTTTCGAAATTATATGCTTTGTTCATTTTGGCGCACTCACAGCAGGAACTATCAGCCGTTTCATTTCGATTGTTTTTATTGAACAAGGTAGAAAAGCCAATTGAAGAAGTTCTTTCTACAGAAGCAACGGAAGAGGATTTAAAGGATGCTATTGAAGATGGGTATGGAGTTAAGTATAGTCGCGATGGGAAAAAGCTATTAAAGGCTTCTTCCTCATTATGGAAGAAAGAATATGTTGTAAGAGAAGGAACAGAAGTCATTTGCGATGGTGCTTTTAGTTGGTGCCAATCTCTTCAAAACATCACCATTCCGAACTCTGTAACGAGCATAGGAAATAGAGCCTTTTGTGGCTGCAGATCTCTTCAATGCATCACCATTCCGAACTCTGTAACGAGCATAGGAGATCACGCTTTTGAACAGTGCGAATCTCTTCAAAGCGTCACCATTCCAAACTCTGTAACGAGCATAGGAGATGGAGCTTTTAGATCGTGCGAATCTCTTCAAAGCATCACCATTCCGAACTCTGTAACGAGCATAGGAGATGAAGCTTTCATTTTGTGCGAATCTCTTCAAAGCATCACTATTCCAAACTCGGTAACGAGCATAGGAAATAGAGCTTTTAGTGGTTGCAAATCTCTTCAAAGCGTCACTATTCCAAACTCGGTAACGAGCATAGGAGATGAAGCTTTTCGTGCCTGCGAATCTCTTCAAAGCGTCACTATTCCAAACTCGGTAACGAGCATAGGAGATCACGCTTTTGAACAGTGCGATTCTCTTCAAAGCGTCACTATTCCAAACTCGGTAACGAGCATAGGACATGAAGCCTTTCGTAGCTGCAAATCTCTTCAAAGCGTCACTATTCCAAACTCGGTAACGAGCATAGGATATAGAGCTTTTAGTGGCTGCGAATCTCTTCAAAGCGTTACTATTCCAAACTCGGTAACGAGCATAGGATATAATGCTTTCGCTAATTGCACGCATTTAGATGAGCCTTCCCGACTACGACTAAAAGAATTAAATTATACGGAATATTAGGATTAAATATTATGAATATCAAAAGTAACAAAATAGTTTTGGCAGTTATTGCCGTACTATCCTTTGTCTTTGCTTACCTGTATGACAAATGGAAATATAATTCTATGTGGGAAAGATGTCAAGCATCGGATATGGCAGATAGCGAAGCCTATGCCTTCGTCAATCATCATTCTTCTCTTGACTTTATGCTCGAAGGTAAAAGTAGAGCTTGCTCAATGCAATAGTGTCAGAGCTACAAGTGCGAAGTGTCGGATGAAGTGAGAGATGGTTCATCAAATGAATAGTGACATCCTGGGGTACATGAGCCACCACAGAAGTAGATACTCATGAGAGAACGGATGATTTCGCTGTACCGATAACCGAAAGTTTTCGTTAAGCCAGATGAGCAGAGCTAAGTTTACTTAAGCTCTGCCATGGCGAGAAAACGTGCCATGGAATGGAACGATCTACACCTTAGACCGAGGGTTGAGTCGGTTACAGAAGACAATGTGGAGTCAAATTGCTCCACGACCCGAAAATATTCCTCCAAAAGGAGTGGGTTTCTCAGATTTTATTTGTATCTTTGCATCGTCATCAGAGTTTTTTGCTTGTTTTCTTTTCGCAACACTAAGATAAGTAAAAATTCTGACATGGCAAGATTCTGAGCAACAAGAAGTTGCACAGGTGCTTAAAAAGTTTAAGTTATAATAGTGTTGCAGAATTAAGGTTAAATAATTATCATCATGTATTTTAAACCATATAAAGATATCGAAACTGCGATACGTAATTATGATCTTAGAACTGGAGAAGTTAAGATAAAGAGTCATAACAATATTTATAAGGATGAACGTTCTCTGATTGATGCAACTGTTTTATGTAAAGTTTTTAAGACTTTTGAAGCCAACTATGATACATTAAAGCGACAATACAATATTTGCCATGTCGGCCATTTCTTTTGGAATGACACAACATGGCAGATGAAGTATAAAGACGCAACATGTACTTTTGAAGTTCACTCCAGTGAATATGTAGATGGAAGGCACTTCGAAGATAGATATTGTAGTAGTTGGGACATTAGAACTTATGCTAATGTTATAAACAAATACATTGATGAAGTTCTGAAAAATCTTGCAAGCTATGCTCCCAAAGACAGGTATAATTCCATAAGAGAGCACATTCTTGCAATTTGTAATTGTGAATAGTTACTATTTTGGATTATTCCTGAATAGACTTTTATTTAGGGTTCTCGGAATTAATTTTTCGCCATACGAGTGGGATAGCAGACATACGGGTCAGTAGCAATTTATCCCCACTAAATTGCTACTGACCCATAGCAACCGAGAGGCAAATTGAAATTCTCAGAGAGAGGGGTTTGCTTATCAATAATGTCGAGAAAGTCATAGAAACTCTTGAAACCGAAATTTCCAGGTTATAACTATGCAATATGGTTGTGTGTCCTGAGACAGAATGAAGTCTGATATTGGCTATATTTGATAGATTTCTGTCGTAACTTCTAAAGAGATGGTGGCAGACCCACTGCATTCGGCATGCAGGTGCTGATTGCAAACCACTTTGTGCTGCTCTGATGGAAACAGATGGGTAGTGAACGACAATTGAAAGTCTTCCGTAAGGTTGGCAAGGTATGTGTCAAGGAGATGAACGCAAGCGAACCATTGATGAAGCATCGTTAGCAAAGTTAGCAAGTCACATCAGAACCAAGGTCTTATGATTATCTTGGGATAATGGTGACGATAGCGCTGTATCGGTACCAAGCGTAGCGATACAAGCGGTACCGATTGCAGTGATAGCATGGTACCGATTACACCGCTACGCTTGGTACCGATACAGCGCTATCGTCACGTAATCTTCTCTGTTGATATGATTCACCTCGTTGGAATGGAGGAAGAAATCGTCTTTTTCTTTATTCATAAGCTATTCAGAATATTACTCTTTCTATCTGTTCTCCGATTCAGCAAGCCATCGGATCTCTTTTTAAATACGCTATTCGGCTACAAAAGTACATATTTTTATTTGATTACAACTCTATCGTATTGTTTATTTACAGATAATTAACCGTAAAAGCCGAAGACTTACACGAAGACGCTGATGATTCTCGTTAACCACTGGATATGCGTAGTACAACCCATACGCATTCAGTATCTTTTTGTTCTTTACTCTTTTTGCTTTCACAATTCTTCAAAACCGCTGATTATCAACAAGCTTAGGGTGAAGGCAGTTTACAAGCAGGAAATATGATTGTACTAATAGGAGGAGCTGATATTTCCAACAGGAGCAAAAGATACTATCTAGCATCGGCTGACCCGGGTCATCCATATAGATGACTCGGGTCAGCTATATGGATGACTCCAGTCAGCTATATAGATTACCTGAGTCAACCGATACGAGAAGAGTATTCTCCGTCCTTCTTTACCTGCCAACTACTCCCACTCATCATTATCATTCATCCTCCTCCACGTAACAACCATTTTCTCTATTCATTATTCTCCTTTCACCCTCAAACCACTATGCCACAAAGAGTTAACATGAGCGTGAAAGCATTTTGTAATAGAGAAACAAAATGATTATACCGTTTTTAGCATTCTTTTATTATAAAAATTTGGTGATTAAAAAGAAAACTCGTATTTTTGCAGCATATATATTAATATTGATAGATATGGAGAAGAAACAAATCATAGAAGCAATGCACAA
>ERZ773186.2195-NODE-2195-length-14942-cov-9.479747_pt1 | contig 14942 bp, 10 predicted proteins | sample MGYA00581000_ERZ773186 | MGnify/ENA primary metagenome ERZ773186 (study PRJEB29015, sample SAMEA2737752) | human gut metagenome | biome: human gut; feature: human-associated habitat; material: faeces | place: China | collected 2012 ...
GATGCTCTGAATTTTACTTTTACTGTTGCCATAATACTAACTTTTTTATTTGTAACTCATGTTGCTTTTGGGTTATTTACACCTTATTATATATATAAGCAACGCTTTGGCAAGAATGTAGTTGTATATCAATAGATATTTGGGAACACATGAAATTTTTATTTTTCGTTCTTTTTAGCGATTGTTGGATAGAAAAACACGAAAAAACTTGCAGATTACAATTATTTTCTGTACTTTTGTCGGAAAATAGAGGAATAAGGCAGCTAGATTGGTTTAATTGGCCTTTCTTGCATGGCTCTTTACTCCTTGGGGAAAGAAATGGTCTAAGGAATTGTAAAAATGAAGAAGATAAAATACATAATGATGGCTTGCTTACTGACGGCAAGCCTGGGTGTCGGGGCCAAGTCGATGAAAGACTTGCTGGTTTCGATGCCTGATGAAGTAATGCCTTGTCTCAACAAGAACATGCGACTGGAATTTGCGGAGTTGCAGGAGATGGGAGTGAAGGCTGAGGTGAAGAACCTGCTGGGGGAGGTGAGCGTGATGGATACGCTGACCCAGGACTTCGTGCAGGTGCGTATGAGCAAGGTTTCTACCTTGCAGATGAAGAAGTTGCCAATGGAAAATGGCGACTCGGTGCTCTGTGTGGTCAAATCGTTCGCCGGACCAGAGAAGGAGAGTGAACTCTATTTCTTTAATCAAGAATGGAAAGTGCTTGATGCAAGCCGTTTTTGGGGAGGTAAGCGCATTGAAGACTTGGCGGAAACGCTCGTTCAGAAACCCGATACGATGAGCGAAAGTCGCTTTGCTGATTTGAAAGCGATGATAGAACCTAAAATGGTGAGTGCCTTGCTCTTGCAGAACGAGAATGCACTGGTGGTTCGATTGGCTTCGCCATTGCTTTCGGCAGATGATAAAAAGGCAGTAAATGCCATAAAACTGCAAAGAAAGTTTAATTGGAGTAACGAAAGCTTTAAGGAGAGTTAAATCTTTGGAGTTTTTTACAATAAATTATTGCAGGTTACGAGATTATTTGTAACTTTGCATCGTGTTTTTCATGGTATTAGATTATTAAGGTTAATAAAAGATTGGTTGTCGTGAGACAATCAATTTTTTTTTGTGCCTATTTGAAGGTGCTTGGGTTGTTTAGAAGATAAACAACCCGATGATTCCACAGATGAAAAGCAGCAAAATCGGATTCGCTTTCTTTGCTTTGGTGAAATAGAAGGCACCCAGGAAAAGGGCGATACTGGCTCCGAAAGCAAATGGATCGTCGGTTGGCGTACCGAAATTCTCCTTGTTCATCAAGAGTACGGCTGCGGCTGCTATCAGTCCGATGATGGCAGGACGAAGTCCGGCAAAGATATCCTTCACAATCTTGGAATCCTTATGGGTCATCAGATAACGGCTGATGAGAATCATGATGATGAATGGCAACCACATGATGGAGAGAGAGGCAAGGAAGGAACCCGCCCAGGCTGCCCAGGTAGGATAACCGGCATGAAGACAGGCGGAATATCCCACGTATGTGGCACAGTTGATACCGATAGGTCCCGGAGTTGACTGGCTGATAGCCACAATATCCGTAAACTCGGCATTGGTGAGCCAATGGTTCTTTACCACGGTTTCGTTATGGATGAGCGAAAGCATCGCATATCCACCACCAAAATTAAATGTACCAATCTTGGTAAATATCAGGAATAACTTTAAAAATAGCATCTTTTCTTACTTTGAACTTTTAGCGTTGAACTTTGAACTTTATGATTAGCTTTGCTTCTTGTACTTTCCATAAAGCCAGCCGAGTACGCCGGCTGCAATGATAATATAAATAGGTGAGATGCCGAATGCGGCAATCAGCAAGCAGCATACTATTGGTATCCAGATGTTATAGCGGTTGATATTCGCCGTCTTTGCCATCTTGAAACAGGGAGCTGCAATCAGCGCTACCACGGCAGGGCGAACTCCTGCAAAGAACTTGCCCACCCAATAATTGTCTTTGAACTGCTGGAAGAACATAGCGATGATGAGGATGGCGATGATGGAAGGAAGGGCAATGCCGATGGCACCCACTATGCCGCCCCATACCCCCTTCAGCTTGTAACCGATGTGGCTAGCCATATCGATAGCGAAGATACCGGGAGTAGTTTGAGCCACTACCATGATATCCATGAATTCCTGTTTGTCCATCCACTGGTTCTTATCCACGAATTCCTGTTCCATGATAGGTATCATGGCGTAGCCTCCACCCAGGGTAAAGGCACCAATCTTGTTGCACGTAAGGAAAAACTTTACTAACATTATCTCTTTTATATTTTGATTTCGGGTGCAAAATTACATATTATTTGTTAAATAAACTAGCTTTCCGGAGGAAAATCTTCAAAATTCTGTGTTCTTTAAGATAATTTGTGTATCTTTGCAAGATATACAAAGAAAAAGAATTTAAGATATGAATCTAAAAGTACGCTTGGCAGTGATGAACTTCTTGGAGTTCGCTGTTTGGGGAGCCTATCTCACCTCTATGGGCAACTATCTCGGCAAGGCCGGAATGGGTGCCGAAATCTCTTGGTTCTATACCATTCAGGGTATAGTATCTATCTTCATGCCTACATTGATGGGTATTGTGGCGGATAAGTATATCCAGCCGCAAAGACTCCTGGGCTATTGCCATCTGCTGGCGGGTCTCTCGATGATAGGCCTGTTTATGATGGGTGAGGCGAGTGCCATGCCTGATGAGGCTATCTTCATGGCGGTTTATACCTTCAGCGTGGCTTTCTATATGCCTACGCTGGCATTGTCGAATACTTCGGCATTCACTATCCTGAAAAACCATGGGTTGGATACCATCAAGGACTTCCCGCCTATCCGAGTCTTCGGTACCGTGGGCTTCATCGCCACCATGTGGATAGTAAACTGTGCCACTTGGGATCATGGTTCGTTCATGTTCCTCTTCTCGGAAAATGCCTATAAGTTCCAATATACCCACCTCCAGTTCCTGGTATCTGGTGTGTTGAGCATCGTGCTCTTCCTCTATTGCTTCAGTCTGCCTCAGTGCCCGCTGGTCAAGAAGGAGGCTCGCAGTTGGGTGGAGACTTGGGGCTTCGATTCCTTCAAGCTCTTCAAGAGCCGTGAGATGGCGCTGTTCTTCATCTTCTCATGTCTGCTCGGTATGAGTTTGCAGGTAACCAATGGTTATGCCACTCCGTTTATCACCAGTTTCAAGGGTGATCCAAGTATGCTGGATACATTTGCAGCCAATAATGCCACCCTCCTGGTTTCTATCTCCCAGGTGGCTGAGGCACTCTGCATCCTCCTGATTCCATACTTCCTCAAGCGCTATGGCATCAAGGTGGTGATGCTCATTGCCATGTTTGCATGGGTGTTCCGCTTCGGATTCTTCGGATTGGGTAATCCGGCATTCCCTGGCGTTACCCTCTTCGTGCTCTCCTGCATCGTCTATGGTGTGGCATTCGACTTCTTCAACGTGTCGGGTGGCCTGTTTGTTGACCAGAAGTGCGAGCCTAAGATCAGAGCATCAGCCCAGGGCTTGTTCATGTTGATGACCAACGGCTTGGGCGCATCTATTGGCACAATTCTTGCAGGACAGGTAATCAACCATTATTGTCATTGGGAGAATGGATATTTGATGGGCGATTGGCAGACTTGCTGGTTTATCTTTGCAGGTTATGCGCTCGTGGTCGGAGTCGCCTTCGCTGTATTGTTCAGACCAAAGAAGGAAATTAAATAAGTTATGTATAAATTAATTTATAAAGGGATTTTTTCGATACCCGAGGCGGATGATGTGTGTCTAATCACGCTTACTGACGAGGGAGAGAAACGTGCGCTTTACATCGTCTTGGAGAAAGAGGTGGCGAACGAAATCAAGATGCATGAGAAGATGATGGAGGATGCCGATTGTCAACTGGTTGATGTGTTCTCTAAGGTGCTGAAAGATGAGGGTGCGGTTCATTATCGCATCGTGTTTGAGGGGATTCTCAATCAGGGCTTAAAGGCTAAGCTGGTCAACACGATAACCGACGCATCATACGATATTCGTCCGGAGATGGCCGTATTGCTCTCGTTGAAAAGCGATTTTGAAATGTGCACATCTTTAGATGTACTCCAGAAATTCTCTACTCCTTACAATAAGAATGTGATGAGTGTGGCACTCCCTATCATGAGTTTGCCTGATTCGCTTTTGCATAAAGCGTTAGAGAAAGCCGTGGAGGAAGAAAACTACGAGGGGGCTTCCTTCATCCGAGATGAGATGAAGCGCCGTTCGGGAAAGACAAAGAATAAGTAATTTCTATGAAAGAGGTTAGATATTTTTATGTGCCAGAAGCGGCAACCCAAGTGGAATTGCCTGCCGAGGAGGCTACCCATGCGCTCCGTGTGCTGAGATTGAAGGGCGGTGACGAGATTTTCCTCATGGATGGGGAAGGTTCGTTCTATCGTGCCGAGGTAACTGCGGCTTCCAGCAAGCGTTGTCTCTACGAAATCAAGGAGACCATGCCGCAAGAGCGTGCTTGGAAGGGACATATCCATCTGGCGATTGCGCCTACCAAGATGATGGAGCGAATAGAGTGGATGGCGGAGAAGGCTACGGAAATCGGTTTCGATGAGTTGTCTTTCCTCAACTGCCAGTTCTCTGAACGAAAGGTGGTGAAGACGCCAAGAATCGATAAGATTGTGATTTCTGCCGTAAAGCAGAGTCATAAGGCATGGAAACCGGTGGTTAACGAACTGGAGCGTTTCAAGGATTTCATCCAAACCCCTCGTCCGGGCAGAAAGTTCATCTGCCATTGCTATGAGGAAATAGAAAAGAAAGATTTCTTCCGGGAAATCTTTTCTTTATCTAATGGTGCTGATGCCAAGAGTGCTTCATCGTCTGCATCTGCTGATACCAAGGATGCTTCATCGTCTGCAGATATCACGGTGTTGGTAGGTCCGGAAGGCGATTTCTCCATCGATGAGGTTCGTCTCGCCTTGGAGAATGGTTATGAGAGCGTTTCATTGGGAACCAGCCGACTTCGCACGGAAACGGCGGGCTTGGTGGCAGTTCACATGGCGCATATCGCAAGAAGACTATAACAAAGATTATAACAAAGATGATATAAGAAATAAAATACATAAGTGTTAGTTTTTGTGATGAAAAGATTGTATAAGAACTTGATTTTTATGAGCTTAGCAATAACTTTCTTATTGCTAAGCTCCTGCTCCGGCAGCGATTACCTCAACGCTATCCCTAAGAAAAGTTCTGCCCTTATCTCGGTGGATATGAAGCAGATGACTGCAGGGAAAAGCGATGAGGATAAGGCGGGTATGCTGAAAAACTTGCTCCATGTGGATGACGTAGATAATTGCGGCATCGATGTAAGCGAAAAACTCTATCTCTTCGAAACGGCTGACGGCAACCTGGGGCTTTGTGCCAAGGTGAGCGATGAAGATGCCGTATCGGATTGGCTTGCCACGCTCGCCAAAAAGCATATTGCCACAGAAGTAACGGAACGCAAGGGCTTCCATTTCTCGGTGTTGAAAGATTCCTGGCTCGTTGGTTTCTCGGGTGAGGCTCTCCTCGTGATGGGTCCTGTAGTGGCTGATGCCCAGGCTCAGCTTCAGCAGCAGATGGTGAAATATCTCAAGGCTGATGAGGAGGAAGGCATCACGGCTTCTCCTATGTTCGAGCGCCTTTCTGGCATCTCGTCTCCGATGGCGATGGTGGCACAGGCGCAGGCTTTGCCTGAGAAGTTTGTGGCTCCTTTCACCCTGGGTGCGCCTAAGGATACTGACCCCTCGCAGGTGGTTATTGCTGCCGATATGAACGTGAAGGAGGGCATCCTGCAGATTCAGGGCGAAACTTTCTCCTTCAATAAAACTATCGATGAGGCTATCCAGAAGGCTATCCAGAACTATCGACCTATCAAGGGCGACTACGTGAAGTCGATGCCTGACGATGCCCTAGCGGGTATCTTCATGAATGTAAAGGGCGAGCAGTTCCTGCCGATGATGCAGAGTAACCGCAGTCTGCAGACCCTCTTGATGGGTATCAACCAGGCGGTGGATATGGACAACATCATGCGAAGTGTGGATGGCGATATGGCCATCGTGATGCCTACTCTGGGCGATGCCAACATGAAGATGATGATGGCTGCTAAGTTGGCGCATGATAAATGGTTAGGTGATGTAGATTACTGGAAGACTTCATGTCCTCCGGGTGCCAAGATTGCCAACTGGGGCAAGAATGCTTATTTCTATACCGATGGCAAGACTTCTTTCTACTTCGGCGTAACCGACGACAAGCAGTTCTTCAGCGGTAGCGACGAACTCTCTGCCCAATATGCCGTGAAGCCAAGCAATCATCCGATAGATACGAAGATTCAGAAGCTTATCGTGGGAGAGAAACTGGCGATGGTTATCAATCTCGCCAAGAGTTCCAATGGTGATGGCTCGGGCAAGGACGATGCCATCTCTACAGTCACCGGTCTGCTCACCCCAATCTTCGGAAATCTTACTTCCGTGGTCTATACATTAAAGGTAAAAGAGTAAACATTAAACATAAAAAAGTGGAAAAGATTCAGCTTCATTCCGTTCTCCCGCAGGTGTTCGCCCAGCGTGACGACCTGAATTCGGAGATATGGAAGCAGGATGTTACCTTTGAGAAGGGACATCTTTATCTTGTAGAGGCAGAGAGTGGCAGCGGAAAGAGTACTTTCTGCAGCTACGTGCTCGGCTATCGTCACGACTACAGCGGAAGCGTGATGTTTGATCAGGAGGTTACCGCCAACTATAAGGTTTCTGATTGGGTAGAGATGCGCAAGCGTCACATCAGTCATCTCTTTCAGGAACTCCGCCTCTTCCCTGAGCTTACGGCGATGGAGAACGTGGAAATCAAGAACAAGCTTACGGGCTTCAAGACCCGTGAGCAGATTCTCAAGTGGTTTGATATGCTCGGTATCGCCGACAAGGTGGATGCTAAAATAGGCAGAATGTCGTTCGGTCAGCAGCAGCGAGTAGCCATGATGCGCGCCCTCTGTCAGCCTTTCGACTTCATCCTCGCCGATGAACCAATCAGTCACCTTGACGACAACAACTCCCGCATCATGGGCGAAATCATGATGACAGAGGCGAAGGAGCAGGGGGCTGGCGTCATCGTAACCAGCATCGGCAAGCACATGGACTTAAACTATGAACATATATTTAGATTATGAATTTGGTTTGGAAATTATTGCGTCAGCATATCAGCATACCCCAGTTTGCAGGCTTTGCCTTTGCCAATCTCTTCGGTATGCTCATCGTCCTTTTCGGCTTCCAGTTTTATAAGGACGTGCTGCCCGTCTTCACCCAGGAAGACAGTTTTATGAAAGCCGACTATCTCATCATGAGCAAGAAGATAGGTATGGGAAATACTATCAGCGGTCGCTCAAATACCTTCTCGGGTGCCGAGATAGATGATGTCAGTGAGCAGAAGTTCGTGAAGAAGGTGGGCAAGTTTACCTCCACCGAGTACAAGGTAGATGCCCAGATGGGCGTAAACGGCGTGAATGTACTCAACAGCGAACTCTTCTTCGAGAGTGTTCCCGATGGTTTCGTGGATGTGCCACTCAAGGACTGGAAATATACTCCAGGTTCCAAGGAAGTACCTATCATCCTTCCGCGTACTTATATTAATATGTATAACTTCGGATTCGCCCAGAGCCACTCGCTGCCAAAGATAAGCGATGGTCTGATGGGCATGATAGATTTCAACATCCAGATTCAGGCGGGTGGCAAGAAGGAGCAGTTCAGAGGAAAGGTAATCGGTTTCTCTTCACGCCTCAACACCATCCTCGTGCCACAGGCGTTTATGGATTGGAGCAACCAGGAGTTTGCGCCTAATCAGAAAAGCGACCCTAATCGCCTGATTGTGGAAGTGGGAAATCCGGGCGACGAGAGCATCACCAAATATTTGGATGACAACGGCTACGAGGTGGAGACCGACAAACTGGATGCCGAGAAGACCACCTATTTCCTGCGCATGATGGTATCGCTGGTAATGATAATCGGACTGGTGATTTCTATCCTGAGCTTCTATATTCTGATGCTCAGCATCTATCTGCTGGTACAGAAGAACTCATCCAAGCTGGAGAACCTGCTGCTGATAGGTTACAGCCCTAACGATGTGGCGAAGCCATATCAGGTGCTTACCATCTCGCTGAATGTAGTGGTTCTCATCATTGCATGGATCATCCTTTTCTTCGTTCGTGGCTACTACATGGACTTCATCGAAGCCATCTTCCCTGACCTCGACGAGGGAACGATGCTCCCAGCCATCTGCCTGGGCTTGGTTCTGTTCCTGATAGTCTCCATCCTGAACATCGTAGCCATCCGCCGCAAGGTGATGAGCATCTGGCAAAGAAAGGAGTGAGAAATATGAAGTGAAAAATATTATAAGTAAAATCTATATTTAAATATTAATTTAAAGAAAATCTGTGTTATTTGCTTAACGCAGATTTTTTTTTGTGTTTTAAAGTATAAAATTAACCCATTTGTAATACTTATATTGAATTTTTTGTTTAATTTTGCACTCGATAACGATATAAGAGGGAATATCTCCCAAACAATTATTTTAAATTTTTATAATAAAAGGTATGCAGAAAAGATTGCATTTATTAGTGGCTTTGCTGGCCTTTATGGTAACCACAGCCATGGCGCAGATAACAACATCTAGCGTTAGTGGTAAAATTACAGCTGATGGCGAAGATGTCATTGGCGCAACAATCAAGGCTGTTCACCAACCTTCTGGTACAGTCTATCGTGCAGTGACCAACATGGATGGTCGTTATTCTATTCAGGGTATGCGCCCGGGTGGACCTTATGTTCTGGAAGTAACCTACGTGGGTTACAAGAACAAGCAGGTAAAGGGCATTTCTCTTTCTCTTGGTCAGAACACAGTCTTGAACGAGACTTTGACTGAGGATGCTGCTCAGTTGGAAGACGTAGTGGTTGTGGCTGATCGCAACAACAACATGCGCACCGACCGTGCTGGTGCTACAACAAGTATCAATGCCGACCAGATTGAGGCTGTTCCTACCGTATCTCGTAGCATGAACGACCTCTTGAAGTTGACTCCTCAGGGTGCCAACGTAGGTAGCGGTTTTGCTGTAGGTGGTGGTAACTACCGTCAGTCTTACGTTACTGTGGATGGTGCTGCGTTCAACAACGCCTTCGGTATTGGTGGTAACCTCCCTGGCAACGGATCTCCAATCTCTCTTGATGCATTGGATCAGATTTCAGTATCTTCATCTCCATACGATGTTCGTTTGAGTGGATTTACAGGTGGTGCTATCAGTGCCGTAACCAAGAGTGGTACCAATGATTTCAAGGGTACAGCTTATATGTACACTACCAACTCTCACTTGCGTGGTAACAAGGTGGGTGATTACGAGTTGAATCGTCTCCAGTCTCACTCTACTACATGGGGTGCCAGCTTCGGTGGTCCTATCATCAAGGATAAGTTGTTCTTCTTCGCCAACGGTGAATATCAGAGCAACATCTCTGCTGGTCCTTCTGGTACAGCTCGTCTCAGCGAAAGCGACAAGTGGTCTCCATCATCTGGTACCGTTCACCGCCCATTGCAGAGCGATATGGACAATATGCTCAACTTCCTCAGCAATAACTATGGTTACAACCCAGGTCGCTATCAGGGATATTCTCTCGATACTCCATCATACAAGTTCCTGGCTCGTATCGACTGGAACATCAACGAGAACAACAAGTTGAATATCCGTTTCTCTAAGAGTCACGACAAGGATTCTTCAGCTCCATCTAGCTCAACCACTCCATTCAAGGATTCTGTCATCTATCCTGGTGGTGAGGATGCTACAGGTGGCAAGTCTCAGTCGGGTCGTACAGCTAATGCAGGTCTCTACTTCGAGAGTGCACGCTATTATCAGGAGAAGAACTTTACTTCTTTCGCTGCTGAGTGGAACTCTAAGTGGGGTGTTGTAAGCAATGTACTCCGTGCTACATACTCTTATCAGGATGAGCCACGTACTTATGTAGGTGGTATGTTCCCAACTGTAGATATTCTGAAGAATGGTTCTTACTACATGGGCTTCGGTCCTGATCCGTTTACTCAGGGTAACCTTCGCCAGGTAAAGACTTTCGTTGCTACTGATGAGGCTTCATGGGCCATGGGTATCCAGAACTTCACCGCTGGTCTCCAGTTTGAGACCAACAAGGCTACCAACGGCTTCGGTGCTGCTTCTGCCGGTTACTATGTATTCGAGTCTATGGACGATTTCATGAACGGCAAGGCTCCTAGAAGCTATGGTGTTACCTTCCCTATGGACGGTTCAAGCCAGTTTAACGCTACCATGAAGTACAACCAGTTCTCTGCTTACGTTCAGGATCAGGTTAACTTCTCAGACCGCTTCCGCCTTACTGCAGGTTTGCGTTTCGAGTTGCCTATCTATCCAGAGCTGAAGAACAACTACAACAAGGCTTTCGCAGCCATGAAGTGGAAGAACGATGCTGGTGTAGAGTATCAGTACACTACCGATCAGCTTCCTGATGCTCCTTTGACAGTTTCTCCTCGTGTAGGTTTCAACTGGGATATCCTCGGCAACCACAAGTTGGTGCTCCGTGGTGGTACAGGTTACTTCATCGGTCGTCTGCCATTCGTATGGCTCGTATCTGCTGTAGGTAACGCTGGCTGCGGTCAGTACACCTATTATTATAATACTCCATCTGACAAGGGTGCTAAATATTTGATGGATAAGTTCTATGCTAGCCGTGATGAGCAGGTAAATGTATTGAAGCAGCAGGGCTTGGCTGTTAACCGTGAGGATGCAGCAGCTCCTTCTTCTCCTACCATCATCGACAAGGACTTGAAGATGAATGCTACTTGGAAGACTTCTTTGGCATTGGATGCCAAGTTGCCTTACGATGTTGACTTCTCTCTGGAGGGTATCTATAGCCGCGAGTTCAATCCTGCTACTGTAGTGAACATCGACCGTTATTGGGATGGACAGTCATATACAGAGTTGGCTCCTGGTGACAAGCGTAAGTGGTATTCACGCAACTCATCTATCAACCCTTATATGATTACAAACGCTGGTCATAAGGCATACTACTACTCAATCACAGCATCTTTGGCTAAGAAGTTTGCGTTTGGTTTGAACCTCTCTGCTTCTTACACCTATTCAAAGGCTAAGTCTTACGGTGATGGTGTAGGCGACCAGGTTTCTTCTGCATACTATAACAACCGTTACTCTATCAACGGTAACAATGATAAGGAGTTGGGTTATGGTACATACGTAGCTCCTAACCGTTTGCTCATCTCTGCTTCTTACAAGAAGGACTACGGCAAGAACTTCGGTTCTGAGGTTGGCTTGATTTACGAAGGTATGAATATGGGTTATGCTGACGGTTACAGCTGCACACGTTACACCTACCAGTTGACTGGCAATGTGGTTAACGACTACGGTTCTAACGGATTGGTTTACATCCCAGCTTCCCGCGAGGCTTTGAACGAGTGGAACTTCAAGGATAATGGAAGCTATACAGCAGAGCAGCAGAAGGATGACTTCTGGGCTTACATCAACCAGGATGATTACCTGAAGAATCACAAGGGTGAGTATGCTGAGCGTGGTGGTGCTGTGATGCCTTGGCATCATCAGGTGGACTTCAAGTTCAACCAGAACTTCTATCTCAACGTAGCTGGTCAGAAGAATACTCTCCAGTTTGGTGTAGATATCAAGAACTTGGCTAACTTGTTGAACAACAGCTGGGGTCTCTACAAGACCGTTAACAACACCAAGTTGCTGAAATATACAGCTGGCAAGAATGGAGCTAAGGGTTCATTCCAGTTCCAGAAGAATGGTAAGGAGGTATTGTCTAAGACATATACCAACAACACAAGCTTCAACTCAACCTATTCTATCCAGTTCTCTATCCGTTACATCTTCAACTAATGGATAGGAGTGGTACAGAATAGATAAGCCATAAAATATCGGATGCACTTCTCTAGTAAATAGGGGAGTGCATCTTTTTTTTTGTCTGTGTATTTGGCAGTTATAGTCAGCTGTTTATAGCCCAAAACATCCATTTCGGGGTCTTTTTCCAATTTTAATCGAATTTTTTTCCCTAAAAACTTGTTATTTCAAAAATTTTGTTTAAATTTGCAGCATAGAAGTATAAAAAGGATTAAGTAAGTCTTCTTGGAAGATAAGATCCTGTTATTATTAACCAATTTATCTGAATTTCTATGCAGAAAAGATTGCATTTATTAGTGGTTCTGCTAGCCTTTGTTGTCTCTACGGCGATGGCACAGATTACCACATCAGGCATCAGCGGTAAGGTAACATCCGACAATGAGAATGTCATCGGTGCTACCGTTACTGCTATTCACCAACCTTCTGGTACGGTGTATCGTGCCGTGACGAATATTGATGGCCGTTACACCATTCAGGGTATGCGTCCGGGTGGACCATACAAGGTTGAAGTATCTTACATTGGATATAAGGACAAGAGTGTCAACAATGTAAGCTTGAGCTTGGGTGAGACTACCAACCTCACCTTCTCCTTGAAGGAGGATGCGCATCAGCTCCAGGAAGTGGTGGTAGCTGGCAAGGCGGGTCTCGCTGCTTCTCGTACAGGTGCTGCCACCAGTATGAATGCCGAGCAGATCAACAATATGCCTAGTATCACCCACGGTATTGCTGATGTGGCTCGCTTGAACCCTCAGCTCACGGTTACCAATTCGGGTAACATGTCGTTTGCAGGTACCAACAACCGATACAACAACTTCATGATTGATGGTGCGGCTAACAACGACGTGTTCGGTCTGGCTTCCAGCGGTAACAACGGCGGTCAGGCAGGAGCTCAGCCTGTATCTATGGAGACCATCGAGCAGATTCAGGTATCTGTGGCTCCTTTCGATGTGCGACAGAGCGGTTTCACCGGTGGTGCCATCAATGCCATCACCAAGAGCGGTACCAACAAGTTTCACGGTTCTGCCTATTACTATGGCTACAACCAGGACCTCATCGGTACCAAGTATCCTTATCTGGATGGAACGGGTTATGCGCCTAAGTATCAGAAGCAGACTCAGTACAACATGGGTGTCACCCTGGGTGGACCTATCATCAAGAACAAACTCTTCTTCTTCGCCAACTACGAGCGTACCAACAAGGAGTATCCTAACCTCTATGGCGTGGATTCCGGTAACTCGAAGGTGAATACCGAGCAGGCGAAAGACATCATGAATATGTTGCAGAAGATGGCTGAGAAGCAGGGTGTGGCTTTCAATGATTACTTCAGCAACCAGGATATCTACACCAAGAGCGATAAGGCGGGCTTGAAACTTGACTGGAACATCAACGAGTTTAATAAGTTTGCTATCCGCTGGAGTCTGGTCAAGGCAGAGCAGTTGAGTGGTGGCGGCAGTGCTTCCAGCCTGAACACCTATGCCTACAGCTATCCTTTCAAGAGCAATACCAACTCTTTCATCGCTGAGCTTCAGAGCCGTATCTCTCCAAACGTGAGCAATGAGGCCCGTGTCAGCTTCGTAAGAGTACGTGATAGCCGTGATATCAAGGCTAACCTCCCTATGATTTCCATCACGGGCGTGGGTAGCGGTACGGTGAACATCGGTACAGAGCGTAACTCTCAGGCCAACTATCTGAACCAGGATATCTGGACCATTGAGGACAACCTGACATGGCTCCGTGGCAACCATACTTTCATCTTCGGTACCCATAACGAGTTCTACCATTTCAAGAATATGTTCATCTCTGATAAGTTCGGTTCATATACCTTCAAGGGTTATGACAACTTCAAGGCTTATTACGATGATTACATGGCTGGAACATTGGATCCTAAGAAGGCTTACATGAACCAGTATCGATACGCACAGGCTAATACGAGTGTAACCGGTGACCCTAACTGGGCTTCTGAGTTCTCTTCAGGCCAGTTTGGATTCTATGCGCAGGATAAGTGGAATGCCAGCAACAATTTCACCTTGACCTATGGTCTCCGTCTGGATGTTCCTGTGTTCTTCGATACTCCGATGGAGAATGCCGAGTTCAACGCCTTGTCTGAGAAGATGGGTTGGGGCATGAAGACCAATGATAAGCTCAAGTTCTCGCCAATGCTCTCTCCACGTGTGGGATTCCGTTGGGACATCAACAACGACCGTAAGTTCATCCTCCGTGGTGGTGCAGGTGTCTTCACCGGCCGCATCCCATTCGTTTGGGTAAGCAACAACTTCTCGGGTACCGGTCTGCAGCTTTCTTCATACGATAGCAACAACTCTTCTACCAAGGGCTTGGAGCTTATCCTCGACCCAAGCAAGCAGAATGTCAATGCCGATAAGATGAAGGTGAGCGCCGGTAGCCAGGATGTTGCCGTTTGCAGCAAGAACTTCAAGTTTGCTCAGAACCTCCGTCTTAACCTCGGTTTCGACTTTGAACTGCTGGGCATCAACTGGACCGCTGAGGCCATCTACTCAAAGACGTTGAATGATATTCTCTATAAGAACCTGGCTCAGGAGCAGAGTGGTGAAACCTTCTCTCAGAAGTATGGTTACGAGTGGGACAACCGTCCGCTCTATCAGAGCGTAGTGAAGGGTACTCCTATCGCAGGTGTCTATGCCTTGGGCAATACATCGAAGGGGCATACCATCAACCTCTCTCTGAAGGCAGAGAAGCATTTCGACTTCGGTCTCGACCTGATGGCAAGTTACACCTGGACCCGCTCTCGCAGTGCTGCCAATGGCGGTTCTTCTGTGGCTAAGAGTTCATGGACTTATCAATATACCCATCGCGACTGCAACGACTTGGAGGTGGGTAACTCTGCCTACAACGTGCCTCACCGCATCCAGGCATCTGCTTACTACCACATCGACTACGGTCATCAGAAGCAGTGGAAGACAACCCTGGGTGTCATCTACCAGGCTAAGAGCG
>ERZ773186.2206-NODE-2206-length-14899-cov-43.643897_pt1 | contig 14899 bp, 8 predicted proteins | sample MGYA00581000_ERZ773186 | MGnify/ENA primary metagenome ERZ773186 (study PRJEB29015, sample SAMEA2737752) | human gut metagenome | biome: human gut; feature: human-associated habitat; material: faeces | place: China | collected 2012 ...
GGGAGTGGGAATGAAAGTTAAGAACAAGCCTTGACACAGTTTAAATTACACCCCCACCAAGTTCTGTAATAAAGTCTTTATTCTCAGTCAAATACTTCTTCTTCAAATCGTCAATTTTGATAAATGGTATCTTGCCATTATCGTAGAAGCTGGCATTTGAAGTTGCTGGAGTTCCACCCTCACCAGCCATTTCATACAAAGAACCAAACTTTGCAAAATCAGTATCAAGGGAGTTTATCGCATAATCTATAATCGCAGACCTACAAACTTCAAAATCCCTAATCAAGGGACTAAGAGTTCGTCTTATGCAAATAGAAAAAGGAAACATAGTCCATTTAAATGAGGTCGCACGAATATATCAGCCTCAAACAATATCTTCAACAGAATTAACGGAAGATGGATTCTTTGTATATGGCGCAAACGGTATTATCGGTAAATACGGAAATTATAATCATAAAACGGAACAAATATGTATAACTTGCCGTGGTAACACATGTGGTATGGTGAATTATACAAAGCCAATGTCTTGGATAACAGGAAATGCTATGGTGATAAATACAGATGATTATCAAGACAAAGTGTACAAGAGATACTTGTATCATTTTCTTTCTGCATATAACTTCAATAGTATAATTTCAGGGTCTGGACAGCCACAAATAGTACGTACTCCATTGGAGAGGTTAAAAGTAACATTGCCTACTATTTTAGAGCAAAAACAGAAGGCGATATTTCTTGATGAAATTCAAGATAAGATTGATATCTGTAATAACGTATTAAGTCTTTACATGCGACAAAAGCAGTATCTGCTTCGCCAAATGTTCATATAAACATCTGGCGAAGCAAGTATTGCTTCTGTTTTATAAGCAAATTTAATGTTTTATCAGCTTTGTTCAATTTCATCATTATTGATGATATCAAGGTGGCAATGCTATCCTGTCTTTCTTTGTCTGGAAGAAATATAGGCATTTTTAGGAATGTTTCCTCTTTCAATCGCTTAGAACCTGTTCCTGTTGTTAGCGATTCTGCAGGTTTATAATAATGAGGCGACTGAAGTTGAATCAGCAAGTAAAGTGGATTGCATTTTGAACTTTTGATATCAAAAGATGGAATATCTTTTGAAGTTATAGCATTATTCAAGTTTTCTGGGACAATACCAATTGCTCCATTATGAAAGTTCTGTTTTCCATAAATAAGCTGTCCCGCCTTCCTGTGATAATATTGGGTGGCTCCTAATTGCAGATTTTCCACGCTACTTTTACATACCCCTTTACCATGTAAACGAACAGTTATAATATCGTCAAAATTTGGTACAGCCTTAATCTGTTCACTAACTGAACATACATATCCAATTGTAGAATTTTTAGGTTTACAACTAATTGTTGAATCTACAATTCCCTTGATTAAGGACTCTAATTTTTCAATCAGCTTGCTTTGGGTAGCGATACGCTCGTCAAGCAGATGGAGCAATGACGCTATCTTGGTCTGCTCTTCTATGGATGGGAAATTCAATAAAACTTTACTAAGTCCCTCTTGTCCAATATTAAAATGCTGTGCACCTGCTCCCATAGGTATAATTCTTTTGCGGGCATAAGGACTTGACAACAAATATCTAAAAAACAAAGGATTATAGTTCGCTTTTTTCTTTCCTCTAATAACAAAGCCACCAAAAACAGCAACTCTATCATCAATGTAAACATTCGCACGTCCTACATCTTCCAAGGTCTCGGAGCTACGCTGAAAAAGAATATCTCCATTTTCAACAGAAAACGAAGATATTTCTGCATCTGTGGCTTGAACTGATGCTCTTATGCAATCATATGTTATTACTGGATTATTCAAAATATCCATCACAGAAATAAACTTTATTCCCTTACCAAATCTCTTTGAATCTGGGTTAAGTCCATTTTTGAAGTCAAGATATTCTGATAGTCCATGCTTCTCCCATTCCCCTTGAAACTCAGAGAATCTCAAATGGGGTACATTCAGTTTATTTTGTTCTTTATATGTTGCCATAGTTATTTTAAATCCTTAATTGTTTGTTATACTTTCCTCTACTGGTATTTACTCTTCTTTTGGGTCGATGTCAAACGGGAGCAATGGTGTATCATCATCATTGCCATTATTGAATCGGTCGAAATCTGAGATATATGAACGGTCTTGAATAACCTTAAACTTCTCATACTCAGAATAAGCCTTATCTCTTGCTTCCTCTTGGGAAACCTTGCCTGCACTACTCTTTGCATCATAATCCATAGTTGCAAGGAATTGTTGTAAGCGTTGCTTCCAATCATCCATCGTTGTGATAATATGACGCCGTGCACGAGATTCGGCAAGATCAAGAAAACTTGTTGTTATTGTATTGAGCTGAGACAGTTCATCTTCTGAAAGATAGTTCTTGGCGACAATCGTATCAGACTTTTGCACTCTGCCATTAGGTGCTTTTTTCCATGTGGTCAAGCCCATATGTGGCATTTCTGCATCGGCACGTTCATAAACAATCTCTGCTGCCGTATGATTGGTAACTGCCAAGTGCATCATATTCTGTACCATCTTATAAAAGAGTTTGGTACTCTCAGCTTTTGCATCATAGTCAGCACTACACTCAGCGTAAATGTCAGTTATCTTTTGATAGTATCTACGCTCTGATGTGCGAATTTCACGAATGCGTTCCAGCAAATCATCAAAGTAATCCTTGCCAAAGTGCTTACCTTGTTTTAAACGCTCATCATCTAACACATATCCCTTAATAACAAATTCCTTCAATACAGAGGTTGTCCATATACGGAACTGAGTTGCTTGATAGCTGTTAACTCGATACCCCACAGCTATGATAACATCAAGGTTGTAGAACAACGGAGCACGCTCTACATCACGCTCACCTTCAAGTTGAACTTGTTGAATTTTTCTACAAGTTGCCTCTCTTTGCAATTCTCCCGACTCATAAATCTGAGAAATATGATAGGCTATAGTTGCCCTATCAACTCCAAACAAAGAAGCCATTCTTTTCTGTGACATCCAAAAGGTCTCACTGTTGAATATCACTTCAATGCGAGTCTCACCTTGCGCAGTCTTATATAGTAAGATATTGGATTCCAACGAGTTCTGCACAATCTCTGTCGTAGATACAGACTGCGAGAAATATTCTCTTGCTTGCTTCACCAATGGCTTTCTTGTATCTGCATTCTCTGCTATTATCATACAAGCCATTCGTGAAAGATGGAACGTTTCTACCTTACGAAACGCACCATTGCCCACTTTGAACATATCAACCGCATGGTTGAAATGTTCATCTATAGTCATGCCTTTACTACCAGCAACATTGATGGCTTTATCTATCACATTTTGGAATTTCCAATATGCTGAATATCCCATGGCATTGCAAAGGTCACGAGAGTTCCAATATTCTTTGCCGTTATCATCCACCTTCCGAATTTCATCGAATGTAGGACGCATATCTGGTACATTATTCTCTTCCATCGCACTTTATTTTCTGATGATAATTACTCAACTAACCCCAACTCTTTCAGATATACATCAATCTGCTTGTCGAGGTCAGCACGCTTAGCTTCCAAATCCTTGATTTCCTTCATGACCGCATAAATGTCGATAGGCTCTTCTTCCTCGAACGTATCTACATAACGAGGAATGTTAAGGTTATAGTCATTGTCGGCAACCTCTTGTAAAGTTGCCAAATGACTATACTTCTCGATTTCCTTGCGCTCACGATAGGTATCAACTATCTTCTTAATGTGCTCTGGGCGAAGCTTATTTTGTGTCTTTATCTTTTCAAACTCCTTGCTGGCATCTATGAAGAGTATATTATCATCATCCTTGCGGCACTTCTTTACCACAATAATACAAGTTGGGATACTTGTACCATAGAAAATATTGGCAGGTAAACCGATGATGGCGTCAATATAGTTCTTCTTCTCAATGAGGAAACGGCGAATCTTACCTTCTGATGCACCACGGAAAAGAACACCATGAGGAGCAACACATGCCATCGTTCCACCTTCATTAAGATGATGGATCATGTGAAGTATGAATGCATAGTCAGCCTTAGACTTTGGAGCCAAGACACCAGCCTTGCTAAATCTATCATCATTATTAAATTTCTCCGCTGCACTCCAGGCTGCAGAGAATGGCGGATTAGCTACTACCGCATCAAACTGTTCCTCAGGGAAAGCATCATCTTCAAGAGTATCTCCATTCTCTATGTCAAAGTCACTAAACTTAACTCCATGAAGCAACATGTTCATTCGGGCAAGGTTGAATGTCGTAGGGTTCTTCTCTTGACCATAAATCAAATCAGCTTTACCATTGCGAGCAGTACGGAGAAGCAATGAACCTGAACCACAAGTTGGGTCATATACATTTTTCAAGCGTGTTTTGCCTGTAGTAACTATATCTGCAAGAATCTGACTTACTTCCTGTGGGGTATAGAATTCTCCGGCCTTTTTGCCAGCTCCTGCAGCAAACTGACCTATCATATACTCATAGGCATCGCCGAGAATATCAATATCAGAAGCCTCGTTTAAGCCGAAGTCGATACCATCAAGAGCAATCAATACTTCACTAATCAAATTGTTCTTATCCTCTGCGGTCTTTCCCAATTTAGGAGAAGCAAGGTCTATATCAGAGAACAAACCTCCAAAATCCTCTTCACTATCGTGTCCAATGGTACTGTCCTCTATTTTCTTCAATGAACGCTCCAGCTGTGGAAGTATGTTCTCCTTGCGATTGATAGCCTCTATTACAGAAGAATACAAGTATTCTGGCTCGATGAAATAACCGAGTTCATTCATGCAAAACTTCTTCAACTCCTCCTTCAGTTCTTCCTCATTACTTGCCCAGGCTTCCTTAAAGTTACTTCCATCCTCTTCAAGTTCAGCATCAATACACATTTCTATCTTTTCAGACAAGTACTTATAAAAGATAAAGCCCAAAGTGAAATACATGAAATCACTGGCTGACATATTGCCACGCAAAGTATTGGCTACTGTCCAAAGTTGCGTACGCAGTTTTTGTTGTAATTCTTCACTCATATTTTTTTCTTTTTTTTTCTTTTTTATTCCCAACTGAATGTTTCGATAATTTTACGCAGTTTTAAAATCAATGACTCTTTAAGATGAATGCGCTGCAAGAAACGCAGTCCCTTTTTCTCCTTGATAGCCTTCTGCAAAATTTCAGGCTTTTCCCGATGTAAATAATCATACTCCTGCACATATTTAATAAGTGCATCTTGACTTACTCCCACTTCCGTAGCCAATGAAGTAACCGCATGGGCTCGTGCCTGAGTAACATAGGTTGTCAGACGACTCTCCAAATCCATCTTGCCATCAGCTTTCGACTTTACAAATCCAGCTTGGTCATTATCAACATTGTCACGGATGAAGTGGTCGATAAGTTTAGCCTTATTGCGCATAGCTGGGTCTTTTATCATCGTGTCGATGATATTCTGTCGTTTCACCTGATAATCATCGCTTGCAGGATTGAGGTCTTCTATCAATTCCAGTATATATGCTACATTAATAACATCACTATGCAACAACTCCAGACAGAAATCAATATCGTCGATATCTGCTGTTGGGTCTTCATGCGCCATTCCTTCATCTTCTTTGCCTTTGTCATCGTTCTTGTCATCCTCATCATCTTGTATGAATCCCATCGTCATATCAAGATATTTAGAGAGGTAATCATTGTATTCCTGCTCTGTCATTATCAAAGATGAATCATCGGCATTCCACTCTTCATACACCTGAATCTCAGAATGTTTTCTAATAATATCACGGAAAGCGAGGATAAAATTACGCTTATCGTACTCACTCTGAAGTTTGTCAATAGAAGCCATGTCCGGATAACGCGCTTTAAAGTTCTGGCATAATTCATCCAAATCTTTCTTTACATCAGCAAATGGTTTACGAAGTACGAATCCCAATGCCTCAGGAGCGTCAGTATTGCTGAACAACTTGATTGCTTTATCAACATTGTCCTTCAAATTACGGAAGCAGACAACTTTTCCGAATCGCTTTTTCTCATTGAGAACACGATTCGTACGACTGAAAGCCTGCAATAAACCATGATATTCAAGATTCTTGTCAACATACAACGTATTTAGTTTCTTTGCATCAAAGCCAGTAAGAAACATACCAACGACAAGCAGCAAGTCCAACGGTTCCATGTCAGCACGTTTCTTCTTCATGCGAAGATTGATGTCATCATAATATGCACTGAAATTGTCTGTTGTAAAAGCAGTTCCGTACATATTATTATAATCATCCATGATGGTTTGCAGCTTGTCACTCGTAACCGTATCATCAACAAAACCATTGTTCATGCCAGTGTTATCATCATCTTGGCTTTCGTTTGCAGCGTATGTGAACACAGCACCTATCCTTATCTTAGGATGTAATGACTTGAAGATGTCATAGTACTTCAAAAGCATAGGCACAGATTGGACGGCAAACAAAGCATTGAAATCACCATCGTATGTTGACTTGTTGAAGTTGTTGAGGATGAATTGAGCAATCTCCTTCATTCGTTGTTCTTCCATCAAGTCAACATCACCATGACCTTGATAATATTCCACAAGGAAACCAAGCACGTTTTCATCGGCAATGGCATCCTTTATCAGATACCTATGGAGACATTCTCCAAAAACCTCTGCTGTGGTATGTTCTCCTTTGGCATTTTCTGAAAATATCGGAGTACCAGTAAAGCCAAATATCTGTAAGTTCTTGAAGAAACCAACAATATTCTTATGGCAATCACCAAAATGACTGCGGTGGCATTCATCGAATATCATCACTACTTTCTGGTTCTTGACATCTTGCAAATGCTTGTTGTAAGCATCACGAGTAACTGCACAGTTTAACTTTTGGATGGTGGTAATGATTATCTTTGACTTTCCACTCAATCGCTTTATTAGCTCATAGGTGTTATCTGTACCATCTACTGCCCCAGGTTCAAAAGCCTCATACTCTGATTGTGTTTGCGTATCAAGATCGTGACGGTCAACGACAAACATCACCTTGTCTATACCATCAATCTCAGAAACAAGTTGAGCCGCTTTGAATGAAGTTAATGTCTTACCGGCACCAGTAGTATGCCATATATAACCATTCTTGTTAGAGTTCTGCACCCTATCCAGAATTTTCTCTACGGCATAATACTGATATGGACGTAATACCATCAAGCATTTGTCTCCCTCATGCAGAACGATATACTTGCTTATCATCTTGCCCAAAGTACACTTGTCGAAGAAGAACAATGCAAACTTGGAGAGGTCATTAAACGGCACATTCTCAGCATCTGTCCAATTGAAAGTGAACTTGTAGCCACTGTTAGGATTGTTGGCAAAATAACGAGTGTTCACACCATTTGAAATCACAAACAACTGTATGTAGTCAAACAAGCCATGAAACGAAGTCTTGTGGTAGCGCTGTATCTGATTGTAAGCTTGCTTTAACTCCACGCCACGTTTCTTTAGCTCTATTTGAACCAAAGGCAAACCATTGATAAGTATTGTGACATCATATCGACACTTCTTTCTACCTTCCACTGTAATCTGGTTGGAAACCTGGAACTCATTCTGACACCACTGCTGGCGATTGAGAAATTCAACCCACACACGTTCGCCTGTTTCCAATTCTAATGGAAACAGGTCTCGCAGTTTCTTGGCTTTCTCAAAACGAGTACCGCCCTCTAAGTGAATTTTTATCTTTTCAAATTCACTATCCGTAAAACTTGTACGTCCATGACGGGCAAGTTCTTTCTTATTATGCTTTTCGAGTTGAGTCTTGAAGTTCTGGTCAAGATTTGTTTCTTCTTCAATCTTGACATATTCATAACTCATATCTTGAAGTGTCTTTATCAGTCCCTGTTCCAGGGCTGCTTCACTTTGTGTCACCATATCCGTTTCGCGGAATTTCATAAACATCTGCCCTTTATCCAACTTACGGATATCCATTAACTGATTGATCAAACGAAGAATACGTTGCGCATTGCGATAAATCATCAAATACGTTTTATGCAGCTCGTTATCTTTTTTATCCGCCAACAGTTTCTCCAACGGGTTGATGATAAGCGTCATCGGCGTACGTATCTCGTGGGATATGTTGATAAAGAATTGCAGCTTTGCTTCATTCAACTGTTCGGCATGTTCCCGTTTCATTATTTCACGGCGATGGCGCATACGTGACAGAATATAGTTGATAATGCCCAATACCAACAGTCCGGCTAAAGCAGTGTAAATGCAATATGCCCACCAGGTCTGATACCAGGGAGGAGTGATCAAAATCTTTACAGTACGCGTTTCCGAATAATTGCCATAATTGAGAGCACGCACTTGGAAAGTATATTTGCCGGGCGGCAAATTATTATAAGTGACACGATTCTCTCCCGGTTCGGTATTAAGCCACTGGGAACCTAATTCATCGATTTTGTATTGATAAGAAATTTGCTCGGGATTATTGTACTGCAATGTAGAGAAAACGATGCTGAATGTATTATCTTTATAAGACAACCGGAAATTTTTAGCATCCTGTACCGAAGTAGAGATTACCGGCTTCCCCCCTGAAAGAGTATTCTTATGTACAGGCTTATTGAATATATAAAAATCAGTAATCCATACCTTAGCTTCTTTTGAAGTATTGCCTATGTTTTCCGGAAGAAAAGACGTAATACCATTAACACCACCGAAATATATCTTTCCGTTCCTATTCTTGTAGAAAGCACCATGAGTAAATTCATTGCCCTGCAGCCCATCTCCCGAATAGTAATTAATAAAGCGATTATCGTTTATATCGTACCGGCTGATCCCCATATAGGTGCTAATCCATATGTCATGCCGGGAATCCTCACTCAACCCGCAAATCACATTACTAGGCAAACCGTCTGCCATTGTAAACCTTTCCAGCCTATCCGTTTTTTTATCAAAACAATATAACCCATCGGTCGTACCAGCCCAAATCTTACCCGAAAAATCCTCTTGGATAACATAGCCTACACAACCGGAAATCAATGTATTAACCTTTTTATAATTAATAAAACTCTCCGTCGACGGATTAAAACAACTTACTCCTTTATAATGTCCCAACCATATCAGTCCTTCGCTGTCACAATATATATAATTCACCCAATCATTAGCAAGTTCATTCCTTTTTAAATCATTGGTTTCATCTTTAGAAGATTCATAATGCTTTAAATCTCCAGTCTTCAAGTTATATCGATAAAAGCCGGAACCTAATGTCCCGATATATAAATTTTTCTGTTTGTCTTCGGTTATTGCCAATACACTTTCATCATCAATAAGCAAAAGATATTCATAGTCCCCTGTTCTCCGATTGAATTTAGCAACCCCACGTGTATAGGAACCGAACCAGAGATTTTTGTCTGTATCCTCATAAATACACATTATCGTACCAGCTACAGAACGAACAGAATTCCCCGGTTGATAATGCCTCAGCCTTTTCCCTTCTGCATCCAGTTCGTATACACCCTCATTGTCTGCGCCGATCCATAAATGGTCATTACTATCTTGAAAAATAGACATGATACATCCTTGTCCGATAGGATTATAATAAATGGACTTGTGTCCATAATACTCAAAAGGATTTTCTTGTTTCGGTATCAAAACTATCCCTTTCTGAAATAATCCCAGCCATAGGTTATCATCCTTATCTTCCAAGATTGTATGGATCTTACCATCCGAAAAATTCATTGGAGCCGAATTAATGGTATAGTCTTCCAACTGTCCCTTTACAGAATTATATATTTTCAGCCCCTGCCCGTCAGTGCCAACCAATAACCGGTTATCCACCAAAGACATACAACTAACAGACAAAGATTCATTCCCCATATAGGGAACAAGAGTAAAGTTGTTCTCTTTTCTGTTATAACGTAATAGCCCTTTCTTTTTGGTACCTACAAAAAGATTTCCCTGCTTATCCTCTATTATGGTAGCAATATTGTTATCAACAAGAACCGGTTCTTTGAAGACGCGCACTTCTTTCGTTGCAGGCATATAACAAATCAGTCCATTTCCATAAGTTCCTATCCAAATATTATAATAGGAGTCTTCATAAAAACAAGATTGGAAATTGTAATTCGACTGTTTCAGAAGATCATCTACAGAAACAGCCTGTGTCTGCCGCTCATCCAAACGAAACATGCCTTGACCGGTAGTTGTCATCCAAATTTCCCCATTATGCAATTCCTGCATCTGTGTTATGTGCGAAAACACCCGCTTACCGGCACGGAACATTGGAATTTCCAAAAAGGTATCTGTCTCACGATCGTACTTCATTAACCCGTCAATACAGCCTACCAGCAAATTGCAACGGCTATCCTCAAACAATGTACGTACATAGTTACTTTTGATAGAAGAAGAGTCTGCCGAAACATGCCGATAATTGGTAAAACGTAAGCCGTCAAACTTATTTAATCCATACTCAGTGGCAACCCAAACAAAGCCTTGCTGATCCTGAAATATCTGATTTATCAAGCTACTGGACAATCCCATGTCTGTGGTATATACTTTCCCAGTCTGTGCCTCAACTCCTTGAACCATACAACACAAACATATTATAAGTATCTTCCAAACGCATTTTTTCATAGTTTCTCTTTTTATTAGATACAAAAGTGCGACAAAGATAAACAAAAAGCAATTTATTCCGATACTTATATAGTTTTTGTGATTAAAAACTTTGCTTATTCATAAAATGCAAGAAAACAATTTAGTTATTTTTCTATATATAACATCCCTGCATTACATCTTTTCATCAATGTAACATATACAAAAAACAATGTAACACTAATAAAAGCCCATGTTACAAAAAACAAAGCAAAGGTATCATTCATAACCAACCGTTCGCTAAATAATTCATATTTTTGTATACGCCAGAAGCTGGGAATACGTTCTTCACTTCATTGCTAACCAACAGAGAATCAAAACAAATGTTTAACATAAAAAAGATAGTATATGATAACATAAAAAGAACCTTAATAAGTCTATACTTTAATTTAACATTTTTATTTAATTAAAACCTTGTTTTTTATGAAATGCACAACTTATTATTTTAGGCCCCTGGGGCTATTATTGTTACTCTGCCTGATACCTCTGTGCAGTATTGCTCAGAATATCACGGTAAAGGGTATTGTGAAAGATAACTTAGGCGAATCGGTTATTGGCGCCAACGTAACAGAAAAAGGAACAACCAATGGTATGATAACCGACTTGGACGGAAACTTCTCGTTGACTGTACAAAAAAATGCAACGTTAGTAATTTCCTATATCGGATATGTCACACAAGAGATTGCTATCAAAGGAAACACTAATCTCAACATTATATTAAAAGAAGACTCCAAAGCATTGGAGGAAGTAGTCGTTATCGGTTACGGTACAGCAAGAAAATCAGATGTAACGGGGTCTATCGCATCAGTAGGTGGTGATAAACTGCAAGAAATGCCTTCTACGAATATTACGTACGCCTTGCAAAATCGTGTAGCCGGCGTAGATATGACGCAGACATCTTCACAGCCTGGTGCTACCATGCAAATCCGTATTCGTGGTACTCGTTCACTGACTGCTTCTAATGACCCGTTAGTAGTGTTGGATGGTATTCCTTTCATGGGAAACCTGTCTGATATTAATCCCGGTGACATTAAAAGCATGGATATTCTAAAAGATGCTTCTTCCACTGCCATTTATGGTTCACGTGGTGCTAATGGTGTTATTTTAATCACTACGAACAGAGGAGCCCAAGGTACACCTGCCAAATTTACATATAACGGTTATGTAGGTGCAAAATCCGTATTCTCTAAATATCCTATGATGGACGGACCCAAATATGCTGAAATGCGTAAATATGCCGGTAAATTTGAAAACTCCTTAGATGAATCAGACGATATGAACACGGACTGGCAAGACCTTCTATACCGTACAGGCATGGTAAACAGCCATGATGTCAGTGTAGCTGGCGGTACAAACAATGGAAGTTATAGTTTTGGTGCAGCCTATTACAAGGATCAGGGCGTTATTCCTACACAAAATTACACCCGCTATTCATTACGCGGTTCATTTGACCAAGGTGTAGGTAAATACTTCCGCTTCGGATTAACTACCAATAGCAACTATAATGTAACAAAAGGTTCTAATATTGACTTATATAGCGTACTTAACAACACTCCACTTGCCAATCCGTACAATGAAGACGGAAGTCTGAAGAGAACAGTGAAGCTCAACAGCCAGGATGAAAATTTTGTTGTGACACGTGATGTTGTGGAAAATTTGGAAGATAGCTGGTTAAATGAAAAGAAAGGTTTTGGTACCTACAACAACCTTTTTGCTGAAGTACAATGCCCATGGGTAAAAGGTTTAAAATATCGTGTCAATTTGGGCTTGAACTACCGTTCTACTAAAGGTGGTGTCTTCACCGGTGAAGGTATAAATAGCTCAACAGCCGATACTCCATCTACTGCATCTTTAGAACATACAGAAACGACTAACTGGGCAATAGAGAATCTAATAACTTACGACCGTACATTTGGCAAGCATCAACTGAACATAGTAGGTATGTATTCTGCAGAGGAAACTGTTTATACCAAATCGCATATTGCTGCACGTGATATTCCTGCAGAATATTTGCAATACTATAATTTAGGTCGTGCAGAAGGTACTATCACCGTTAATCCAGACAATTGGGACTACCAAAAAAGTGGTTTGATGTCTTGGATGGGACGTGCCATGTACACTTACGATAACCGTTATATGCTGATGGCAACTGTTCGTGCCGATGCATCTTCCCGCTTGGCAAAAGGCCATCAATGGCATACATACCCGGCTGTATCTGCAGGTTGGAATATTGGTCAAGAATCATTTATGGATGACCTTGAATGGTTGGACATCCTTAAAGTACGTGTAGGATACGGACAAACTTCCAATCAAGCCGTAGCCCCATATTCCACATGGGGAAAATTATCCACACGCCCTTATAACTTCGGACCTACTGGCTATGCCACAGGTTACTATGTATCTGCATTGCCGAATTATGACTTAGGATGGGAATATTCTTCTACATGGAACTTTGGTTTGGATTTCACATTGCTTGGCGGCCGTTTATCGGGAACATTTGAATATTACATTCAGAAAACATCCGATTTGCTGCAAAGTGTTAATCTTCCTTCAACTTCAGGTGTAAGCAGCTATGTAGGTAACGTAGGAAAAACCGAAAACAAAGGTGTAGAATTCACATTAAACGGAACAATTCTTGACAACCACAACGGATGGACTTGGGATGCAAGTATAAATATATCAGCAAATCGCAATAAACTGACAGAATTAGCATCCGGAGCTGAGCGTGATGAAGCCAACAACTGGTTTGTTGGTCATCCTATTGATGCTATTTATGACTATGAAAAAATAGGTCTATGGCAAGAAGGTGACCCCTATCTTGATATTTTGGAACCAGGTGGAAACGTTGGTATGATTAAAGTAAAATATACCGGTGAATATAATGAAGATGGCACCCCTGTTCGTCAAATCGGACCAGACGACCGCCAAATTATCAGTATGGAACCAAAGTTTACAGGAGGTTTCAGCACACGCGTTGCCTATAAAGGGTTTGACTTGAATGTCATCACAGCGTTTAAATGCGGAGGCAAGCTTATCAGTACCTTACATCACTCTAACGGTTATCTGAACATGTTGACTGGACGTAGAGGCCAGGTAGATGTGGACTATTGGACAGAGGAAAACACCAATGCCAAATACCCGAAACCGGGTGGTATCCAAAGTGGTGATAATCCCAAATATGGTAGTACATTAGGATATTTTGACGCTTCTTACTGGAAAGTCCGCAACATTTCTTTAGGTTACAAATTTGACGAACAGAAATGGCTGAAAAACTTCGGTATTCAAAGCTTACGTGCCTATGTATCAATACAGAACCCGTTTGTAATATGTTCTCCATTCCATAAAGAGACAGGTCTGGATCCGGAAACCAACTCTTACGGTAATGAGAATGTGGCAGTAACAAGTGGCATTCAAAAGCGTTTCTTGACTGTGGGAACCAATGCCCCTTCCACACGTAATTATTTATTTGGCATTAACTTGACATTCTAATTAAACTTTGAAAGCATGAAACCAACATTTATTAATATAAGAGTTCTGGGAACTACGGCATTAGCCTTGCTCTTTGCAACTTCTTGCTCAGATATCCTGGATGAACAACCACGTAGTATTTATGAACCAACTTTCTTTCAAACTGAAAAAGGTGTAGAAGGCGGTATAACTTCCATGTATGCACACTTACGTTATATTTACGGACAAGCATACTATTACAATTCATGTTTGACAGGAACAGATGAAGCAACTTATGCCCAATCCGCCGATGGAAACTTCAAAGATGCCGACTTATCAGGTGTGGGGAGTTTGACAGCAAGCAGCAGTCGTTCGGATGTACTGTGGGGAACAGCTTTCTCTAATATCAACACAGCTAATGGTGTCCTTGAAAATGGTTCTAAAGTAGGTGTTTCCGAGGCTCTTCTCGCCGAAGCACACTTCTTCCGCGGTATGGACTATTTTTTATTAGTACAGACTTTCGGCGGTGTGCCATTGGATTTGGGTGCCGGTGAATTAAAATTCAACGTATCAACATCACGCACTTCTGTACGTAACACCGTTCCCGAAGTATACACTAAAGCCGTTTTTCCCGATTTAAAAACAGCTATCACCAATCTGCCTGATAACCCTCGTGTAACAGGTGGAGTTACTAAAACTGTAGCACGTTTATACTTGTCAAAAGCATATCTGACGTATGGTTGGTGGTTGGAAAATCCCAATAATATCCCCACATATCCGGAATGCGACCGCACAGATCCCGATGGACATGATGCTGCA
>ERZ773186.2219-NODE-2219-length-14823-cov-6.730972_pt1 | contig 14823 bp, 18 predicted proteins | sample MGYA00581000_ERZ773186 | MGnify/ENA primary metagenome ERZ773186 (study PRJEB29015, sample SAMEA2737752) | human gut metagenome | biome: human gut; feature: human-associated habitat; material: faeces | place: China | collected 2012 ...
CAGATCGTAAGGCCGCAGGAGAACATGTTGATAGCAAAAATATTAAGAAACATAAGAATGATGTTTTCCGTCTGACGGAGTTGATTGATCCCACCGCCAAGATAGTGGCTCCCCAAGGAGTTTATGCCGATATTCAAGAGTTTGTCCAGCGTATGAAAAATGAAAGCGTGGATATTAAGCAACTGGGAGTGGTTGGCAGAACAACGGAGAAGATTCTGGAAGAATTGAAAGCAATGTATGAGACACTTTAAATAGATATTTGAACAGACAAGGGCATTGATCTGACGAATGGGGGTATGTTCGACACTGTGGGAACTGAAAAATCAGCTTGTATTCGCAGAAAAGTTACATTTTAGGGCGATAACCGCCGGGTGATTGTAAAGCGCTATTCAATACCACCCGGCTCGCTCGATGCAGGAAGCCACGCATCGGATATATTCTGTACTGACGCGCATAATATAGCAAAACAGACAGCTTTCGTCAACCGTTGCGCAGAAATGCGGCTTCGGTGGAAAGCTGCCTGTTTTTTTGCCAGATACGATTTCTTACTCGGTCATCTCTGCATCGGCCAGATGGTAGTCCCTATATCCGTTTTCTTCGTAGGTCTGGAATGTGCCAACGACCGTGATTTCTGTTCCCGGTTCGGGATAGTCGGCAGGATAGCTATGCTCGCCCGCGAGGACGAATTCCAGCCCCTGCGAGCAGCAGGCAGTCGCGTCCATGATGATGCAGGCCGTGTACACCGCGCCGGTGTTCGGGTTCTCATAGACCGCAAACTGCCCATTCATTTTGATGCGCTTTCCGAGATACCGATCCGGCTCGCACATCATGTTATAGACCTCGGAGTAGACCATCGTGCTGCTGAGCGTAGTCAGATCGACATCCGGTTCGCCGGAGGCCTGTGCCGGTTCATAGCCCGGAAGCGCTTCGGCGGGCTGCGTCTGCTCCGGTTCCGGAACGGATGTTTCCGGTGTAGTTTCATCCGAAGCAGGCTGCTGCTCCGGAATTGCAGTCGGCGGAGCGGTCGTTTCGCCTGTGGCATTCGCCATCTGCTCCTGAACGACCTGCCGGGTCGCGCTGCCCTGCTTCGATTTGGACTGGATCTTCTGATCGCCGCAGGCGCAGAGGGAAACCAGATAAAGCGCGGCGGCGAGAATAAACAAAGCCTGTTTCATCTGCGGATACCTCCCAAACGGGATATTCCCGAGGAAATCAGAAATGCAAAAATGTCCACGGCCACAATGGTCGAACCGACCGGCGTTCCAGCTAGGATGGAGATCAGAATGCCCAGTGCGGCGCAGCAGACGGAAAGGACGGCCGCACAAATCGTCACCGCACGGAAGTTTTTGTAGACCCGCATGGCAGACAGCGCCGGGAAAATAATAAGGGCGGATATGAGCAGTGAGCCGACGAGGTTCATGGCCAACACGATCACAACGGCGATCGTTATGGCAATCAGTAAGTTATACAAATCGGCCTTTGTCCCCACAGCCTTTGCAAAGTTTTCATCAAAGGTCACAGCGAAAATTTTGTTGTAGCAAAGAACAAATACCGCCACGACCGCCACCGACAGCACCGCGCACAGCCAGACCTCGCTTTTCGTCAGCGTCAGAATAGAGGTCGAGCCGAACAGCGTACTGCACACATCGCCGGACAAGTTAGTGGATGTGGAGAACAAATTCATCAGCAGATAGCCGATAGCAAGTGCCCCCACCGAGATCATGGCGATGGCGGCGTCGCCCTTGATCTTCGTGTTCTGCCCGGTACGCAGAAGCAGCACGGCGCTGATGATTGTAATGACCATGACCAGCGGCATTTCGTTGGTGATTTGTAGCACAGCGGCAATCGCCATGGCTCCGAACGCCACATGAGAAAGTCCGTCACCGATGAAGGAAAACCTTTTCAGCACCAGCGTTACACCCAGCAGAGAGGAACAGAGCGCAATCAGCACGCCGACCACCAGCGCATAGCGGACAAAGGGGTACGCCCAATAGAGGGTCAGTTTTTCCAAGATTGCGGTCATTGTTCATCACCGCCTTTCTCTGCGGCAAATAGCCGCCCTTGCGGGCTTTGGAGATACTCTGCCTTTGTTCCGAAGAAAACGGTGTTGCCAATATGCAGAATATGGCTGGCGTATTTGACTGCGGCGGCAATATCGTGAGAAATCATAATAATGGTGATACCGTCCCGATGGTTCAGTTCGTCGATCAGACGATACATTTCCGCTGTCACTTTGGGATCAAGCCCGGAAACAGGCTCGTCCAAGAGCAGCATTTTTTGTGTGGCGCACAGCGCACGGGCAAGCAATACCCGCTGTTGCTGCCCGCCGGACAACTCTCGATAACACCGCTTTGAGAGCTTATCAATCTGCATTTTCCGAAGGTTTTCTTCGGCAAGCTGTTTTTCTTCTTTGTTATAAAAGGGGCGGCTGCCGCAGCGCCCCTGACACCCGGAGAGAACGATCTCTCTCACGGATGCAGGGAAATCCTTTTGTACGACGGTCTGCTGCGGCAGGTAGCCGATCTCATTTTTCCTCAGCCCGTCGCCTGTCAAAATTCTGCCGCTGATGTGCGGCTGCAAGCCAAGGATCGTTTTCATAAGTGTACTCTTACCAGAGCCGTTTTCCCCTACGATGCAGAGGTAGTCGCCTGCAAAGACCTCAAAGCTGAGATCTTGCAGAACGGACTTCCCATCATAGCCGACGCGGAGATTTTGACAAGTGAGCTGAGCCATAAACCTACCTCCTTAACCCAATGCTTCTTTCAGCACGGACAGGTTCTTCTCCATCACGGAGAGGTAGGTCGTACCGTTTGCCACATCTTTAGAAGTGGTGGACTGCAAGGAATCCATGGTCAGCACCTTTTGATTTTTCTCAGCGGTGTTCTGGACAATGGTTTCGGCAATTTTATGCTGTGCGCCCTCAATGGTCAGAACGCAGGGCAGTTTCAATTCATCCACCTTCTTGGCAAGGAACGAAACGGTCTCAAAGCTGGCTTCCGTTTCGGCGGAGCAGCCCACAAAAGCGGCATAGTAGCGCAGACCGTAATCGTCCACCAGATAGCGGAACGGGAAACGGTCGCCGAACAGAACAGTCTTATAGGTCGCAGCGTCCACGGCAGCCTGATATTCGCCGTCCAGCGCAGAGAGCTTTTCAATATAGGCAGCGGCGTTGGCAGCGTAGGTGTCCTTATTGTCGGGGTCCAGCTCCTGCAAAGACTTGGAAATGGCATTTACAAGAACCTCCGCGTTTTTCAGAGAAAGCCAAACGTGCTCGTCCTTTTCTTCCTCATGCTCGTGCTCTTCGCCTTCTTCATGCTCGTGGTCTTCGTCCTCGTCGTGGTCATGCCCTTCCATGTGTTCGCAGATCTCTTCGCCGGTCATATCAGCCGGGAAGAAGGTAGGCCAGGAGTTTTCGGGATCGACGATCGCGTCGAAGCTCTCGTTGCTCATCCGGATGTGGAAATGTTCGGCGGCGGCCGGTTCGATCATGTGGTCGTTGAACTCAATGTAGACCGGCGCGCCGGAATCCTTGTCCTCCGCCTCAAAGCGATACATGGCCGCCTTCGTGCCGGTAGACCAGTTCTGAATGTAATAGCCGACATACTTGTAGTCAGAGCCGACCTTCTTGCCATCATCGTAGGTGAACTCGATGTGGTCACCCTCAATATCGATGTTGGTAATGTCCGTTTTGTAGCCGTTCTGATAGTAGGTCTTGTATTCTTCGGCGGTCATTTCGCCTTTCTCTGCCATCGCTGCAAACGCATCATCCAGTGTTCCGTCCAGCACAAAGGGATAGGCAGACTGCCAGTTGCCCGCCCAATCAGACAGGCTTCTGTCCTGAACCTCGTCATCTTCAAAGGTGGAGACTTCCTTGCTGTGGTCATGGTCGTGATCGTGCTCTGTTTCCTGCATACCCTCGACCACTTCTTCGGTCTTGACGCTGTCGCCAAGGACATCCAGCAGGTTGATGACCTTCATGTTCTTGTTGGTGGCATTTTTCAGAGCATCGTCCACCCAGCCGTCGGACTCGCCGCCCGCATAGATGAACAGGTCACAGTCGGAGATTTTGACAATGTCATCGGCAGTGGGCTGATAGCTGTGCAGGTCAACGCCGTTATCAAGAAGCATCGTGACTTCGGCATTATCGGCTTTGTCACCTAAAACCGCACGCACCCAGTCATATTCGGGGAAAATGGTGGTGACAATGCTCAGTTTGTCGGTTTTGTTGGTATCGTTCTGCTTTCCGCAGCCGGCAAGAACGCCGACGAGCATCAAAAGCGCAAGCAGCAGCGCAGTTATTTTTTTCATAGGGTTTGTTACCTCCAGATCATGATAAGAACTTAAAAATGGGCGCAAAAATACAAGGGTAACAGCAACGCCGCAAAAGTCTATCTGAAAACAGATAGACTACACCCTTGTAAAAAGTTCTTATGTTTAATCTGAAAGTTTGACCTTGAAAGAAACTAGCGTAAAGGTACGGGCAACCTCTGTGCAGGAGGGAATGATCCGGCACAGAATATATAGAATTGCCGCTGCGGCAGCTGCGGCGGAGCCGGCAAGCCCAATGCTTTTGAGCAGGTTTTCGCAGATGTTGATCTGATGGCAGATGGGGCAGTCCACGCCAGTACAGTCATGGTCGGATTCCGCTGCGATATAGGCAACAGAGGACAGCATAACAAAGGCCAGCACTACGGCCAGCAAGCCCGTCATAAAACGAAATTTCTTTGTCATGGTCTGTCCTCCTTTCCAATCGTTATTTTCCCTTGCAGTCCGAACAAGTTCCATAGAGGATCGTGTCAGTCGTGTCCAACATAAAATGTTCGCTCTGCGCCAAATGCTTTGCGAGCAAAGCTGCGTTACCATCTGCCATGTGAAAGGTCTTGCCGCATTTGATACAGCTCATGTGCAGCGCACCTTTGCAGCTTTCGGCATCAAGGTATTGATAGTAGACCTCGCGCGTGCCGATTTTGCTGCTCCGACGCACTTTTTCCTCTGTCTCTAACTGTGCAAGGTTTCGATATACGGCGCTCAGGCTGATTTTTTTATCTGCCAAAGCGTCCTCAATTTGCCGTGCGGACAACAGCTCGTCCGGGTGCTGGCTCAAATAGGCAAGCAGAACCTTTCGCTGCCGCGTGCTGTAGCTATGCAAGTCACCGCACCTCCAATTTGCATTTCATTCGCAAATATTATAATCCAAGAAAGCAAGAAAGTCAATATGCGAGTTGTTCGCAAATTGCAAGTTTTCAATGAACACAGCTACCGCGAAAATCAAAACCACTTTTACTGTTGCCCAATATGTTTGACTGCATATTTTAGGACTACAATTTCTGGATGTTGGAGTTCCACTTGTCCAGATTAAGGAGACGCTCGGCAAGGCAGGGTTTACCCTTCCCCATTCGAGCAAATTCGATATCATTGTAGAATATTTTGTCGAACGAGGAAACTATAATGTGTATGAAATCAACGAGGCATTGTTTGCCCTTGACCAGAGCTTGATCGGAGCATAAGGACAAAGAAATGTCGCTTTCCATGCGACCACTTCACAAAAGAAAATCGCTATACTATGGCTGTAAGGTGCGAAACCGAGCAGCCATAATCTTTTGGGAGGACAAGCATCTTTTAGAGAAAGGTCAAAAGGTTCGGCAAGGAAGATGAACCGCATCCCTTTGCGATACCGCTTTCGAAAGATTACAGCTTCGCCCCTTAACAAAGACTTTAAGCTAAATCTGTTATACTGCAGCAGTCCCCTCAAAAATACAGACAGGAGAAAAAATTGACCTATGATGAAAAAAAGATATTTCGCTATTCCCATTCTTGCAATCGCACTGCATTTTTTGCTGTCCAATCTGTTCTATTTCCTTGTGGAAAGGCTCGTTTTGGATGTTTTTCATATCCCCCCACAGCAATTTATGAACTACTCATATTGGGGCGAGATTTTGATCTACGCTGTTCTTATCCTTGTATTCTTCACGCTCTATAAACTGCTTTGGAGGAAAGAGATAAGCGAACCGCGCACAGCGACAAATTTCAAAGATGTGCTCGGCAGTCTGGTCGTGGGATTTGGCATTTGCGGCATCTCCGGTCTTTGGATCATGCTGGCAGAACAGCTTCCCTCGCTTCAAAAAAGCGTTGAGGCAATGAACGCCGGTGCTGAAAATATTGCCGGCGGAAATGCATTTGGAACATTTATGATCGCGGTGATTGCTGCACCTGTTGTAGAAGAAATTCTATTCCGCGGCATTGTGCTTCGCTCCATGCGGAAATTCGCCCCCGCTTGGGCCGCGATTCTAATATCATCTGTACTCTTCGGCGTTTATCACCTGAATATCGTGCAGGCTGTCTATGCCACCCTTATGGGCATTGCCGCGGGAATCCTTTACGAGAAGAAAAGGAACCTGCTGTTTCCCATCCTCGTGCATTTCGCAAACAACCTCATTACTATGCTGCAGGGCTTTGCGCCATCCGAAGTGAATGAACTGATCAGCATTTTTATTCTGATCATGATCGCTCCGGCAGGGTATGTCGTCTGCCGCTCACTCCGACAGGGCAAAAGAGCAGATAGCATGTAAGTTTTTTTTACAATGTATAAAGCATACAGCGGCACAGAGCAAACTCTCTGTGCCGCTGTTTTTTGCTTTCTTCGTAATAGAAGCAGCGCGGAAAAAGGAACCGGGGCACAGTAAGCAGCGCCAAAGTTGCGGCAGCCCATCTTATCTGACCAGGTATTTCCACAGGAATCTGGTCCATCTCCATGGTCGCCGGCCAAGGAAGCGGGTACACACGGCCGGAATGACCGTCCCAAAGCCCCCGGAGATATCCAATGACCGCAGGACTTGTGTATGAGGAACACAACCCCTGTGGTCAACATGTCCAAGACGAATATCCATTATGACTGCAAAAAGCAGAAGCCACGTCGTCAGATCAAAACCACACCTTTGCAGATACTCGATCACGCGCCCCCTTGTCTGCTGTTATGGCAGTCTCCTATGCACTGTGCGGTTCGCTGCATCTTCACATATGCCCTCGGAACAGGTGTTGCACACATATTCGCGAAGCTTTCCGCAGTAGAGCAGTGTGTGCGGCACTCTAAGGAACTGCATCGGCTGTATGATGGAGGAACGTAACTGTTCCGTGCCGTCAACCCGACTTTTTGCGAGAATCTCTCCGACAAACTCTGAGCAGTAATAGCAGCCCTCCTGCTTCCAGACAATATGGAAGTATGCCAGACATAAGCCAATATAGTTGTAACTGTATTTCCTCCTCCGCTTCCACATCACATCGAGCATTTCTTTGAGCTCTGCGTGTTGTTCTTCTGTGACACTCACGCTCAGAACCAACACCTTGGTTTCGGAAAAACGCTTGAAGGTACCGGTACGGGGCGACTCTATCACGAAGCCGCCCCAAAACGGATTATAGGGATGCCTGCGGCCAAAAGAATACATCCTCTCTAAATCTCTGGACAGGCTGATGGAGGCGTGGTTATATTCTGCGCCGGTGATTTGTTTAAGGATCCGGGACAGAAGTGTTCCGGTCTGGCTGATTACGATGTACAGCTGTTTATTTTGATTGCTCATATGCGTATCCTCACAAGATTATCCACCAGTGCCGTGCTATTGGCATAAGAGGTGCTGCAGGTCTCGAGGAAGTCCGTTTCGACCATGTTAGCGTTGGTGTGCTGGATGACCCACTTCATGCTCTCCGGTTCGATCTCGAAGCCTCGATGCAGCGTGGGACAGCCGAGGCTCATTCGGCAGGTCTTTGCGTATACAACTGCAATTGTTCGACCTTGAGCGTATTCTCCTCGTTGCCGCCGCTTCGGAAGTTCTCCATTTCCGAGCTTCTGATACTCACAATAACCCTATCATTGACCTGCAATTCCTCAAAAGAAATCCTTGTAACCTTCTGCGTGGCAAAGTCGCAATAGACCATAGGAACGGACGGGCAGTCGATCAAACACTCTTCACCTAAAGTGCTTTCATCGGCATCGTCTTTTACCGTTATGGTTTGCTTTGCTGTATCGATTTCCGTGATCACTGCGTTGGCAATCAGAAGCGTGTCATCCTTCAATGAACCGCACCCGGATAGGGATAGCATGAGAGTCAATAAGCACAGAGCGATGCCGATTCCTCTTACATTTCTATCCAGCAAAGTCTTATCCTCCTGTTTTTTGCTGCGGAACTTATCCAATCTATGAAAAAGACACTTCTTCCGCCCTTTGCGTCAGGCGGGACAACGCACAGACTGCGTACATATAGCCTGCAAGAATCAGCGGCGCCGGCAGCCCGTAAAGCAGCGGCGCCGGGATGATACGCCAAAACAGCTTGAGCACACCGATCTCCGCGCCGTAAGTAAAGAAATAGTTTGCCTCCGGACAAATCGTGAGGCGCAACAGGAGATTGATACAGTGCGCGCCAACGGCAAGCAGGCCAAAGGTCTTGAGGATCCGCGGGATATCCTTTGGGTCGGGGCGGTAAAAGCCCAGCGTCGCCAGACTCAGGCCGCAGACAACAAGAATTGCGTGGGTCACATAGTAACCAAATATCCGCGGCAGGAACAGCGAAAAGCCAGAGAACAGAGGCTCCGGGAAGAGCAGTGCCATCAGCGCGCCGAGGGGCGCTACGAAAAAGGAAAAGCCCATGACCGAGCGATTTTTCTTCCACACGCCCAGCGGGATCAGGAACAGATTGATGTTGCACAGGTGCAGCGGCAGTTCATTGAAAATGTTGAAGCCGTTGGGATAGTATGCACGGATATACGCTGCGTCCATGGACAGCGAGAGCTTGTAGCCGGCAAACAGCGCAAGATTAAAAAAGCAAACGCCGATCAGAAACCGGGCGCGCCATGCCCCCGGTTTCCCACGCAGCAGCAAGAATATGAGCAGCGCCGCCGCTGCCGTAAGCAAAAGCAGAAGCAAATGCAGCCCGCGAAAGGGCGTTATAGAAAATCCGTTCATTTCACACGCCGGAACGTCTTTCCGGTCTTCTCCTCAAGAAATCGTTTGCATTCCTCCACCGTCCCGCCGGTAAGGGTACGCTTGTCCAGAGGCTGCGCGAACCGCTTTTTCATCAAAAGGATCATGTAGTCCTGCGACTCCGCCATGGCGTCGATCAGCTCATAGCGGAATGTGGAGGTGGCGACCTCCGTAACAACGGTATAGGACTCCTCGCCGAACACAACATGATATTCCTTTGTGCCTGCCAGCGTGTTTTTGCAGGCGATCATGCCGTTGAGCCGATCCTGAAACAGCAGAACGGACAGCAGCATCACCTCTACCAGCAAGGAAATCACCGTGCCGGCATCAAGCGTAAAAGGCTCTCCGTCGAATGGGATCAGCAGCAGAGCGTTGATGAAAAAGACGCTCCAGTCGAAAATGGCCCAAAGGATGCTGCGTTTTCGCCGCAGCACCTTGCGCATCGCGCGGGCGGCCACGGCCATGGATCGATTGGTGATATCGCTGTGAATTTCAAAAGTCATGCATATTCTCCATCGTTGATCATTTCTGTTTTTGCAGCCTGCCTGGTTCCTTGCAGAAGTGTTCCGTCCAGAGCAGGGTATTTATAGATTATGTTATCATAACAGGAATAAAGTTTATGTTAAGTCTGCCTATTCTTTAAGAAGCCATCTCAAATTCAGCACTCGCTTTCCTCACGAGAATTTTTCTGCAGCGGGAAAATTGACTCCCTTTGTCCGACTTTTATAAATTGCAGTCAGGCTGCACCGGAATACCTTGCTCCCTGAAATCGTCACGCTTACTATGTAGTCAGCGCTATCGCGGCATCACGCCAGCCTTGCGTTCACCAGATGATACCACGTCATCCCGTTTTCCTCATAGGACTGAAATTCACCGATGACGGTGATCTCCGCCCCCAGCTCCGGGTAATCGTCCGGGTAGGTATAATCGCCTTCCAGCACAAATTCCATCCCCTCGGCGCAGCAGGCGGTGGCGTCGGCGATAATGCAAGCATAAGCCACGGGGTCAGGCTGCAGCACGCCGTCTGTCACAAGCTGATAGAGGGAAAACGTCCCTTTTGCCTTGACGGTCTTGCCGAAATAATGCGCCGGGTCATTGTAGAGCATATTGTAGACCTCGGAGTAGACCATGGTGCTGCTGAGCACCGTCAGATCCACATCCACTTTGCCGGCATAGGATTGCAACTGCTCAGATTCCTCTGGGGATTGCTGATCTTCCGGCGTTGGAATGCTCTCAGTCGATGCAGACGATTCTTCATTGGAAGAAGATGCGTCATTTCCTGCGCCTTCTTCGCTGTCTTTCCCGCAGGCACAGAGGGAAACCATCATGCAACCAGCCAGCAGCAGGCAGAAAAGCCGTTTCATCCCGCTTCCCCTCCCCTTGCGCGGCCAAGGACCGAACAAATCAAAAATGCCAGAATATCCACCGCCACGATGGTGGAGCCCACCGGCGTCCCCGCCAGAATGGAGACAAGAATCCCCAGCGCCGCGCAGCTTACTGACAGCACGGCCGAGCAGACCGTCACCGTGCGGAAGCTCTGGAAAACACGCATGGCGGACAGCGCCGGAAAGATCACCAGCGCGGAGATCAGCAGCGAGCCGACCAGATTCATCGCCAGCACGATCACCACGGCAACGATGACGGCGAGCAGCAGGTTGTACAGGTCTGCCTTTGTCCCCACCGCCTTGGCAAAATCCTCGTCAAAGGTCACGGCAAAGATCTTGTTGTAATAGAGCAGAAACACCGCCACGACCACCACGGACAGTCCCGCGCACAGCCAGACCTCGCTTTTTGACAGCGTCAGGATGGAGGTGGAGCCAAACAGCGTACTGCACACATCGCCGGAGAGGTTGGACGAGGTGGAGAAGAGGTTCATCAGAAGATATCCGATGGCCAGCGCCCCCACCGAGATCATGGCGATGGCGGCGTCACCCTTGATTTGCGTGTTCTGCCCGGTGCGCAGGAGCAGCACGGCACAGACCACCGTGACGCCCAGCGTCAGGGGCATATCGTCCGTCAGCCCCAGCACGGCGGCGATCGCCATCGCACCGAAGGCCACATGGGAAAGCCCGTCGCCGATGAAGGAAAACCGTTTCAGCACCAACGTGACCCCCAGCAGCGAGGAACACAGCGCGATCAGCACGCCGACAATGAGTGCGTAGCGCACAAAGGGATAGGTCCAGTAGAACGCGAGTTTTTCAAAAATCGCCGTCATTGCGCCGCGCCTCCCTTCTGCCATGCCTGCGAAAACTCGTTCAGGTAGGCCGCCTTGGTGCCGAAGAACACTTTGTCCCCGATGTGCAGGATGTGGCTCGCATATTGCAGCGCCGCGTTCAGGTCATGGGAGATCATCACAACGGTGATACCATCTTCGTAATTGAGCTTTTGAATGAGCGCATACATTTCCGCCGTCACCTTTGGGTCAAGGCCGGAGACCGGCTCGTCCAGAAGCAGCATTTTTCTGGTAGCGCACAGGGCGCGGGAGAGCAGTACCCGCTGCTGCTGGCCGCCGGAGAGGGTCCGGTAGCAGCGTTTGGCAAGGGGCGCGATCTGCATTTTCTCCATGGCGTCCGCCGCCATTTTCTTCTCTTCTCTGTTATAGAAGGGGCGGCTGCCGCAGCGCCCCTGACATCCGGAGAGAACGATCTCTCTCACGGATGCCGGGAAGTCCTTCTGCACCTGTGTCTGCTGCGGCAGATAGCCGATCTCATTTTTCCTCAGCCCGTCGCCTGTCAAAATGCTGCCGCTGATGGGCGTCTGCAAGCCGAGGATCGTTTTCATAAGGGTACTCTTGCCGGAGCCGTTTTCTCCCACGATGCAGAGGTAGTCGCCTGCAAAAACCTCAAAATCAAGGTCTTGCAGAACGGGCTTCCCATCGTAGCCGACGCAGAGCTTTTGACAAGTGAGCTGAGCCATCATCCTGCCTCCTTAACCCAGTGCCTCTTTCAGCATGGAGAGGTTCTGCTCCATGACAGAGAGATAGGTGGTGCCGTTTGCCACATCCTCAGAGGTGGTGGACTGCATGGAGTCCATGGTCAGGATCTTCTGGTTCTTTTCGGCGGTGTTTTCCACAATGGTTTCGGCAATTTTATGATTCTTGCCCTCAATGGTCAGCACGCAGGGCAGCTTCAGCTCATTCACCTTCTTTGCGAGGAAGGATACCGTTTCAAAGCTGGCTTCGCTCTCGGCGGAGCAGCCCGCAAAGGCGGCGTAGTAGCTCAGACCGTAGTCATCCACCAGATAGCGGAATGGGAAGCGGTCGCCGAACAGAACGGTCTTGCGCGCCGCACCGTCCACGGCAGACTGGTACGCGCCATCCAGTGCGGAAAGCTTTTCGATATAGGCAGAGGTGTTGGCGGCGTAGGTATCCTTGTTATCGGGATCAAGCTCCTGCAAAGCGTCGGAGATCGCCCTGACCAGCGTTTTGGCGTTCTTCAAAGACAGCCAGACGTGCTCGTCAGCTTCCTCCTCGTGGTCGTGGCCGTGGCCCTCCATGTGCTCGCAGAGATCTTCACCGGTCATATCAGCTGGGAAGAAGGTCGGCCACGACTTTTCCGGATCAACGATGGCGTCAAAGCTCTCGTTGCTCATTCTGATGTGGAAATGCTCGGGCGCAGCCGATTCGATCATGTGGTCGTTGAATTCTATGTAGATCGGTGCGCCGGAGGTTCTGTCTACCGCTTCAAAGCGATACATGGCCGCCTTGGTGCCGGTAGACCAGTTCTGAATGTAATAACCGATATACTTGTAGTCAGAGCCGACCTTTTTGCCGTCCTCATAGGTGAACGCAATGTGGTCGCCTTCAATGTCAATATTGGTAATGTCCGTTTTGTAGCCGTTCTGATAGTAAGTCTTATACTCGTCTGCGGTCATCTCGCCTTCCTCTGCCATCGCTGCAAAGGCATCGTCCAGCGTTCCGTCCAGCGCAAAGGGGTAGGCAGACTGCCAACTGCCCGCCCAGTCGGACAGGCTTCTGTCCTGAACCTCATGATCTTCAAAGGTGGAAACCTCCTTGCTGTGGTCGTGGGCGTGTTCCGTTTCCTGCATACCCTCAACGGTCTCTTCTGTTTTCACGGAATCACCCAGCACATTCAGCAGATTGATGACTTTTACATTCTTATTGTCGGCGTTTTTCAGGACGCTCTCCACCCAGCCATCGGACTCGCCGCCCACATAGATGAAGAGGTCACAGTCGGAAATCTTGACGATGTCATCCGCCGTGGGCTGGTAGCTGTGCAGGTCAACACCGTTGTCCAGCAACATGGTCAGGTCGGTGCTCCCGGTCTTGTCGCCGAGAATTTCCTTGACCCAGTCGTATTCTGGGAAAATGGTGGTGACAACGCTCAGTTTATTGGAATCGCTCTCGCCCGTCTCTGCGGCATTCTTTTTGCCGCAGCCGACAAGCAGGCCGACCACCATGGTCAGCACAAGAAACAGGGGAATCATTTTCTTCATAGTATAATAAAACCTCCGAATTTTTGAAAAATAGGCGCAAAAATACAGGGGCAGCGGCAAAACCGCAAGAGCCTATCCAAAAATGGATAGACTTCGCCCTTGTAAAAGTCCTATTTTTAATTCGAAAGCTTTACCTTGAGAGAAACGAGCGTCAGCGTGTCGATCATCTCTGCGCAGGGCAGGATCGCCCTGCACATGGTATATGTAAGCACAGCCGTGATCGCCGCGGCAGCACCGGCAAGCCCCAGAGATTTCAGCAGATTCTCGCAGATACTGATTTGGCGGCAGATGGCACAGTCGTCGCCGGAGCAGTCATGGTTGGCTTCGACCGCAAGATAGATCGCCGAGGACAGCATGACAACGGCCAGCACGGCCGCCAGCAGGCGCGTCATAAAACAAATCTTCTTTGTCATGGTCTGTCCTCCCTTCTGTTTGTTATTTTCCCTTGCAGTCCGAGCAGGTTCCATAGAGGATCGTGTCGGCTGCGTCCAGCGTGAATTGCTCGCTCTGCGCCAGGTGCTTTGCAAACAGGGCGGCGTTGCTGTCGGCCATGTGAAAGGTTTTGCCGCACTTCACACAGCTCATGTGCAGCGCGCCCTTGCAGCCCTTGGCGTCAAGATACTGATAAAACGCTTCGTGCGACCCGCTTTTTGCGCTGCGGCGCACCTTTTCTTCCGCCTCTAACTGCGCAAGGTTTCGATACACAGCGCTGAGACTGATCTGCTTCTCTGCCAGCGCGTCCGCCATCTGGCGTGCAGTCAGCAGCTCGTCCGGGTGCTCCCCCAAAAAAGCAAGCAGGGCTCTTCGCTGTTTTGTATTGTAGCCTGACATCAGCCGCCCTCCAATCTGCGAACTGTTCGCAGATATTATAGCATCATTTCCCCCCTTGTCAATATCATCCCGCGACACCGGCGTCTTTTCGGCAGTTCAAGATCCGTCAGCGTCAAAGAAAACAGCGTTACATCAAAGGCTTCGAACCGGTGGGCCCTTACGCGGTCAAAGCAGTCTGCGTTTCACGGCATCATCCACCGGCTCCAGTTCTTTTTCCAGCGTACAGGATAGATCCCATAGCAGCTGACGTTCCTCGTCATCCTCTGTGGTCAAGCTGCCCAATTCATCCCACCGCAGAATGATTCGATACAGCGTCAGAGCCTCCTGCTCCGTGAGTCTTAATTCCATAAGAGGCGCCTCCCTCTCAGCTGCTTTTCAACGGGAAATCAGTGGTAAACGATACCGTACATTTCATCACGTCAGCCGCATCTCATTCTCAAACTGCTCCATCGCCTCCTGTCGGCTGGGAACTTGTGCAAGCGTGCAGGAAAACGGCTGGCCGAACAGGGGCTGGGACAGTGTCTCCGCCCAATGCGTCAGCACCTCCGGAGTGAGGGGGCGCTCCT
>ERZ773186.2223-NODE-2223-length-14802-cov-14.768224_pt1 | contig 14802 bp, 17 predicted proteins | sample MGYA00581000_ERZ773186 | MGnify/ENA primary metagenome ERZ773186 (study PRJEB29015, sample SAMEA2737752) | human gut metagenome | biome: human gut; feature: human-associated habitat; material: faeces | place: China | collected 2012 ...
GACCCATGGGGCAGTACTCCACGCAGCGGCCGCAGCGGATGCAGGGGTTGACCTGCGGGGGCTCTGCAGCAGCGGCGCTGAGCATGATCAGGCCGGAGGTGGTCTTGGTGGTGGGGTAGCTCAGGTTCTCCACAGCGGGACCCATCATGGCACCGCCGGCAACCACCTTGCCCAGCTCCACGCCGCCCTTGATGCCGGCAGCGTTCAGAACATCCTCGTAGGCAGTGCCCACGGGAACGATCAGGTTCTGGGGCTTTGCGCAGGCATCGCCGTCCACGGTGATGGTGCGCTCGACCACCGGCATACCGGTAGCCAGGTACTTGCCCAAGGTAGAAACAGAGGTCACGTTCATCACGATGGCACCTGCATCTGCGGGCAGACCGCCGTGCGGCACCTCGCGGCCCAGGCACTTCTCGATCAGGATCAGCTCTGCGCCGGTGCCGTAAACACTGGGCAGTGCCTTGACCTCGATGGCGGGCTTGTCTTTGGTCTTCTGGTTCAACAGCTCGATGCACTCGGGCTTGTTGTTCTCAATGCCGATGACACACTTCGGGATGCCGGTGTACTTCAGCACGGCCTCGATGCCGCGGACGATATCATCGCTGCAGTTCAGCATCTCCTGCGTGTCGCTGGTCAGCCAGACTTCACACTCGGAAGCGTTGATCAGCAGGGTGTCCACGGTCTGCTTGGGCTGCAGCTTGACATCGGTCGGGAAGCCTGCGCCGCCCAGACCCACCAGGCCGCACTCACGCACGGCTGCCAGGAAGCTGGCCTTGTCGGTGACCTCGGGTGCCTTCACGGCAGGGTCCACGGTCTGCTTGCCATCGGTCTTGATGACAACAGAGTCGCACATCCGGCCATTGGAGAGACGGAAGGGTTCCACAGCGGCCACGGTACCAGAAACACTGGAGTGGATATTTGCAGAGACAAAACCGCCTGCCTCACCGATCTTGGTGCCAACAAACACTTCGTCGCCCTTTTTGACCAGGGCTTTCGCCGGAGCGCCGATGTGCTGGCTCATCAGAATGCGTACCTGCGCGGGCAGAGGCATCGGAACTGGTTTGCTTGCAGCGGTTGCCTTGTCATGCGGCGTATGCGCGCCAAGCGCCGCACGTTTCAGCTTGTTCAACATGGAATAAATCCCCCATTCTGCTTGAATTGCCACCCCTGCCCTCATGCGGGCGCACTGCGGCAGGGACAGCAGCTGCTTAACACCGTTATTGTATCATTTTACAGCCGGAAGTTCAACGACAACAGCACCAAAATGATGCAATTTCCTCATTTTTCTTTGCCATTTTTAACGATTAGTCGCATCTAACCAATTGTTTTTTTATTAACAACCACCAACTTCACGCAACTTTACTGCCGTTTGCCTTTCTGCCGGGATTATGGTATACTGTTGCTAATGACCCTGCGGAACGTCCCCTGCTCCGCATTTGAACGACCGGGCCATGCCCGCCAAGGAGGATCGGATACCATGAAAGTTCTCAAAGCTCTGCTTGCCATCTTCACGTTCTTAGCCGCCGCACTTACCTGCACGCTTCTCTTTGTGCAGGACAGAAACGCCCCCCACTATATCAAGATCTACGAGAACGAGCAGTAAGCAGTTTCTCTGACACAAAAGCCCCCGGAAAGCGGTTCGCGCCGCTTCCGGGGGCTTTTTATGCGTTATGCTGTTTTGGCGTTGTGTGATGCTCAGTTCACGTCGAACAGGCAGACCGCCTGATAGACAGTGCCGTTAGAAGTGGTAACGTATGCAACGCCGATCTTTTCAGCCAGATTGAATGCGCTCTCGTCCTTGAACAGAGAATCATATTTGAAGCTGGTTCTGGTAGCCGGATTATAGTTGGCCTGCGCTGCAAGCGGAGTTGTATCCTTGGTCAGACCAACCACGATCTTGACATTGCCCAGCTCTGCCGTGATCTTATCATAATTCTCACGATACTTTGTATTGCTGCCGTCATTACGCCATTCCAGCCAGTTTTCCAGCAATGCCTTGGTCACAGCACTGTATTTTGCACTGTATTCGACCTGACCCAGGCCCTTATTAGCTGCGGTATTATTGATCGTCATAACCACTTCGACCGTGCCATCGTCCGGCATGATCTTATCCGGGTCGGTGGTGCCACCGTCGCAGGCGGTCAGCATTGCCAGTGCCAGAACACCGGCCAGAACAAGTGCCAGAACTTTTTTGAAACGTTTCATTGCAATGCCTCCTTGATTTTATTTAATCGTTATCTTCACACCCGAGCAGGAATCTTATGTAGGCAAAGGTGCGCTCCTGCCCCAGATCCCGGACCATCAGCAGCAGCTTTTCCAGCAGCGCCCTTGTTTCGGGATGGAGCAGATAGTGATCTTTGCTCTTTTCATAATACTGCCACGGGGATGCGTCGGTGTACTTGTCGCCCAGATAGATCTGGCTGGCCGCCACGCGGTCGCAGACCATCTCGCAGACATAGCGCAGGGGCATTTTCATGCCGCCCAGGCCGGATTTGTTGGTTGTGTAGTCGATCCAGTATTCCAGATGGTGCTTGTTGCGGCCCTTATGGTGGAGCCACGCCGAGGAATAGCCCCGGGCGGCGCGCTCTGCCTCGTTGGGGCTGTGGTCGCCCTGATAGTAGATGCAGCCCGGGATGAACTCGGTGGGGCTGTACTTGCTCAGGTCATGGGTCAGGCCCTGCCGATAAAGGCCGCATTCAAAGCAATATTTCATCACCAGCAGTTTATGCCGGGTGATGGTCTCAAAGTGTCCCTTGATGTTCATTGGAGGGTACCTCCCCGGAATCTTACCGTTACCCTGCCCTCTTTCAACCTGCGCAGATCGTCGCTCTCCGAAAAATCCTCCCGGTCACGGGTCAGGTTGGGGTTGTAGTAGGGGTCATCCAGAATGTTTTCCTTGCTGTGGATGGTGTAGAGCCGCTGCTGCTCCGCCGCAAAGCGGGCCGCCTTGACGGGGTCTTTTTCATCCCCGCCCCGGCTCTTGCTCTCATAGTGGATGAGCTCGGCGTAGGGGGTCCAGGCAATGCGGTAACCTGCATCCCGCACCCGCAGGCAGAAGTCTACATCGTTGAAGGCCACGGCAAACTGCTCGTCCAGCCCGTGCATCTCGTCATAGACGGCGGTCTTTACCAGCAGGCAGGCACCGGTCACACCGGAGAAGTCCTGCACGGTAGAGGTGCGGAAGAGATAGCCGCTGCCGCCCTTTTTCTTATACTTGTGGCTGTGGCCCGCGTAGCCGCCCAGACCGGTCACGATCCCTGCGTGCTGGATGGTCTCATCCGGGTACCAGAGCATGGCACCGCAGATCGCCGCGCCGCCGGGGTGGGCGCACTGCCGGAGCAGCTCCGTGAGCCAGTCGCCGTTTACCACTTCCACATCGTTGTTGAGCAGCAGCAGGTAGTCGCCCTCTGCCGCTTTCCGGCCAAAGTTGTTGATGGCCGAGAAGTTGAAGCCCTTGCCCGGGTAGGTGACCACCTTCAGGCCGTCGTACCGCTGCCGGGCCTTCTCGTAATAGGCAAAGGTGGCCGGGTCTGTGGAGTTGTTCTCAATGACGATGACCTCGAACCGGTCCCAGGTGGTCTTTTTCCAGATGCTCTGCAGGCACTTTTCCAGATCCTCGGTGTGATCCTTGTTGGGGATGAGGATGCTCACCTTCGGCTCCCCCACAATGTCCCACCTGACCCGATAGGTGCTGGGGTACAGGCCATCCTCTATGGTGCCGGTGCGGCCGGTGCGCTCCAGATGGTCGGCCAGCGCCTTCTTTGCCGCTTTGGCAACGTAGGGCTTGGCATCGGTGCCGCCGGAGGTCGAGCCTTCGTGCACCCGCCAGTAGTAGAGCACCTGCGGCACATGGGCCGCGCCGCCCACCTGCTCAATGAGCCGGAGGAAGAGGTCGTGGTCCTGACTGCCATCACATTCGGGGCGTTCCCCGCCCACCTGCTCGAACAGCTCCCGCCGGAACACGGCCAGATGGCAGATGTAGTTGCAGCAGAGCAGGTAATCCGGGGCGTAATCGGGCTTGAAGTGGGCCACCAGCGGCTTTTCGATCTTTTTGGTAAAGAGGGCCTCGTCGCTGTACAGGAAGCCGTCCGGCTCCCCTGCCTCACGCAGCTGCCGGATCGCCCGGCCCATGGTGTACATGGCGTGGGGCGCAAGGATATCATCGTGGTCGGCCAGCGCCAGATATTCCCCCGATGCCAGTTCAGCGGCGGCGTTGGTGTTGGCCGCAATGCCCTTGTTTTCGATCTTTTTGTATACGATGTGTTGATATTTTGCCTGATATTCCCTTACGATATCCCCCACACTGCTGTGGGCGGCATCGGAGGCATCCGCCAGGCAAAGTTCACCGTTGGGGGCGGTCTGGTTCACGAAGGAATCCAGAAACTGCCGCAGAAACACCTCAGGAGTATTATACAACGGTGTCAACACGGAAATCGTCGAAAGTTGGCAGTTTTCAAAATTTTTTCCTGCCATTTCGACTCTCTGGGCTTCCAGCACCTTTTTTGCGGGCAGGTAGCGGGCCTTTTTGCCAAAGCACCGCCGCCTGACAAAGCCCGCGCCCCGGGCCAGCATGGTGCCCAGACCCTCGTCCTTTGTCAGCTGGACCGCATAGCCTGCCAGCTCTCTGGCACGTTTCAATCGTACATTCATGGCTCAGGCCTCGCCGCGCTGGGTGGCCTTGTAGGCCGCGCAGACTGTCTCGGTATCGCCGTTCATTTTCAGATGGCCGTGGCTCAGCCATGCCACCTTGCTGCACATCCGCTCGATCTGCTCGATGGAGTGGGACACCAGAATGACGGTGGTGCCGCCTGCCATCAGCTCCTTCATCCGCTTTTCGCATTTCTGCTGGAACAGGAAGTCGCCCACCGAGAGCACCTCGTCCGCGATCAGGATATCAGGCTTGGTGATGGTGGCAATGGCAAAGCCGATGCGGGCCACCATGCCGGAGGAGTAGTTTTTCAGCGGTACATCCAGAAAGTTCTGCAGCTCGCTGAACTCCACGATCTCGTCGAACTTCTCGTCCAGATACTTGGGCGAGAACCCCAGCACCGTGCCGTTGAGGTAGATGTTCTCCCGGGCGGTCAGGTCCATATCAAAGCCCGCACCCAGCTCGATGAGCGGGGCGATGGTGCCGTTGACGGTGACCTTGCCCCTGGTGGGCTTGTACACGCCCGCAATGGTCTTGAGCAGGGTGGATTTGCCCGAGCCGTTCAGGCCCACCAGACCGTAAAAATCGCCGGGCATGATGTCCAGGCTCACGTCCTTCAGGGCGTAAAACTCGTCGTACTGCAGGCGGCCCTGCACCATGGCCAGCAGATATTCCTTCAGGCTCTCGTGCTTTTCGGTGGAGAGGTTGAAGCACATGGACACGTTGTCCACTTTGATGATCGGTTCCATTCTTCTCCCCTCCTTAAATATGCAGCACAAAACGATCCTGCGTTTTGCGGAACATGTGCACGCCCACCCACATGGAGACCACTGCGCAGATGCCGCAGACCGCAAACATGTTGAGATCCAGCGGGATGCCCCACATCAGGGTGCGGCGGAAGCCGGTGATATACCAGTACATGGGGTTCAGCTTGATGATCTGCTGCATGTTGAACCCGCCGATGGAAAAGGTCATCTGGGTGGGGTCATAGAAGATGGCGGAGAAGTAGAGCAGCGCCGTGATGAACACGCTCCAGATGTGCATGATGTCCCGGAAGAACACCGTTGCCGCCGCCAGGAACAGGCCCACCCCCAGGCTGAAGAAGAAGAGGGTGATGAGCGGGTAGAGCGCTTCCAGAAGGGTCAGGTGGAAGGGCGCACCGGTAAAGATCATCACCAGCAGCAGGGCCACAAAGCTGAACACGCAGTTCACCATGGCAAAGCAGCACTTTTCCAGCGGGAAGATATACTTGGGGATATACACCTTTTTCAGCAGGGGGGCAGCGCTGAGCACGCTGCTCATGCTGGAGGAGGTGGCCTCGTTGAAGAAGTTGAAGAGCAGCTGACCGCACATCAGGAACACCGGGAAGTTGTCGATGCCGCTGCCCCGCATATCCATCAGGCTGCTGAACACAGCCCAGTAGACCAGGCACATCAGCAGGGGGTTCAGCACGCTCCACAGCACACCCAGCACGCTGCGGCGGTATTTCAGCTTGAAATCACGGCTGACCAGATTCCACAACAGATAGCGGTAGCGCCAGAAGCCGTTGAACATTCCTTTCAGTTTCGCCACGGGCTATCACCACTTTTCAAAGAATTCAAACTTCTGGGCTGCAAAGGGCTCATGCAGCTTGTCCTTTGCGCTGGTCTTGTGCTCACAGCCGCAGTCGGGCCACTGCACGTTCACGGTGGGGTCATCGTAGGGGATGCCGCCCTCGCTGGTGGGGTCATAGACATCGGTGCACTTGTAGCAGAACTCAGCCACATCGCTCAGCACCAGGAAGCCGTGGGCAAAGCCCTCGGGGATATAGAACATCTTCTTGTTCTCCTCGCTCAGGGTCACGCCCACCCACTTGCCAAAGGTGGCGCTGTGGGGGCGGCAGTCCACGGCCACATCGTACACCTCGCCCTTGGTCACGCGCACCAGCTTGCCCTGGGTGTGGTTCTTCTGGAAGTGCAGGCCGCGCAGCACGCCGCGGGTGGAGCGGCTCTGGTTGTCCTGCACGAACTCCTTGTCGATGCCGGCAGCAGCAAACTGATCCTTCTGGTAGGTCTCCATAAAATAACCGCGGTCATCACCGAACACCTGCGGCTCAATGACCACAACACCAGGGATCTCGGTCTCAGTAAACGTAAACTTGCCCATATTTCTTTTTCCTCTCTGTTTTCTTTCAGAAAATTTTATCTGTTTGTAGTATATGGAAAAGTCCTTGCGGGCTTTTGCGCGATAGATCAAACTGTCCCTTCCTGCCAAGGCCTCCCCTACTAGGGGAGGTGGCATTGCGTCAGCAATGACGAAGAGGTTGGACAGAGGAGAAGCTTTCCCTTCATACAACCTCTCAGTCTCGCATTCGCTCGACAGCTCCCCTGGTAGGGGAGCCTCTGGCGAAACGGGTCAGTGCTTACTTCTTGATTTACGTTTCTTCCATTTTATTCTCAGCCGCACCACGCCGAACGCCGCAAGGGCAGCCAGCACGGTGGCACCGACTGAGATGGCCAGCAGGCCGCCTGCGATCCTCTTCGGCCCCACATCCCGGGAGGCGGTCAGGGTGGCGTTGGTGCTCTTGGCCAGCAGCTCCTCCAGCCCGGTCACAGCGGCAGGCACCCGGACGCTGGCCGTTTCCTGCACGTCCCGCCCATGAATGGTATACACCGCATACACCGCCGGGTCAACCCCCAAGAGGTATCGTTCGGGCAGTTCCAGCGTGACCGACACATCCGCAGCGGTCAGGCCGTCGGCCAGCAGCAGCTTCACGCCGGGGTCAGAAACCGTCACCGTGCCCAGCGCACTGCCGCCGCCCGCCACTTCCAGCTCCCCGGTCACGCCCTGGGCAGGGATCTCGGTGTAGCCGGTGTAGCGGGCAAAGGCATCGTCCAGCAGGGTGCGGACATCGTTGTATTTGTCGGTCATGATCTGGCTCTGCATGGTCACGCAGATCAGCCTCACACCGTTCTGCTCCGCCAGGCAGACATAACTGTACCGGGCAATGTCGGTGTAGCCGATCTTGGAGCCCAGGATGGCCGGGATATAGTACCGGCTGGAGCCCACCCGCATTTTATCCTGCTGGTGGAAGTACCGGGTCACGGGCTGGACATTGGTCGGGCCCATGGTGTACATCTCGTTCCGGGTAAACAGCGTCTCGAACCCGGGCTGGGTCAGCGCCCAGCGCAGGATCTGCGCCATGTCATAGCAGCTGGTGTAGTGGTCCTCATCGCTGATGCCGTGGGGGTTGGCAAAGTGGGTGTGTTCCAGCCCCAGCTCCTTTGCCTGTGCGTTCATGGCGGCCACACCGCCCTCAATGGAGCCGCCGCCGAAGTATTCGGCCAGCAGGTTGGCCCCATCGTTGGCGCTGGCCATCATGGTGGCGTACAGGGCATCGGTCAGGGGCACTTCCTCCCCTTCCTGCAGGGCGATGTGGCTGGAATCGGTGCCCGCCAGCGAGTAGACATCCTCGTGGCTGACCGTCAGCTTGACATTGTCCCACTTGCCCTGGGCCTTTTCACAGGCAAGGCCCAGCGTCATCACCTTGGTGATGGATGCCGGGTGCAGTTCCTCGTTCATGTTTTGCTGGGCCAGCACCAGACCGGTGTCGGCATCGATGATGCAGTACGCTTCCGTAGCCGTCAGTGCAGGCCCGGCAGCTGCCGCGCCCGGCGCAAACGCCGCCAGTGCGGTCAAAAGCACCGCACACAGCATGGCGATGTGTTTTTTCATTCCAGTTCCTCTATCTCAAGATATTATGATATAGTATACCACATTTTTATCCCTCTGAAAAGAGAAACCCTCAGTTCCACTCCCGGAGCACCGGCTGCAGCTGCTGACCGTGCAGGGCGGCCTCCAGTGCAGCGGGCAGCAGGGTGAGATCCGCCTTCAGACTCTGGGGTTTCTGCGCTGCATCGTCCTGTCCGTAGGGCACAAAGTAATAGTGCTTGCGCTGCATCAGCCGGGCGATGTTCTCCCCGGAAGCCCCCAGCCCATCGTTGGTGGAGACGGCCAGCAGCACCGGGCACCCGACCCGCAGCAGGCTTTTTGCCGCCAGCGTGACCGGCGTGTCGGAAAGGCCCGCCGCCAGCCGGGCCAGTGTGGTGCCGGTGCAGGGGGCCACCACCAGTGCCCGGGCCAGCTGCCGCGGCCCCAGCGGCTCCACATCCTGCAGGGTATCCAGCACCCTGTGGCCGGTCAGGGTCTCCAGCCGCGCCTTCCACTCATCCGCCCGGCCAAAGCGGGTGTTCAGGCCGGAGGCCGCATAGCTCATCACCGGCAGCAGCTCCCAGCCCTGCCGCACCAGCTGTTCAGCCTGAGCCACCGCCGCGCCCAGCGTGCAGAAGCTCCCGCAGACCGCAAACGCCACTGTCCCGCGCAATTGCCTTTTCATGGTGTTCCCTCCCTTTCCGACAGGATCTCACAGACCGTCCGGGCCAGAGCCTCGCCCGCCGTTTCGGGAGCGCAGGCCGTGGGCAGGCTCAGGGCATGGATGGCCCGGTGCCTCAGCCGCTGGGCTGCGGCAAAGTCAGTGCCGCCCGGCTTGGATGCCAGGTCCACGATCAGGCTCCCGGGCCGCAGGGCTGCCAGCACGGCTTCCGTCAGGATCGGGGCCGGGATGGTGTTCACCACCGTGTCAAAGGCCGGAGCAGTCTGTTCCAGCCGGGCCAGATCCACAGCCCGCAGGCTGAAACTCTCCGCCAGTGCCCGCTGGGCTGGCCGCCGCGCGGCCACCGTCACCTGTGCGCCCAGTGCCGCCAGCCGTACCCCAAGCGCCTGCCCCACCGGCCCAAAACCGGCCAGCAGGATGGCGCTGTTCCAGAGCGTCCGCGTCCGCTCCGCCATCAGGATGCCGATGCAGCCCTCTGCTGTCGGGATGGCGTTGCAGAGGATCAGTTCCTCCCGGGCAAAGTAGTCCACCAGCTCCACGCCCGCCTCCGCTGCGATCTGCCTTGCCTGCGCCGAGAGCTTTCCGCCCAACGCCAGCGCCCCCGGTTTTGCGGCCCGCAGCAGCTCCGCCAGCGGAGTGCGGCTCTCGTCCAGCGGCAGCGGCAGTAAGATGTAATCGGCCAGCGCCGTCTGCTCCGGCCCGCCCACCGCAAACCCGGCACGGGCCAGCGCCCGGCCTGCCGCCGCTAGCCGCGGGTCCGTTCCGATCACTGCAAATCGTCTTTGTCCGTCCATTCCCGGCCCCTCCTCCCCATGGTCTGCGTCATCCTATGCCCATGGAGCGCCGGGTGTGAAAAAGCCGCCGCTCTCCGTCAGGAAAGCAGCGGCGATCTGTTTTTTACGATATCGGCTTTTCGGTCAGAGCGGCGGCAGAGATCGCCTCCGGCTCCTCCATGTTTCGCGTCCGCTCCACGGCCTCACGCATCCGCGGCAGCTGGACGGCTTCATCAAAATCCGCATATTCCTTTGCGTAGGCAGGCACCATCTCCAACCGGTATTCTGCACTTGCAACGCTCCATTCCCGGATAGAAAAGTGCTCCGGCGGGAAATTCAGCCAGTTTCCACTCTCTCCAAACTGCGAGACCGCGTCCACCTGAATGCGGAACAGATTCTTTGCATAGTAAGCGGTTCTTGCGATATTTTTCCGGTAGAGCTTCTGCAAATCCTTTTCCCGGCTCGTCGCCTTGCAATACGTCACAAATCGGGTGTCTGCCATCCGCTCTCTGGCTTCCAGCAGGCTCAGGATCGTGCCCTGCTCATCTACCAGATACCCGTTGGTCGTCGGGTCCAGCATACACCACTTTTCCTGCGGCCGGTCGTAGATCTCCGTGACAACGTGACAATCAAAATCGAAGGGAGAATAGGGCAGGAAGCGCACACGCCGTGCGTAGATTCCCAGTGCCAGGCAGACCTCCTCCAGAATTTTGGCCTTATTCAGGCAGTTGATGCCCTGTTCCGGTTTATCCAGACTGTAATCCAAAAGCGCCAGGGCGTTGCAGTCCACATGGCCGTCGTACCACGGGCTGTGCGTCAGCTTAGGCGAGAGGTATTTCAGCACCCGAATTGCCCGCTGCAGGTCCGTGCCTTTTCCTGCAATTTTCTCAAAGGGATACTTTTTCAGGAGGTCGGCATACTCCGGGCAGTCCATGCGATATTCCACCGCCGTGTTCTTTCCCGGTTGAAAGCTCCGATTGTTCCGCAGGATTCCACGGTAAACATTGTAAAGGACTTCTGTCTCTTCAAAATTCATTGTTTTTCCCCTCTCTTTTTTGGATAGACGAACGAATGGCCGTAAGTGTTCATTTTCCCCTCTATTTTCAGACCCTATCGTTTTTTATGATACCACGGTTTTCCTGCTCATGCAATGCAAAATGCCCGACCATGCGGGCGTTCCCACACAGCCGGGCGGCTTCCTTTTTCATCATTCAGGTCTGCTCAGGGCCGCTTATATTTCAGCGGTGTCTGCACCTGAGCACGGATCTTGAGCAGATAGGTCCGGGTCTGCTCGGTGCCCCGCAGGATGGCCTCCACCTGTTCCCGCTGCTCCGGGGTCAGGGCCTCGTCCTCGGCCAGCAGGTCGGCGTTGCCCTCAATGACGGCCAGCGGCGTTTTGAGCTCATGGGAAAGCTGGATGATCTGCTCCCGCTGCTGCTGCTCCATTTTCCATTGGGCCTGCAGGCTGGCCGTCAGCTCCTGCCCCATGGTCTGCAGGGCAGCCAGTGTCTCGGCGTATTCCCGCACCTGCGCCCCGGAAAAATCGATCTCTTCCACGCCCTTTTTCTCAGCCACCTGCCGGGAGACCTCGGTCAGGCGGGCCGTCTCCCGGGCCAGAAACTTTCTGGAGCGGTGGGTGCTCCACACCACCGCTCCCACCAGCAGCAGAATGCCCAGAATGCAGTGCACCGTCTGCACATCTGGCAGCTTTCCCCGCAGCGCAGGGGCGGCGTAGGGCACGGCATAGTCAAATTGCAGCAGACAGACCGTTCCGTCCTGCAATTTTGACGTCATATAATACTGCGTGTAGCCAAAATGCCAGCGGGTTTTCCCCTGCCGGTTCTCCATTGCCCGCTGCAAGTGCCCGGCATCCATGTTGGTGGCCAGCACCTCGCTGCTGTCCGGCGCGGCAAACAGGGCGTAACGGCACAAGGAGTCCAGCTGGGTCTCATCAAAGGTGGCGGCAGTCATGCCCGGCAAAACGTCCTGTGCAGCCTTCTGGCAGGCCTGCGCGGCCTGATTGGCCGGGAGCGCCAGCCCGCTGTTGATGACGCACATCAGCGCCGCAAACCACAACAGCAGCGCCAGCACACAGCAAAAGACGGTCTGCACCAGATATCGCAGCAGTACGCTGCGCAGAGAAGTCAGTCTTCGCTTTTCCATCGGTATCCCACACCCCATACGGTATTGAGCAGCTTTTCCGGCTCCGGCACGCCCGCCGCCCGGAGCTTGGCCCGGATGTTCTTGATGTGCTGTGTCACGGCGGTGTCGTCCGCAGTGCCGTCAATACCAAAAACCGCTTCGTAAATTTGCTCCTTGGTAAAGGTCTGCCCGGCGTGCAGCGCCAGATACTCGCAGATGGCATACTCGGAGCGGGTCAGCGGCAGAGGAGTTTCTCCCACCGCTGCCTCCCGCGCGGACAGGTCAAAACTGACCCCGCCGCGCACCAACCGATGCACCGGGGTGCGGTTCTGCCGCCGCAGATGCGCCGCCACCCGGGCACGCAGCTCTGCCACCCGGAAAGGCTTTGCAAGGTAATCGTCTGCCCCGATGCCCAGCCCCTCCAGAACAGACGTTTCGTCTGTCCGGGCCGTCAGAAACAGAATGGGGGCATCGGTCAGGCCCCGGATGCGGCGGCAGACGGCAAAGCCGTCCTCTCCGGGCATCATCACATCCAGCAGGATGCAGTCCGCCCAACGGCAGAGTTGTTCGGTGAGCTCCGCACCGGAGAGTCGTGTTTCCACCCGATGGCCGTCCCGCTCCAAGGCAGTGCGGATCAGCTTGCAGAGCTCCAGATTGTCATCCACGGCCAGAATATTCGCCACAAAATCACCTCAAAACGTTATAAAGCAGGCAGGACGCACCATACAGCAGATACACATGGGCCGGATAGAACCAGTAGAACAGCTGCTTGTGTCCGCTGCCGCGCTGCCCGTTGTACAGCAGCATCAGCAGCACCGCCGCCACCCCGAACCACTCATAGTTGTTGGTGAACATCTGGGTCCAGACAAAGCCCTCCTGCCGGCAAGCCATCCCGAAGGTCAGCACAAAATCACACAGGAAAATCACCAGTGCCCATACCGTCAGCTGTACTTTGCGCCGTCCACGCAATGCATACAGCAGCACACCGCCCAGCAAAAAGCTCCAGCTGCCGTCCGTGATGCTGGTCCACACGGGCACCGGGCTGGTAATGACAAACGCCAGCACGGTGCTGACAATCGGCCTCTGCATAAGCTGCGGGAACATTCCCAGCACTGCAGCAAACAGGTACGGCCAGCCGACCACTGCCGCGATAGCGGCAATGCCCTTCCCATACTTTTTGGCGCGCACCCAGTCGATGCCCTGCCAGATCACACAGAGCAGAACAAAATCCTGGAAGATCGCGTTCTGCGGGTAAAAGCCATCCCCGCGACGGAACGCCTTGGCATAGATCATGAAAAATTGCACCGCCGCCATGCCCGCACCGATGCACCAGATACGGAAGAAATACCGCTTGCGGTCATGCGTATGGGCAAAGCCTTCCACCGTGCAGAACAAAAACAGCGGTGCCGACAGGCGCGCCAGCATGCTGAACCATTCCGGGATGCATCCGGTAAACTCAAAAAAGTAGTGGATATGATCCATCAGCATCAGTACCAGCGCAATGGTTTTGAGCGCCGTGCCGGACAGACCTTTGTGTGTTGTTTGCAGCATCTCATCATCCTCCTTATGTTTGCTACACATTCAGTTTACGGCTGAATTGTGTAGAAACCATAAGGAAGAATACGATTGCCTGCCATAAATTCTATAACAAAAATGCGATCCTCGCATTCAGCAAGGACCGCAGCGGGTTCAGCAATTATTTTGCAGTTTCAACGGTGTAGGTAAAGCCGTACTCTGCCTGCAGTTCCTTCACGGCGGGCTCCAGGTCCTCGATGAAAGTCGGGGAGTAAACGCTCTGGCCGTTATGGGCCTTCTTGTAATCTTCCAGCAGGGCGGTCAGCTTCTCCCAGCCTTCGTCTGCCTTTTCCTGAGAAACCTCTTTCGGGAAGTCGATGATAAATTCGCGGTGTTTGGGAATGCGTGCTTTCATGGTGATTCCTCCAGATAAATTGTTTGCGGCAAAGGCTGCACAGCTTGGTGCAGCGCTGCCTTATTGATTGAAGATGCGCTTTGCATTTTCAGCGGTCAAATCCAGGACGCTCTGGGCATCCATCTGCCAGATCTCGCCGATCTTGGCTGCCACATGGGCAATGTTCCGGCTGTCGTTGCGGGTGCCGCGCACCGGTTCGGGGGACATATAGGGGCAGTCGGTTTCCAGCACAGCCAGTTCGTGCGGCACCATGGCCAGCACCTTGGCCGCGCGCTTGGCTCCTTTATAAGTCACAGCGCCGCCAAATCCAAGGGCCATGCCCTGCGCCGTCAGCCAGGCGGCGTCCTCAGCGCTGCCGCTGTAACAGTGCAGCACCCCGCGGGGGCGGTACTGGCGCAGCAGCTCATACATTTCGGCGTGGGCTTCGCGGTCATGCACCGAGACCGGCAGGTCCAGCTCCTGCGCCAGCTGCAGGCCCTGATCCTCCTTCTCGAGCAAGTAGCGGCCGAACTTTCGGTTTACACGCTCATAGTCTCTTGTATATGCTATTCCATTTATATAATAGTATAAAAGATAGACGGTTTCCGCAAAAAGGCAGGGTTTATCGATCACACGAACCTTCACAAGATCACTCCTTTGCGGCTATTGTAGTATACGCCCGCGCAATTTGTCAACACCCGTTTCGGAAAAAACTTGTATATTTTGCTGGAATCTGCCGCATAAAAATCGGTCGTTCCTGTCATTGTCACAAAGCGCTCACCTGCCGGAGTTGACAAATTTCTGCCTTTCCGGTATGATAAACCAAACGGCATATCCGAAAAACGGAGCTGCCGCAGGAGGGACTATGAAATATGATTTTATCACGGTGCTCGACCGCACCGGCGCGGATTCCATTGCCGCAAACATCGATCCCTGGGGCGTGAGCCCTGCTCCGGCG
>ERZ773186.2230-NODE-2230-length-14768-cov-14.198396_pt1 | contig 14768 bp, 11 predicted proteins | sample MGYA00581000_ERZ773186 | MGnify/ENA primary metagenome ERZ773186 (study PRJEB29015, sample SAMEA2737752) | human gut metagenome | biome: human gut; feature: human-associated habitat; material: faeces | place: China | collected 2012 ...
TCAGACACAACAGGTAAAACTTAATTTTAATCGATATTTTCTTCCTATAAAAAAGGAAACAAACCAAAGAAATACCTACCATTAACATTAAAAATAATGAAGATATTCTCCCAAAAGAAAAATCTTCATGCCCCGACAACCTAAGGTATAACTTGTATATGGAAGCAGCAACCAATACCAAACCAACAGCATAACCTAGCAAAATCACTTTTCGATTATCTTTAGAATTGAAAAGTGAATCCACGTTCTTCCAATATTTATCCATATCTTTCATAAGCCTCATTCCTATAATAAAAGTTACTGAACTTTCTCAAGTTATCGCCTCACGCCCTGAAAGGGCAGAAGCACCTAGCCCTAGGTAACACCCTGTGTTTTAAATTATTTTGCCTTAATTCTTAATAATTCATCTTCCGAAAGACCAGTATATCTCGCGATTTTATCAACAGGTTCATTTTCCATCAGCATATTCTTAGCTACTTCTATTTTAGCCTCTATGATAGCTCCTTTATATGCTGCAATATGGTCACGCATCACCTTTATTGCATCATCATATTTCTCTTGATCTTCCTTGCAGAGTGCAGTAATATCCTCTATCGCAGCAAGTTTCTGGAAGAGTTCATTTCCTGCCAAAGAAGGTATTTTGTCCAATATACTCATATTATTTAATTCTATTAAAAGAAACCATTCTTATATCAATTAACACCATTCATTGGCAAAATTAATCTTTTCTCACGAAAACACAAAAGAAAAAGGCCAAAAACTTGCATAAAAAAGAAATATTTCTTATTTTTGCAGCAAAATAAACTGTAGAAATATGACAACAGAAGAACAATATAAAAATTTCATTAAGAATTGCACTACCTCACCAAATAGTGTCAACAACTATAGTGACTTTAAGCGCATCAATAAAACTGTAGCCAAAATCAAAGGAGTTGATTCCTTTGATATCTACTCTTGTGTACATACCAAAGAATTACAAGATATCATTGATTCACTTAACAACAATGAAGAATTCAAACAGTATGAGAAAACTGGTAGTAACCAGTATTCAAACGCCCTAAAGACATACATGCGATTTCTATGCGCCAAGGAACTTTTCTCGAACGAGATTAAAAAGACAGAAGCTCCAGCAAAGGCTACAGGACTTCAGCAGATTTACTATGGTGCTCCCGGCACAGGTAAATCAAAGGCTATCAAGGATTTGACCTTTGGAGAAGACGTCATTCGTACAACCTTCCATCCAGACTCCGATTACGCCTCTTTTGTAGGTACATATAAACCTATTACAGAAGAAGTTGATCTCCGAGATTGCTATGGGAAAAAGGTCATCGATGACGAAACTGAGGAAGTTGTGAAGGAAGAAAGAATTGCCTACAAGTTCATTCCTCAGGCTTTTCTCGAAGCCTATGTGAAAGCGTGGAAGAAACTAAGCAGTAAAAAGGGTGAAAAGATCGATAAAAGCGAAAATAGAATCCACCCAGCACTTCTCGATACACCAGAAATTTTCACAAAGAATAAAGCATCAAAAAAGCAATATCTTATTATCGAAGAAATAAACAGAGGAAATTGCGCCCAGATCTTTGGTGACCTTTTCCAATTGCTTGATCGCAACGAATATGGTTTTTCTGATTATCCTATCATTGTAGATAAGGATATGCAGAAATTTCTTAAAAAGGAATTTGAAGGATGGGAGATTACGAATAAAGACAAAATCAATCAGCTCTATGGCGAAGCCAATATGGTAAGCCTCATCTTGAAGGGAGAACGACTTGTTCTGCCTTCCAACCTCTATATTTGGGCAACAATGAATACCAGCGACCAGAGTCTATTCCCTATTGACTCTGCCTTTAAACGTCGTTGGGATTGGAAGTATGTGCCTATTCGTGAAGGTCGTGACAAAGCAACCAATGCTCCTCTCAACTGGTACATCAATACGGGTGATAAGCAGTATGACTGGTGGTCATTCGTCAGCCAGGTCAACAAGTTGATAGGTTCACTTACCAATTCTGAAGACAAGAAACTCGGCTATTTCTTCTGCAAGGCAAAAAATGGAGAAATCGATGCCGACTTGTTCGTTAGTAAGGTTATCTTCTATCTCTGGAATGATGTGTTTAAGGACTATGGTTTCGATGATAAGGACTTTCAGGATGAAGAGGGCAAAATTCTGTCTTTCGACCGATTCTACGAGGATAAGAACGGCAAGACTAACGTTGATATAGCTAATGTTGAGTTGTTCCTGGATAATTTGGGAGTAGAAAAAGCCTCTTTTAATAAAGAAGAAGATGTAGACGATGACGATTCTATTGAAGAAGAAGTTGAAGACAGTTCTACAGAAAAAAGAAGCAGAGACAATTCACATTATACAATTAACGGTCAAGGCGACTATAAGAAAGGCCCATTAGCCCTTGCTGTATTACAGAATTACACCAATAGTAATCCATCAAAGACTGTAAAGGAAATTATGGAAGATTGGACCCCAGTAGTAGTAAATGTCCCACACATGCTCGAAACACAAGAAGAATATAACACAAGAATCTCAAATTCTAAAGATAAAAGCAATCGTAGCAGAGCCAATATTGTAAAATGGGGCAACAACAATGTTATCTATATTTCTACAGAATGGAACATAGATACCATCTCTGAGTTTATCCAAAAGGTAAATGCGCAAGATTGGGGTATTAACATTGAGAAAATAGAAGAATAAGCAGATTATGAGAATCCTCATAGAAGAACATCAGTATCAGGCTGAACAGATCAAGGATGTCCTGCACGGTATCGACGCCATGCAGGACATCGATGGCAACGTCAGCGTTAACTATGTTGGGTATTACTACAATACCCAACTGAACGATTGCGTCTTTATTTTGCCAAAGGTACTGCTGGAAGACACTCCAGAAGGCGAAAGAGTTTTTGGCAAATACGCCCCAGAAAACATCGTCAACCTGAACCAGAACAACCCTCTTTCTCAACACGAGAAAGACTTTATCTACGAATTCTCCGTCTGGATATACCGCACCATCGAGGTTTACAACAATACCACCAGAAACGGTATCGTCTATCACCAGAAAATAGCATGTCTCGGAAAAAGTACCCGACAAATCAACAATACATTCCTCGATATTCTTCTGGCTCTCATAGACTTCAATAAGCATAACCAGGATTTCATCTTCTTCATCCTGAAGAACATTCATTCTGGTTACAACCGCATTCATTGGTCTAAGACCATATCCACCACAAGAGCCATTGTCTGCAAAAACAGTCCTGTTTATACCAATCCTGTTAACAGGAAAAAGCAGATCAACTTCGATGAAGAGTTGCTGATTATTTTCTATTCCATCCTGAATTATATCAGCGAAAGATATGGTTTCACCAATCATATCAACTGCAACTTCCAGTTAATCACAGGTTATCGTTTCAAGACTTATCTGGATGGATTAGGAAAGACCAGACTCCTCCAGATAAAATACAAGTACTTTTCGGATAAAGCATTATATCTCTGGAAGTTATGCTATGACTTCTTTGACAACGCCAAGCGCATGAACATCCAGAAGGAACGCAAAGAGTATCTTCTGGTTAAGAATTTCAATATCGTTTTCGAAGCCATTATTGATGAACTTCTGGGAGAAAAGAACATCCCAGCTGGTCTGAAAGAACAGGCTGACGGCAAACGCATAGACCATTTGTACACCTACCAGAACCTGATTACAACCCAAAATCAGGAGCCAGTTTATTACATCGGTGACAGCAAATATTACAAGCTGGGCCATGCCATCGGAAAGGAATCTGTATATAAGCAGTTTACGTACGCCAGAAATATTATCCAGTGGAACCTGAACCTCTTTATGAATGACGACAAGGACGATGAAGAGCTTCAATACGACAAGCGTAACTTTGGTAACGTACCAAAGCTCCGTGATGACTTGACGGAAGGATATAACATCATTCCGAACTTCTTCATCAGCGCAAAGATGGCAGAGAATCTATCTTTCTCAGACCAGGTATCGTCAACCGACAGGGAACATAAGTGCTTCAATACTCAGCATTTCAACAACCGCCTGTTCGATCGAGACACCCTCCTAGTCTTCCATTACGATGTAAACTTTCTCTATGTCGTATCTCTGTATGCCCGTCATAATAAGCACCAGAAATTTTCCTGGAAGAACAGAGTCCGCAAGATATTCCGGGATGAAATCCAGAAAATGCTGGATGAAAGATATGAGTTCTATCGCCTCACGCCAAAAGAAGGTACTCAAGTAGAAGAATTCGTCAACAGGCATTTCAGAATGCTTATCGGCAAAATCTTCTCTCCATCAAAAGACAATGATTATCTGATACTTGCACTCGAAAAGAACAATTCTGATGAGAAGCTAAAAGAAGAGATAATAGAGGCTGCCAAGGAGAAATTCCATCTAGAGGGATTTGCCTTATCAGCTAACGGCAAGATTGACTAGCCTATTATAAGATACTTTTCACTACCCCAACATCCGCTGCAGCCCAGTCGAGATTTTTCAACTCTACAGGGCTGCACCATTTGCTATCAGCATGCTCCCTTCTCTTGAACCCATCAGCCTCAGCTTTTGGAGTACACAGATAAGCAGTCATGGTTATCGAGAAATCAGGATACTCGTGATTCACGGTCACCAGCTCCTCTCCTACTTCTACAGGATACTCCATCTCCTCCATCAACTCACGAGCCAACGCCTGTTGAGGAGTTTCACCAGGTTCTATCTTGCCACCAGGAAACTCCCATTTATAGCTGGTATATTCAAACTTCGTCTTACCTTTCTGCATGCAGAGGTACTTGCCATCATGGCAAACCACGGCTGCTACTACATTATAATGTTTCATTGTCTTTACTTCTTAAAATGGTCTTTACTCCTTTTTAAAACTATACATTTGCCAAAGTTGCCGCATACTCATATACAGAACCAGGCATTGGAGTCTTAAGATTCCAAACTATCTGCATCGGCTTATTGCCAGCATATTTATCAAGAGTAACCTTACCCAGATAAACATATCCAAGGGTACGATACTTGTTTTCTGCCGCATTCTTCTGCTTTCTCACAAACAGCAGCATTTCTCGTGAACCCTTTATATAACTTTGACCAGTAGGCGATTCTTGCCTAACAGAGTTCTGCGTCTCCCAATGAAATTTAACCGCACTTTGAGCAAAATCCTTATAGTTAGTATTCGAACCCTCTTCTCTATCCTTGATAACATCTACAAACATCGCTTCCATCGGAATTCCATTCAGCGTATTACGCTCACATCCCTCTCTACTAGATGACATCTTCTCTAAAGTAGAAGTTTCTATGGCTACCTGTATCTGAGCCTTGGTATATACTCCATGAAGTTTCAGCGGGAATGAATCTCGGAACACCGAGTTGTCTTCCTGCTCCAAAGCATTACAGCGAGACATCATTATCTCTGTCAATTGACAAACCTCATCTACAAAGACATCATCCTCACTCAATCTATTGAACATCTGCTGCAAGCTAACATACTCACCAGCAGAGATATACAAATCATAATATAACATTAATGCCATCTTCTTCTCCTTAGCTGTCAGCAAGCCCTCGCTTACCTTAAAACGGCGAACAGCCAAATCATGGATAAAACTGAAATAGGAATAAGAATCGGTAGAGAACCATTTCTTGCTCACAGCACGTGACAATTCTACATTAAATTCAGATGCCCTGGCTGTTACCCCAACCAGATGACACAAGCCATTCCAAGTATTGCCATTATAGAGTTTTTCCAAAGGCACATGGGTAAGTCTGAGAAAAGAAGCAAGCGATAATGGCTCACTAAACTTCTGCTCAAACTGCTTGATGGTCTGAATGATTCTCGACTTCTTGAAACTATTGATATATCCCGTAATGTTTTGGATGATATACTCCTTTGCCTTAGGCTCTAATTGGATAGTACAACCCAGTGGAAGATGAGGAAAATCTTTTTCTACCTCTTCCTTCACGCTCATTGATGTTCGTCCCATCAAAGCACGGAATCGATCCATATAATTGAACTCTGCACGAGAATGACCTACAAAATCCAAAACCGTGAGATACTGCTTATCCTTGGCTTTTCGAAGACCACGACCAAACTGCTGCAAGAAGATGGTTAAACTCTCTGTAGGACGAAGGAATAACACGGTATCTATCGCTGGAATATCAATACCCTCGTTAAACATATCTACCACAAAGAGATAGTTGATTTTCTTCTCAGCCAGTCGCTTAATCTCAACATTTCTAAACTTAGAGTTCTCGCTCGTTAAAACAGCAGACTTCAAACCTGCCAAAGTAAACTTGGCATTCATGTAGTTGGCATGTTGCTGATCTACGCAGAAGCACAAAGCTCTAACATCATTACAGTTAGGCAAATACCTCTCTAAGGTCTTGAATATAACGTTCGTACGCAAGTCGTTGTTGGTGTAGATTTTAGAAAGTTCTGAGGCTACAAATCTACCTCGCTCCCATTTCACCTCAGACAAATCCACCGAATCTGTTATGCCAAAATAATGGAATGGTGACAGCAAACGATTATTCAAAGCTGTATCCAAACGTATCTCTGCCGAAATCTGATGATTGAAGTATTGGGTAATATCGTTATTATCCATTCGCTCAGGGGTAGCAGTAAGTCCCAGAAGCACCTTTGGCTTGAATTTATGTAAGATTTTCTGATAGGTATCAGCTACTATATGATGAGCCTCATCAAACACAATATAGTCATAATAATCATCAGGCAGCTGGAGATTGTCTAATCTATTATTCAGCAAATCCTTTGATGCAAAGAGATGCGAATACGAAGAAGCCTCATGCCCACCATACCACATATCACCGAAATTTGGATCTCCCAACACTGCACGATAAGTGGCACAAGCTTGCTTGATAATATCTTCACGATGTACTACAAAAAGAAAATTGGCCTTTGTATGCTGCTCTTTGAAACGCTTATAGTCAAAGGCTGCAATAACCGTTTTACCCGTACCTGTAGCAGCCACCACCAGGTTTCGCCAGTTATTGTGATAACGGCGTTCCTTCTCCAGTTTATCAAGTATATCATTCTGATATTCCTTGGCTTGCATCAGTTCGAGTACAGAATAATCTATTGTCGTTGAGCCCATGGCATTCTTGTCGAGTGCTTTCTTCAAGCGCTCGCTATCACAATTTAAATCGAAAGACTCGAATACATCTTGCTCCCAATACGTATCAAAGGTATTCTTCACGGTAGCAAAAATATGTGGCAGTTCCATCTGCGTTACCTTCACATTCCACTCCAACCCCTCGGTTAATGCCGCATGAGAAATATTAGAAGAACCAATATATGCCGTATGGAATCCGCTGTCTCTCATAAACACATAAGCCTTGGCATGAAGGCGATCTAAATCGCTATGATAAGAGATTTTTATTTCTGTATGAGCAAGCTTCGAGAGTTTTTCGATAGCCTTATACTCGGAAATCTGCATATAGGTAGTTGTTATCACCTTCAAACTTCCACCCCGAGCTACGAACTCCTGCAATTCAGGAAGCATCATATTTAACCCCGACAGACGAATAAAAGAAACCACGATATAAATCTCATCTGCCGACAGGATTTCCTTTCTCAATTCGCTTATCATATTCACAGAGTTCTTGGCCCCTGTAAAAAGACTACTTTTAGTGAGAGATGTAAGAGGCGTTATGCGCTGGATATACTTTTGCAAATCGGGATAATCGCACTTGGTCTTATCAATGACACTTGTCAGGATAGAATTACTGGCATCTACCAAATCATCCTCATAATTTTCTATGGCAAACTTCTCGCCCAGTTCTCTTATCACATCATTGGTAAACTGAATGCACTTTTCTACTCCATTTTCCTGCTGAGCCACATCATCAATCGTATTTTGAATCAAGGCATAAAGATAGCGTGAAAGATATTGAATCGCTTCATCACGCCCAATTTCCTTCATCCCGATATGATATATTTTTCTATCATACTTTTCAAGTTTTACCTTGAAGAGCTGATTTATGATTTGTTCGTATATTCCAGCCATATTACTTGATGTATTTGCTCTTTGTTTATTCTTGCTTGCAAAAGTACAAAAAAGATTCCACTTACGTTACTTTTCTCATATTTTTTTTCAGAATGATTGCAATATTCATGATCACGTTGCAGCGAAGATGGCAGCAGTCACATCAAAAACAGAATAGAATAATTACATATGCTATTGAATATCAAAACATTAAGTTTAGATACATCGGAAAATACGATGTTGCTAGAATTTAGGGGCACCGGAAAAATCCTCTATAATCTAAAAAAATCTCCAACAGGAATGTGTTTCTCCGTTTTTTTTCGTACCTTTGTCAAGCCATTCAGAGTTTTACCGTCTTATTGCAACACTAAGATAAGTGAAATTTCTGACTTGGCCAAAAGCCGAACAACGTATGTTGCTAAGGGACTTGCAAATATGATAAATTATAGTGTTGCAGAAACTAGGTTTGATATGAATATAATAGATAGCGTTATCAGTACAGAGGCAACAAGACATAATGTCCGTTTAATGCTGCCGATAATGATACATTGGGCTAAGACTGGTCAAAATAAGCATACCTATGGGGATTTAACTCATGCAATAGGCAAGCCAAAATTCTCAGGTATTGGGCATGCTCTATATTACGTGCAGGAAGTGCTTAACGAATTGGCACACATAACAAAACGCAATATACCCACGCTCAATTCTCTTTGCAAGAATGCTAAAACAATGCTTCCTTCAGAGGGATTTGAGTTCGTTAGTCCAAAATACAACATTTTAGATGATAATGGAAAACGTGTATTTGTGGAAGGACTTGACAGTAAAGCTATCAATTACCCTCATTGGGATTGGGTATTGAAAGAATTAAATCTGGAAGAAGCCGTCCCGTTTACAGAAGAGCAGCTTGAGGCTATCAAGAATCCTCATTGTAGCTATGGTGGGGAGGGAGAAGAACATAAAGGCTTGAAAGAATATATCTGTCAGCATCCAGAATGTCTTGACTATAAAGATGTCACTTTTGCTGAGACAGAACATATCTTACCCTCAGGAGATAGACTTGATGTTTACTTTGAACTTTCAGATGGCACACACGTTGCGATAGAGGTTAAGCCAAGCATTTCTCCCGACCAAGACATTACTCGTGGTATCTTTCAGTGTGTAAAATACTATGCTGTAATGGATGCACTGAAGAACATAGAATGTAAGAACTATAACATTGAAATACTTTTGGTGACAGCAGGAGAATTCTCTTCTCAAAACAAAATTCTTGCAGAAGAACTTAATGTTGAATATGTAGAGAAATTCGAATATGAATAAAGAATTTAGTGTAACATTTTTAAAATATTTATTGGTTTTATGCCTTATAGGTTGTACAAGAAATAGTGCTATTGCTAAACGAACAAGCTGCTAGGATGGGATTTAGGAAAAGAGATCAATCCTGTGATATATTCTGCCAAGGAATGGCAAAAGTATAGGAATACTGCTTTCTGTAAAAACGTGGAAAAGGAAGGCATTAGATTAGTATAAAAACTAAAAAAGTTATATACTACTGAATATCAACAAGTTCTAGTGACGCACTGTTTTAGTGCATCACTAGAACTGTTTATTTCCGCTATGCGAATTGGCTATTCATTGCTATTAGGAATGCTAACACATATTGTAATAAGGGACCAAAATAAAACTGTCACACTGTAATGTAACGCTTTTAGTACGAGTAAATTCTAAGCGGTTAAAAGCATATATTACTGGTTATCAATACTTTAAGTCTAGCGACCCTGTATTTTACAGGGTCGCTAGAATAGGTAGGTCTGGCTAATTTACTGTTGACGTAGAACAGTTAACTGTCTTACCTAGAACAGCTCACTGTCTTACCTAGAACAGCCAACTGTCTCCATATCTGCCAGTTGGCTGTCCATACGGTATTGCTAAACATGCTTGATTGTACTTGTCACGATTGGCTGTGTCTTGAGAACAATGATAGCATCGCTAGACCTAACTCTATAGCTTTCTTACATTACTTTTCCTTAGCTCACATGCAGCTCATTACTCCGAGCTATGCGCCAATGGCTATGAGGACAGAAAGGCGTATAGTCGTATAACTTGAACTCCAAAAGAGACATACTTGAACCCCAAAAAGACATTCTTAAACCCAGAAAGAGACATTCTTAAACCCTGAAAGAGACGTACTTAAACCTTATTTGTTGATGAGAAAACTATGAGATGATATAAGGAACTCTATGAGATAACCTTCAGGAAACAATGAGACATGATAGAAAAACTTAGTGCGCTTTGCCACACCAGGCAGTCATCAAGTTAATGATTAATGGATTAGGGTTGGGGAATTACAAATCATAAGTGGTTGATAGATTTTTAGCATTTGCAACTACTTAATAATCTGCTATTTATTTGCATATCTCAATTATTTTTTGTAGCTTTGTAGGTAGATAGAAACAATAGAAAATAGCAAATATGAGCAAAATAAAGGTACATGCCTGGGATATTCTTAGAATGATTCCAGATGAAAAAATCGCAAAAATAGCAAAAGACACGAAGGTGGATTATTGCGCCAAGGTATTAACCGGTGAGCGCCTTTTCTACCTTCTTGTCTTTGCCTTCTTATCTGCCGACCATGTTAGCTATAAGAGGAATTATGTCAATAAAGGAATCAGAAAAAGACTGCGAAAAGGTCAAAAGTCAAAAAGGTCAAAAGTGACTTTTGGGTAATGTGCAAAAAAGGGATGCCTGGAAGAAGGATTCCTTCTAGAGGCTCCCATAAGATGAATTTGGATAAAAAAGGGTAATATAATTATTATATAATAATGTTCGCGCGCGTACATTAATTATATAGAACGCAATTATATAGAACACTCTGGATACAAGAACATCAAAAGTGATAAATCATGAAAAGTCACTTTTGACCTTTTTGACTTTTGACCTTTTGCCTTTTGACCTTTTTGACCTGCTCCACCACAGCTAGATGGATAGTGGCTCTAGCCCATACCTCTTTTCCTACGTCGCCACGTAGCAATTCCTGCGTCGCCACGTAATAATTCCTACGTCGGGACGTAGGAAAAACCAGCTGCCGGAACTGCTTCTTCACAGTTGCCGGAACTGCTTTTTTCACAACTGCCGGGACACCCCGATACAACTGCCGGGACAACTATTGTTTTTCGGCGAAAAATGTTGTATCTTTGCATCGTCAATGAAACTCATTGATGGGGCACTCTAACAAACAGGTGTATCATACCCCTGCCCAGGAAGGATGCCCGAGAGAAACTAAATTATTCACTAAAAAAACTTTTGAATTATGGGTATTAAAGTAAAAGCTATCGAGCGCAACGTCGCTTTTGAGAAGGGTAAGCAGAAGTGGGCATACGTTATGCAGGCAGACCTCTACGGTCAGCTTACCCAGAGTAAGGTTATCGATGAGGCTGCCGTGCGCAGCGGACTCGCCAAGCAGGTGATCAACGCTGCCTGGGGCGCCATCGGATCGGTAATCACCGCATGGGCCACCGAGGGTCACTCTGTGGCAGTGCCGGGTCTCGGTTCACTCCGATTCGGTCTGAACTCTACCGCCGTGGAGGATGTGAACAAGGTGAGCTCTTCGCTCATCAACCGCCGCTACATCATCTTCGTGCCAAACTCCGAAATCAGGGAGGAGCTCGCCAAGACTAGCGTCAACATTACTTGCTACGACCGAAACGGTAAAGTGGTGAAGCAGGTGACTTCTTCTGACAAGAACGACACCGATGACGGCAATGGTGGTAACAGTGGTGGCGGTGGCAACGCAGGCGGCAATACCAGCCAGGGCGGTGATAACGCTGGCGGCAGCGGTTCGCAGGGTACGGGTTCTGAGGGAACCGGCTCAGAAGGTACCGGAAGCGACAGCGGCCATGTAAATCTCTAGAAGAAGGTGTGTCAGTTCACTGAAAGGTGGACTTGACACACCTTTTTTTTCGTTTCTTCATCTCTTCATCTCTATCATCCTTCGCTTTGTTCTCATCGAAATCTATCTTAGTTCTCACCTCTATCCATCTTAGTTAGCATCGCTATCTATCTTAGTTTTTATCACTAACTTCCTTTCTCCCCCATCCCCAATAATAGTGATTTTCTGTTCATTTTCTCCGAAAAAGTAGTTTTAATGAGAAAACGATTTAGTTAATTCAAGTTTTTTTGCTAACTTTGCACTTGATTTCAATAAATTAAAGTAATAAACTCATGTATCTTTAAGAAAGGCTTCTTTAAGAAAAGCTTCTTTAAGAAAATGCATCTTTAAGAAAGGAAATACTGTATGAAGAAATATCTACTCAATAAACGTCACGCCTTGGGCACCTGCCTCTGCGGCATCTCGTGTATGATGATGCTGGGGGCTTGCGATACCGTGTTCGACGTGCACCCCTACGATGTGAGGGTGAACGGCGAAACCGACCTGAATGCCAAGAATATAAGAAAGATTGAACAGGCGGTGAAGAGCAAGGATACCATCCGATTCGCCGTAATCAGCGACAGCCACCAATGGCTCGACGACCTGAAGGCCGAGGTGAACGATATCAACCGCCGAAAGGATAGCATTGATTTCGTGATTCATTGCGGCGACATCTCTGACTTCGGGGCTACTAGAGAGATGAAATGGACTCGCAACAGATTGCAGAAACTGCAGATGCCTTCGGTGGTACTGCTGGGCAACCACGACTGTCTGGGAACGGGCAACCAGTCGTATGAGGTCATCTTCGGAAACCCAGATTTCAGTTTCATCGCCGGAAGGGTGAAGTTCGTATGCCTCAACACCAATGCCATCGAGTACGATTACTCGCGCCCGGTGCCTAACTTCGACTTCATGGAGGCGGAACGTTCTGCCGATTCCACCGATTTCGACCGCACCGTGGTGTGCATGCATGCAGCTCCCTACTCCGAGCAGTTTAACAACAATGTGGCGAAGGTGTTCAACTATTACATTCACCAGTTTCCTGGCTTGATGTTCTGCCTGGACGGGCATGGGCATCACACGAAGCAGGAGGATTTGTATGGCGACGGCACCATCTTCTATATGGCAGCCAGCAGTTCCTTCCGCCAATATTACATATTCACTATCACTCCAAACGATTACCATTATGAGATTATCGATTTCTAGATATAATTATTTGAGAAAAGGGGGATTGAAATTCTGCCTGGTTTCTTGCCTATTGCTGGCTAACGGTATGGCGGGGGAAGTGATGGCAAAGGAAGAGATGGCTTCGGAAGAGATGGCTTCGGATACGCTGAAGCAGACGGAGCAGACGGACGTGACTTCTCCGGAGGATTCTCTGACCCGATATGACAGACGAATCATCCGCTATCGCAAGCACTGGGATGTGCTGATGCCTACCCAGTCGGTGATTCAGACTTGCGGCAACATGGGTATCATCTCGGTGGGTATCGGCTGGGATTACGGCAAGAGAAGGCAGTGGGAGACGCATCTGCTCTTCGGAATTATTCCGAAATATGATTCGGATGCCGTGAAGTGTACGATTACGCTGAAGGAGAACTTTATTCCCTGGCGCAGGGATCTGGGCAAGGGATGGCAGTTTGAACCATTGGAGTGCACGCTGTATCTGAACACGGTGCTGGGTCACGACTTCTGGACGAAGCAGCCTACGAAATATGAGAGCGGATATTATCCGTTTTCTACGAGGGTTCGCCCGAACGTTGGATTTGGCGAACGCTTCACCTACAAGATTCCGAACAACAGGCGCAAGCGTGTGAAGAGTATCACGATGTTCTATGAGTTGAGCACGAATGATATCTACTTCATGCGATTCTACCGCAATGGAAATGCCAATTTCTGGGATGTGTTCGGACTGTCGTTTGGAGCAAAGCTTCAGATTCTCTAGAGGATAAAAATGCTGTGGTATTGTGGATGGAGATGGGGGATTGCAAATCCCCCGGTTTTAAGAGGTCGAACATTTTTTGACGCCGGATTGCAAATCCGGCGGGACGCCTAACGGGAGACTTGAAGGAGACGCCTAGCGGGGAGACTTGAAGGAGACGCCTAGCGGGAGACTTGAAGGATATGCCTAACGGGAGACTTGAAGGAGACGCCTAGCGGGAAGACTCGGTGAAGCCCGCCAGGCGCTCGGCGGATTTGAAATCCGCCGTTAAAAAATGTCCCAACCTTTTTAGGATCTGCGGATTTGAAATCCGCAGCAATCAAATGTGAAAATAGAAAAGAAAAATGGAAACAGAGGAGATTATTCATAAACTGGAGGCGAAGGGCATTAAGCCTACCTCCAACCGTATATTGGTGATGAAGGCTTTGGCAGATGAGCAGAATCCGCTGAGTCTCAAAGATCTGGAGAAGAAGATGATATCGATGGATAAATCGAGCATCTTCCGCACTCTCACGCTCTTTCTGGAACACGATGCGGTGCATGCGTTCGAGGATGGCAGAGGGGTGTTGAACTATGAGTTGTGCGAGGAGGATGGGGAATGCGACCATCACGATGGCCATATTCATTTTTATTGCGAATCGTGCCATCGTTCGTTCTGCATGGAGGATATTCATATTCCGAGTTTCGAGTTGCCTGAGGGGTTCTATCCCCACTCCATCTCGTTCGTCATCAAGGGGGAATGCCCTGAGTGTAGGAAGAAGCATCGCTGAAAGCAATGCTTGGTACAAAGGACAAAAGCATCGCTGAAAGCAATGCTTGGTACAAAGGACAAAAGCATCGCTGAAAGCAATGCTTGGTACAAAGGACAAAAGCATCGCTGAAAGCAA
>ERZ773186.2245-NODE-2245-length-14706-cov-3.561327_pt1 | contig 14706 bp, 13 predicted proteins | sample MGYA00581000_ERZ773186 | MGnify/ENA primary metagenome ERZ773186 (study PRJEB29015, sample SAMEA2737752) | human gut metagenome | biome: human gut; feature: human-associated habitat; material: faeces | place: China | collected 2012 ...
TTATTCCGTCATCAAATGTTTTGACTATATGATTTAAGGTAATTGACGCCACACAAAAAACTCCTTTAATTTATCCTTTAACAGCACCTGCTACAACACCCTTAATAATATATTTTTGGCAAAATACATAAAAAATAATTATCGGTACAATTGCAAGTACAAGCATAGCCATAAAACCACCGTAATCAGTAGAGCCATATGCGCCCTGCATTGCAAGCTGAATGGCAACAGGTATTGTTTTATTATCAGAACCTAAAACAAGATAAGGCAACAAATAATCGTTCCAAATCCACATAGTGTTTAATATTGCAACTGTTATAGCAGTCGGTTTAAGCATAGGAAACACAACTGTAAAAAAGCTTTGAAGCGGCGAACATCCGTCTATCATTGCCGCCTCTTCAATTTCAAGCGGAATGCTTTTAATAAACCCGCAAAGCATAAATACAGACAGCCCTGCGCCAAAGCCGAGATACACAAGCGTTATTCCCAAAACATTATCAAGATTAGCGCGGTTTGTAACATAAGTCATCGTATACATTACCATTTGAAACGGTACAATCATACTGAAAACAAGAAGATAATAAATCATTTTAGTGATTTTTGAATTAACTCTGACAATATACCAAGCCGCCATAGAAGCAAAAAGAACAATAAGCACCACGCTTACAACAGTAATAAAGAGTGAGCGAAAAAATGCCGATAAAAAATCAGAAGAAGCAATACCGTTAATATAATTTTCTAATCCTACAAAGGTTTCGCTTGTAGGAAGCTTCAGAGGTTCACTTGAAATATAAATTCTTGATTTAAACGAATTTATAAAAACAATTATTATCGGCACTAAAAAAAGAATACTTAAAACCGACAGTAAAAAGAAAATTGCATTATCTTTTATTCTTTTTGAATTTTTCATCAAGCGTTCACCTCTTTACTGCTTGTGATTTTCAACTGCAAAAATGCTAATAATCCGACTATAAGAAAAAATATCACCGCTTTTGCCTGCCCTACTCCCTGCCAGCCTACCCTGCCATAAAAGGTATTATAAATGTTAAGAGCCAGCATTTCTGTTTCACGCTCGGGTGCGCCGGCCGTAAGAGCAAGATTTTGGTCAAACATTTTAAATGAATTGGTTAAAGTTAAAAACATACAAATTGTAATTGACGGCATAACCATCGGAATTTTAACCGAAAAAAGTGTTTTCGCCGGTGATGCACCGTCAATTTGTGCGGCTTCTATAAGGTCGTGCGGAACATTTTGAAGTCCTGCAACATAAATTACCATCATATATCCTATAAGCTGCCAATTTGTTAAAATTGCAAGGCCCCAAAAGCCATATTCAGCTTTATATGTTATATCTACACCAAATGATGAAAGAACTGCATTTATAAGCAAATTCCAAATATATCCAAGCACGATACCGCCTATTAAATTAGGCATAAAAAAAACCGAACGGAAAAGATTTGTCCCCCTTATACCACGAGTTAAAAGCAGAGCCAAAGTAAAGGAGAAAACATTAACCGTCACTACTGAAACAACGGTAAACAGTGCTGTAAAACCGAGTGCGTGCAAAAAATCACTTGATGAAGAAAAAGCACTGATATAATTTTGAAAGCCTACCCATTTAGCATCCGTCACAGCAGTAAATTCGGTAAATGAAAGGCCGACGCCCATTGAAAACGGAATAACAAAAGCAAATGCAAATGCAATCGTTATCGGCAATAAAAAAATGGGAAAATATTTTTTGATATTTCGTTTCATAACAGTCCCCTTTTCAATTTTATATGTAGCGCTCAAAGAGCGCTTTTATGATTTTGACGCGTTTGCTTCGCTTTCCCAATCTTTAACGAAATCCTCTTTAACCTGCTGCCAGGTTTTATTACCCTGTGCATATTTTAAAAGCGAAGAGCCGAAATTATCTTTAAAAGTTTGTGACGGAAAAACTGTAAAATACCATGGAATTGTAGTAACACTTTGCTTATTCATCCAGTTATTAACTTCCTGTGCAAGCGGGTCACTCGGCACTTCGTTATCATTAAAGGTGTCAAAAGGAGCAATAAATCCAAGCTCATCTGTAACAAACTTTTTGCCTTTTTCGCTTGAATAAAGCCAATAGATGAAATCTTGTGCCGCCTTTTGTTCTTCTTTACTTGCTTTAGAGTTAATTGCATAGTAGTTTTCAGTACCTATGCAAAGGCCTTGCGTTTCCTCGCCCTCAACTCCTGTATAAATAGGCAGGAATTTTACATTTTCGCTTTGAACTTTATTTCCTTTTACTTTGCTGATTTGGCTCCAAGCCCAATTACCGTTTTGCACCATTGCGCATTTTTCAAGTGCAAATTCAGCCATTGAATCCGTTACGGTTTTAGTACCCGTTTTACCTTTATCAACAGTTGAGTTATTCAAATAAAGGTCAAATATATTTTTATAATTATCTGCATATTCAAAAGTGATTTTTGAAGTATCATCTGATGTTAAATCTATTTTATTTTTTATAAATTCATAAAACAGAGGCACATTTGCAAGGTGGGTTTGATAACGCCAATTTTCGCCCGATTTTAATGAAGTTGAAGCAAAAACTCCGTCAATACCGAGCTTTGATTTATTTTTTTGCATATCTTCAACAAGGGATTTGAGCTTATCAAAAGAATCAATATCTTCCATTGATTTAAAATCGGTTGATTTATCGTCGAGTTTAAAATATTTATCGCAAATTGCTTTGTTATAAATGATTCCGTATCCTTCAACAACATAAGGAATACCGTATACTTTTCCGTCAGAACTTGTAACTGCAAGTGATTTATCCTTTAAATGTTTATAAAGTTCACTGTCTGATAAATCAGCGCAATATTCTTTCCAATTTGAATATCCTTTAGGCCCGTTAATTTGGAAAAGAGTAGGTGCGCTTTTGGTTGACATTTTTGCAGCCAAAGTAGATTCATATTCATTATTTGCCGCTGTTTCAACAACTACTTTAACACCTGTTTCCTTTTCATATTCCTGCGCGATTTTTTGGTAAATATCTGCTACTTCAGGCTTAAAGTTCAAATATCTTACCGTCACATTTGCCTTTTGGGCACTGCTTGTACTGTCTAAAGTATTATTATTATTGCTGTTATTTTTACCGCAGGCAGTAAAAGCAAGAACGCTTGAAATGCTCAAAATGACGCAAAGAAAAATTGACGCCGTTTTTTTAGTTAAATTCATTTGAATTCCTCCAATTATTTTCTTGTTTGCGTTTTCAAAGATATTATGTTCACATATAGAAAATTTATACAAAAATATAGACATTGATTTTTTGATAATGTATAATGATAATTGAAATAGTTTTCGTTTTAAGGGGAATAAAAGATATGAAACTTAAACACAAAATTGACAAGGTTGTTTCCACCATATCCGAAAGAATTTCAAGCGGCGGGGTATCGCAGCTTGAAGTGAAAGCAGAGGGCGAAAGGGATATATTCGGAAATATGCCAAATCTAATCAGAGAAGCTGCCGGTGAAGGAATAGTCCTTTTAAAAAATAACAATGCCCTGCCATATAATAAGGATACAAAGATTTCTGTATTCGGCAGGTGCCAGCTTGATTATTTTTATGTAGGGTACGGAAGCGGCGGTGATGTAAACGCACCTTACTTTGTAAATGTGATTGACGGAATTAAAAATGCGGGCGGTAAAGTTAACGAATGGCTTTTGAATTATTACAAAGATTTTTCAAAAAACAATCCTGCACCGCACGGCTTTTGGGGCCACTGGCCGATGAGCTTTGAAGAGCCTCACCTTGACGATGAAACAGTTAAAAGAGCAAGCGAAGAAAGCGATGTTGCACTCGTAGTAATCGGGCGTGCAGCCGGTGAAGACAGGGAAAACACGCTTACAAAAGGCAGTTACTATCTAACAGACGAAGAAAGAAAACTTTTAGACCAAGTATGCAACAATTTCAGCAATGTAACAGTTTTACTTGACTGTGGCAATGTAATTGATATGCAATGGGTGCTTGATTATAACGACAGATTAAGAGGCATAATTTACGCTTGGCAAGGCGGAATGGAAAGCGGCAACGCAATTGCCGATGTACTTTACGGTAAAGTAAACCCATCGGGAAAACTTACAGATACAATAGCAATTAAATACGAAGATTACCCAAGTGCTAAGCATTTTGGCAATAAGCTTTTCAATATGTATGTTGAGGATATATTTGTAGGTTACAGATATTTTGAAACATTTGCAAAAGAAAAAGCACTGTTTCCTTTCGGTTACGGTTTAAGCTATACCAATTTTGATATTGAACTGCTCGATTTTAAAGCAGATAAAGAAAAAATGACAGCCAAGGTTCAAGTTACAAATATCGGCAAATATGCCGGCAAAGAAGTAGTTGAACTTTTTGCAAGGGTACCGCAAGGCAAGCTTACGAAACCGCTTATGAGCCTTGTATCTTTTGCCAAAACTACCGAACTTGCACCCGGAGAAAGCCAAAAAATAGTTCTTGAAGTACCGGCATACAATTTTGCTTCATTTGACGATACGGGAATAACGGGCCACAAATATGCTTACATTTTAGAAAAAGGCGAATATAAATTCTTCCTTGGTGAAAATGTGCGTGAGGCACAAGAAATAGGTTCATTTGAATACAGTGAAGATACAGTACTTGAAGAACTTGAAGCAATATGCGCGCCGAAAGAATACATTGACAGAATTATTGCACACAAAATAAACGGTTCATACATACCGAAAAAAGTGACGGTTAAACCTGAAAAGCCTTATCTTCGTGAAAGAATAATTAAAAACTTACCTAAAGAAATAGGCCATATTGTTCACAATTATAATTTTGAGCTTGTAAAATCAGGTGAAATCAGTGTTGAAACATTTGTATCAAGTTTAAATAACGAGGAACTTGAAGCACTCACCCGCGGGCAAGGCGGAATGGACAGCAACTACGGTGTTGCCGGAAATGCAGGTGCATTCGGCGGAATTATTCCCGAATTAAACAAAAAGGGTATTCCGCCTGTAATCACAACAGACGGGCCTGCCGGAATAAGAGTAAGAAAATATACATCACTCATTCCTTGCGGCACTGCACTTGCAAGCACATTTAATACAGAACTTGTTGAAAAACTTGCAACAGAAATGGGCAGAGAACTCCGAAATGCAGGTTCTAATGTGCTTTTAGCGCCGGGTATGAATATTCACAGAAATGTACTTTGCGGCAGAAACTTTGAATATTTCAGTGAAGACCCGCTTCTCACCGGTAAAATGGCTGCTGCTTATGTAAAGGGTATTCAGGCAAGCGGAGGTTCTGCCTGCCCTAAGCATTTTGCGTGCAACAATCAGGAATCTTTCAGAACTGTTAACAATTCGATTGTTTCCCAGCGTGCACTTCGAGAAATTTACCTTAAAGGCTTTGAAATTTGTGTGAAAGAAGCAAAGCCGCTTAATATTATGACAAGCTATAACAAAATAAACGGTGTATGGAGCCATTATAACTATGACTTGGTAACTACCGTATTAAGAAAAGAATGGGGATTTGACGGTTCTGTTATGACTGACTGGTGGATGCAGCATTCACAAAGCCACGAATTTCCAAACCTTCGTGATAATGCATACCGCGTGCGTTCACAAGTTGATGTGTATATGCCGGGTTCATTTAAAAAAACCGAAAAGAAATACAAGCCTGATAAATCACTGTTAGAAACAGTAGGACTTAAAAACGGACTTACAAGGGGAGAGCTTGAACGAAGTGCAATCAATGTACTTAATATGATTTTAAAACTTAAATATTAAATGATAAAAAAACCCTCACTGAAGAACTTCTTCAGTGAGGATTTTTTATGGTGTTTATTACTTTTTAAGCTTAATTCCGTCTGCTTCAAGTTTATCAATAACTGTATTTACAATATCCATAACTTCTTCACGAGTAAGAGTTTTTTCAGGATGAGAGAATGTTATACGGGTTGTGATAGACTTTGCTTCACCGTCATTATAGGTGTCAACAACTTCAATTTTCTTAACAAGCTGGCTCTTGGCATTTACTATTGCATTTTTAATCGGAGCAAATTTATCTGTTATAAATGAAAGGTCAATTTCCATAGCAGGATATTTTGACGGTTCTTCATAACTGATACTTGCATTTGCAATTTGAGCAAATGATTTAACATCAATTTGAGCAAACACAACCGAAGCTTTTTTATCAATCTTTTTAGATACAACAGGGTGAACAATGCCGATTGTACCGATTTCATTACCGTCGCAAATAACGGTGTTAAGATTTCTTGGATGTTCATATGAATGCATTTGCTTTGCAGGTTCAAAATCAAGTGATTTATGCTTAATATTATCTGCCAAAGTTGCAAGCATATCACGAAGTTCAAAGTAAAGCTTTTCAACGCTCTTGGTTTTGCTGAAGAGTGTAACAGCAAGCATTTTATGCTCATCAACAAGTCCGTCATCCTTAAGACCGTTTGCAACTCTGCCGATTTCAAACACACCGAAATCAGTGCTGTATGAAGTATTATATTTAACTTGGCAAAGTTGTGTAGGAATTACCGAATTACGAATAGTTTCAATATTAGGATTTGTAGCATTAACGAGTTTAATATTATCTTCAACTTCAATACCCAATGCTTTATATTCATCATAATAAGCCCAAACATATGAATGAAGCTCGTGAAGATTAAAATGATTTACGAGAATATCCTTAATCTTATCCTCATCTGTTTTTTCAACAGCAGGACGCACAGGATAAAGCGGTGCAACCGCTGTATGAACAGCGAAGTTATCATATCCGTAAATTCTAGTGATTTCTTCAATAATATCAGCTTTGATTGTAACATCCTTTGTAGCTCTCCAGCTTGGTACAACTACGCTGAAATTATCATTTTCAACTTTTGCGTCAAATCCAAGTGAAGTGAGTGTTGAAATTATGGTATCATTACCGATTTCAATACCGGTATATTTATCAACAAAAGCTTTATCAAAATCAAGTTCAACGGTATCATAATGGAAAGCATATTCATCTGTAAGTGATGATACAACTTTTACACCGCCGTCAATATCAGTCATAAGCTTAACAAAACGGGCAATGGCAGGTACTGTCATTTCAGGGTCAAGGCATTTTTCATATCTCATAGAAGCGTCTGTTCTGTGAGCAAGGCGAACAGTTGACTTACGAATTGAAACAGCATTAAAAGTGGCAGATTCAAGGGTTAATGTGTGAGTATCATCAATAATCTCACTATCAAGTCCGCCCATAATACCCGCAATTGCAACAGGGGTATTATCGTTACAAATCATAAGTGTATTTTCGTCAATATTTCTTTCTACACCGTCAAGAGTTTGGAAAGTAAACGGTGTATCAAAACGCTTAATTCTGATTTTTTCAACCTTGCGCGAATCAAATGCGTGCATTGGCTGACCCATTTCAAGCATAAGATAGTTAGTAAGGTCTGCAAGGAAATTGATAGCTCTCATTCCGCAATAGAAAAGGCGGATACGCATATTAACAGGCGAAATATTTGTGTTGATATTTTCAACCTGCAAGCAAGAATACCTTTGGCAAAGAGGGTCTTCAATCTTCATGTCAATCTTTGGTAAATTGTTATACTGTGATAAATCAACAGTTTCAAGAGGCTTAAGTTCTCTGCCGGCAAGGGCTGCAAATTCGCGGGCAATGCCATAATGGCCCCAAAGATCAGGACGGTTTGTGAGTGATTTATTATCAACTTCAAAAATAATATCATCAACCTGATATGCATCTTTAATATCGGTACCATTTGGCAAATCGTCTGTTATTTCCATAATGCCGCTGTTATCATCAGAAATACCGATTTCCTTTTCACTGCAACACATACCGTTTGATGTGTAGCCGGCAAGCTTCCTCGGTGCAATTTCAATTTCACCTATCTTTGCACCAACTTTTGCAAAAGCTGTTTTAAGGCCGACTCTTACATTAGGAGCGCCGCATACAACATCTGTAAGCTGACCGTCACCTGCGTCAACCTTAAGAAGATGAAGTTTTTTAGAATCAGGATGATTTTCAACAGATTTAATTTCTGCTACAACAATTCCGCTAATATCTGAACCTTTGAAGAAAATTTCGTTTTCAACTTCGGCAGTAGAAAGAGAGAAACGATGAATAAGCTCAACCTTATCAAGACCTGTAAAATCAACAAAATCTGAAATCCAATTCATTGATAAAAACATATTTAATTCCTCCCCTCTTAATTTTCGTCGTCTGTAAACTGTGATAATGTTTTAAGATTACCGCTGTTTAAATCACGAATATCTTTAATGCCATATTTCATCATAACAAGTCTTGTAAGGCCTAAACCAAATGCAAAACCCGTATATTCATCAGGGTCAATTCCGCCTGCTTTAAGAACTTCAGGGTGAATCATACCGCAAGGGCAAAGTTCCAGCCAACCGCTGTGCTTACAGCTTGGGCAGCCCTCACCGCCGCAAATAAGGCAACTGATGTCAAGTTCAAAACCGGGTTCAACGAATGGGAAAAAGCCCGGGCGAAGCCTAACCTTAATATCCTTTTGGAATACTTCGGAAAGCATTGTTTTCATAAAATAAATAAGGTTTGAAATAGAGATATTCTTATCAACCATAACACCTTCCATTTGGAAGAAAGTATTTTCGTGGCAAGCGTCTGTTGCTTCGTTTCTAAAACATCTGCCCGGGAAAATAGCTTTAATCGGCACACCGTCATTTACAAGCGCATCTCTATATTTTTTATAGATAGCATTTTGAGCAGCTGAAGTTTGGCTTTTTAAAAGCTGACCGTTTGTAAGATAATAAGTATCTTGCATATCACGGGCAGGGTGATGCTTAGGAATATTAAGTGATTCAAAACATTCATAGTCGGTTACAATCTCGCTGTAATCTTCAACGGTAAAGCCCATTGATTTGAATATTCTCTCACATTCCCTTTGCACAAGTGTAATAGGATGATATGAACCCCTATCCATAACCGGCGGCATTGATAAATCAAATTCCGGCATAAGTTCAATTTCTTTTTGAATTTCCTTTTCTTTGAGTTCATTTGTTTTTTCTGTGATTTTTTCGTTTACAAGACCTTTGAGTTCATTAACCTTTTGGCCGAAAGCCTTTCTTTCATCATTTGAAAGTTCTTTCATACCTTTAAGAAGGTCTGTAACACTGCCCTTTTTGCCAAGATATGATACCCTGATACTTTCAATATCAGCAAGATTATCAATCTTATCAAGTTCGGACACAAATTTTTCTTTCAAATTTAAAATTTTGTTATCCATAATTCCCTCCAATTAAACAATAAAAAAATCGCCTCATAAAAATGAGACGAATTATATCCGTGGTACCACTCAAATTGCACATAAATATGTGCCACTCAAAATCCTTAACGCAGAAATACGCCCTGCTTTTCACAGGAAGCTCGTGAGTCGAAATTCATTGATAAAAGCAATACTGTGATTTCAGCAAATACACAGCTCTCTAAAATGCAAAAATATCAACTACTGCGGCAAATGCCCTCAGTCATAGCATTTAATTTATACAAAGATTTTAAACCAAAACACCTATTAAGTCAAGCGTTTTTGAAATGAAATTTAAAAAAGGTATTGTAATTTTGAATAATTATGTATATAATTAAGATATAATGCTTTACAGGGAGGTGACTTTACCATGACTGATAAAACTATGACTTTTAGAATTGGTGACGATCACGAGGATGTTATGAAAGAAACCTTGACTGAGGTTTTTGACGCTTTGCAGGAAAAAGGTTACAATCCTATTAACCAAATAGTAGGTTATATTTTGACCGAAGACCCGACATATATAACCACTCACAACAATGCAAGAAGTTTGATAAGGCGACTTGACCGTGATGAGCTTTTGGCTGCAATGGTAAAGTCCTATCTCGATTAAAATTAAAGGAGGGTTATCTTTGGCAGAAAGCAAAAAGGAAAAAATCCTAGAATACAAAGGTAAGCCTTTGGTAAGATGTGGCAAAACTATCTATTACGGAAGTATGAGTGAGGCATATGTAGTTTGCCTTAATATTCTCAGCGATGAAGATATTAAAGGATTAAAAGTATCAGGCAAAGTTGCAATACAGCTTATTGATACCGACCCTTCAGTTACATCACCAAAGGAAAAGATTATTAAGAAGAGTGAAAAACAAGGCCTTTTCAATGCGCTTGATTTAGGTGCAGTATGGCTTGAAAGAGCTTTAAAAAAGCAATAATCTGATTTTAATCACCGGTTGGTAAACCTAATCGGTGATTTTTATTTAAGGGGAATTTATGTCAAATATAATTGTAAGTATTTATAATTTTCTTTGGGGAGATTTAATAACGCTTAATTTCAAAGGGACAAGCATAGGCATACCTTTACTTGTCATTCTGCTTATTCCGACAGGAATATTTTTTACGATAAGAACTAAATTTATGCCGATAAGAAAGCTGCCCACAATGATTAGGGCACTTGGCGAAAAAAATGATGATAAAAAAAGCTTATCAACTTTTCAAACGCTGATAGTTTCCACCGCCACGAGAGTAGGTATGGGAAATTTAGTAGGTGTAGTAGCCGCCATATCCGTTGGCGGTGCAGGCGCTGTGTTTTGGATGTGGGTATCGGCATTTTTAGGTGCATCAACAGCATATGCAGAAGGCACGCTTGCTCAGCTTCATAAAAAGAAAGACCCGCTTTACGGCGGATACCACGGCGGACCTGCTTATTACATTCACGATTATGTTGAAAAAAAGAGAAAGAAGAAAATTAAGAAATCATTTATCGCTATTCTCTTTGCAATATTTGGGCTTATTTGCTGGTGCGGCATAAGCCAAGTTATCAGCAATTCCGTAACATCCGCTTTTAAAAATGCATTTTCAATACCGCCGATTTATACAACGGTAATTCTTGTAATAATATCAAGCTTAATTGTTTTAAGAAAAGATGCAACGGTTAAAGTGCTTGATGTTATTGTTCCCATAATGGCGGTTATATATTTTGTTGTTACAATATTTATAATAATTAAAAATATCAGCTTAATGCCCGGTGTATTTGAAAGAATATTTGAAGAAGCGTTTGGTATAAAGCAAGTTGCCGGCGGCGGATTCGGTGCTGTTTTAATGAACGGAATTAAAAGAGGTTTATTTTCAAACGAAGCAGGTTCAGGCTCTGCGCCTTGTGCTGCTGCCGCTGCCGAGGGCAAAAGGCCTGAAACAGTAGGAATGGTTCAATCGCTCGGTGTTTTGATTGACACTATTGTTATTTGCACCTGCACAGCTATGATTATGCTGCTTGTTCCGGAAAGTGTCACAAAAGGTAAGCAAGGTATGGATTTACTTCAAAGTGCTATGAATTATCACCTTGGCAGTTTCGGTACAATATTTGTTGCTGTAATTCTGTTTCTTTTCAGTTTTTCTACTTTTATCGGAATTTTGTTTTATGCAAGATCAAATGTAGCATACCTGTGCGGTAACAATTGGTGGAGTCAAACACTTTATAAAATTATCGCTCTTATTATGCTGTTTATCGGTGGGCTTCAGGCATATACAATTGTATGGGATTTAGGCGATGTAGGAATAGGTTTAATGACAATTATAAACTTAATAATTCTTATTCCTATGTCAAAAGAAGCAATCAGCTTGCTTGATAAAAAGGAATAATAAAAGGCGTCATCAAAGGATTTTTCCAATGATGACGCCTTTTTTATGTAACGATTTCTAATCTTCTAAAATCTAATCAAACCAAGTTTCTTTTTTTGAGCTTTTTATAGTTGCAACATTCAACCATAATATCCCCTACTCTGTATCGTCATCATAAATATCAATTTTAAAAATAGGATCGTTCTTTAAAATTGAATATTCCTCAGACGAAAGCACCTTTTGTTTAAATTCATCAACATTTTCCATCCAGTCGGCGCGTGAAAGGTCACTGATTCGATTTGTAGGCGGGTAAATAACATCAATATGAATTTGGTTGTATCCATCATTCTCCGCCTCATACTGCCTTACAAGCGAAAAATAATATTGCTCATCACAAGTGAATGAAAACACGCCTGTTTCAAAAAGTAATTGTGATTCAGTCAGTTCAACTTCACACATTTTGCAAAATATATCTAAAATTTCACTAAGCGGAGTTTTAGTTGTAATGTTATTTTTTAAGTAGTTTAAAATATCCATATTGTTTTAAGAATTGCTCCTTAATTTCCTTACAACGCTTTCTGCGTTTAAAATTTCATTAGCCATTTTAATTTTTGTGTAATAGTAATCGTCATTTCTGTTTATTTATAATGTATCACAATGTAGCGATAAAAATAATATTATAATCAACGATTTAAAATTATAATCTAATATTTTAGCCACGCCATTGATATTTTTCTAAATTAACTCTGCCGTCAATTACTTCGATACCCTCGCTTATAAGCAAATCAGACTGCACCTTCAAACCGCCAAAGGCGAAATTTTCTGTCAGCTTGCCTTTACTGTTTACAACACGATAGCAAGGTATTTTTTGAGGGTTTGGATTTTTATGCAGCGCATTACCGACTGCCCTTGCATAATAAGGATTACCGCAAAGCGTTGCAATTTGCCCGTAAGTTGCAACCTTGCCATACGGTATTTTCATAACAGTTTTGTATATTTCTTCATTTAATGTCATAATTTTAATAATGTTTAAGATTGCCTGTCCATTTTCCACAATAACTACAAGACCAACACTCATATCCAGAAGGTACATTTTTATAATATTCATCATATGTTATTTCTTCATTATCTATCTTTTTATTCCACTTGCTCACTTCATTATTATAATATGCTACTAATTCACTTCTACTATTAAACCACTTTCCCATACTTCCGCATTTTATGCTATGATTGTTATTGTTTGTACAATGTTTCATTATAGGTTTTATTACTTTGTTTTTACTCCAATTAGAATATATATTTTTCCCCTTATTTTTTTTATAGCTTCTGATTCTTATATAATATTTTTTAGAATTTCCTATATTTTTAATAGTTTTAGATGTTGTTGTTTTAGATTTAATAGTTATTTTTTTTGCTTTTTTAAATTCTTTATTTGTAGAATATTGAATCTGATACCCATTTATGCCATTTACTTTTTTCCATTTTATCTTTATGCAATTTTCACTTTGAGTTATTCCTGATGTACTCGGTGTACGTATTTTTACTCCTGCATAAATTGTTGTTGTATTGCAAAATATAAAAATCATCACGATAACAACACTAAGTATTGAAAATAATTTTTTTCTTTTCATCTTTGTACTCCAATGTTTTTAATATACAAAATTGCCTGTCCATTTTCCACAATAACTGCAAGACCAACACTCATATCCTTGTGGACAATTTTTAGTATATTCCTCCCAAGTTATTTCTTCATTCTTGTACTTTGTTCCCCATTTATTGCATACAGAAGAAAAATATGTATCTACCTCACGCCTACTACCAAACCACATACCTATATTGCCACATTTTATACTATGATTATTATTATTTGTACAATGAGTTTCTTTTTGAGTTTTTATACTCTTTACTTTAGACCATTTTGAATATCGAGTTTTTTTATTTGATGATTTATATGTTCTTATTCTGAAATAATATTTCTTGCTTTCCTTTAGATTTGAAACTTTTTTAGAAGTTGTTTTTGCTTTCTTGAGCTTAATTGATTTCTTGTTCTTTTTAAACTTACTGTCGGTTGAATATTGGATTTGGTAGCCCGTGATTTTAGATTTCTTTTTCCACTTGACGGTAACACGGTTATTTTCCTTAACTGATAAAGAAGAAATACCGACGGTTGGCAATGTTGCAGCTAAAATATTACAAGGATAACAAATACCTAATAAAATAAATATTGATAATATAATTGCAATAATTTTTTTCATAGAATTCCGCCTCCAGCAATTTAATAGTATCATATTATTAAATCAATATCAACCAAAAAAATAAACCACCTACATAAAGTAAGTGGTTTATAAGTGTCGGCATTACCTATTTTTCCGGGAGGCTGCCCTCCGAGTATTTTCGGCACGTTTGAGCTTAACTACCGTGTTCGGGATGGGAACGGGTGGACCCTCAAAGTAATCAACACCGACTATGCAGTAATGTAAAAGCACTACTGATTTTTAAAAAATGAACCTATAGGTCAATGTGGTGACCCGTAGGAGAATCGAACTCCTGTTTTCGCCGTGAGAGGGCGATGTCTTAACCGCTTGACCAACGGGCCATTGATGGTACACCATCACGGGCTCGAACCGTGGACACCCTGATTAAGAGTCAGGTGCTCTACCAACTGAGCTAATGGTGCATAGCTCGTAGGATATTAAATATATACCCTGAAAACTAAATACAGATATTGATTTATGGAAGAATTAACATACTTGACACATAATACTTACTTATCAAGGTCAAGCCCTCGACCTATTAGTATTGGCTAGCTAAATACATCGCTGTACTTACACATCCAACCTATCAACCTCGTAGTCTACAAGGGGTCTTAACTGTAAACAGTGGGATATCTTATCTTGGAGACGGCTTCACGCTTAGATGCTTTCAGCGTTTATCCGATCCGCACATAGCTGCTCGGCCGTGCCATTGGCATGACAACCGATACACCAGCGGTGCGTCCATTCCGGTCCTCTCGTACTAGGAACAGCGCTCCTCAAATATCCTACGCCCACGACAGATAGGGACCGAACTGTCTCACGACGTTCTGA
>ERZ773186.2246-NODE-2246-length-14700-cov-17.641789_pt1 | contig 14700 bp, 8 predicted proteins | sample MGYA00581000_ERZ773186 | MGnify/ENA primary metagenome ERZ773186 (study PRJEB29015, sample SAMEA2737752) | human gut metagenome | biome: human gut; feature: human-associated habitat; material: faeces | place: China | collected 2012 ...
AATGAGACAACAAGCGAACAAGATAGGTTGGCGAACCGGTGCGGAACCAATAATCCGCCAGAATCTTCTTGCTCAAAGCATTTAAGATACTGAAAGGATTATAGATATCAAGCATGTCAGGACTGAAATGATAACCATCAAACTTCCTCTTCAGCTTGTATTTCATTCCTTCCTCTGTGGTTTTATATCTCACGGCCATCGCCTTAATTTGCTCATCAAAGGTAGAATACAATTCATCTTCCGTAATGCCACAAAGTGATGCAGGAATTCCCGGCTTGGACGAGGAGTTTCTACCAATAAAGGAAGGAGGAATAAGTATATCTCAAGGGGAAGTTTACTCGTATTTACGATGAAACACCAGAAGACAGAAGGCTCCAGCCAATGCCATCGGCACACCGATGAGCGCAGGATAATTATATCCCAATCCCATCGCCACAGGGATTCCACCCAAGAAGGCACCCAGGGCATTGCCCAGATTGAACGCTGCCTGGATGCAGCAACCGCCCAGCATCTCGCCTCCCTCGCTGTGCTTCACGATGAGAAACTGCTCTGGCGAACCGATACCGAAAAGGCAGGCACAACTGATGAACATCATCGCTGCCGATACCCAGCCATTGTGCGAGAAGAAGAAGGTGGCAAGCAAGGCTGCAGCAGCCAGAAACTGAAGACAACAGGTAAAGCGACCCGGCTTGAACCTATCTGCCAGCAAGGCACTCAGCTGGTTTCCTACCACCATTCCCAAACCGGCAAGTATCATCAACACAGAGATTGATGCCGCATGGAATCCGCCATCTATCTGCAAAAGCGGTGAGATATAACTGAACCAGCAGAGAATACCGCCATTGCCCAGGAAGGTGGCGGCGATGATAAGCCACGGAGCCAGATTGCGCATGAATCTGAACTGCGCCTTCATGCCCTTGTTAGGCAAAGCCTCTACTTCAGGAACCCACTTGTAAATCATATAAAGCGTAATGACTCCCAACGCCACCGACATCAGGAAAGGTACTCGCCAGGAGAAGGCATGACTCAGAAAGGTGCCCAGCGGAACACCCATCAGGTTGGCGAAAGGCATACCGGCACACATCATCGCCACCGCCTTGGTTCCCTTGCCTTCCTTCGCCATCTTCACAGCCACGATGGTACCCGTGCCGAAGTAGGCACCATGAGGAAGCCCCTGAACAAATCGGGCACAGAGCAAAAGCCAATAGCTTGGGGCAATCGTTGCAATGACGGCACCCAGTGTAACCAGCGAAGTGAGAAACAGGAGAATCTTCTTGGGGCGGTACTTATGCATCAAGATAAGAGAGAAGGCACCGGCGCAAACGCCCAGCGCATAGATGGAGATGAGATGACCAGCCTGAGGGATGGACACGTTCATATCGTGCGCCACATCGGTGAGGATTCCCTCGATAATAAACTCTGCCATGCCCAGGGTGAATGTGCCCAGGGCAAGTGCAAACAATCCTTTTTTCATACGTGCTATCCTAATTCTTTTTATCTTATTATCTTAAAATAATTTGTTTCAGGGGTGCAAAATTACAAAAATATCTCCACAATGAAAGGATAAGAGCGCAAAAACTTTGCTCTTTCAAGAATTATTAGTAATTTTGCACTCAAAAAACAAAAGGAGAGGGGTGATGGCGGATGCCGGAATCCCTCTTTCAACATAACTGATAAAGAAGAAAGCCGATGATAAATATTGCCCAATACTTCCCGATTACCGACCCTACGTTGATCTTCTTCGTAGTGCTCCTCATCATCCTCTTTGCCCCCATCATCATGGGTAAACTCAGAATTCCCCACATCATCGGAATGGTGCTGGCGGGTATCCTCGTGGGCAAATACGGACTGAACATCCTGGAACGAGATGCCTCGTTCGAACTCTTCGGAAAGGTGGGACTTTATTACATCATGTTTCTCGCAGCCCTGGAGATGGACATGGAAGGCATGAAGAAAAATAAGTCGCGGCTCATCATCTATGGTCTGCTCACCTGCTTCATCCCCTTCTTCCTCACCTTCGGCATGAGCATCTGGCTGCTGCATTATTCCGTCAAGGCTTCCTTCCTGCTGAGTTGCATCATGGCTTCCAACACCCTGATAGCCTACCCTATCGTTTCCCGATTCGGATTGCAGCAGAAGCCGAGCGTCACGCTGAGTGTGGGTTCCAGTATGCTTTCGCTGCTGATAGCGCTCATCATGCTGGCGGGTCTCGTCGCCTCGTTCTCCAAGCACGACGGCGTTCTCTTCTGGCTTTTCTTCGCCGCCAAGTTTGCAGCTTACTGCGGAATCATGATTTTCCTGATTCCTAGATTAACGAGATGGTTCCTGCGCCGGTACAGCGATTCCGTGATGCAGTTTATCTTCGTGATGGCAATGCTCTTCATGAGTGCGGCTCTCTCGCAGATGGTGGGCATCGAGGGCGTGTTCGGTGCCTTCTTCGCAGGTCTCATATTAAATAGGTATATCCCGCACGTTTCTCCGCTGATGAACCGACTGGAGTTTACGGGCAATGCACTCTTCATCCCTTACTTCCTGATAGGTGTGGGCATGCTCATCAACGTGGGACTGCTCTTCCAGGGCGGTCATATTCTGTGGGTCATCTTCTGCATCGTGTTCTTCGGAACCTTGGGAAAAGCCATTGCAGCCTATGCCGCCTGCTTCGGATTCCGGTTGCCGCTGTCATCGGGTCACATGATGTTCGGTTTGACTTCTGCCCATGCCGCCGGCAGTATCGCCATGGTGATGGTGGGTATGAACATCCTGGTGGGTCCGAACACCTATCTGGTGAACGATGACATGCTGAATGGTGTGGTGATGATGATTCTCTGCACCTGCGTCATCTCTTCGATGCTCACCGACTGGAGTTCCAGAAAGATTATCCTCCGAGACAAGGAGCTTCCAGATGCCGAGGATACCAAGAAGGTTAGCGATGAGAAGATTCTCATACCTGTGAAATATCCGGAATATGCCGATAATCTGATGAGCCTCGCCTTCCTGGTGAGAAACCAGAAACTGAACAGAGGACTGGTCTGCCTGAACGTGGTATATGATGATAAGGACATGCGATACAAGCAGGAACAGGGCCGCCAGCTGCTGGACCATTGCAGTCAGCTTGCCGCAGCCACGGATGTGATGACGCAGACGCAGGTTCGCATTGCTGCCAACATTGCCAACGGCATCAAGCATGCCTTCAACGAGTTCCAGTGTTCAGAAATCATCATCGGCATGCACATGCACCCGGAGATTTCGCCTAAGTTCTGGGGAGAGTTCCACCAGAGTCTCTTCAACGGACTGAGCCGCCAGATTATCATGGCTCGCATCAAGCAGCCGCTCAATACCATCCGCCGAATACAGGTGGCGATACCATCGAGAGCCGAGTTTGAACCGGGCTTCTACCGATGGGTAGAACGACTCACCCGACTTGCCGGCAACCTGGATTGCCGCATCCAATTTCATGGCAGGGAGGAGACGATGGCACTCATCAACGAGTACATCACCAACCGCCATCATGAAGTGAGAGCCGACTACACCCTGATGCACCATTGGAACGAGATGCCGCAGCTTGCCTCACACATGAGCAAGGACCATCTCTTTGTGGTGGTGACAGCCCGAAAGGGAACCGTTTCCCACAAGTCTGCATTGGAGCGATTGCCGGAAGAGCTTACCCGTTTCTTCTCGGGCACCAACCTGATGATTATCTTCCCTGACCAGCACGGAGATTCATCGGGCAATGTACTGACATTTGCCGAGCCTCAGCACCAGGAGGAAATCAGTGCCTACGTGGCATTCAACCAATGGTTCAAAAAGAAGTTCAGAAAATAAAGAGAAAACAAAGAGAAAACAAAGAGAAAACAAAGGATACTAAAAAAAGGTCGCCAGCATTTTGGCGACCTTTTTTAGTATAACAATCAAAACGATTCTTATGATTTATTTCTTCTTACAATCGTCTCTCTGGGAAAACTCGCCAAGCATTGTCAAATGTTAAAAAGCGCCATCAGCACAAAGTTTTCCACTACAAAAGTCTTAAATCTCAATCTTTTTTCTTACCTTTGTGTTCAATATTTGGCAATTCTTATAGAGAAAAGTCAGTCGGTTTTTAATCTAACCTCTGAATATAACATTGGAAGATAAAATCAAACAGCCTTTAACGGCTAACGCTTCATTGTATAATGGGCAACCTACCGACACAGGTTCATCGTGTCCAAGTGCAAGACTTACCTCTTGTACGCCCTCCATCTCAAAGAACAAAGGTGGGGTGTCGGTAGAGAATGTGCCATCCGAAAACAAGCAATGGTTTGTATTAAGAGTTTCTTATGGGCGTATTATCAAGGCAAAAGCATTCGTTGAGGCTAAAGGATTGGAATGTTATGTTCCTTTGCGATATAAAGAGGTAAGAAAGCAAGGAAAGAAGCGAATCATCACGGAGCCTCTTATTTCATCTTTTATGTTTGTTCATGCTTCAGCAGAGCAAGTTGACTCTCTTTTGCAAGATAAGAACATCAAGGCTTTTGAAAATAGAGCTTTGTTGAGTTACTATTACGACCATACTTCACATTGTGAAAATGCGCCAACCAAGAATCCTCCTCTTATCATTGCCGATACAGCTATGGATAATTTTATCCGTTTAACTTCCATCCATAATCCTCACATCATCCCTGTTACTTCGGAGAATATCAAATATAAGTTAGGGGATGAAGTAGTGATTACAGAGGGTGAGTTTAAGGATATACATGGTAGAGTAACAAGGATTGCAGGTCAGCAGAGAGTGGTGGTAGAACTTTTTGATGGATGCTTGGTGGCGACGGCGTATGTGCCTACATCAGCATTGATAAATCAAAATCGCAAAAAGGAAGATGGAGGAGGTGAGATTCCAAGTAAATAGAGATAAGTTAGGGGACATACAATTTGCAAATGTTCGAAAAAGAGTAGAACATTGTTCACGAAACTTGCAGACCAATTCTTGATCATCAAGAACTATAATAGTGGCAGATGGCTTATTATCTAAATCATTAATAAAATATTTAAATATGGCAAACTTTGAAAAAAATCAATCGTTTGATAATTTTGACTGGGAAGCATTTGAGAAAGGTTTTTTACAAACAAATAAGGGAAAAGTATATGATTCCGTCTCTGAATTCAAACAAGGAATAGCTATTGTAACAAGAAATGGCAAATTTGGTGCTATTATGGTTGGAAACAAAGAGATTGTAAAACCTATATATAAGGAACTGACCGAGTTTGAAAATGGATATGCAAAAGCAAAATTCCCTATTGCTATTGATGGAGATTCAGAAAATTTAGAACGGATCATAAATATGTCTGGTCAAATAGCTGTTAAGCAAGGACAGAAAGAAGTATTTCTACCTGAAGAATTTGAATGGGGAAGTGACTTTAATGGAGATATTTGCATTGTAGTAAAAAATAGTTTTTATGGTGTAATAAATAATAGATTTGAATATCTTTATGATTGTGTATATTCTTCGTTTACGAATTTTATAAATGGATATGCAATATTACGTAATGATGAAGGGGGAATTATTATTGATACTGAAGCAAAACTCTGTTATAATATAATAAAAACATTTGATGATAATACAAGTATTATCAGAGGAAATGATGGATCAGAAAGTCTGGGAGTTATAAATGGCAAAATGAAATTAATTATTCCTATCATTTATCAATATCTCCAAAGACTTGATTGTGGTTGCTTTGTGGCAGATTCAAAAGAGGGAAGTAAGTTGTTTTTTGATTCGACTATGGGGAATATCATTTCTAAAATGCCTCTTGACTCTGTAATAAATATAAATGAGAATTTCTTTGTTGCTTATAAGGATAACAAAACATATCTTTTTAGCTCACCCGATTCATTATTGCTTACAATTCCTTATAATGTAAAAATTAACACAAGTAATAGCTGTGAGGTTAACTTTACACTAAATGGCTTAAAATTTGCATGCGATTTAAATGGAAATCTATATAAAAATGGTTCTTTACGATGGAATGACAGATTAAATAATATACCCAAAAGACGGATATGTCAAGCGTATTTGGCTTATACTCATTCATATTTTACAAAGAACTTTGAAATCATCGAAAACGAGCAGCATCAAAAAGGTTTATCTGATTTGGATGGAAATGTTGTATTTCCTCCACAATATAATGAGATCATTCCTTTTACAGAAGATTTGTTTATTGTAGCAAAGTCGTCTGCTGATGCAAAAACGCTCATTTTTGGGGTAGTGGACTCAGAAAATGTTACCAAAGTTTCATTCGACTTCAAATGTTTACTTCCCATTAATAATAAATACTTAGCATTTACAGATGATACAACATACACTATTACAAAGGATAATAAATATAATAAGTTAGATTTACCATCATTCAATAGCCATTATGCTAATATAAAATTTGGCATTATTGATTTGGATGGCAATAAATTAACAACAGCTGATTATAGTACAATTGTATCTCCAAAAGACTCTAATGCATTCATTATTGGAAAAGAATTCGGAAAATATTCCGCTTTAAAATATGGAGTTATAAATTCTGATGGTTGCTATATTTTAGAACCGAAATATGAAAAAATCACCTATTCAGAACAAGAGAACTGCTTTATTACGAACCTTTCATATAGTGAATCAGGAAACTACCCATATGAGACGAAGACGAATCAGGTGTCTATTAATGGTTTTTATTTAATACAAGGAAACAATGATGAAACTGTTTTAGTTCCTGCCAAAATAGCAGATTGGTGTGATAAATTTTCAGAGGATGGTATAGCTTTAGTTATTAAAGACGGGCACAAGGGACACATAAATAGAGCTTACCAAATAGTAGCTTTCAATGATGGAAAATATATAGTGATTCCAGAATGTTTTGACTTTTCAGGTGATTTTATGTATGGATTTGCTCCTGTATCAAAGAATAATCGATATGGTATTATAAACACCAAACTTGAGCAAATATTTTCATGCGAATATGAATACATAGAACCTCTATCGGCAAAAAGATTCAAATTTAAGAAAGATGACCAATGGGGAGTCGTAGACTCTTGTGGTAACATTATAATAGAATCGAAATATAGAGCCATTTGGCGTGAAACAGAAACCATTATAAAAGTAAAAACTTCAGTTAAAAATGGAAGTTGGACAGAAGATCGTTATGGTTTATACAACGAAGATGGTAATTTGATAATTCAGAATCTATGTAAGGGCATAGTGTCAGTTGAGCACGAAACACTAATATTTTTTATAATTACAATAGATAGCAAGCAAGGTGTTTATGATGATAAGGGCTCTAGCGTAATTCCGCCCATTTATGATAGAATAGAATTAAAGGAAGGTTGTTTTATGTGCCATCTTGAATGTCCAAGTTCATATAATTATTCTCAAAAAAGACAGATCAAGTTAACCAATAAATATAATCTTAAAGGTGAACAACTTTTAGCACTCAATGAGAAACAAACATTTATTGTTCCTGCTGAATATGATCTTGCTTATCCAACTATTAACGGTCTTATAATCGTAATTAAAGATGGCAAGTGGGGAATGATAAATATGCAGAATGATGTTATAGTGGAACCTCAATATAGTATTATAGATTCTCTTGATGATTCTTTGGCTCGTGTTGGGAAATCAGAAGAAGACTCTCATATATATTTCTATGATGACTGGTGGCATGTTAAAAATATAAAGTATGGACTTATTGACACTACTGGCGAGGTTGTTCTTCCTCTAGAGTATAAAAATATCGAATTATGGGACAATGGGTACTATTATGTTTGTAAGAATGCTACTATACGTCAGATTTTGACACCTTGTCTTAAAGTTGCAATTGACTTACAAGGCAAAGATTGTGAGAATTTATGCAATCGCTATATTATGGTCAAGGGAACTTCGAACAATTATTATAAATATTGTAGTCTAATAGATTTTCATGGGAATGAAATCATATCAGAGAACGATTATAATGGTTTTGATAAAATAGAAGTCTTAGATAATGGTTACTTAAAAGTTATTTTCAGAAATAGTCAAATCTGGGGATATTCGCGCATAGGAATAATAGACAAAAGAGGAAAAGTAATTTATAGTAATGACGGATGCGATGATATTTCATTGATTGGAAACGACTATTTATTAGTAAAGAAATTTAATTACACAAGTACAGATGGTAGCGGATACGATGTTTATAATGTTGCGAATTTTCAAGGAAAAGAGCTATTTAAATATCCCCTGAATGAAATAAGACTTTTAGAGAATGGCAATTATTCAGTACGAGGAAATAATGGATGGGGATTCTCAAATAGAATGGGAAAATTCATTGCCTTCCCAAGATACGAAAAAGAGCTGGAATTCAAGAATGGCTTTGCGGATATTTCGATTTCTGGAAAAACATCAAAAATAAATTTTAGTGGTAATGTACTGGTAGAGAATGGCAAGGAATCTGTCTTGTTACCAGCCATCTATTATTGGGGGTCAAACTTTAAGAATGGTATTTCTATAGTCCGCTCAATTACAAGTGCAGGAGATAGAATTGGCGTTGTAAATGTTCGTGGCGAAGAGATTATTCCTACCATTTATAAAAATGTTAAACTGCTTTCTGACAGAACTATCTTGTGCAGAGAATATGATTGCTATGGTCTTTATGATACAAAAGGGAAATGTATTTTGCCAGTTGTTTTCTTAGAAATTAATCATATTGCAAAGAATAGAATTCGTGTGGTTTGGAATTTAGAAATTGTTAAGAGTTGGGATAAAGATCAATATGAAAAGGGTAATTCCACTTACAAATCTCAAGGTTTTGGAATAGAGTATGAGATAAATCAACGGGCAGCTTTATGTGATTCATATGGTACTATATTGAATGACAAACAATATTTATATATTAGTAAATTTACCGGAAAATATGCTAAAGTTTATAAAGAGATAAAAGTAGAAAACTATACGATAATATTAAGTCAAGTTGGTATTATAGATTTAGATGGCAATACAGTGGTTCCTCCAGAATATAATCGTATTTCTTTGTATAAACATTCATTTGCGAAATTACGAAAAGGCAAGATATGTGGAATAGCAAATCTTACTACAAAAAAAATAACAATGTTTGAATCTCTACAAATTATCAGGATGTGGGATCTTGATGAGTATGGAAGATGCCTGTATAGTACTGATTGGACTTATGACAAAGTAGATGAAAAATGGATGGGAACGAAAGGTGTATTGAGTTTTGATGGGATAATAGTCCCACCTAAAAAATATGATAGAATAATCTTGTTAGAAAATGGACTTATCAAAGTTTATAAGGATAACACAATTGGTCTTTTGGACAAACAAGGGAAGGAACTTTTACCTCTTAAATACTCTTATATATCTGATTTTAAAGGCAAATATGCCTCTATATGCTTAGGGGGACAAAAAGAAGAAAACTACCCTTATAATATCACAGGTGGTAAATGGGGCATGATTGATGAGGAAGGGAACATAGTAAATAAATGTGTGAATGATGAAGAGTTGGTTATTCCATCAACAGAGAATAGGCCTATAATTGCTGAAGATACCATAGAATATTGCGAACCATCTGTACTTTTAAGCGATTACATACCTGAGAAAAAGACCTCTTACTCGGAAGATTATTTTTTCGATAATTACGATGATGATTATGATAATGGGTATAACAAGTATGGCGAATATAATGGTTATGATGATAACACTATTGATGAAGCATTTGATGGGAATCCTAGTTTAACATGGAACTGCGACTAATATGACACCAGATACAGAAATAAAACGACATAGAATTATTGTTATACAGTCTCTCCAATCTCCATTTAAGGAAACTGGTAGAGATTTATATGATGACATTCTTCGTTATAAGGAGTATTTGAATAATGATTGTTTTTCTGAGTTTTATTCAGTTGAGAACAAACAAGAATTCATTAATACTATAAAATCTATCGCAGATACTTTGATGGATGGCGATGTTATCACGCTTCATTTTGAAACTCACGGTTCAAAGGATGGCGTTTCTTTAAATTCTAATGAAATTCTATCATGGGAAGAATTTGACGATGTTGTGAGACCTATCAACATAAAAACTTGTAATCTATTGGTCATTTCAATGGCAATGTGTTATGGAGGGGCTTTGTTAAGCCACATTGATCCAAAACAGCGTGCCCCATATCTATGTTTCATAGGCTCACACCGTAAATTATCTGAAGAAGAAATTATTGAAGGATACCACAAGTTCTACGAGAATTACACTTCTCCCTTGGACATCTCCAAAGCTTTTTCTTCGCTGACTTCAGTTTATTCAGAGCGACAGGACACAAATCCATTCGGATTATTCAGCCAGGAATTTATCTTTGATGCAACTTATAATCCAAACAGAGATCCTTATAATTTTGAGTCTATTGTAGAACAGAAGTGCTTTCAACAATATGGCAATACCAATGTTGAGAATATAAGACATACGGAATTCAATCTACGAAAACTCTTTGCGAACATCATTAAAACTTATAGAAATTACTTTTTATTTAAGGATATTTATAAAACTGTATAATACGATGAAGTTATCTAATTATGCAATATTAGAACTCGCTAAGTTGATTAAAGATTTACATACGGGTTCAGAATTAGTTTCATTTCTCAACAAATGGGGAACTAGATATATCCATGATAATCTTGGATTGTCAGATATCGGTAAAAGAAAAGGGCTACGTACACCTTAAGGCGGAATATATATTCTCGACTTTTAGGATTAAATAATAGCACAAATTTGCTAAATATTATCACTAACATACAGATTGGTTGTAATAATATTATAACAGATATCAATAATCCTATTGTTTCTGAGCACTATAATATAAGTAATAATGATGGGAAAATTACTATATTAGTGTGTGTGTGGATAAAGAAGAGACAGACAAGACAGAAAATGCACGAATAATCATAGAAGAAAATATGTGATATGCTCGAACTCGAACTACAACAATACTTCCTCCGTGAGTACCCACAAGAGAATGCTCGCTGCGAATGGAAGGAATTAAAGAATCTGAAGAACTCGTTCTGTGGGGACGAGAAGGATGATGTTATTTCCTACGTGTCAGCTATTGCCAACATGGAGGGTGGACATCTTGTGATTGGTGTAAAGGATAAGACGCTTGAAATAGTCGGGACAGATATTTCGAGACTTACTTTTAATGGGCAACCAGCAAACACTCAGACGGCGACATTCAAGCTAACAGAACAATGTACTTATCTCTCATCCGAAGGTCTAAGCATCGAAGAATTTGTAACCGATGATACAAATAAGCGAGTATGGATAATACATATTCCAAAGCACTTGCCTCGTCGCCCTGTCCTTGCCCACAAGAAGGCATGGCAACGCATAGAAGATTCGTTGGTGGAATTGACCCAAGAAAGAATGGCTGTCATTCTTGAAGAACCAATCTATGCAGCAAAGGACTGGTCTGCAGAAATTGTACCTGATGCTACAATTGATGATTTGGATGAAGTGGCTATTGCCAAGGCTCGAATGATGTTCAAGAAAGTCCATAGCCGCATACCTGCAGAAGAAGTGAATGCTTGGAATGTTCAAACTTTCTTAAGCAAGTGTGGATTGACAAGAAACGGAGGTATTACTCGGGCAGCTATCATTTTGTTGGGCAAATACGAATCCGCTTTCAAACTGCGTCCTGCTGTTGTACAGGTTACTTGGACACGGAGAGACAAGAACCAGGAAGTGGTTGACTACGAACACTTCACAGTTCCATTTATATTAACGGTGGACGAAATCCTCTCAAAGATAGAGAATCTGACATTGCGTGAAATGCCTGGAGGTACGCTTTTCCCCGACACGATGAAGCAGTATGACGACTATACCATCCGTGAGGCTCTTCATAATTGTATTGGCCATCAAGACTACACTCTTCAGCAACGCATCAATTTCGTGGAGAATCCAGGATATCTGTATTATTCCAATGCTGGCACATTCATTCCTGGAACTTTGGAGAATGTTTTGAGGAACGAAGAGCCTCAGACGCATTTCCGCAATGAAAGTTTATGTAGGGCGATGGTAGATTTCAACATGATAGATACCGTAAGCCGTGGTATCAAGAAAATGTTCAATGAGCAATGGCGCAGACATTTTCCTATGCCTGACTATGAAATTGACCAGATAAAGAAGAAAGTAGTTGTCTGCATTTACGGCAATGAAATCAATAAGCGATACACTGATTTGTTGAAAACAAACGACACTCTTACACTATGGGATTGCATCTCGCTTGACGCAGTACAAAAAGGCAGAACAATTCATGAAGACGTTGCCCAAGACTTGCTAAAACGTGGACTTATAGAAGGTGAGGCTCCCCATTACAGCATTTCTCTTAGCATTGCCAAGGATACTCACCAACTGTCTTCTTACACAAAAACAAAAGGATTGGATAAGGAGAGATTGCGTCAAATGGTTCTACAATATCTCAGCAATGCAGGCAACGAAGGTGCCAAGCGAGATAGTATATACGAATATCTCAAAGATGTACTACCTACCAACAAGACGGAAGAGCAACAACTTCGCTATGTTGGCAGACTATTAGTAGAATTAAATGAAGAAAAACAGATAGACAGAATAGGGTTGAGATGGATATTGAAAGACTATAATCGGTCGGTTTAATTATAATCCGACCGAAAAATCCACAATCCGACCGAAAATCCGACCGTTTGACGATGTCCCGACCGAAAACAGACCAATAGAACGGTATGTCTGACACAGATATTCAATACAAACCCAAAGAAAAGGAAATATGTTATTAGGAAACAAGATAAGGTCTCTAAGAGACGAACTAGGAATATAGCGGCGTCAAGTAGCTGCACTCTTAGAAATAGACACACCTATGTTCTGCAAGATTGAACGTGGCGATAGACGAGCCAAAAGACTATCGACCAGGTTACTGCTAAGGTTAAACTGCATGAGTGGTATCAGAAGGTATCAGCTTGTGCGTTGCGTGAAGTAAAGGCTGCAAGGGATGCCATCAAGTACAAGGAAGAAGAAGTTCTAAATTACTTCATAAACAGATCAACCAATGCTCATGCTGAATCTCTTAACTCTAAGTTGAAAGGCTTTAGAGCACAACTACGCGGTGTGCAGGATTTACCTTTCTTTATGTTCAGAGCGTCTATGATCTTTGGATAACATGATTATATTGCCACGGACTTATGCAACTGTGCCGTTATGGATGAGCCTCTATTTCCTGTTGCTTAGAGTAATGGCTAATGATATGAAAGCAAAGGTAGTGCCCACGATGCATACGCCTAACCAGTTAGCTCGGTTCCATAAATATCCGGCACAGAATGTACCGAGTGAACCACCTATAAAGTATGTGGTCATGAAGATGGTGTTGGCACGGTTGGAAGCATGCGGAATCTCTTGCAGGCATCCGCTTTGATTACTGAGTTGCTGACATTGCAATCCTATGTCGACCAGGATGATGGCTGCGATGAGCCCTGCGTAGGTGTCGCCGAAGAGCAAGGCTATTCCCCAGGCCATAATCTGCATGCCTGCTCCGAACAGACTGAATTTACGAATGCCGAACTTAGGGACCTGTTTGCCTATGCCACTTGCCGCCACAGCACCCATGATGCCGCAGAGTCCGAGCATCCCTACCATGTCGCTTCCTGCCCTGAAAGGTGGCTGGGCAAGATGAAAGGCGAGGCACGACCATATGGCCATCATGCTGCCGAAACCAAAGGCGGCACGGATGGAGTAGATGCGTACCGAGGGGTGGAGAATGATAATCTCTGCCATGGTGCTCATCAGTCCTCTATAAGTACCTTCATAGTTGCGTTTCATCTCTGGCATCATCAATAGCATCATGCCCATGCAGATGAGCATGACGAAGGCGGCGATAATAAACATCTCGCGCCATCCCAGCCATTCGCCGATGTAGCCGCTAATCACTCGTGAGGTAAGGATGCCCGTCAGTAATCCGGATAGTACAAAGCCCATATTCCTGCTCTTGTTCTTGGTTGCAGAAAACTGTCCTGCTATCGGGATGAAGAACTGTGGAATCACGGAACAGGCTCCTATCAGCAACGAGGCCCCCCAGAGCATCCACACGTTTTGTGCCACTGCCATCACGATGGCCATCACGGCTGCGATGCTCATATTGAAGAGGATGAGTCTCTTGCGTGAAAACATGTCGCCCAGGGGAATGAGGAAGAATAGGCCAAGCGCATAGCCTATCTGCGTAATCACGGTGATGAGGTTGGCGCTCTGCTCGGTAATGCCTATGTCGTGACGGATTAGTTCGAGCAACGGTTGGTTGTAGTAGCAGTTGGCTACTGTGAGTCCTGCGATGATGGCCATCATCAGGAGAATGTTGCGGGGAATACCTTGATTTTCTTTTAGCTGTATCATTTGGGTCTGTTTCTTATTCCTTTGGGACGGCAAAAATACTACAAAGTTCTTTAATTGCATTGTCCTTAGCGATTTTTTATCGCTGCCACGCTAAAATGGCGGGATAATGCTCATAGGGCGGCTGGTATACAGAATGGAGTATGGTGAACCTTTGTCCATGAGTCAGTTCTCTTTTGGCATCTTCCCTCTGTTTGTGTTTCGGCATAGTCTGCCATGTCTTCAATCTATCCCTGACCCCAGTTCGGGATAAGATTTTGTTCATAAAAAAGTTGGTAGTCTCACAAATAT
>ERZ773186.2251-NODE-2251-length-14672-cov-17.801532_pt1 | contig 14672 bp, 9 predicted proteins | sample MGYA00581000_ERZ773186 | MGnify/ENA primary metagenome ERZ773186 (study PRJEB29015, sample SAMEA2737752) | human gut metagenome | biome: human gut; feature: human-associated habitat; material: faeces | place: China | collected 2012 ...
ACAGAAAACACATTATAATGAAGCCTACGAAACTCCCAATATGGAACGTTTGGCCCAAAAAGGCATGATGTTTACACAGGCTTATGCCTGCAACATCAGTTCGGCAACCCGATGCAGCCTGATCACAGGTGTCAACAACGCACGCCACAGGGTAACCAATTGGACACTTGAAAGAGACAAAACCACCGACCGCCAAAGTGAAACGGTTCAATTGCCGGATTGGAATTATAATGGGGTCAGTCAGGTAGAAGGCACTCCGAATACCTTTGTCGGAACCTCTTTTGTCGATTTATTAAGACAAAGCGGTTACCACACCATCCACTGTGGTAAAGCTCATTTCGGCTCCATCGATACCCCGGGCGAAAACCCTAACCATTGGGGATTCGAAGTCAACATTGCCGGACATGCCGCCGGAGGACTCGCCACTTATCTGAGTGAAAAGAACTATGGTCACAAACGAGACGGCCAACCTTACTCACTTATGGCTATTCCCGGACTGGAAAACTACTGGGGAACAGGCGTATTTGCAACAGAAGCTTTAACCCGTGAAGCAATCAAGGCACTGGATAAAGCGAAAAAATATAATCAGCCGTTCTACCTGTATATGTCACATTATGCCATTCATATACCCATAGACAAGGACATGCGTTTCTATCCCAAATATCTTAAGAAAGGATTAACCGAGAAAGAAGCCGCCTATGCCTCACTCATTGAAGGAATGGATAAAAGCTTGGGAGACTTGATGGATTGGCTGGATAAGAATGATGAGGCAGACAATACAATTATTATCTTTATGAGCGACAACGGCGGACTGGCTTCTGAACCGGCATGGCGTGACGGTGAACTCCATACCCAAAACTATCCGTTAAACAGCGGGAAAGGCTCTTTATACGAAGGGGGTATCCGGGAGCCGATGATTGTCAAATGGCCCGGTGTAGTCAGTCCCGGCACCCGCTGTGACAAATATCTGATGATTGAAGATTTCTATCCTACCATCCTCGAAATGGCAGGAGTCCAAAATTATAGAACTGTACAACCGCTTGACGGAACCAGTTTCATGCCGCTGCTAAAAGGAACCGGAGACCCTTCCAAAGGACGTGCAATCGTATGGAATTTCCCGAATATATGGGGAAATAACGGTCCCGGCATCAACCTGAACTGCTCCATCCGAAAAGATGAATGGAAATTGGTCTATTATTATGAGACCGGAAAAAAGGAACTGTTTAATATCCCCGAAGATATCGGAGAAAAACATGATGTAGCCGCACAACACCCTGATATTGTTAAACGCTTATCCAAGGAATTGGGTACCTACTTACGCAATGTAGGAGGGCAACGCCCCGGCTTTAAAGCCACAAACAAACCCTGTCCATGGCCGGACGAAGTGTAAAGAATTGATTAAAAACTCTATAAGAGTCGGAATTATTTCATTTCAAAAGAAAACAGGAAGGGAAATAATTCCGACTTTTTGCGTATATTCAAATAAGCAATTATTTCACTTCCTTAAAAGCCATCTCCTCGGCTTCACTGATAATTTGTTCGTTGAGTTCAGAAATACCGATTTCTTCGGATACAGCACTGATTACAGTCTCTACAGCTTCTTCCCGGGGAAGCATAACCTCCTCCTGCGGTGCCTCGCGTACCGATTTAGCCGCCAGGACACTTTCCATGAAAGCACTGTCCTTTATCTTGCCCATAGCCTCATGAGCCGCCCTTTGTTGGGATTCCTTCTTTGAATAGCCGATTCCTCTTCCGGCCGGAATACCCTCAATCAGCACTTCACTCTCAAATGTCGGACTGAAACATTGATCATGTGACTGAGTAATCAGTTCAAATGTAAGCTCAACACGGTTTTTTTGACTCCACTCAATCAATTTAGATTTGAAATTAACCTCTTTTCGTGAAATCTTTTCCAAATTAATATAAGGACCGATAATACGATGCTCCATAAAATGCTTACAAGCACGATACCCCCTGTCCAAATAAATAGCTCCGACCAATGCTTCAAACGCATTGCCACACATATAGCTGTTGTGAGACGACTGACGTGCAGAATATTTAATCAACTTATCCAAACCGATTTCTATAGCCAATCGGTTCAAAGTCTCGCGTTGAACAATTTTAGAACGAGTGTTGGTGAGAAAACCTTCACGTTTTCCCTCAAACTTCTTATAAACAATATCTGCTACCACTGCATCTAAAATGGCATCTCCTAAAAACTCCAGACGTTCATTATTAAGCAAACGCCCCTGCTCAGACTTTATAGACGAAGATTTGTGAAGTAAAGCCTGTTCATAGATGCTGATATTCCTGGGATAAAAACCCAACATCTTATAAAAACGAAAATAAGACTCCTTATCCTTACGAAAAAGAAGTCTTATCCTATCTGTTATATTGCTAAACACGATTATTCAGCGTATTTTTTCACGATTACACATGCATTGTGACCACCAAAACCGAAAGTATTGCTCAACGCAGCATTTACGGTACGTTTTTGAGCTTTATTAAACGTAAAGTTCAACTCATAATCGATGTTTTCATCGTTATCACCTTCTGCGTGGTTAATCGTCGGCGGAACAATGTCATTCTTTACAGCCAATACGCTTGCAATAGCTTCTACTGCTCCGGCGGCACCCAGCAGGTGACCTGTCATTGACTTAGTAGAGCTGATATTCAGCTTATAAGCATGTTCTCCAAATACGTCTTTGATAGCTTTTGCTTCCGAAACGTCGCCTACAGGAGTAGAAGTTCCGTGAACATTGATATAATCAATGTCTTCGGGCTTCATTTCTGCATCTTCCAAAGCATTAAGCATCACTAATTTTGCTCCCAATCCTTCGGGATGAGAAGCTGTAAGATGGTGAGCATCAGCAGAAGCACCTACACCGGCAAGTTCTGCATAAATCTTAGCTCCACGTGCTTTGGCGTGTTCCAGTTCTTCCAAAATTAAACATCCTGCACCTTCACCCATGATAAAACCATCACGGCTTGCGCTAAATGGACGAGAGGCATGCTGAGGATCGTCATTGCGGGTAGAAAGAGCATGCATAGCATTAAAACCACCTACACCGGCCGGGAAGATGGCAGCTTCGGCACCACCGGCTACAATCACATTTGCTTTACCCAAACGGATATAGTTAAATGCGTCAGCGATAGCATTTGATGAAGATGCACATGCAGAGGTCGTTGTAAAGTTAGGTCCATGAAAACCATACATGATAGAAATCTGTCCGGATGCGATATCAGCAATCATTTTCGGAATGAAGAACGGGCTGAATTTCGGTCCGATAGTATCTTTTGTCTGAGCATAGCCCAACACTTCTTCTTCAAAAGTATGAATACCACCGATACCTACACCATATATTACTCCGATTTTATTCAGATCTTCTTTTTCGAGGTCCATTTCCGAGTCTGCAATTGCTTCTTTAGCGGCAACAATGGCATATTGTGTATACAAATCCATCTTGCGCACTTCTTTGCGGTCGATAAAATCGGCTCCGTTGAACCCTTTTACCTCACAAGCAAACTGTGTTTTGAATTTAGACGCATCGAAATGAGTAATAGGTCCTGCTCCGCTGACACCGTTCACAAGGTTTTCCCATGTTTCGGCAACAGTGTTACCCACCGGAGTAAGCGCACCAAGACCTGTTACTACAACTCTTTTTAATTCCATATTATAAAATAAGGATAATTACTTAGCGTTAGCTTCAATATAAGAAACAGCGTCACCAACAGTAGCAATCTTTTCAGCCTGATCATCAGGAATAGAAATACCGAATTCTTTTTCGAATTCCATGATCAATTCTACAGTATCCAATGAGTCTGCACCCAGATCATTAGTGAAGCTAGCTTCTGTAGTAACTTCTGATGCTTCTACACCCAATTTATCAACGATGATGTTTTTTACTCTTTCTGCAATTTCAGACATAACTTTCAAATTTTAGTTAATTAATCGAATAATTTTATTTTCTTTGCGGTTGCAAAGGAATAAATATTTCTTGGGCTGCGCAAATATTCAGGCAAATAAATGCAAATTTTTGCACATTTTTTTGTTTTATGTGCACCAAAACCAGTAAAGTTATGAAGAGAATCGCAATTTTAGCATCAGGGGAAGGAACAAATGCCGAGAATATTATCCGGTATTTTTCAGAGAGAAAAACGGCAAAAGTAGTGGTTGTCATAACCAATAAAGCACAAGCCGGCGTATTGAATCGAGCTGATAAACTGGGAATTCCTACCGAATTTATTCCGGCTCAGGATTTTACAGAGGGTAGAGCTTTGGAAGTACTGCACCGCTATCAAACAGATTTTATCGCCTTGGCAGGTTTCCTGCTAAGAGTACCCGATGATATTTTGCATGATTATCCGAATAAAATAGTAAATATTCATCCCGCTCTTCTTCCTAAGTTCGGCGGCAAAGGGATGTATGGCAACCGTGTGCATGAGGCTGTCATTGCCGCAGCGGAAAAAGAAAGCGGAATCACCATTCATTTCATCAATGGACATTACGACGAAGGGGATACCATATTTCAAGCTACATGTCCCGTCATGCCCGATGACACACCGGAAACTTTAGCTGCACGAGTGCATGCGTTGGAGTATGAGCACTTCCCGCAAGTGATTGAAAAAATACTCATGTAATCCGTGCCTATGCCAATCAATGGGGATGTGTCAAAACATTGCTAATGTTATCATTTTGCTAGTAGGGGCGAGGTTCGCTCGCCCGAAAACAGCTTGCTTTGTGTATTACTCCCGAGGTCGTGCCCGTTGGTTCGGGCAGGCAAACCCTGCCCCTACAGTTGACGATAGGTCGTTTTAGTTTTGACACACTCCCATGACAGGTTATTTTTTATCTTTCAGCTTCTTTCCAAAACAGTGAATGGAAGTGTTCTGAATAGGACGAATAATCAAATCAGGTGAAGTACCTTCGGGATAAACCAGCATCTCCTCGCCTTTCTGTAAATCAACTTGATAAGTATGCTCATCCAACTGCTTTACTTCCAGATGGCGCTTGCCTTTAAAGAAAGGCCGTGCGATATCCGTTACAAGGATACAAGGTTCTCCGGCCAAACTCTTCACCTGTATAAATTCCGTTTTCCCGGCTTTCCGATTGGCAGAGACCTTGAAAGCTCCTTCTGTCCGCAACCCGTCAAAAGCCACATCCTGCCACGCATCCGGTACGGCAGGGAAAACCCTTATCTTGCCTCCCCAACTCTGCAACAACATATCGTGTATAGACTGCGCACCCGACAATGGTGTTTCAATAACCGGTCCAGATTCTCTATATAATGTATTCACACTCAAAAAACGTCCAAACAGCTTATTCAAATAAGCCAATGCATCATTCCCTTTTCCCAGTGCAGATGAGATGGAAGAAGCTCCGGTCAATGAATAACCCTGATGAGCTCCTGTCTTCGATTGCCAAAAATGAAGAGATCTCTCAATAAGATCCACATCTTCAGGGTGTTCTTTGTTTAATGTATACAATGGATAAGCCGCCAGGAGATGCGAATAATGCCGGTGTGAAAACGCATAAGGCGTATTCCGCCCGATAAACAGCCCATTTTCGTCCATCGGATAGGGAGTCAGCTCCTCCAATACGGTTTTCCATTTAGGAAGTAACGGATCGTCTATCTTCAATCTCTCTGCCGATTGTATCAAAGTCAGACATCCCCAGCGAAGCAGGGAAAGATCGAAATTACAATCCTCTGCACTTCCATATTCGGGAGAATAAGTAGCAGGAAGATGCAGCTTCCCGTCCTCTTCCTTCTGCAAGAAATGCAGGTAATAATTTACTGCCCCCTTCAATAGCGGAAACAACTTATCGCGCAGAAGTGCATCATCCATCTTATGACGATAAATCAACCAAAGATTGTGACAAGCCCAAGTGAGCAGCCCCACTTCGGCCGTTTTACTCACTCCGGGAATACCGACCGGCTCTGTAGCGCAATAGAAGTTGCTGGTACGTCCCAGTCCCAAAGCGTCATGCCGATACGCTTCCGGGATATTCTTTCGCAACTGTTCCACATTATTATAAAGAGCATTCTCCAAAGAAGCAGCCAAATCCAGTCTGTCGGAAGCATTCAACGGCCAGTAAGTCAACTGCACATTCAGATTCCACCACGCATTCGGCCACGGTGTCTTGGTGAGCCACGGACCGGTGCAATCTATCAACGCTCTGTCGGCACGCGTCGCCGAAGCTAATTTATACATCTGTATCCAATAGAAATTCTCCTTCACACCTTCGGGTAATGTAAGGAAGCTGGCAGGATAATAAGCATTCCACCATTGACGATGCGTCTTCTGCAAATTCTTATATCCACACCGCAATGCATCCTCCAGCTCGTTCCGGCTGATTTCACGGGCATTGGATTCGGGATAAGAATGAGTAAGATTCACCCACAGCACACGTTCTCCTTTTTTCACGGTTTCTTTCCATGCAACCGCCGTCTCGCCTCCCGCCTGAAGTTTCTGATAAGACATTCCTTCCTTTTCTGTTCCGGTTACTTCGGGAGCCGGATTAAGCGGATAATCTTCGGGCACTTTAATCCAATTGCCCTCTCCTTTGGCAAACAGATACCTCGGGCTCTCTGAAGGAGCCGGCACCCATTCCCAACGGAAATCTTTTTCCTCGCCTTCGGTAGTGGTCTTGGTGACGATAATCATCTTATCGCTATGCACGAAGCTATGTAAATGAATTTTTCCTTTTGTAGTGACAATGTCGGCAGTAGTCTCGGCATTCCATAAGTCCACCCGCATCTTTCCATCCAAAATCTCACCTTTCGGATGCAAAGCAAAATGTCCGGTCAGCAGACGTCCGATGCTGAACAAGTCGTTCTTGCCCTTCCGATGGTCGTGTACTGCACAGTTTCCTGTTTCCAACCGAATATAGTTCTGTCCCGGTTCCTTATAAATCATCAGCCCCAACATACCGTTACCCATATAGGCTGATTCATACCAATACTCAGGAAGTGTTTCCCACACCATGTCCTGTTTACTCATAAACTGTGGCCAGTCCACATCCAGTTTCACCGACGAAGCGGCAGTGCCTGTCATTACACACAAAGACACCACACATACAGCAAGTATATGCCGCAAATAACATTTAATGATAGAATACATTGCTCTAATAGTTTATAAATGACGTATTTTATTCTTTTTCATAGACCTTTCGACAAAGGTACAGACATTTTCTTTATAAAACTCAAACAATGTTTCTTCTTTTTACAAGACTGATAAGATTTTCTCTCATTCGATTAGCAGTTCAAAGCAAAAACAATAAACGTGACTTTCCATACGTTCGGCCAGGATGAAATATACATTAGTCCGAATCAATGTGTTTCCCTAATGAAACAACCTGTTTCAACTGCATGAAACAGGTTGTTTAACCGTATGAAAAACATCATGCGAACGTACGCTATGGAAAGCGGAAAAGAAGGTGTCTGCACATACTTACATAGGAAAAAACATACAAATAATGCAACTTTGGACAAAAATAAGAGATATGCTCTCACCTTTGAAGGAATCTCTCACCCTGAAACGCCCTGTACATTGTCGTTTCGAAATAAGGGTGAGAGCAGTGAGAGATAAAAATCAATTCTGCATAGGGAAAGAGAATATTATAATGATAACCTATTCGGTAATCTTGGCATATACTTCCTTGGCTACCTCTATCACATCGCCTTCGGCTTGAGAAGAATAAGGATTTGTCTGCTTTGTCCACGGTTCCTCAATGGCATAAAAATCTATTGCCTTCACCGGCGCACCATTCAGCTGTGCCTTTTGCCGGTCAATCCACACCTTCCAACGGTTATAATAGAAATCACGCAACAGACCGTTCCATTCTTTGTGTGCATAGTCGCGTAGTCCGCCTTCATCAGCTGCCACACGATTTCCCCATGTAGTAACCTGCACGCGTGCGTTCCATTCATACAAATCTTTTTCCTCGGGAGTCGTGCCCAAGTTGCGTGCTTTCTCAATCCATGTGCCTACCTTGAATTCAGGACGGGCTGCCAATAATTTATCCTGCAAAAGAATCAAATCGAGGAAACGTTGTGAAGAGGCTGCAAACAGTTCCTTTTCTCCTGCCTTATATGCATCTATCATAATGGGATAAACCAAACGCCCCTTTTCTGCCACTGCCTGACGGACAATATCTATCAAGTCATACTCAAAATTATTATTCCCCTTGAAACGGTCAGCTGCCGAAAGCATTATGCCTGCCGCACGGATAATATCTTCCGGTTTATAATAAGGTTCCATCTCGCTCCAGCTGGACACCTGATAAACATCGTAATCCGGACGTCCGCAGAAAACGGATTCATGTGTTCCCTGCTGGGTATTCTTTGCCGGACAGTTATAGATGGTGTTACTCAATAGCAGCCATGCATCCTGAACCGCTTTGTCGGCCTTGCCATAACGCGCCACTGTATAGTTTTTCAACCATTCATCTTTATCAAACCGGGCCGGACGCCAAGGTAGTTCACACAACAGCTCGAACATTACCGGATTATTTTCCGAACCTTCCATAGTCATACCCACTCCTTTCATTGTCTTGCCGAAAGAAGATGTTTTTGCCTTATAGAACTCATCGATGACATGCTTCATCTTTCCATGCAGACCTACATTGCCACCATAGTTCAGCAGCATACAGTAAAGCCAGTCATGCTTGCCGAAACCTTCCTTACGATACCAGGTAGACTCAGGATCACCCCATTGAGGACGGCTCTCGGCAAAAAGGTCGAGCACAATCAAATCTCCGGCAGGAAGATTTTCAATCATCTTTTGGCGAGGATTCGCCTGCCATGCCTGAGCCACCCAGACAGCTTTCGGATTTGCCTTTTTCATTGCTCCCCAAATGGCCTGGCCTGCAGCATTCAAATCGACACCTGCCACATTGCCTCCTTCGTGGAAGGGGTCCATGCTATAAAAATCGGCTTTGCCGTAAAGACGACTCATCTCCTTATAATAAAGGTCGGCAATTTCGTTGAAACGTGGGTCGGTGGGCTGCAAGAAAGCAGGACGCCGATAACCGCACCACAAGCCCGGATCGGAAACATTCAGCCCCAAACGCTCTTTGGCATTGTGAGGAACCATGCCAGAATAACCCGGCAATACCGGCCGGATGCCATATTCACGCATACGCTTCAAGATTTGTTTCTGTAAAGTTTCACGTTGTTTATACCAGCTATCGGGATTAGGACCGCCCCAACCTTCCAGGTTATTCATTAACCACCATCCCTGAAAAGCAGGACCGGCAATAAATTCATTGATTTCGTCTTTGGTATAGCCCAGTTTGGTCAATACATTATACCACACCACATCTGCACCTACCACTGCCAAAGGAAGATTGATGCCATGCAATGCCATCCAGTCAATTTCCTTCTCCCAACGATCCCAGTCCCAAAATGCCATGGTATAGGAATAGGTACAATAATTAAAGTCATAACGATACTTCAAATCCGTTTCATGACGTTCTTTCTGAGGCACGGCCGGAAGAACGGCAGGAAGTTGCGCCGTCATCCCATTCCACGAAAGTTGAATACCTGCATAGTATTTCAAGTACCAGTTCACTCCTGTGGCAATGCTCACATAATTATTGCCACGAATCACTACTTTATCACCTTTTTGGTCTAATTCAAAGAAATCGGTCGGTGACTTCACCTGCTCAATGACAAACTTGCGCGAAGCTCCTTTATCAATGCGTTCCAATAAGCCTTGTATGGGAGAAGCCGCTTTAACAACCACTGCCAGACAGAGCATGCAAATAAGACAAATCGTTCTCATGTTCATTTTATGATTTAGAAGTTAATATGCTGTTTATAAAGACAACTTGTAAACGTGTATACCGGGAGAAGAGAAAGAAACTTCTTTCTCCAAACCATTGCTTGCAAACATAAATTTAACGGTATCGGGACCGGTAGTCTGAACCCTCACCGTCCATCCGTCAGACTCTTTCACAATAGAAAGTACATCGGTGGTATTACTTGACGGAGCTGCCGCCAACTGAGCCGCACAATGAATCGTGCCAAGTTGATAACGGGCTATAGATAAGCGGAACTTACCCTTTCCATAGATAAAGGTATAAGGATGCGTTTCCTCATCACTCTGCCAATCCGTATTCAAAACATAAAGCGTGCGACGTTCACCGTCCTGCCATGCCGTAAATCCTACCGACGGAGCTGCCTCTATCCAACCGTTCTCCGCCTCCGGATGAACTGTTGAAGCGGCAATATCCTGCATCACTTTTATATAGGCTGCCTTCAGTTTATCCTCTGCCGGATAAAGGGCTTCCGGGAAATAGATGACCTTTCCTTTGCCATAGTTCAATGTTGTTTGTTGCATCAGGCTCCGATAGTCTTCTCCCAACAGTTCACGAACGGGTGCATCATCCTGCGGAAAACAAGGCTTTTCATCCGGTTGCAGACAGGCATTGATATGGGCAGCAGACAAAATCAGTGTTCCTCCATGAAAGACATAATCGCGGATACGTTCAAAATCACCTTTGTCATATGTGTTCCATCCCAAGAAAATCATGGCTTTGTAGCGGTTCATTACATCTTGCGGAGCCTCAACCGGCAGCAAGTCCACCGGACCGTAAGGCGTAGAGGTAAACCATCCTTCGGGACCGCATCCGTCAATAATGTGGTCGGGATAAAACACTTTCAGCAAGTCAAAACTTTCGCAAGCCTTATTGAATTTCCATTTCTCGCCTTCTTGTGACCACAAACTGCCACGCCCAAAAGATTTCCATGCATCATTCCGTCCCTGAATCACAGCAATATTGCTATGAAACTCTCCACGACGGCTATGTGTTTCAATAAAATCAAGGACACGATGCTGTGCTGCCAGATGTTCCTTGCCCGACGGAGAATAACGGTCGTTCATAAATTCATCTGTCCACAAAGCTTCTTCCGTATTTATATGTGAAGAACCGTGCATATAAGCCACAGCCAGTGAAAGATAGAGACGCAACGAATGTTTAGGGTCGGTGAAAGGACCGCTTCCCCATTGCATGGCATGCAACGAGCCGTATGTCGGACGACTGTATGCCAAAGACGCACCACGCAAAGCAGAAAGTATCGTCTCTTCAGGTCCATACATTTGTTCGGCTCCCACCCATTCATAACCTGCCTGATAAAAATAACGAAATAGAGAAGACGGACCTGTATGACGCACGCTTTCTCCTTTAGAGTAGCGCAAGTTGGATACCAGTTTGCGGGCTCCGTCCGCCATATCGGTCACAGCCTCCGTATCATAATGGATAAATGTGCCGTGTTCACGAATATGGGCGATGGCATCGTCAAGATCGCTGACGATTTTGACGTTCAAATCTAATGACAGAAACTCATCGTCATACTCTTCGGCTTTAACAGCAACCACCTTCGCAGGGCCTGCCTGCAACTGCGCCAGTGCAGCTGCATCTGCGTGTAATGTCACGCCGCTTTCCGCCATTTGTTTGCTTAATGCGGGCAGGAAGCTATCGGCGATGTTTTTATTCACCAGCAACGTTTCAACCGTATTACATGTGCTCGGACGCTGAGTTTTCGCGTTGACGATCACTTTTAATGCTTCAGCGATCTCTACACTTTCATCAACGTAAATATGGCATACGCCTATACCACCTGTGATCACCGGGATTGTCGACTGTTCACGGCACAGTTTATGCAAACCAGCGCCACCACGCGGGATCAGCATGTCGATGTATTTATCCATACGCAGCATTTCACTGACCAGCGCACGGTCAGGATTATCAATCGCCTGCACGGCACCCGCCGGTAAGCCGCAGGATTTCAGGGCGTCCTGAATCACCGCCACCGTTGCAGCGTTAGTGCGACACGTTTCTTTGCCACCGCGCAGGATCACCGCATTACCGGTTTTCAGGCACAGCGAAGCGACATCAACCGTCACGTTCGGGCGCGCTTCATAAATCACGCCAATAACCCCCAGCGGTACGCGACGACGCTCAAGACGCAGGCCGCTGTCCAGTACGCCGCCATCGATTACCTGCCCCACCGGATCGGCGAGGTTGCACACCTGACGTACATCGTCGGCAATGCCTTTCAGCCGTGCGGGCGTCAGTGCCAGACGGTCAAGCATCGCTTCGCTAAGGCCATTGGCTCGCGCGTCAGCAACATCCTGGGCGTTAGCGTTGAGGATGATTTCGCTTTGTGCTTCCAGTTCATCGGCGATTTTTTCCAGCACGCGATTTTTTTCGCGGCTGGAGAGTTGCGCTAATTTATACGAGGCTTGCTTCGCGGCAATGCCCATTTGTTCCAGCATCAGCCTGCTCCTTAACGGGTAATCATGTCATCACGGTGAACGGCAACCGGGCCGTATTCATATCCCAGTATTGCATCAATTTCTTGCGAGTGGTGTCCGGCAATACGGCGTAATGCATCGCTGTTGTAACGACTGACGCCGTGGGCGATATCGCGGCCTTCGAGGTTGCAAATGCGGATGACTTCACCACGCGAGAAATTGCCAGTCACGCTTTTAATGCCTTTCGGCAACAGGGAGCTGCCGCGTTCCAGAATGGCGGCAGTTGCCCCTTCATCTACCGTGATTTCACCCGCCGGCGGCGCACCGAAAATCCAGCGTTTACGGTTTTCAAGCGGAGTCGCCTGGGCATGGAACAGCGTACCGACGGAAATGCCTTCCATCACATCACCAATAACGCCCGGCTTGCTGCCCGCGGCAATAATGGTGTCGATACCCGCACGGCAAGCCACGTCAGCGGCCTGCAATTTGGTACTCATGCCGCCAGTTCCGAGGCCTGAAACGCTGTCACCGGCAATCGCGCGCAGTGCGTCATCAATGCCGTAAACATCTTTAATCAGTTCTGCCTGCGGATTGCTGCGCGGGTCAGCGGTATACAAACCTTTTTGATCGGTCAGCAGCAACAGTTTATCGGCACCCGCAAGAATCGCCGCCAGCGCAGAAAGGTTATCGTTATCGCCGACCTTAATCTCTGCCGTAGCGACAGCATCGTTCTCATTGATTACCGGAACGATATTGTTATCGAGCAACGCTCGCAGGGTGTCGCGGGCGTTCAGGAAGCGTTCACGGTCTTCCATATCAGCACGGGTCAGCAGCATTTGCCCGACGTGAATGCCATAAATCGAAAACAGCTGTTCCCACAGTTGAATCAGTCGACTCTGCCCTACCGCCGCCAGCAGTTGTTTCGAGGCGATGGTCGCTGGCAGTTCCGGGTAACCCAGGTGCTCACGTCCGGCGGCGATCGCGCCCGACGTCACAATAACAATCCGATGCCCGGCGGCATGTAACTGCGCGCACTGGCGAACAAGTTCAACGATATGGGCACGGTTCAGACGGCGCGATCCGCCTGTTAGCACACTGGTGCCGAGTTTTACCACCAGCGTCTGGCTGTCACTCATGATTCTCTGCCATTCAATTTTAGGAAAAATGATATCAAACGAACGTTTTAGCAGGACTGTCGTCGGTTGCCAACCATCTGCGAGCAAAGCATGGCGTTTTGTTGCGCGGGATCAGCAAGCCTAGCGGCAGTTGTTTACGCTTTTATTACAGATTTAATAAATTACCACATTTTAAGAATATTATTAATCTGTAATATATCTTTAACAATCTCAGGTTAAAAACTTTCCTGTTTTCAACGGGACTCTCCCGCTGAATATTCGCGCGTTAATTAAAATCAGGAATGAAAATGAAAAAGAGCACTCTGGCATTAGTGGTGATGGGCATTGTGGCATCTGCATCTGTACAGGCTGCAGAAATATATAATAAAGACGGTAATAAACTGGATGTCTATGGCAAAGTTAAAGCCATGCATTATATGAGTGATAACGCCAGTAAAGATGGCGACCAGAGTTATATCCGTTTTGGTTTTAAAGGCGAAACACAAATTAACGATCAACTGACTGGTTATGGTCGTTGGGAAGCAGAGTTTGCCGGTAATAAAGCAGAGAGTGATACTGCACAGCAAAAAACGCGTCTCGCTTTTGCCGGGTTGAAATATAAAGATTTGGGTTCTTTCGATTATGGTCGTAACCTGGGGGCGTTGTATGACGTGGAAGCCTGGACCGATATGTTCCCGGAATTTGGTGGCGATTCCTCGGCGCAGACCGACAACTTTATGACCAAACGCGCCAGCGGTCTGGCGACGTATCGGAACACCGACTTCTTCGGCGTTATCGATGGCCTGAACTTAACCCTGCAATATCAAGGGAAAAACGAAAACCGCGACGTTAAAAAGCAAAACGGCGATGGCTTCGGCACGTCATTGACATATGACTTTGGCGGCAGCGATTTCGCCATTAGTGGGGCCTATACCAACTCAGATCGCACCAACGAGCAGAACCTGCAAAGCCGTGGCACAGGCAAGCGTGCAGAAGCATGGGCAACAGGTCTGAAATACGATGCCAATAATATTTATCTGGCAACTTTCTATTCTGAAACACGCAAAATGACGCCAATAACTGGCGGCTTTGCCAATAAGACACAGAACTTTGAAGCGGTCGCTCAATACCAGTTTGACTTTGGTCTGCGTCCATCGCTGGGTTATGTCTTATCGAAAGGGAAAGATATTGAAGGTATCGGTGATGAAGATCTGGTCAATTATATCGACGTCGGTGCTACGTATTATTTCAACAAAAATATGTCAGCGTTTGTTGATTATAAAATCAACCAACTGG
>ERZ773186.2264-NODE-2264-length-14639-cov-2.471133_pt1 | contig 14639 bp, 10 predicted proteins | sample MGYA00581000_ERZ773186 | MGnify/ENA primary metagenome ERZ773186 (study PRJEB29015, sample SAMEA2737752) | human gut metagenome | biome: human gut; feature: human-associated habitat; material: faeces | place: China | collected 2012 ...
ATCTGCCGTTCTGTGATGCCGGTCAGTCCGCAGCGAAGGAAACGGAACACGCTCTCATAAGAGAAATCAAGTTCCACCACCTCAAGCACCGCACGGATAAACTCGATAAACGGATGAAATAAAATAGTTCTCGTCTGGTCGAGAAAGTATGGAATGTCATACGCCGTAAAGATCTCATCCACATAGTTGTCGTAAAGCCCCACATCCCCGGTCACCACTGCAATATCCTTATAACAGTAATGCTTTTCACGGACAAATTTCGTGATCTCGCGCGCCACAAAGTGTAGTTCTTCCCTTGGATTTTTAAGGCTTACGATCCGAAGTTCGTCCTCCTTCTGCCGCCATTTATGATAATACGGACGGAACAGATTCTGCTCCATGAAGTACAGGGAGGGTGCATTTTTATACCTGTGTTTTTTTCCATCGGATAACACAACCGGCTCCTCCACCGTGATGTGAAGCTCCTCCGCCATTTTCATCAGGACCGACACCGTTTTTTTACTCATGGAAAAAAGTTCCTGTCCGCCCCTGCAATGGTAAAAATCCTCGCCTGCATCCATCGTCACGGAGACAATGATACGCTCTGATAACACTAAAAGTTTCCTGAGAAGCTGGTTCTGTATCGGTGTAAACCCGGTAAATTCGTCAAACACGATCACGCTGTCTTTTATGATACCAGAATCCTCTGCAACGTCACACAGCAGCGATAACACTTCCTCGGCGGTGATATACTGCCCCTTGAGATATTCGGAAAAACTGTGGTACATGACCGAGATATCCTGCATTTTCAGACGCAGGGTCTCTCCGACATCCTCTGTCTCCAAAAATGTATCCAATTTTTCCGGTGACACATTGTACTGCGTCAGCTCAGAAATGAGGGATTTTACCTCACTGATATACCCCATCCGGTTTAAGTTACCGCCCAGCACGCTTAAGTTTTTCTTCTGTTCCCCTGCAAGCTTGCGGAGTACCAGATTTTTTCCGGTCTCCTCCAGCACACGGAGGTTTTGTTTTCCGAGCTCGTCAAACACACGGTATGCAAGGCGCGCAAAACTCAACACATCCACATTCATGATGGCGTGTGACTTTTCAAGCCGCACAAGCTCGCGCTGTGTCTGCATGGTGAACTGCTCCGGCACAAGCACCAGATAATTTTTCTCCGGATGCTCTGCCGCCTCTTTTAGTATGTTCCTATATAAATAGGATGATTTTCCACTTCCTGAATTTCCGAAAATAAATTGCAGCGACATGTTTTTCCCTTACTTTTTTCAAATTCTAATTTTCGTTTTCTGTTCCTTTTCATAGTACATCATTCTGCCTTTTTTGACTAGTACGGCGTTTCGTTATTTGCAGGACGATGTACCAGTCAAAAAAAGCTGCCATACAATCCGGGAATTTCTCCTTTCAGTACGACAGCCGTAATCACTGATCTCTATTTCTGTGCTTTTGCTTTTTTCTTCCGGTAACCATTGATGTCATATTTTCTTTCATACTCATCAAAGTATGCCATGTAAGTGTCATTCTTTAACTCGCGGACACTCTTTAAGTACTCATGGGTATCAAAGTCTGCCGCCTCAAGCTCGATCATGGCAACTGCGATGTTTGAGCAGTGTGCTGCGATTCGCTCCAGGTTCGTCAGCAGATCGTTAAACGCAAATCCCTGCTTCATCTCACATTTTCCGGTGCGGAGTCTTGCGATATGACGCAGTTTCAGTTCATCGCAGAGGATACCGATCAGTTCGCGGAGTGGTTCCACTTTTGCCGCCATCTCAAGGTCGTCCGCACAGAATGCGTCCACCGCAAGACTGACACACTCTTTTACTGCATTCTCGAGCACATCCAGCTCATACTGTGCCTCGTCCGAAAATGCAATTTTCTTCTCGTTCAGCTCCGCCGCAACCTCTGAGATATTCACCGCATGGTCGCCCAGACGTTCGAAATCACTCACTGTATGCAAAAACTTGGATACCTGCTTCGCCTGGCTTCCATTCATCTCATGCGTGGACATCTGCATCAGATAGGTTCCCAGCTTATCCTCATATTTATCGATCAGTGTTTCCTTTTCCTGTACCTTATTAAACTTTTCTGTCGAATACACAAGGAACAGGCTTAACGCACGCAAAATATTCTTTCTCGCCTTCTTTGCCATGCCGTTCATCGCAAGATGGCTCTGTGTGATCGCAAGATCCGGGTAAGCAAGGAAACGCTCCTCGAGCAGATCGAAGTCTGCCTGATCCTCCTCGTCCTCCGGCGAATCTTTTACAACAAGATAAACAATTTTTTCAATCCATTTGATAAATGGAAGAAGTACTAAAATCGTTGCCGCACGGAAAACCGTGTTTAACATTGCGATCAGTACCGGGCTCATGGTGGCATTCATAAACGGGAAATGCACCACAGCATTGACAGAATAGAATACAATTGACCAGAACAGCATGCCGAACAGATCGTTAAACAGATAGATCAGGGCTGTTCTCTTACCATTTTTGTTCGTTCCGATCGAGGAGAGCAGAACCGGACAGGCTGCGCCGACACCAATACCCATGGTAATAGGAAGCGCCGCTGCAAAAGTGATCGTTCCACTCATGGACAACGCCTGAAGGATACCGACTGAGGCAGATGCACTCTGCAATACCGCTGTAAATAAAATCCCTGCCAGTATACCTGCCGCCGGATTCTTAAACATTGTCAATACATTCACAAAATGCTCGTTATCTTTTAATGGTGCAACTGCCCCACTCATGGTCTGCATCCCCACCATCAGGATGGAGAACCCAAGCATAATGTCACCGACATTTTTAAAGCCGGATTTTTTTACAAACATTTTAAAGATAATACCAATGATCGCCACGATCGCTGAGATGGTCGCTGTGGACAGCAGCTGTGCAATTCCATTTGAGCCGTCAATGTACGACAAACACAAAATCCAGCCTGTCACACTCGTTCCGATGTTAGCTCCCATGATGATACCGATCGCCTGCGCAACCTTCATCATTCCGGAGTTTACGAAGCCGACAACCATAACAGTCGTTGCGGAGGAGGACTGGATGATCGCTGTCACAGCAGTTCCAAGCAGCACTCCTTTCAACGGTGTGTTCGTCAGCTTATAAAGAACCAGCTCCAGCTTATTTCCCGCCACTTTCTTCAGTCCGTCTCCCATCAGGGACATACCAAAAAGGAACAGTGCCACTCCGCTGAGCAGCGATAAAATAATAGTAAATGTTGTCATTTGTACTCCTAACTACGTTATGCATTCTAACGTATCCCTGTCTGCAATTTTATTTACAAACTTTTTACATGATTTTTACATTTAACCGACATTTCTTATTATACTGTACCTCATGGCAAAATCACAATCATTTTATTTCTATTTTAAAATTTTTTACATTTCGCCTAGGAAAATACCGTTTTCAGACAAAATTATTATCACTTTTTTATCTATTCTCATTTAGTGAGAGCAGATTCAGCCTTTTTTGTCTGCACCTCTCCGCTCAATCCCTGTTTTCTTATAGTATTCTGCCTTATCCTCATACATGCGCTTCTCAGCTTCCTGCAGAAGTTCATCCAGATGTGTGTCCGCCCTGTCCTGCCAGATCACTCCCACTGCGATATTTACGTCCTTCTCAGCTGTCAGACACTCTAACTGCCTTATGCGTTCCGCCAACGTGTCCTGATCGATCTGCGCGCACAATACAAGCAGCTCATCTCCCCCGATACGGAATACGCCGTAATCGCCAAACACCTGCTCCAGACATGCACCGGCTCTAAGGATCAGGTCATCCCCTGCCTTATGTCCCAGTGTGTCATTCACACCTTTTAAACCAGTAACGTCACAATAAACTACGCCGATGCTCTGCTCCGGATTGATCTGTCTCACATACTTTTCCATCGCAAAGCGGTTTCCAAGCTGAGTCAGCGCATCCTTATAGCTCAGATCTTCCAGACGCCTCATCAGATTCCTGCGTTTGATACAGGACTTGAGAAAAGAACCCATGATCTGAAGCATATCCGACGTATATTCCAATGAAACTGCCGGCGGATTGTCAACTCCGTAAAAAGCAATGATTTTTTCCGCATCATAAATTGGCATGGCAACAATGGAATGGATATTCTGCCGCTTCAGATTTTCATATTGAAACGGATCACTCAGGCGCATCTCCTCAATATCCGGTATCCGGACATATTTTCCCTCCTCAAAAATGTGATACCAGTTCTCACAGATCTCCGGCGGAAGATTCTGGAGATTGTCGATCTCCGGTGGCACTCCCGGCGCTGTCCATTCATATGTATTATCATCCCTGCCATCTCTGTTCCTCTCAAAAATATACGTTTTCTCTCCGTTCAGCGCTTTTCCGAGATATTCCAGAATAATACGGATCGTCTCGTCCGGCGACTCGGCAGAAAGTGCTTCCTTCAATGCCTCGTTGACAAAGGACTCCATATCCCTGTACTTCTGGATCATCTTGTCCTGTGAACGCTCCTCGCTGATATCTATACTGATCTCGATCCGGTACTTTTTCTTTGTGACAGGATCTTCCACCAGGGTATCTTTCAACATCATGTATTTATCGATCACCGGATTATAATAACGCCACTCGACAAACTTTCCGGCACAAAGCCTGTCATTATTGCACATGCCGCAGGGAACAGAAGATTTCTGCAGCACCTCGTAACATTTCATCCCTTTCACATCATCCATGGACTGTAATCCATACACCTCTAACAGTTTGCGGTTCATATAAACAAGCTCATCTGTCTCTATGTCTGTAGCGTACACGTACTCACCCAGATTATCAAAAAACTTCCAGATAACTTCTATTTCGTTCATTCTTTATACTCCGTTTCATGCAGATATGAAATTTTTATATAAAAATCTGTATAGTAAAATAGCACCTCCTGCGAGGTACTATCCCACTATACGCCTTTATTGCGCAGATTGCAAACAAACTCTTCCATAAACTTCTTTTTTTCACAGGGTTTTCCAAAGAAATATCCCTGAAGATAATCTGCCTGCAGTTCTTTCATCTTAAGATGCCAGTCTTCTTCTTCGATCCCTTCCACACAGATGCGGATGCCGATGCTGTGGACCATCTCAATGATCTTTTTAAACAGCTCATAATCCCGTTCGCAGCTCATTGCCTTTGCTGTGAAATCCTTGTCCATTTTCACATAGCCAGGATTCATGTCACTGATGCAGTGGAGATTGGAATACCCGGTTCCAAAATCATCGATCACGAACTGAATCCCATTTTCCTCAAGCACTTTCCTGAATTTACAAAAGGCCGGTGTCATATCCATGAAGCCGCTTTCAGTCATTTCTATGCAGATGCGATCCGGCGTCAGTCCATTGTCCCTGACCGCAGTGAGTATCTTGTCTGCGATCTTTCCATGCTCGATCTGATAACAGGAAATATTCACGTTCACCCTGAATTCCGGTATATATTGCTGTATCTCACGGCACATTTTTGCTGCCTCATTTAACACAAACCTTCCCGCCGGAATGATCAGTCCTGTCTTTTCCAGAAGCGGTATAAACTCGACCGGAGACAGCCACTCCTTGCCTTCCTCTGTCACCATGGTATACCGCATCAGTGCTTCTGCACCGATCACACGCCCGGAAACACAATCTACGATCGGCTGATAGTATACTTCAAAACCTTCACACCCGTTAGCAATGGAACTTCTCAGTGCACTTATAATTCTTCCATTCCGCTGGAATTTCTCGTAATCCTCCTGCCTGTAAAAATAGATGTTATTTTTTCCCATCTGTTTTGCCTTTTTCAGGGAAAATTCAAACTTTTTGCGGCACTCCTCATAGCCTTCTGCCACAGTCGATGCATCGATCACTCCTGCGGAAGCTGAAAATACAACTTCATATTGTTCAGAGATGATGAATTCGTCTATTTTCTCACCGATCTTTTTTTTGAGCTGTATGGCATCATCCATGGAAGTACTGTCAAGATCCACGATCACATACTGATCTGCGATCAGATGAAAGAGTCTCTGGTTTCCTGACAGACACTCTTTCATGCAGTCTGCAACACTTTTTAACACATAGTCGCCATAATTGCTGCCATGTGTTCCATTCACCGCTGCAAAATCATCAATTCCAATATGCATAAGAAATCCGGTCGTCACAGGTTTCTTCTGTGACCGCAGGTAATCACAAAATTCCATTCCGCCTAAAAGTCCGGTCACATTATCAGCCCGCCGCTGGTTTCCAGTCTCATTCAGACATCCCACCAGATACCCCGGCTTTCCATCTTCATCATCGATCACCACTCCGCGGCAGTTGACCCACACCGGAAGCCCGTTTTTGTCTAGCCACCGGTAATGGATATCATGCACCTTTTCCTTTCCGTCCATCACTGCCTGCATATGCTTTTCAAACATAGCACGGTCTTCTTCGTAGACAGCCGACATGATCTCCTGCTTTGCATTTCTCATATATGTCTCAGAGATCATAAACCGATCCAGGGCAGACTGGGATATTTCCATCTTATTGTTCTGGAGGTCTAATACATACAGGTAATCATCCATGCACTCCGCTATGATCTCCAATAAGACTTCTGCTGTCAGATCTCCTAATATTCCATATACATCCTTATTCATAACCAGAGAACCTTCCCTTTTTCTTTTGCGTTTGTACTCCTGCGCATCCAGTTGAATTTATCTGGTCCGATATTATTTTTTATGCTTTGCAACTTTAAATCTGCGGATCATTGCACGTAAATTATCTGCTTCGCTGCTCATCTCTTCACTTGCAGCCGCACATTCCTCTGAAGTAGCTGAATTCGTCTGTACCACATCATTGATCTGCTCGATTCCTTCATTGATCTGGCGGATCTCTGCTGTCTGTGTCTCTAAGGTTTCTGCGATATTTGTCACTTCACTTGTGATCGTTTTTGATTTCTCTGCCACTTCCTCTAACTGTGCTGCTGTTTCCTTTGCAACTATCATACCTTTTTCTACAGCATTCACAGAGCGCTCGATCAGTGCCGCTGATTCCTTTGCCGCTTCTGCACTCTGATCTGCCAGGACATTTACCTGATTTGCAACGACTGCGAAACCTTTTCCTGCCTCACCGGCTCTTGCAGCCTCAATAGATGCGTTTAATGCAAGCAGATTGGTCTGGGATGCGATCTCATTGATCGTCGCAATGATCTTGTCAATCTCCTGCGATGCATCATTGATCTCATTCATAGAGCCGACCATCTCGTGCATCTTTCCGTTGCTCTCGATCAGCGCCTGTCCAAGCTGTTCCACTTTTCCACTGATCTCTTTTGCTGCCTGTGAATTGTTTGCCACCTGTTCGGAAACACCGGTAACCGTAGCGGTCAGTTCCTCGACAACTGCTGCCTGATTCGTTGCGCCGTCTGCAAGCTCGTTCGAGCTGGATGCCACCTGTTCTGCTCCGTTGGACACCTCATCGGAAACCCTCTGGATTCCTCTTACCGTATCAGACATGCTGTTCTGGAACTCCATAAAGGAATGTAAAATACCAACAAAGTCTCCTCTCCACTCTACCTCTGGCTGTACATCAAAATTGCCCTCTGAGAACTGTTTCATGGAGCGGTCAATATCATCGACATACGTTCCAAGGATACGGATGGATTTGCGCATGCTGTGTGCAAGTCTTCCGATCTCGTCCTCGGAGTGGTATTCCAGCTGGCTGTGCAGATTTCCTTCCGTGAGTTCCTTCGCCACATCCTCGATCGCATGTAATGGTTCCAGAATGGTTTCCAGTACCATCCTGCTCACTTTCTTTGCGATTGCCCATGCAAGGAGCAGGAAGATAATGATCACTGCAATACCGGCAACTGCACAGAAGATCGTGCTCTGGACAGCCTTACTTCTCTGTTTATCAGTCAATGCATCTAATTTCTTTGAAACTTCTACTAAGCTGTTTAATGCAGGGGTACACTTATTTAAGATATCATCGACAGCCTGCTCTCCCTTGCCGGCCTTAATCTCTTCCATGATCTCATATCCGATCGTTTCCCAGTCCGTGAGCGCACCTTTATATTCTGTATAGAGATCCTCTGTAATGACACCTGTGCCGTGTAAAACATTCATCTGTGTATCTACGGTCCCGAGAAGCTCTTTCACCTTCTCCTCGTAGCTGTCGTAAGTGGATTCGTCATCATTCAGCGCCATTTCACGGATATTTCTTGCTGCTGAATTTATATTAATTCTGCATGTTTTTACTGCCTGATCTGCTGCGTTGACATTATTGACATAATTCATCATATTGGCAAACAGAATGCCTATTGCAATAATAGAAATCACTCCTGACAGCAGCATCATGGTAATGACTTTTCTATAACCGTAACTGATTCTTTCCTGCAGATACATTTTTTCAAGTTTTGTTTTCATTGTACTCTTTTGTGACAGCATAAATTGCTTTTTCCTTTCCATCCTAATATACTTTTTGTCTTTCTCTGATATATTAATTTTTCCAGTCTGATAATGTATTAATTGCCTCGTTTTATTTCGCTTTTTATCTGTTTTTTCTTCTACCCCCCCCCCTAAAAAATCTGACAATTATCTGTTTTGATTCTCACATTATAGCCTCATATTTTGTGTCTGTCAAACCTTAAACGACTTTTTTTATCTATTGTTTATTTAAAAATACTTGTTTTTTTGCAATGCGTACATATGTCTTTCCGTAGTGGAATTTGAGCCCTTTTTCCTGTACCAGATATTGTCTCTTAAATTGTGTTTCCGACCGCTTCCTTTGCGAGCCGGTCTGCTTCTTCATTGCCATCCACACCAGAATGACCTTTTACCTTTACAAATTTAATCTGGATTTGATTTTTCACTGACTGCATGTAATCATAGTAGGCGATCGTGCCCTGCTTGTTCCGTTTCCAGGCTCCCTCTGCCCACATCTCGATTCCCATGTAGTCGTAATAAATCGTCACTTCCGGAAGTTTTAACTCGATCGCACGTTCTACTGCAGCCATCGCTCCTAATATTTCTCCTGAAACATTGCGCATAGATGCCATCTCCGCATCTTTTCCGCTTCCCTGCAGCACTTCTTTCTCTCCATTATGAATGAGAAATCCGCCGTAGCCGTAGACTTTGGTGGCAATGTTATAAGAACCGTCGACGAAAGCGTAGACTGTCGGATTTTGTTCCTGCTTCCCTGTATCTGGTTTTTCTGCTTTTTCGCTCCGCTTTCTGGATGTGCCTTCTGCACCCACGAAGGCTTCCGCTTCCTCAAGTGTTTTGAAGCTTTTATATACGGCACCCGGAAAACCGTCTACCATTTTTTTGCACTCGTCCCAGCTGTAATAGATTCCCGGAATTTTACCTTTTTGTACTGCGTAGAATTTTGATGCCATATACGCTCCTTTTCTGATTGATATTTCATTATGATAATTCCAGCCTGCAGCTTCCTCTCATCTGCAGTGGACATTCGTAAACATTTTCGTCCCCATTTCTTCCGATATAGGACAATGGGCATTTTCTGCAATCCTCTAATACAAAATCTGCCGGAACATCAAACTCGATTTTCGCTTTTTTACTTCCTTTTGCCTCATTCTCATGCCTGATATTGTCCCAGCTTAATTTCTGTCCGCATCCCTGACATTTTTCAGTGCCGATTGAAACTGCACGTTTGCATGTCGGACAGGCATAGTACTCTTTCCCTGTCATATCCTTTGTCTCTATTACCTCTGATGGGAACTGCTTGATCAGTTCTGCTCTTAAATCGTCCTGCATTTTTTGTCTCCTGTATTCTAATTTTTTATTTAAAGCATGTGATGTTTGTTGTTATCGCCATTGTTACTCACCATCACTGTAAATTCCAATAACTTATTTTATCACAACATTTTTTAAATTTCACTAACATTTATATCAGTATATTGAAATATTTTCTATGTAATGCGCCATTGCAAAAATTGTCGATTTTTCAAAGTTTTTACATTTCAGTGCATAAACTTTATGTCCAGGTCACGGAATCAATGACAAGTGAAGATGTTCGCAAAAGAGAATTAACACCACTCCAAAAAAGGAACCAGAGATTTTCTCTGGTTCCTCAAAATTATAGGATATTCTTCATGAACTGGATTTTACGCTTCCTGATTCATATTCGCCAGCTTCGCAGCCTGGTCTGCTGCGATACATGCATCAATGATCTCCTGAATATCGCCATTCATGATCTTATCTAATTTGTAAAGTGTCAGATTGATACGGTGGTCTGTCACACGTCCCTGTGGGAAGTTGTAAGTTCTGATCTTTTCAGAACGGTCACCGGTACCGATCTGGCTCTTACGAAGCTCGGCTTCTGCATCATGTGCTTTCTGCTGTTCTAAGTCAAATAATTTTGTACGGAGTAAAGCAAACGCTTTTGCTTTGTTCTGGATCTGTGATTTCTCAGTCTGGCTGTAGATCACGATTCCAGTTGGAATATGTGTTAAACGAACCGCAGAGTCTGTGGTGTTGACGCACTGTCCACCTGCTCCTGAAGCACGGCAGACATCGATACGGATATCTTTCTCATCAATCTGTACGTCAACATCTTCTGCCTCCGGCATCACAGCTACGGTAATAGTAGAGGTATGGATACGTCCGCCGGATTCTGTCTCAGGCACACGTTGTACACGGTGCACACCGGATTCGTACTTCATAACCGAGTAAGCACCTGCTCCTGTGATCATGAATGTCACGCTCTTCATACCGCCGATTCCGGTATCGTCACATTCCATAATCTCTGTTTTCCAGTTCTTCGTCTCTGCATAATGCTGATACATACGGTAAATCTCTGCCGCAAATAACGCCGCCTCATCTCCACCGGCACCGGCACGGATCTCCACGATAACGTTCTTGTCATCGTTCGGGTCTTTTGGCAAAAGAAGGATTTTTAATTCATTCTCTAATTCTGCGACACGGTTCTTTGCATCGTTTAACTCTTCTTTTGCGAGTTCACGCATCTCTTCGTCAGATTCTTCCTCCAACATGGCAAGCGAATCCTCGATGTTCTGCTTGCACTGTTTGTATTCTTTGTAAGCCTCCACGATCGGTAAAATATCGCTCTGCTCTTTCATCAGCTTACGGAAACGTTCCGGATTATTTGCTACATCCGGCTCACTTAATTCGCTCATCAACTCTTCATAACGGATGAGTAAGTCCTCTAATTTATCAAACATATTTCTCCCTCATTTCTGTCTAATCAAATATCGTGATTTCATCACTCAATAATTTCGCCGTTCGTCAAATGCAAATAAATTTGCATTTTCCTCTCTTTCGCTCATTACATCTCTACACTCTGATGCCGCTACAACATCCCAGTCACAACCCTGTCATTTCCTGCAAGGTCCTTTTTCACACAGACGTTTGAAAATCCTGCGTCTGTCATCATTTTAGATACATCTTTTCCCTGATCATACCCAATCTCAAACATCAGAGAACCGCCAGAATTCAGATAATCTTTACTCTGTTCCACGATCCTGCGGTAAAAGTAAAGTCCATCCTCTTTTCCGTCTAACGCCTCGATCGGTTCAAACACCTGCACCTCCGGCATGAGCTGCGGGATCACATCTGTCGGGATATAAGGCGGATTTGATACAATCACATCAAACTTCTCCGTGACCATCTCAAAAAGGTCGCTGCGTTCAAAAAGAACCGGAACCTCATTTAATTTTGCATTCTCTTTAGCGACGTTGACCGCCTGCTTGGAGATATCAACCGCATATCCTTTCACGCCCTCAACGTTATGCAAGATACTGATAATGATACAACCGGAACCGGTACACATATCAAGTACTTTCATTCCCGGCTTTACCTTTTTTAATGCTTCCTCCACAAGTGTCTCTGTGTCCTGTCTCGGAATCAGGACATTGGAATTTACCTTGAACTTCAGTCCCATAAATTCCGTCTCGCCCACAATATACTGCAGCGGGATATGCTCTGCACGCTTTTTGACGGCTAGTTCATATTCCTTCAGCAGATCATCCGGAAGATCATCTTCCATATGCATATAATAAAATTTACGGTCTATCTTACAGCCCATTTCCAGCAGCAGCCATGCATCTGTTTTCGCATCCGCAATATGCGACAGCTCCAGCACTTTTTCTCCATGGGCAACAGCTTCCCGATATGTCATTCTTATCTCACGCCCTTCTACTTCATTTCCCGGCGGATTTCTTCCACATAAGGTTTCCAGTCAAAAACGGCCTCCACAGAGGCAATTCCAACCTCGATCATCTCATCATCCGGTTCCTTTGTTGTCAAACCCTGCAGCCATAATCCCGGCTTACTCAAAAGATTCACAACTGCATTATCGCTTCTTCCCGCCAGCCGGATAAATTCATAGGATACACCTGCGATCACCGGGATCAGAAGCAGACGCAAAACCACACGGAGGATTGGAGAATCCACGCGGATAAACAAAAAAAACAAAATGCTGACTAACATTACGATCAAAAGAAAACTCGTTCCACAGCGTTTATGGAATCTGGAACTTTTTCTCACATTTTCCACGGTAAGATCCATGCCATGTTCAATGCAGTTGATACATTTATGTTCTGCACCATGGTACATATAAACACGCCGGATATCCTTCATCAAAGAGATCAGCGCCACATATCCGATAAAAATCACCAGACGGATCACTCCCTCTGTCAAAGCGATCAGCCATTGGGACGTGATCACTTTCTGAAACAGGGTAGATAAATAATATGGAAGCATCATAAATACTGCCACAGCAAGAACGATCGATAATACAACCGTTCCACCCATCATGGCATTTTCCTGCTTCTTCTCTTTCTGCTCCTGTCTCCTGCGCTCTTCCTCCGTCATTGGCTCTTTTTTCTTCTTATCCTCTTCTTCCTCTTCAAAAAAAGAAGCTGAATAAGTCAATGTCTGCATTCCCAGTACAAGCGACTCTATAAAACTGAATACACCTCTTAAAATCGGCATATTTCTTATTTTCTTATTCCTGATGATCCCAGTATATTCTGAAACCTTCACTTCAATCTCATGGTCAGGCTTTCTCACTGCAACAGCGTACTTTTCCTGATTCTTCATCATCACGCCTTCCATGACAGCCTGTCCGCCAATTCCTGAATATCTCATTTTAAAAACCATGTCTTTCTCATAGAGTTTCCATGTTCTAAAAAAGGTTGAGATTTAATAACCTCAACCTTATCTGTAACCACTTTTTTCTATTTGTTGATACCGTATTTCTTGTTGAACTTATCAATACGACCATCAGCTCTGTTAGCTTTCTGCTGACCTGTGTAGAATGGATGGCATTTAGAACAGATCTCAACGTGGATGTCTTCCTTTGTTGATCCTGTAACAAATGTATTTCCACAGTTACATGTAACAGTTGCCTGATAATAATCTGGATGGATTCCTTCTCTCATGATTTTCACCTCTTCTATTCTTATCGTTGATTTGTTATGCTTGTTCTATATCCTTTATGCCCGTATACCCGATTCGCATATGGCACTTACTGCAAGAATATACACGATATAAAAAACTGTCCAGAATCTGCAAAAGATTCTTTATCCCGATAAACAGCTTTTAAAGTATAGCATACGCTTCATGGTAAATCAAGATATTTTTTAAATAATTCTATTTTTCTTTACCATTGCGATATATTCTTTATTGTTCTTTGTGCGGGCGAACATATTTAAAATATTCTCCACTGCCTCATCTGCACGCATGCCATTGTAAGCCTTGCGCATGATCTCCACTGCCTCTAACTCGTCCGGATCAAGCAGCAGGTCTTCTCTTCTCGTTCCTGACTTCACAATATCAATGGCAGGGAATACACGTTTTTCGGAAAGCTTGCGGTCGAGTACAAGCTCCATGTTACCGGTTCCCTTGAACTCCTCGAACACAACGTCGTCCATCTTGCTTCCGGTATCTACCAGTGCCGTTGCAAGAACGGTAAGGCTTCCGCCCTCTCTCATATTTCTGGCTGCACCAAAGAAACGTTTTGGCATATGAAGGGCTGCCGGATCAAGACCACCGGAAAGAGTACGTCCACTGGGCGGAACTGTAAGGTTGTATGCCCGGGCCAGTCTGGTGATACTATCCAGAAGAATCGCAACGTCCCGTCCGGACTCTACAAGACGTTTTGCACGTTCGATGACCATCTCGGAAATTCTCTTGTGGCGTTCAGCCAGCTCATCGAATGTGGAATATACGACCTCCACATTTTTACCTGAGATTGCCTCTTTTACATCTGTAACTTCCTCAGGACGCTCATCGATCAGCAGAATGATCAGATACATCTCCGGGTTATTCTGCGTAATGGATTTTGCCACATCTTTTAAAAGAGTCGTCTTACCTGCTTTCGGCGGGGAAACGATCATGCCTCGCTGGCCTTTTCCGATCGGACTTACAAGATCCACGATCCGCATCGCCATGCTTCCGCCCGGGCGCTCAAGGCGCAGCCGCTCATCCGGGAAGACCGGTGTCATATCTTCGAAATTGCCGCGGCGCATGATCTGGTCGAGCGGCAGATTGTTGACGCTCTTTAAGTATAAAAGGGCGCTGAATTTTTCGGTTGCGGACTTTACTCTCGTGTTTCCGCGGATGATATCTCCCGTTTTCAGTCCGAAACGGCGGATTTGGGACGGAGAAACGTAGACATCGCTGTCGCCCGGCATATAGTTGTCGGA
>ERZ773186.2268-NODE-2268-length-14626-cov-6.657539_pt1 | contig 14626 bp, 10 predicted proteins | sample MGYA00581000_ERZ773186 | MGnify/ENA primary metagenome ERZ773186 (study PRJEB29015, sample SAMEA2737752) | human gut metagenome | biome: human gut; feature: human-associated habitat; material: faeces | place: China | collected 2012 ...
ACTATGTTGGTCTTGACGAATATATTGAAAAGATCAAAGGTGGATGGACTGATATTGATGTGATTATCACTATGCCGTCCATCATGGGTAAGATTGGTGCACTCGGTCGTGTGCTCGGTCCTCGTGGATTGATGCCTAACCCTAAGAGTGGCACTGTAACTATGGATGTTGCTAAAGCTGTAAGAGAAGTAAAACAAGGCAAAATCGACTTTAAGGTTGACAAGAGCGGTATTGTTCATACTTCTATCGGTAAAGTTTCATTTAGCGCTGAGCAAATTCGCGACAATGCGAAAGAATTCATCTCTACTTTGAATAAATTGAAACCGACTGCAGCCAAGGGTACATATATTAAGAGTATTTATCTTTCTAGCACGATGAGTGCGGGCATTAAGATTGACCCGAAAACAGTAGAAGAAATCTAATAAAACGGAGTAATAATGAGAAAGGAAGATAAAAGTACGATTATTGAGCAGATTGCTGCTACAGTGAAGGAATACGGTCACTTCTATTTGGTGGATACCACTGCCATGAATGCTGCTACAACCAGCATGTTGAGAAGAGAATGTTTCAAGGCTGACATCAAATTGATGGTAGTTAAGAATACATTGCTTCACAAGGCATTGGAGAGCCTGGAAGAAGACTTTTCTCCGCTTTATGGTTCTCTGAAAGGTACAACTGCCGTAATGTTCAGCAACGTTGCTAACGCTCCGGCCAAGTTGATTAAAGATAAGGCTAAGAACGGTATTCCCGGACTGAAGGCTGCATATGCAGAAGAAAGCTTCTATGTTGGTGCTGACCAGTTGGATGCTCTCGTAAGTATCAAGAGTAAGAATGAAGTTATTGCCGATATCGTTGCATTGCTGCAGTCACCGGCCAAGAATGTTATTTCTGCTCTGCAATCAGGTGGTAACACCCTCCACGGAGTTCTCAAGACTCTTGGTGAACGTCCCGAAGCGTAAATTTCGGAAAAAGAATTATATCAATTTATTTAGTATTTAAACAATTAAAAATCATACAAAAATGGCAGATTTGAAAGCTTTTGCAGAACAATTAGTTAACTTGACAGTAAAAGAAGTTAATGAACTTGCAACAATCCTGAAAGAAGAATATGGTATTGAACCTGCTGCTGCAGCTGTAGCTGTTGCTGCTGGTCCTGCAGCCGGTGGTGCTGCTGCCGCAGAAGAAAAGACTTCTTTCGACGTAGTATTGAAGAGCGCTGGCTCAGCTAAACTTCAGGTAGTTAAAGCCGTTAAGGAAGCTTGCGGTCTTGGCTTGAAGGAAGCTAAGGACATGGTAGACGGTGCTCCTAGCGTAGTAAAAGAAGGTTTGGCTAAGGACGAAGCAGAATCATTGAAGAAAACATTGGAAGAAGCTGGAGCTGAAGTTGAACTTAAATAACATTAGCCTGTAAATCAGGTAATTCGGTTAGGAACCCTTCGTGAAAAGGGTTCTTAACCTTTTTGTGTATATATTTAAAATTAAGTTCTACAAATCCATTAACAGATGTCTTCAAATACTGTAAATCAAAGAGTTAATTTTGCTTCGACTAAGAATCCGCTTGAATACCCGGATTTCCTGGAAGTACAATTGAAGTCATTCCAAGACTTTCTACAATTAGATACCCCACCTGAAAAGCGCAAGAATGAGGGTTTGTATAAAGTATTTGCTGAAAACTTCCCTATTGCCGATACAAGAAACAATTTTGTTCTTGAGTTTTTGGACTATTATATTGATCCGCCGCGCTATACCATTGATGATTGTATAGAGCGTGGGCTTACTTATAGTGTTCCTTTAAAAGCGAAACTTAAGCTATACTGTACGGATCCCGATCACGAGGATTTTGATACAGTGATTCAGGACGTATTCCTCGGCCCGATTCCTTATATGACTGATAAGGCTACTTTCGTCATTAATGGTGCCGAACGTGTAGTTGTGTCACAGCTTCACCGTTCTCCGGGTGTATTCTTCGGTCAGAGTGTGCATGCCAATGGTACGAAACTTTATTCGGCTCGTATTATTCCGTTTAAAGGTTCGTGGATTGAGTTTGCTACTGACATCAATAACGTGATGTACGCATACATTGACCGTAAGAAGAAATTGCCGGTAACTACTCTGTTGCGTGCGATCGGCTTCGAGAACGACAAAGATATTCTTGAGATTTTCAACCTTGCAGAAGATGTGAAGGTTAACAAGACAAATCTGAAGAAAGTGCTGGGCCGTAAACTGGCTGCACGTGTCTTGAAAACATGGATTGAAGATTTCGTTGATGAAGATACCGGTGAGGTGGTTTCTATCGAACGTAACGAAGTTATTATCGATCGTGAAACCGTACTGGAAGAGGAGCATATAGATGAAATTCTGGAATCGGGAGTTCAGAACATCCTTTTGCATAAGGATGAACCGAACCAGTCCGATTTCTCTATCATATATAATACGTTGCAGAAGGATCCGAGTAACTCGGAAAAGGAGGCTGTGTTGTATATCTACCGTCAGTTGCGTAATGCTGATCCGGCTGATGACGCAAGTGCACGTGAAGTTATTAACAACCTCTTCTTCTCGGAAAAACGATATGACCTTGGTGATGTGGGGCGTTATAGAATCAACAAAAAATTGAATCTGACGACTGATATGGACGTACGTGTCCTCACGAAGGAAGATATTATTGAAATCATTAAATATCTGATTGAGTTAATTAACTCAAAGGCAGATGTGGATGATATTGACCACTTGAGCAATCGTCGTGTACGTACAGTAGGTGAACAGCTTTCTAATCAGTTTGCCGTTGGTCTGGCTCGTATGTCCCGTACGATTCGTGAACGTATGAATGTTCGTGACAATGAAGTGTTTACTCCGATTGATTTGATTAATGCTAAGACCATTTCTTCTGTTATCAATTCATTTTTCGGAACGAATGCGTTGTCTCAGTTCATGGACCAGACAAACCCGTTGGCTGAAATTACACATAAGCGCCGTATGTCTGCATTGGGACCTGGTGGTCTTTCTCGTGAACGCGCCGGATTTGAGGTTCGTGACGTTCACTACACGCATTATGGTCGTCTTTGTCCGATTGAGACTCCTGAAGGTCCGAATATCGGTTTGATTTCTTCATTGTGTGTGTTTGCTAAGATTAACGAGTTAGGATTCATTGAAACTCCGTACCGCAAGGTAGAAAACGGAAAAGTGGACCTATCTGATAATGGCCTGATTTATCTGACTGCTGAGGAAGAAGAAGAAAAAATTATTGCACAGGGTAATGCTCCATTGAATGATGATGGTACATTTGTGCGTAATAAAGTAAAATCTCGTCAGGATGCTGATTTCCCGGTTGTCGAACCAGCGGAGGTAGATCTTATGGACGTTTCTCCCCAACAGATTGCATCAATTGCAGCTTCATTGATTCCGTTCCTGGAACATGACGATGCTAACCGTGCGTTGATGGGATCAAACATGATGCGTCAGGCAGTTCCTCTTTTGAGAAGTGAGGCGCCGATTGTTGGTACAGGTATCGAACGCCAGTTGGTCAGAGACTCTCGTACACAAATCACTGCTGAAGGTGATGGTGTCGTTGATTTCGTGGATGCTACTACTATTCGTATTTTGTACGACCGTACGGAAGATGAAGAGTTTGTTAGCTTCGAGCCGGCTTTGAAAGAATATAGAATTCCTAAATTCCGTAAAACCAACCAGAATATGACTATTGACTTGCGTCCGATTTGTGACAAAGGTCAACGTGTGAAGAAAGGCGATATCCTGACAGAAGGTTATTCTACTGAAAAAGGTGAGTTGGCATTGGGTAAAAACCTATTAGTCGCTTATATGCCTTGGAAGGGTTACAACTATGAGGATGCTATCGTTTTGAATGAACGTGTGGTACGTGAAGACTTGTTGACTTCTGTACACGTAGAAGAATATTCTCTGGAAGTTCGTGAAACGAAACGTGGTATGGAAGAATTGACTTCTGACATTCCGAATGTAAGTGAAGAAGCTACAAAAGATCTGGATGAAAACGGTATTGTAAGAATCGGTGCCCGTATCGAACCGGGTGATATTATGATTGGTAAGATTACACCGAAAGGTGAATCTGATCCTTCTCCGGAAGAAAAATTGCTTCGTGCAATCTTCGGTGATAAGGCTGGTGATGTAAAAGATGCTTCATTGAAAGCTTCTCCTTCTTTGAAAGGTGTCGTAATTGATAAGAAGCTGTTCTCACGTGTTATCAAAAATCGTAGCTCTAAGCTGGCTGACAAAGCATTGTTGCCTAAGATTGATGATGAATTTGAATCAAAGGTAGCAGACTTGAAACGTATCTTGGTTAAAAAATTGATGATTTTGACCGAAGGTAAGGTTTCTCAAGGTGTGAAAGACTATTTGGGTGCGGAGGTTATCGCTAAAGGCTCTAAGTTTAGTGCATCTGATTTCGATTCACTCGATTTTACTTCTATCCAGTTAAGTAATTGGACTAGTGATGAACATGCTAACGGTATGATTCGTGACTTGGTGATGAATTTCATCAAGAAATACAAAGAACTGGATGCTGAACTGAAACGTAAGAAGTTTGCTATTACTATCGGTGACGAACTTCCGGCTGGTATTATCCAGATGGCTAAAGTATATATTGCTAAGAAACGTAAGATCGGTGTCGGTGATAAAATGGCAGGTCGCCACGGTAACAAGGGTATCGTGTCACGTGTTGTACGTCAGGAAGATATGCCGTTCTTGGCTGACGGTACTCCGGTTGATATCGTATTGAATCCGTTGGGCGTGCCTTCTCGTATGAACATCGGACAGATTTTTGAAGCTGTGCTTGGACGTGCCGGAAAGACATTGGGCGTGAAATTCGCAACTCCTATTTTCGATGGTGCTACAATGGAAGATTTGGACGAATGGACAGACAAAGCTGGATTGCCTCGTTACTGTAAAACTTATCTTTGTGATGGCGGTACAGGTGAGCAGTTTGACCAGGCAGCTACCGTAGGTGTGACTTATATGTTGAAGTTAGGGCACATGGTTGAAGACAAAATGCATGCTCGTTCTATTGGCCCGTACTCATTGATTACTCAGCAACCTCTTGGTGGTAAAGCACAATTCGGTGGTCAGCGTTTCGGAGAAATGGAGGTTTGGGCACTTGAAGGCTTTGGCGCTGCTCATATCCTACAGGAAATTCTGACTATTAAGTCTGATGACGTAGTAGGACGTTCGAAGGCTTATGAAGCAATTGTGAAAGGTGAACCGATGCCGCAACCTGGTATTCCGGAATCCTTGAACGTATTGTTACACGAGTTGAGAGGGTTAGGCTTGAGTATCAACCTAGAATAAAATACTGAAAGAATGTGTGATGTCAATGCACCTATGAAGGTTCATTGACATTCGCACCTTTTCAATTTCTAATGATTCAATTATCAAATCTCAATTATATAGAGTATGGCTTTTAGAAAAGAAAATAAGACGAAAAGTAATTTCTCGAAGATCTCAATTGGTCTGGCTTCTCCGGAAGAAATCCTTGAGAATTCGAGTGGTGAAGTTTTGAAGCCTGAAACCATTAATTACCGTACTTACAAACCCGAACGTGACGGTTTGTTTTGTGAACGCATTTTTGGTCCTATAAAGGACTATGAGTGTCATTGCGGTAAATACAAACGTATCCGTTATAAAGGTATCGTCTGCGACCGTTGTGGTGTGGAAGTTACTGAAAAGAAGGTACGTCGTGAGCGTATGGGACATATTCAGTTGGTGGTCCCGGTGGCTCACATTTGGTATTTCCGTTCGCTCCCTAATAAAATCGGTTATTTGCTCGGATTACCGACGAAGAAGTTGGATTCGATTATATACTACGAACGTTATGTTGTTATTCAGCCGGGTGTGAAAGCTGAAGATGGCGTAGCTGAATATGATTTGCTTTCTGAAGAAGAGTATCTGGATATTCTTGATACACTTCCGAAAGATAATCAATATCTTGAGGATAATGATCCAAACAAATTCATCGCTAAGATGGGTGCTGAAGCTATCTATGATTTGCTGGCTCGTTTGGACCTGGATGCTTTGTCTTACGAACTTCGTCATCGTGCTGGTAACGATGCATCACAGCAGCGTAAGAATGAAGCATTGAAACGTCTTCAGGTAGTAGAATCATTCCGTGCATCACGTGGACGTAACAAGCCGGAATGGATGATTGTACGTATTGTACCGGTTATCCCGCCTGAGCTTCGACCGTTGGTTCCGTTGGATGGTGGCCGTTTCGCTACCTCGGACTTGAATGATCTATATCGTCGTGTGATTATTCGTAACAACCGTCTGAAAAGACTGATCGAAATTAAGGCTCCGGAAGTGATTTTACGTAACGAAAAACGTATGCTTCAGGAATCTGTGGACTCATTGTTCGATAACTCACGTAAGTCAAGTGCAGTGAAGACAGATGCTAACCGTCCGTTGAAATCTTTGTCTGACAGTTTGAAAGGTAAACAGGGACGTTTCCGTCAGAACTTGTTAGGTAAACGTGTTGACTACTCTGCGCGTTCGGTAATCGTTGTTGGCCCGGAATTGAAGATGGGGGAATGCGGTATTCCTAAATTAATGGCTGCAGAATTGTACAAGCCGTTTATTATTCGTAAACTCATTGAACGTGGTATCGTTAAGACTGTTAAGTCTGCAAAGAAAATTGTTGACCGTAAGGAACCTGTGATCTGGGATATTCTGGAGCATGTAATGAAAGGACATCCTGTACTGTTGAACCGTGCACCGACATTGCACCGTTTGGGTATTCAGGCTTTCCAGCCTAAGATGATCGAAGGTAAGGCTATCCAGTTGCACCCCTTGGCATGTACGGCATTTAATGCCGACTTTGACGGTGACCAAATGGCTGTTCACTTGCCTTTGAGTAACGAAGCTATTCTTGAAGCACAAATGTTGATGCTTCAATCACATAATATCTTGAATCCGGCAAACGGTGCGCCTATTACTGTGCCTGCACAGGATATGGTTCTTGGTTTGTACTACATTACTAAGTTGCGTGCTGGTGCAAAAGGGGAAGGTTTGACGTTCTACGGACCGGAAGAAGCGTTGATTGCTTATAATGAAGGTAAGGTAGATATCCACGCTCCGGTGAAGGTAATCGTGAAAGACGTTGATGAAAATGGTAACATTGTAGACGTGATGCGCGAAACTTCCGTAGGTCGTGTGATTGTGAACGAAATCGTTCCGCCCGAAGCGGGTTATATCAATACTATTATCTCTAAGAAATCTCTTCGTGATATTATTAGTGATGTAATTAAGGTTTGTGGTGTAGCTAAAGCTGCTGACTTTCTGGATGGAATCAAGAATTTAGGTTACCAGATGGCATTCAAAGGTGGTCTGTCATTCAACTTAGGTGATATTATTATTCCGAAAGAAAAAGAAACACTGGTACAGAAAGGTTATGACGAAGTTGAGCAAGTCGTAAACAACTATAATATGGGTTTCATCACTAACAATGAACGTTATAACCAGGTGATTGATATATGGACGCATGTTAACTCAGAGTTGTCTAATATCTTGATGAAGACTATTTCTTCGGATGATCAAGGTTTCAACTCTGTATATATGATGCTTGACTCTGGTGCCCGTGGTTCTAAAGAACAGATTCGTCAGTTGTCTGGTATGCGTGGTTTGATGGCAAAACCGCAGAAAGCGGGAGCAGAAGGTGGGCAGATTATTGAAAACCCGATTTTGTCGAACTTTAAAGAAGGGCTTTCTGTGTTGGAGTACTTTATCTCTACTCACGGTGCTCGTAAAGGTTTGGCGGATACGGCTTTGAAGACTGCCGATGCCGGTTATCTGACTCGTCGTCTGGTTGACGTATCGCATGATGTGATTATTACAGAAGAAGACTGCGGTACACTCCGTGGATTGGTTTGTACAGACCTTAAAAATAACGATGAAGTTATTGCAACTCTGTACGAACGTATCTTAGGTCGTGTTTCCGTGCATGATATTATTCATCCTACTACTGGTGAACTGTTGGTTGCTGGTGGGGAAGAAATCACAGAAGAAATTGCCAAAAAGATTCAGGATTCTCCGATCGAGAGTGTTGAAATTCGTTCGGTATTGACTTGTGAAGCTAAGAAGGGTGTTTGTGCTAAGTGTTATGGACGTAACCTTGCTACGAGCCGTATGGTTCAGAAAGGTGAAGCTGTCGGCGTAATTGCTGCTCAGTCTATCGGTGAGCCGGGTACACAGTTGACATTGCGTACATTCCACGCAGGTGGTACTGCTGCCAATATTGCAGCTAATGCAAGTATTGTTGCTAAAAATAATGCACGTCTTGAGTTTGAAGAGTTGCGTACAGTAGATATTGTAGATGAAATGGGTGAAGCTGCGAAGGTGGTAGTAGGTCGTTTGGCTGAAGTTCGTTTCGTAGACGTGAACACTGGAATCGTTCTTTCTACTCATAATGTTCCTTATGGTTCAACACTGTATGTTGGTGACGGTGATTTGGTAGAAAAAGGCAAGTTGATTGCTAAATGGGACCCGTTCAACGCTGTTATTATAACTGAAGCAACCGGTAAGATCGAATTTGAGGGCGTAATTGAAAACGTTACTTATAAGGTTGAGTCGGATGAAGCAACAGGCCTTCGTGAAATTATTATTATTGAATCTAAGGATAAGACAAAAGTTCCTTCGGCTCATATTTTAACAGAAGACGGTGACTTGATCCGTACGTATAACTTACCGGTAGGTGGTCACGTGATTATTGAAAACGGTCAGAAAGTGAAAGCTGGTGAAGTAATCGTGAAGATTCCGCGTGCCGTTGGTAAGGCAGGTGATATCACGGGTGGTCTTCCTCGTGTAACCGAATTGTTTGAAGCTCGTAACCCGTCGAATCCAGCTGTCGTTTCTGAAATCGATGGTGAGGTGACAATGGGTAAGATCAAACGTGGTAACCGTGAGATCATCGTAACTTCCAAGACTGGTGAAGTTAAGAAGTATCTGGTTGCATTATCTAAACAAATCTTGGTGCAGGAGAATGACTATGTACGTGCTGGTACTCCATTGTCTGACGGTGCCACTACACCGGCGGATATTTTGGCGATTAAAGGTCCTACGGCTGTACAGGAATATATCGTAAATGAAGTTCAGGATGTATATCGTTTGCAGGGTGTGAAGATCAATGACAAGCACTTCGAGATTATTGTCCGTCAGATGATGCGTAAGGTACAGATTGAAGAGCCGGGTGATACTCGCTTCTTGGAGCAACAAGTTGTTGACAAGTTGGAGTTCATGGAAGAAAACGATCGTATTTGGGGTAAAAAAGTTGTGGTTGATGCTGGAGATTCTCAAAACCTACAACCGGGACAGATTGTTACTGCTCGTAAGTTGCGTGATGAGAACAGTATGCTGAAACGTCGTGACTTGAAACCTGTTGAGGTTCGTGACGCTGTGGCTGCTACATCTACTCAGATTCTTCAAGGTATAACACGTGCTGCTTTGCAGACTTCAAGCTTTATGTCAGCTGCTTCTTTCCAGGAAACAACGAAAGTATTGAATGAGGCTGCTATCAACGGTAAGATTGATAAATTGGAAGGTATGAAGGAAAATGTGATTTGTGGTCATTTGATTCCGGCTGGTACAGGTCAGCGTGAATTTGAGAAACTTATTGTTGGTTCAAAAGAAGAATATGATCGTATTTTGGCTAATAAGAAAACAGTACTTGACTACAACGAAGTAGAATAATACAATTCAATTGACTATATGAGAAGGAGCAGTTGCTATATTGGGCAGTTGCTCCTTTTTTGTTCCTTTTTTATTGGAATGTATTATCTCTGTCTCAGGAAAAATGTGTTATTTTGCAGGATAACTTTAATCATATTAAACATGGAAGAACAAAATAACAACGGGCAGTTACAGATTGAATTAAAAGAAGAAGTTGCACAGGGAACTTATGCAAATCTTGCTATTATTACTCATTCGAGTTCTGAGTTTATTCTTGATTTTGTACGTGTGATGCCGGGTGTACCGAAAGCTGGTGTGCAATCTCGTATCATTGTAGCTCCTGAACATGCAAAACGCCTACTACGGGCATTGGAAGACAATATAGCTAAATATGAACGTGTATTCGGTTCGATCCGTATTTCTGATGAGTCTCTTATTTCTCCTTTGGCGAGTGTAAAAGGCGAAGCGTGAGGGGGATATAAAAATATTAAAAAATAAAAAAAGGTTGTAGTGCATTGAATATTCAAATATTATTCGTATTTTTGCAGCCCAAAATGTATAGTTACGAAATTAATATAACAATAATATAAATCAAAAAACAATTAAAATGCCTACAATTCAGCAATTAGTAAGAAAAGGACGCGAAGTGCTGGTGGAGAAAAGTAAATCTCCTGCCTTGGATTCATGTCCCCAAAGACGTGGCGTTTGCGTGAGAGTATATACTACTACTCCGAAGAAGCCGAACTCTGCAATGCGTAAAGTAGCTCGTGTACGTTTGACTAACCAAAAAGAGGTAAACTCTTACATTCCGGGAGAAGGACACAACTTGCAGGAACACTCAATCGTTTTGGTACGTGGCGGTCGTGTAAAGGACCTTCCGGGTGTACGTTATCACATCGTTCGTGGTACACTTGATACAGCAGGTGTTGCTGGCCGTACTCAAAGACGTTCTAAATACGGAGCTAAACGTCCGAAACCGGGACAAGCTGCACCAGCTAAAAAGAAATAAGGATTAAAATCTAATTAAAATTAAAGTAATAACTTACGTTTTAGTTTGTTGGAGATGCTAAGGGTTGAGTAAATTCTCCGGAGGGAGAGTTGAAGAAGTCAAGAAGTAACAACCAAGAACAAAAACATTATTTTTCAAACAAATGAGAAAAGCAAAACCTAAAAAACGCGTTATCCTTCCGGATCCCGTTTTTAATGATCAAAAGGTTTCTAAGTTTGTAAACCACTTGATGTATGATGGTAAAAAGAATACATCTTATGAAATCTTTTATGCCGCTCTGGAAACAGTGAAAGTAAAACTTCCTAATGAAGAAAAATCTGCTCTCGAAATCTGGAAAAAGGCTTTGGATAATGTGACTCCGCAAGTGGAAGTTAAGTCTCGCCGTGTAGGTGGTGCTACTTTCCAAGTTCCTACAGAAATCCGTCCGGACCGTAAGGAATCAATCTCAATGAAGAACTTGATTCTGTTTGCTCGTAAAAGAGGTGGTAAATCAATGGCTGATAAGTTAGCTGCTGAAATCATGGATGCCTTCAATGAACAAGGTGGTGCATACAAGCGTAAAGAAGATATGCATAGAATGGCTGAAGCTAACCGTGCATTTGCTCATTTTAGATTCTAATACTATTAAGATACAATCAATTAAAAACTTAAAGTAAAGGATATAAAATGGCTAAGCAAGATTTACATTTGACTCGTAATATCGGTATCATGGCTCACATCGATGCCGGAAAGACAACAACTTCTGAACGTATCCTGTTCTACACCGGATTGACTCACAAAATTGGTGAGGTGCATGACGGTGCTGCTACTATGGACTGGATGGAACAGGAACAGGAACGTGGTATTACTATTACATCTGCCGCAACAACTACACGATGGAAGTATGCTGGTGATACTTATAAAATCAACTTGATTGATACTCCGGGGCACGTTGACTTTACCGCAGAGGTAGAACGTTCATTGCGTATTTTGGATGGTGCTGTTGCTGCTTACTGTGCAGTAGGTGGTGTAGAACCGCAATCAGAAACTGTATGGCGCCAGGCTGATAAATATAATGTACCACGTATCGCATACGTAAACAAAATGGACCGTTCCGGTGCTGACTTCTTTGAAGTTGTGCGTCAGATGAAGGACGTTTTGGGTGCTAATCCTTGTCCCATCGTTGTACCTATCGGTGCTGAGGAATCTTTCAAAGGTCTTGTTGACTTGATTAAAATGAAAGCTATCTATTGGCATGACGAAACAATGGGTGCTGATTATAGCGTAGAAGAAATTCCGGCTGACCTTGTTGATGAAGCTAACGAATGGAGAGATAAAATGCTTGAAAAAGTAGCTGAATTTGACGATACTTTGATGGAGAAATATTTCGATGATCCTTCTACTATTACTGAAGAAGAAGTATTGAGAGCTCTTCGTAATGCAACTGTTCAGATGGCTGTTGTTCCGATGCTTTGCGGCTCTTCATTTAAGAACAAGGGGGTTCAGACGTTGCTTGATTATGTCTGTGCTTTCTTGCCTTCTCCATTGGATACGGAAAACGTAATTGGTACAAATCCTGATACGGGTGCTGAAGAAGATCGTAAGCCTAGTGATGACGAAAAGACTTCAGCTTTGGCATTTAAGATCGCCACCGACCCGTATGTAGGGCGTTTGACTTTCTTCCGTGTATACTCAGGTAAGATTGAGGCTGGTTCTTATATCTATAACTCTCGTTCAGGCAAAAAAGAACGTGTTTCTCGTCTGTTTCAGATGCACTCAAACAAGCAGAATCCGGTTGAGGTAATTGGTGCTGGGGATATTGGTGCTGGTGTAGGTTTTAAAGACATTCACACTGGTGATACTTTGTGTGATGAAACTGCTCCGATTGTGCTTGAATCTATGGACTTCCCGGAACCGGTAATTGGTATTGCTGTAGAACCTAAGACTCAGAAAGACATGGATAAATTGTCTAACGGTTTGGCTAAACTGGCTGAAGAAGACCCGACGTTTACAGTGAAAACTGACGAACAAACAGGTCAAACTGTTATTTCTGGTATGGGTGAGCTTCACTTGGATATTATTATTGACCGTTTGAAACGTGAGTTCAAAGTAGAATGCAACCAAGGTAAACCTCAGGTTAACTATAAAGAAGCTATTACTAAAACAGTTGATCTTCGTGAAGTTTATAAGAAACAATCAGGTGGACGTGGTAAGTTTGCTGATATCATTGTTAAGATCGGTCCGGTTGATGAAGACTTCAAAGAAGGTGGGTTGCAGTTTATCGATGAAGTGAAGGGTGGTAATATTCCTAAGGAATTTATCCCGTCAGTTCAGAAAGGTTTCACAACTGCAATGAAAAATGGTGTATTGGCCGGTTATCCGTTGGATTCACTGAAGGTAACTTTGGTTGATGGTTCATTCCACCCAGTTGACTCTGACCAGTTGTCTTTCGAAATCTGTGCTATCCAAGCATATAAGAATGCTTGTTCCAAGGCAGGTCCTGTACTAATGGAACCTATCATGAAGCTGGAAGTTGTGACCCCGGAAGAAAACATGGGTGACGTTATTGGTGACTTGAATAAGCGGCGTGGTCAGGTAGAAGGTATGGAGTCTAGTCGTTCGGGTGCTCGTATCGTGAAGGCAATGGTTCCGTTGGCTGAAATGTTTGGTTATGTAACAGCGTTGCGTACTATCACTTCAGGTCGTGCAACTTCATCAATGGTTTACTCTCATCACGCTCAGGTTTCTACTTCTATTGCTAAGGCTGTATTGGAAGAAGTGAAGGGACGTGCTGATTTACTCTAAAATATTTAAAGCAGCAGACTAGCGAATGACTCTTAGTCTGCCGCTTTATCTTATTATAAATATCTTAATTTAAAATTGTAATGAGTCAGAAAATTAGAATTAAATTAAAATCTTACGACCACAATTTGGTTGACAAGTCAGCTGAGAAGATTGTAAGAACTGTAAAGGCTACAGGCGCTATTGTTAGCGGTCCAATTCCTCTGCCTACGCATAAGCGTATCTTTACCGTGAACCGTTCGACTTTCGTAAACAAAAAGTCTCGTGAGCAGTTTGAGTTATCTTCTTATAAGAGATTGATCGACATTTATAGCTCAACGGCTAAGACAGTAGATGCTCTGATGAAGTTGGAATTACCGAGTGGTGTGGAAGTAGAAATTAAAGTTTGATAATTAAAAATTAGTGAAATGCCAGGATTATTAGGAAAAAAAATCGGAATGACATCCGTTTTCAGTGCCGATGGTAAGAATGTTCCATGCACTGTTATCGAAGCAGGTCCTTGTGTTGTTACTCAGGTTAAAACTGTAGAGAAAGATGGCTATGCAGCTGTTCAGTTGGGTTTCCAGGACAAAAAGGAAAAACATACAACTAAACCGTTGATGGGTCACTTCAAAAGAGCTGGGGTAACACCGAAGAGACACTTGGCTGAGTTCAAAGAATTTGAAACAGAATTGAATCTGGGTGATACAGTTACTGTTGAGTTGTTTAATGACGCTAACTTTGTTGACGTTGTTGGTACTTCAAAAGGTAAAGGTTTTCAGGGAGCTATCAAGAGACATGGACAGCATACAGGTCCTAAGACACATGGTTCTAAATACCATCGTCATGCAGGATCAAACGGTATGGCATCTGACCCATCCAAGGTAATGAAAGGCAAGAAGATGCCTGGACAGATGGGACATGTACAGATTACTATCCAGAATCTGGAAGTAGTCAAAGTTGACGCAGAGAACAATTTACTGTTGGTAAAAGGTGCGGTACCAGGACCTAAGAAAGCCTTAGTTACCATCAAAGAGACCGTTAAGAGCGGTAAATAAGGTTTAGGGAAAGGAGGAACACATAAATGGCAAACGTATCTGTTTATAATATCGAAGGTAAAGAAGTTGGTACAATCGATCTGAACGATGCTGTATTTGGTGTTGAGGTGAACGA
>ERZ773186.2271-NODE-2271-length-14619-cov-8.080884_pt1 | contig 14619 bp, 17 predicted proteins | sample MGYA00581000_ERZ773186 | MGnify/ENA primary metagenome ERZ773186 (study PRJEB29015, sample SAMEA2737752) | human gut metagenome | biome: human gut; feature: human-associated habitat; material: faeces | place: China | collected 2012 ...
TTTATTGATAAAGGGCATCTCGAGCCGGTGCAGGGCAAGCAGCGGGTGGAGGACCGTTTGGGGGATCTTAATAAACCGCTGAGTAACCAAAATTTACTCACCTGGAAAGATACACCGCTCTATGACGCTCCCTCGGTAAGCAGCGCGCCGTTCGGCACGCTGGCCAACAATCTGCGCTATCCGATCCTCAGCAAGCTGAAGGACCGGCTCAATCAGACCTGGTTTCAGATCCGCATTGGCGACCGGCTGGCGTGGGTCAGTAGTCTGGACGCGCAGGAGGATCACGGTATTCCCGTGCTGACCTATCACCATATTCTGCGCGATGAAGAGAACACCCGTTTTCGTCATACGTCGACCACCACCTCGGTTCGCGCCTTCACGAATCAGATGACCTGGCTGCGCGATCAGGGCTATACCACGCTGACCCTGTATCAGCTGGAAGGCTATGTGCGTAATAAAATCAATCTCCCGGCGCGGGCGGTGGCGATCACTTTCGATGATGGCTTGAAATCGGTGAACCGCTACGCCTATCCGGTGCTGAAACAGTACGGTTTCCATGCCACCGCGTTTATTATCTCCTCGCGTATTAAGCGCCATCCGCAGAAGTGGGATCCGAAATCCCTGCAGTTTATGAGCATTTCCGAGCTACGCCAGATCCAGGACGTCTTTGATATTCAGTCGCATACTCACTTCCTGCATCGGGTTGACGCCGGCCGGCGGCCGATTTTATTCAGTCGCAATTACCATAATATTCTGTTTGATTTCGCCCGCTCGCGCCGGGCGCTGAGCCAGTTTAATCCGCACGTTCTCTACCTTTCCTATCCCTTCGGCGGCTATAACGCTACGGCGGTGCAGGCGGCGAATGACGCCGGGTTTCATATGGCGGTAACGACGGTGCGTGGGAAGGTGAAGCCGGGGGACAATCCGTTTCTGTTAAAGCGGTTATATATCTTACGCACGGATTCGCTGGAGACGATGTCGCGGCTGATCAGTAACCAGCCGCAGGGGTAATACCGACGCTGCGCCTGAGCGCAGCGTCGCGGCCATCAGGCGACCTGTACCGGAATAGCTTTCGCCTGGCGCTTCATTTCGTTGTCGCCTTCGAAGTAGGCGATGTTAGGCTGCCAGCTGCGCGCCTCTTCGTCCGACATGGTAACGAAGCTGGCGATGATCAAAATATCGCCGACGCTGGCGCAGTGCGCGGCGGCGCCGTTAACGGAGATGATCCGGGAGCCCCGCTCGGCGGCAATGGCGTAGGTGGAGAAACGGTTGCCGTTGGTGACGTTCCAGAGGTGAATGGTTTCATTCTCCAGAATACCGGCCGCATCCAGGAAGTCCTGGTCAATGGCGCAGGAACCTTCATAGTGCAGGTCAGCCTGCGTGACTTTTACGCGGTGGAGCTTGCCCTGCAGCATATTACGCATCATAACTTCTACCCTTCAACCTTAATGTAGCAGAGCGGACACGGCGCCCGCCCTGAGAAAAGCCCGGGCAGTATTGCCCGATTTTTACCCGCTGTCTACTGAGCGAGCGTGACGATCCGGTTGTCGATCAGGCGAGCCTGCCCCAGCCAGGCGGCCATCAGGATCACCGCGCGCTGGCTGGCATCGGTCAGCTCAAGCAGGGTGTCGGCATCGCGGATCTGAATGTCGTCGGCGCGGAAGCCTTTCTCATTCAGCTCCTGTTCAGCGATAGCGATGATCTCATCGAGCTGCCGATCGCCGGCGGCCAGCTTTTCCGCCACCGCGCTCAGCACTTTATACAGACCAGGCGCGATTTTGCGCTGGTCGGCGGTCAGGTAGCCGTTACGCGAACTCAGCGCCAGGCCATCTTTCGCGCGGACGATCGGCACGCCGATGATCTCAATGTCGTAGCCCATGTCGGCGACCATCTTGCGGATCAGCGCCAACTGCTGGAAGTCTTTCTCGCCGAAGCAGGCGACGTCTGGTTGAACAAGGTTGAACAGCTTACTGACGATGGTCGACACGCCGCGGAAATGGCCCGGGCGGCTGGCGCCTTCGAGCATGGTGGATAATCCCGGAACGTCGACGTAGGTCTGGCCTTCAGTACCCTGGGGGTACACTTCCGCCGGCGTCGGCGCGAAGACAAAGTCGACATGACGTTTGTTCAGCTTTTCGCAATCATCCTGTAAGGTGCGCGGGTAGCGCGCCAGGTCGTCGACGCGGTCAAACTGCATCGGATTGACGAAAATACTGACCACCACCACGTCCGCACTGGCTTTGGCTTCATCAACCAGCTTCATATGACCATCATGCAGGTTGCCCATCGTCGGGACCAACGCGATACGCTTACCTTCCTGACGCAGACGGCGGATATGCTGCCGCAGCAGCAGTACGGATTCAATAATCAGCACAACAAGACTCCTTAATGGAAACTGTGTTCTTCGCCCGGATAGACTCCGGATTCGACTTCGGCAATATACTGCCGCACCGCGGCGCGGATGTCGCCCGCTTCGGCAAGGAAATTCTTGGCAAATTTAGGAATGTGGCCGCCGGTAATGCCGAAAGCGTCATGCATCACGAGGATTTGCCCGTCGGTGACGTTGCCCGCGCCGATGCCGATCACTGGAATGGTCAGAGCGTCGGTGATGCGCTTCGCCAGTTCAACCGGCACGCACTCCAGGACCAACAGCTGCGCACCCGCCGCCTCCAGCGCTAACGCGTCTTCAAACAGGGTCTGCGCCGCATCGCCGCGACCCTGCACTTTATACCCACCGAATACGTTCACCGACTGCGGCGTCAGGCCAAGATGGCCGCAAACCGGCACCGCGCGCTCCGCCAGCATCCTCACGGTGTCGGCCAGCCAGGCGCCGCCCTCGAGTTTGACCATATTGGCGCCAGCGCGCATCACGATGGCGGCATTTGCAAAGGTCTGCTCGGGGGTGGCATAGGCCATGAACGGCAGGTCGGCAAGCAGCAGGCTGTTTGGCGCGCCGCGGCGGACGGCGCGGGTGTGATAGGCGATATCTTCCACGGTAACCGGCAGGGTGGAGTCGTGACCCTGCACCGTCATTCCCAGCGAGTCGCCTACCAGCAGCACATTTATGCCTTCATCGGCGAACAGCTTCGCGAAGCTGTGATCGTAGGCGGTAATGGTGGCAAAGCGCTTCTTTTCCTGTTTGCATTTCTGCAGCAGGGCAATGGTGGTCGGTTTCATAACATTTCCTGATGATGAAAGTCATATTAACCGGCATTCTAACAGCAGCATTCAGAGGGGCAATGATTTTGGGCAACCGATTACGACGATCGCCGCAAATGCTAAAAAAGGGAGAGGGGATTACCAGCTGGCGGGCTTTGCCGCGCCGAGATTATCCAGCACGGCGCGCAGCGCCAGGCCGTCAGGAAAGTGAAGGTCCGGGGCGATCTCGAACAGCGGCCAGAGCATAAAGCCGCGGTTTTTCATATCGTAGTGCGGAACGGTCAGGCGCTCGCTGTTAATGACAGCATCGCCAAACAGCATGATATCGAGGTCCAGCGTGCGCGGCCCCCAGCGTTCGGCTTTGCGCACTCGCCCCTGCTGCAGTTCGATGCGCTGAGTATGATCGAGCAGCGTCTCGGGGGGCAGGGCGGTTTCCAGCGCAACGGCGGCGTTGAGATAGTCCGGCTGATCCTGCGGGCCCAGCGGCGGCGTGCGGTAGAACGAAGAGACGGCGACCACGCGGCTGTGCGGAATTTCGCCCAGGGCGCGGATAGCCGCCTGCACCTGCTCCAGTGGAGAAGCAAGGTTGCTGCCAAGAGCGATATAGACCAGAGTCATGCGCTACCCTGGCGCGGCGCGCGCTTGCGCGGACGACGGTGACGACGGCGCGGCGCAGGATCGTCCCCGAGGTCGTTGAGCATATCTTTTTGCGCCGGCGGCGCGGCGACCTGGAATTCGCCCCACCATTTGGTCAGGCGCTGCAGTTCGTGGTTGTTCTCGGCGCCGGCGCGTAGCTCCAGCAGGTCATAGGCGGCGCGGAATTTCGGATGCTCCATCAGCTTCCAGGCGCGTTTGCCCTGACGACGGGACATGCGCAGCTGCAGCTGCCAGATATCACGAATAAGGGTGGTGATGCGCTTAGGGATCGCCAGCGTACGGCAGGCTTCGTCCAGCACATCGTTCATCGCCAGGGCGAAGGCGTCGTAGTACGCCAGGCCGCTCTCCTGAGCGATTTTTTGCGCCGTCTCCAGCAGCGGATACCAGAACATCACCGCGAAGAGGAAGGCCGGATTGACGCGCATATCGTTATGAATGCGGGTATCGGTATTCTTCAGCACCTGGCTGATGATCCGCTCCATCGGGCTGTCGCCGCGCTCGGTAAAGTAGCGGGTGATGGTCGGGAACAGCGGCTGGAACAGGCTGTATTCCCGCAGCAGCATGTAGGTCTGGTAGCCATACCCGGCCTGCAGCAGCTTGAGCACTTCTTCGAACAGACGCGCCGGCGGCACATCGTGGAGCAGGGCGGCCAGGCGCGGCAGCGGTTCAGCCGTTTCCGGGCTGATGGTCATATTGAGCTTGGCGGCAAAGCGCACCGCGCGCAGCATGCGCACTGGATCCTCGCGATAGCGGGTTTCCGGATTGCCGATCAGGCGGATCACGCCGTCCTGCAGATCCTTCATGCCGCCGACGTAGTCGCGAACGGTAAAGTCCGCCACGCTGTAATAGAGGCTGTTGATAGTGAAGTCGCGACGCTGGGCATCCTCCTCGATCGAGCCGAAGATGTTATCGCGCAGCAGCATGCCGTTCTGGCCCCGCTGGGAGGTGACGCGATCGGTGGTATGCCCTTCGTGATGGCCACGGAAGGTGGCGACCTCAATGATTTCCGGCCCGAACATCACATGCGCCAGGCGGAAACGTCGCCCAACCAGACGGCAGTTGCGGAACAGCTTGCGTACCTGATCCGGCGTGGCGTTGGTGGTAACGTCAAAATCTTTTGGCTTTTTGCCAAGCAGCAGGTCGCGGACGCCGCCGCCGACCAGCCAGGATTCGTAGCCCGCCTTGTTGAGGCGGTACATGACCTTGAGGGCGTTTTCACTGATATCTTTGCGGGAAATAGCATGCTGCTCACGCGGGATCACCGTCACCTGTGGACGGGCGACTGCCTGTTCAGCCTCGCTTTCCTCGCGGCTTAGCACCTTACGGCAAAAATTAGCGACTCGGGTAAAAATGGTGCACCTCGTAGTGTCAGACGGACTTCAGATCAACTGTACAGTGTAAAAATAGCGGCTAATCATAGCTCAGCGGGAGCCATTTGAGAATGCTCGATTTTCGCCGGCTGCCAGTTGGCGACGGCCTGGGCGAGTAAATCATCGATGCTCAGGGCCTGCCACTCCTCGGGGATCGCCTGATTCAGAAAGCGGAGCGCCCGGACGATTTCGGGGCGCGGATCGCCTTCCGGCAGCGCCGGCGCGTGGTTTTGTTTAGAGAGTTTATTGCCGTCGCCATTGAGAGCCAGCGGCAGATGGAGGTAATCCGGCGCCTGCCAGCCAAAATGCTGATACAGCGAAATCTGCCGCACCGTCGGCTCAATCAGGTCTGCGCCGCGGACAATCTCGGTGATCCCCTGAAAGTGGTCGTCGACCACCACCGCCAGGTTGTAGGCGAACAGCCCGTCGCGACGGTGGATAATAAAATCCTCACGCGCCAGCGGCTCATTGGCGATGAGCGTGCCGCGCAGACGGTCGCTAAACTGCAGCACCGGACGGGTTTGGCGCAGGCGCAGCGCGGCGTTTTCCGCCCCCAGCCCGAGATCGCGGCAGTGGCCGTCGTAGATCCCGCCCACGGCGTGGATCCGCGCGCGGGTGCAAGTGCAGTAATAGCTCAGCCCTTGCTCGCCCAGCCACGTCAGCGCCTCGCGGTAGGCTTCGTGCCGTTGCGACTGCCACAGCACGTCGCCATCCCAGTGCAGACCGTAGTGGTCAAGCTGGCGCAGGATGGTATCGGCGGCACCGGGGACTTCGCGCGGCGGGTCGATATCTTCAATACGAACACGCCAGATACCCTGGTTCGCGCGGGCTTGCAGGTAGCTGCCGAGCGCGGCGATCAGAGAGCCGAAGTGGAGTTCGCCGGAGGGGGAGGGGGCGAAGCGCCCTATATAGCGTGAGTCAGTCATGGTACGGACAACAGAACCAGGCGGGAGAGACTCCCGCCAGAGAGTGAGGCAGCAGGGGATTAGCCCGCCATCTGTTTTTCGCGAATTTCCGCCAGGGTTTTGCAGTCAATGCACAGATCCGCTGTCGGACGCGCTTCCAGACGGCGAATGCCGATCTCCACGCCGCAGGATTCGCAGTAGCCGAAGTCTTCGTCTTCAACTTTTTTCAGCGTTTTCTCGATCTTTTTGATCAGTTTACGTTCGCGGTCGCGGTTACGCAGTTCCAGGCTGAACTCTTCTTCCTGGGCGGCACGGTCTACCGGGTCCGGGAAGTTAGCTGCTTCATCCTGCATGTGCGATACGGTGCGATCCACTTCATCCCTGAGTTGATTACGCCATGCTTCAAGAATACGCTTGAAGTGCGCCAGCTGGGCTTCGTTCATATACTCTTCGCCCGGTTTCTCTTGGTACGGCTCCACCCCAGCGATGGCGAGAATACTCAGGGACGATGTTTTACGGTTTTGCCCTTCTTGCATGTTGCTTCTCCTTAACACGCACTATCGATCCCCATGTGGGGGAAAATCAGGCCGCTATAAATAGCAGATGCTTTTCCGGATAGCAATTATCTAAACGTTACACTTGACAACCCTGTGAAGAAAAGCGTATTCGCGCTTGCGACCCGAACACTATTTAGCCACTTATTTACCGGGGTTTAACACCACGGCGATCGGCTTATTCAGAGTCATCCTCGTCGTAGAAAGTTCCGCTTTCCAGGCGAGAATTTCCACCCCCTTGTCCTGGGCTTCTGTTAACAGCTGTGCGTATCTGGCATCAATATGATGCGCGGGAGAAAAACGGTCAATTGCCGAATGCAGGACGGCAAATAAAATCACCGCGCGGTCGCCATTTGCCGCGACGGCCATCAGTTCCCGCAGATGCTTCTGACCGCGCGTGGTCACCGCATCGGGAAAATAACCGTATTCTTTCTCCGCCAACGTAACCGATTTCACTTCAATATAGCAGTTTTGTCGGTCATCTGCCTGTAACATAATATCGATACGGCTATTCTCTTCGCCATATTTCACTTCGCTTTTCAGCTGGTTATAGCCTGAAAGTTCAGGAATTATTCCGGCGGAAATCGCCTCTTTCGCCAAAGAATTCGCGCGCAGCGTATTGACGCAAATAACTGCGCCCTGCTGGGTTTCAGTTAATTCCCAGGTGTGGGCATATTTGCGCTTCGCATTGTCCGAGGTGGAATACCAGACGGTGTCGCCCGGGGCGGCGCAGCCGGTCATCGCCCCGGTATTCGGGCAGTGGAGCGTCAGCTCGCGGCCATCGGGGGTGACCACGTCAGCAAGAAATCGTTTGTAACGTTTAAGCAAAATGGCGGGCTGCAACGGCGGATCAAACTGCATCAACTTTCCTTATCAAACGGATAACGTTCCAGCGCCGTGTAGCGCGTGCGCCCCCGGCTAAAGCTGGACTCATAGAGCACGAACTCGTTCACCGGAAATGTCCAGCGAAAGCCGGGGGCCGGGATCGGCACCGCCTGGCGAGCATCGCGCCACAGGGTAATATGCGGGTGAAACGGCTGCGGGCTCTGATAGCAGCCGCTGCGCGCCGCCTGAGCGCGCAACATGCTGGCGAGCTGCAGCAGGCCGCGCGGCGGCTGGCGGGTTCCGAGCCATACCACTCGCGAACGTAGCCACTGTCCGGCATCGTCCAGCGTCAGGGTAAAGCCCGGCTGGCGCAGGCGACCAGCGAGAGCGGCCAGCGCCCGCTGTTTTTCCGCGCTCACCTCGCCGAGAAACGCCAGCGTCAGATGAAGATTATCCGCCGCGACGGGCCTGCCGGCATCTTCGGGGAAGTGCGTTGCCCGCCACTGGACAATCTGCTTCTGGACGGCAGACGGCAGTTCAAGCGCAAAAAACAGCCTTTTCGGCTCAGACATGATAGAGACTCGGTAATGAATTAGGGGGATGCTACAATGCGAACCCCTGAATGTTAACCCCCGGAGCCTTTTGTGTCCTCATTGCCGGTTGCCGCTGTCCTTCCAGAACTGTTATCCGCCCTGCAGCATGCGCCGCAGGTTTTGCTCAACGCGCCGACCGGCGCCGGGAAGTCGACCTGGCTGCCGCTGCAGATCCTCGCCGAGGGCAACATCGCGGGACGCATTATCCTGCTCGAGCCGAGGCGCCTGGCGGCGCGTAATGTCGCGCAGCGGCTGGCTGAACTGCTTGGCGAAAAGCCGGGGGAGACCGTGGGTTTCCGCATGCGCGCCGAAACCTGCGTCGGACCGCAGACCCGCCTGGAGGTGGTTACGGAGGGGATCCTGACGCGCATGATCCAGCGCGATCCGGAGCTGACGGGCGTGGGGCTGGTGATCCTCGATGAGTTTCACGAGCGCAGCCTGCAGGCGGATCTGGCCCTGGCCCTGCTGCTCGACGTCCAGCAGGGGTTACGTGACGATCTCAAGCTGCTGATCATGTCGGCGACCCTCGATAACGATCGCCTGCAGCGTCTGCTGCCGGAGGCGCCGGTGGTGGTCTCGGAGGGGCGCGCTTATCCGGTGGAGCGTCGCTTCAGCCCGCTCTCCGCGCACCAGCGTTTTGATGAGGCGGTGGCGGTAGCGGCGGCGGAGCTCCTGCGGCATGAACAGGGATCGATGCTGCTGTTTCTGCCCGGCGTCGGCGAGATCCAGCGCGTTCTGGAACAGCTGACGGAGCGCGTGGCGGAGGATGTCATTCTCTGCCCGCTGTATGGCGCGTTGCCCTTAAGCGAACAGCGCAAAGCGATCCTCCCGGCGCCGGCCGGGAAGCGCAAAGTGGTGCTGGCCACCAATATTGCCGAGACCAGTTTGACCATCGAGGGGATCCGCCTGGTGGTCGACAGCGCCCAGGAGCGGGTCGCCCGCTTTGACCCGCGCACCGGCCTGACCCGGCTGGTGACGCAGCGCATCAGCCAGGCATCGATGACCCAGCGCGCCGGACGCGCCGCCGGAGAGTCCGCTTTCCAGCGCGGTGAGGAAGGTGTCTTTGGTAAACAGGTTCTTCGCCGCCTCGCTGTCCCCCAGCGCAGCGTCGATGGCCATGTCCGCATAGGTCTCCGCGAAGGCCTGCATCGAGTTGTCGATGCCGCCCGAGATGGCCGCAGCCACCGCCGGGTAGCGCTTCGCCAGCTCCGAGCTGCCCGCCAGCCCCTGCACCCAGTCCGCGATCTGCCCTGCCAGTGTGTCCTTCGCGTAGTCCGAGCCCATGGTCTTTGCAAGGTCGGCTGCGCCCACCGAGTTGATGGCCCATCCCGCGCCAAACTTGGCGAGGCCGCCGCCCAATGCCTTACCGGCGCTCTCGCCCTTCTCCGCGCTCTGGCCCATGGCCTCCGCCGCGCCTTGGGCGCTCAGCATAGGCAGGATCCACGCAACGCCATCGCCGCCTGCTGCAATGGCCAGATTCTCCGCGGCGCTGGTCACAGCCCCCGCCACGGCCCTCTGGGCCGGGCTCAGGCCGCTCTGGGCCGCAGCCGTCAGCTGCTGCCCGCGGTCGTAGAGCTGGTAGCCCACGCTCTGGTTCTTGTCGATGCCGTCGCTCACTTCCAGCCCCGCCAGCCGCTGGCGCATCTCCCGGATCTCCTTGGAGTTGTACCCCATCGAGATCAGCTCCCGGTTCCGGCTCTCCGGCCAGGTGGGGTTATAGTCCATGTCCACATCGGTCAAAAGGTTAAAAAGGCTCTGGGCGTGTTCGTCGCCCTTTACCTCCTGCTCCACCTGTTTCCAGTTCTTCAGGGTGGCGTCGATGTTCTTTCCCGCCTGTACGCCGTACTCCGCGCCCAGCAGCGGGGCAGCAGCCACCGTGTCTCCGATGCCGCCGATGGTGTTCGCCGCCCGGCGCGCATACCGCTTCCATGCGGGGATGGCGTCCAGCGCAGCGTTCATCTTCCGGGCCTCGTCGATCTGCGCCTGTGTCCAGCCGCCCTTCCGGATCAGGTCGGCGTCCGTGTACGCGCCGTGGGTGTTGTCCACCCGCCGCACCGCGTCGGCCAGATTCTTGTTGTCCCCGGTGTCCATCCACTGGTTGATCCGGTCGAACTCGTCCGGTACGCTGTCCTTGGCAAAGCTGGCTCTCAGCTCCTGCGCCCGGCCGCTGCCGTAGGCCATGGCCCCGCTGCCCACGTTCTCCAGCACGTTCCCGCTCTTCGCCGGAACGCCCCACTTCTGCCCCATGTCCAGCGCCCTTTCGGTGGGGTTTCCTTTAAGAAGGGCTCCCCTGATAGGGGAGCTCCGTTCTCGCGCGGCGTCAGCCGACGGGAACGGTGAGAGGTTTTCTTTCCGCCCGCTGATGTTTTCCGTGGCTGTGGGCGAAGCTGCCTGAGAGGGTTCATTCCTCGCATCCACCTCCCCCATGTCGCTTATGTGCCGCTCGGTGTACTGCTGCAAGGCTTTGTCCCGGGTGTTCTGCTCCTGTTCTGCCTGACGTTGTGCTTCCTTTTTGTCAAACTCCCGGCTCCACTGGCTCAACTGCTCCTTGGTGACGCTGCTCTTCTTTGTGGTGATGTTCTGCGCAGTGCTGCCCGCCCCACTCACCTTGTCCGGGTTCTTTGCGGAAAATTCCCTGCTCCATTGTGCGAGCTGCTGTTTGGTTACTGCCATTCCGTCTTCTTCCCTTCTTTTTGTCTTGACAAATAGTATTGTATTTGTTATTCTGTTATTGAGGAGATGATGTCGTGAAAAGTTATTCGTCCCGCGAGGTCATAAAGGCGCTCAAGGCCGACGGCTGGTATGAGGTCAACTGCGTGGGCAGCCACCACCAGTATAAACACCCCGCCAAGCCCGGTCGCGTCACCGTAAAAGACCCCGATAAAGATATTCCCCGGGCTACGCTTAACCGCATTGAGCAGCAGTCCGGCCTTAAATTCCGCTGAATGATAGGAGGCTTTTCTGATGAAAAAGAATCTTCCCGACCGTTACTTCTATCCTGCCGTGTTTATCTACGAGGACGGGCAGGAGATCGCTGTCGATTTTCCCGACCTCGGTGTCGCCACCAGCGGTACGTCCGAGGACGACGCCCTGCTTTCCGCCCGCGAGCTGCTTGGCTGCGTGATGTGCGGGCTGGAAGAGGACGGCGAGCCTATCCCCGCCCCCTCGGCCCTGTCCGCTATCCAGCCTAAAGAAAACGAGCGGGTCGTGCTGGTCGATGCCTATATGCCGTCCGTCCGGCTCGCCAGCGTCAATCGTTCGGTAAACCGCACCGTCACTCTCCCGGCGTGGCTCAATGCCGCCGCCCTTGAACGCAATGTAAACTTCAGTCAGGTCCTTCAGGACGCGCTCAAGCACCAGCTCCACCTCGCCTGACTTTATCCCAAAGCCTCCTGCACACGGTCGTGCAGGAGGCTTTTCTGTTACCCTGCCAGTTCAAAGGCTTTCCAGATCTCGTCGTCCGTGTATCCCTGATACTTCAGGCTGTCAAAAATAGTCTGGTCATCCGAGCCGTGGTTCCTCTGGCCCTTGATGGCGTTCGCCGCCACCTGCGCCCGCTGCGGGACACTCGACTGGCTTGCCGTTCTTCCGGTGCTCTGGCTCTGTCTGTTACTTGTCCCAGTACCCCACTTGTTTGCCGGGTCTCCTTTCCAGCTCTGCCCCGTCAGACCTCGGTTCGTCTCCAACAGGTTCGGGGTGTCGTCCTTTATCCAGCCCGCATCCGTCAGCGTCCGCTTGTAAAAATCGTACAGCGGCTCATTTCCCTTCATAGAGGAAAATGTCTTTGCTATACTTTGCAGCTGGCTGTTCGTCCAGCTGTCTCCGCTGCCTTCCGTGCCGCCGCTGCTCCTGCTGCCCGAAGACCCGCCCGAGCTGCCTGCGCTCTTTTTCGCCAGCGCCGTTGCAAGCTGCCGTCCTGCGATCGTCCTGTAATTCCCCACAGAGTTCGGATCCAGGCCGTACAGTTCCAGCACCGCCCGTGCAGCCTCGTCGCTGCCGCCGCCTGCCAGCCCGGCTGCGGTCGTGAGCGCACCCGCCTTGTCTGCGCGGGTGATGGGTGCGCCGCTGTAATTGTCGAAGATTCCGGTATCCAGACCATACCGGCCCAGCACGGCGTTCGCGGCATCGCCCGCTCCCTGCTGGTACAGGTTGAACGCCTGCTCGTAGGCATTCAGTGCATCGCTCTGGCCGGTGCGCTCTTTGTTGTACTCCCACTGTTCCCGGGCAAACTCGTTCTCCCACTGCTGCTGGGTGTATCCCTTGTAGGTGTCGTAGGCCGTCAGACCGGCTCTGCCCACACTCTTCGCCATCTCCCACAGGTTCGAGAGAAAATCGCTCTTCTCCTGCGCCGCCTGGTCTGCCCGGCTCTTCTTGTAGTCCCGCCAGTCCTGCGCGTTGGCCACGGCTCCCTGATGCTCCGCCGCCTCAAGGCTGTCCTGATTCTGCAGCGCGCTCAGCAGCCCCGAGAGGCCGTTCTGCTTCAGCTGGTACATGGTCAGGGCCTTGTCCCGCAGCCCGGCCAGCCCGCTGTCCACGTTCGCCATGGCCTGCTGGTAGCCCTGCTGGGCCACGCTGTTTGCGTAGCTCGAGCCGTACCCGCCGCTCAGCGCGGCAGCGCCCGCAGCGGCGTTCTCGGCCGCCGCCCTGGCATTCGCCTGCGCGCCCGCGCGGTACTGCCGGTAGAGTTCGCTGTCCGTGCCTACGTCATAGCCCGCATTGCTGGCCGCGCCCATGCTGTCCAGCGCCTCGTTGATCCGGTCGGTGTAGTTGCTCTGGTACGCCCCCGGCATCGCGTTCTCCGCGTCCTTCTGCGCCGCCTGCGCGTTCTTGTATCTCTTGAATACGCCCATCTTTAACTCCTCTCTTGACAAATACGTAAAATACGTATATATTATAATTACAGATTCGGAGGTGCATCTTCATGCCAATGACCCCCAAAGAGATCGTTCGCCTGCTCGAACAGAACGGTTTCGTGTTCGTCAGCTCCAACGGTTCTCATCGCAAATACCACAATCCCACCACCGGCAAGACCACTATCGTCCCTTTCCACGCCAAAGACCTCAAACCCGGCACAGAGAAAAATATCCTCAAACTGGCCGGGCTGAAGAAATAAGGAGGCATTTCTATGAACGCTGTTTTCTATCCCGCCGTGTTCCACCCCGAGGCCACAGGTTACTCTGTCACCGTCCCCGATATTGAGGGCTGCTTTACGCAGGGCGATACGATGGATGAGGCTGTGCGGATGGCACAGGATGCCATCGGCCTGATGCTGGAAGAGTGCGCTGTCTGCCCCACTCCTTCCGTTCCTTCCTCTCTTCCGGTGGAGGCCGGAGACTTTGTGGTCATGGTCCCCTTTGATATGGCTGCTTACCAAAAGCAGTTCCGCCCTGTTAAAAAGACCCTCTCCGTCCCCGCTTGGCTCAATGATGCAGCCGAGGCCGCACACATCAACTTCTCCGGCGTTCTTCAGGACGCCTTGAAGGAAAAGCTCCATCTTGCATAAGACTTCCTTTAAGAAAGGCTCCCCTCGATAGGGGAGCTCCGTTTTTGCTCCGTCGCAGGCGGACAGAAACGGTGAGAGGTTTTCTTCCGCCGCTCAGCCTCTTCCGGGCTGGGCGCTTTATTTTCACAGCAGAAACGGCAGCAGGCTTGCGCCTACGCTCAGGATCGTGTTCAGAAGCCCGCTTCCCCGGCTCTTCTTTGCCTGTGCCTCGCTGGCCGCCTGATTGTATGCGTTCTGGTAGTAGTTGCGCTGGTTCTCCCAGTTCTGGTAGTTGGTCTGGTACTTCTCGTAGTCCTGCGCCTCGGCCTGCTGGTATCCGCTCAGCTGGTTCTGCAGGTCGCTCTTTTTCTGGGTGTACTGGTTCAGCGCCTGGCTGTACAGACTGTTGGTGGCGCTGCTCAGTCCCGCCATGGCGTTCTGATAGGCGCTCTGGCCCGCCTGAGTGCCATAGCTCGAGCCGTACCCGCCCGAGATGGCGCTGGCGTTGGCCTGGGCGTTCTCGTTGGCCAGCTTCGCCTGCCGGGTGTAGCTGTTCTTGTACTGCTCGTAGGCCGCGTCCCGGGTGGGGTCGTAGCTGAAATCCTTCATCCCGTCCAGCTTGCCCATCACGCCGTCGATCTTGTCCTTGTACTGGCTGGTGTAGTCGCCCGGCCTCTTCGCCTCCCACGCATCCAGCTGCGCTCTCGCATCGCTCACTCTGCTCATAATTACACTCCTTCCTTTAAGAAAGGCTCCCCTCGCTAGGGGAGCTGCTTTGCAGCGCCGCCGTCAGGCGGACTGCAAAGCTGAGAGGTTTTCTTCCCGGCTGCTGCCGTTTCTAAAGGCCCTCTCCCGCCTTATTTCAGCTTCTCCTGCAGATCCCCCGCAAGGTTCTCCGTGTCAATGTTGCTCAAAATGTATTCCAGCTGCTCCTGCATCTGGTACAGATAATTCCTCAGCTCCCGGGCGCTGGCCGTATCCAGCCCATCCAGCCTCGGCATGGAGATCTTCGAAAGTCCTACAATGCTTGCCATTCAGCTCCTCCTTCCGGTTTCTCGTTTCTATTCAAATCGG
>ERZ773186.2274-NODE-2274-length-14553-cov-33.201476_pt1 | contig 14553 bp, 13 predicted proteins | sample MGYA00581000_ERZ773186 | MGnify/ENA primary metagenome ERZ773186 (study PRJEB29015, sample SAMEA2737752) | human gut metagenome | biome: human gut; feature: human-associated habitat; material: faeces | place: China | collected 2012 ...
ATCCAAATGAATTTGCCAGCCCACGAGAATTACGCAAAGGATTAATAGATTACATCAATGAATATAACAAAGTAAGGCCACACGAAGCATTGTCATATAGTACACCTGATTCTTACTATTATGGACATAATGTTGCATGAGTTATTAGGTTAAGACACGCTTAGATATTTTTTTAGTGGTCTTGACAAGGGGCCCATTATAATATTTCATTAGTAAATGGAATTGGTTCTATAGGTGATGTTAATAAGAGAAAGAAAATTTATGAATATTTTGTCGCAAAAGGATATCATTTTTCGCGAATAGTTCATATATCTAGTGTAGTGTCATCCTTGGCAAATTTGGCGGATGGCGTGCAGGTATTGGCAGTCATGTGCTTATTGGGGCAGGTGCGGTAGTGGTGAAGGATATACCTGATAATTGTAGGGCTTATGGTGTACCAGCGAGAGTCATAAAATATTGACATATAAGGAGATTTATTATGAAGCAAAGGATTGCAGATTATATTGCAGATTTTTTAGTAAAAAATGGTATAAATACAGTTTTTTCCGTAGTAGGTGGCGGAGCTATGCATCTTAATGATGCCTTTGGAAAACATGAAAAATTAAATGTGATACATAATCACCACGAACAGGCCTCTGCCATGGCCGCAGAAGGTTATGCCAGGATGAATGGTAAAATAGCAGCTGTATGTGTTACTACCGGTCCTGGGGGAACCAATGCCATTACTGGTGTGTTGGGGGCGTGGCAGGATAATGTACCAATGTTGGTTATTTCTGGTCAGGTGCGCTATGCTACTACCATAGAAGCTAGTGGCTTGAATTTGAGGCAGATGGGCGAACAGGAATATTGTATTGTTAAATCTGTATCTCCAATGACAAAATATGCCTATATGATAAAAGATGTTTCAGAAGTGCCATATGTACTGGAAAAAGCCATATATTTGGCTACTCATGGCAGACCTGGTCCTGTGTGGATTGATATTCCATTGAATATTCAGGGAGCTGAAGTAGATCTGGCAGGATTTGAGCATTTTAAAGCAGTAGGAGAAAGGCATGATGTTAAGAATATTACTAACAAAATAATTGAAAAATTGCGTATGGCGAAGTCACCTTTGCTTTTGGCAGGTGCGGGGATTCGTCGGGGAGATGCATACAAAGAATTTCGTATGGTGGCAGAAAAATTGAGAATACCAATTGTTTCTCCGACATGTGTTGCAGATATATTGCCATTGTCCTATAGGTATTATTATAGTAATTTTGGTATTGTAGGCGGACGTACAGGAAATTTTTTAGTACAGAATGCGGATGTTATTGTATCACTGGGATGTAGACTATCCTTAAATCAGATAGGTTTTAATTATAAGGAATTTGCACCTCAAGCTTATAAAATCGTTGTAGATATTGATAGTGAAGAATTAAAGAAGCCAACCGTGGATATAGATTTTCCTGTTCATTGTGATATTAAGCTTCTCTTAGCTGAAATGAATGATGCATTGCGGAATCCTCTTGCAGAGAAAATATCTTGGTTACGATACGCTGATAGATTAAAAGATAAATTTTCCCTTATGAAGCAGGTAAAAAATAGTCCTCATGGGGTTAATCCTTACGTGATGGCACATAAATTAATGGAGGTTTTACCAAACGATGGTGTTGTTGTAGTTGGTAATAGTTCAGGTAGTGCTTTTGCATTGCACCATGGTGTGATGAAAGATGGACAAAGGCTATTTGGTAATATAAATTGTGGTAGTATGGGATGGGATTTACCAGCTGCGCTAGGTGCAGCGGTAGCGAACAAATCAATGGTAGTTTGTTTAACAGGTGATGGAAGCATACAGATGAATTTACAGGAATTACAAACTGTTGTATTGAATAGAATTCCTGTGAAAATATTTATTTATAATAACAATGGATATATGGGAATAGTGCGTACGCAAAAAAACTACTTTAATGGTAGATTAACGGGATGTACAGCAGAGTCAGGTTTAAATTGTCCAGACTGGGAGAAAATAGCATATGCCTATGGATTTCCATTTATGAGGATAGAAAATCAGAGTGAATTAGAGCAAAAAATGTATGATTTTCTGAATATGTCGGGATTTGGTATTTGTGAAATAATTGAGGATTCTAATCAGGGACCGGCATTTAAGACTACAAGTAAAAAGATGCCTAATGGAGAAATAGTTTCAGCCCCTTTAGATGAGCTAGCACCCTTGCTAAGTAAAGATGAATTTATAAAATATAGATATTTTGGTGTCGCGGAAAATTATGACAACTAATGTGGCACAGTAGTATGATTGGTAATTAGGAGCAATGGTATGGAAAATTGGCGTAAATGTTTGTTGATAAATACTGCAAAAGTTGTAGATGCAGCCAAGGTAATTGATTCAACACAAGCAAAAATTGCCTTAATAGTCGATGAATCAGGTGTATTGTTAGGCTGTATTACTGACTGTGATGTAAGGCGAGCAATACTGCATGGTGTAAATATGGAAACTTCCAATGTGACAGAGATTATGTCCCTAGAGCCTAAAACGGCTTTACAGGAGAGTTCTGATTTCTCTATGCATCAAATTATGTTGAATAAAAATGTTCGCCAGCTTCCGGTTGTTGATGTTAATGGTGTTGTGCAAGGCTTACGTATATTAGAGGAATTTGATTCTTCTCGTACTAGTCGTCACAATCCTGTTGTATTAATGGCAGGTGGCCTAGGTACACGATTGCGGCCATTGACAGATGATTGCCCCAAACCGTTGTTAAAAATAGGTGATAAACCTATTTTAGAAATTATTTTAGAGAACTTTATTCAGCAAGGATTTTCTGATTTTTATATTTCCGTTAATTATAAGGCTGAAATGATTGAAAGATATTTTGGCGATGGCAGTAATTATGGGGTTAGCATAAAGTATTTGAAAGAAAAGCAAAAGCTGGGTACAGCTGGAGCACTTAGTCTGTTGCCGAAAGGCATATGTGAACCTATAATCGTTATGAATGGTGATTTGTTGACAAAAGTTAATTTTATTCAACTTTTAGAACATCATGAGAATAATAATTCTGATGCTACTATGTGTGTGAGGGAATATAGATATCAGATACCTTATGGTGTGGTAGAAACAAAGGATTGGAATATTGAAAGCCTACGGGAGAAGCCAACATATAGTGCTTTTGTGAATGCGGGTATATATGTACTAAATAGTGATGTTGTAGCAGACATACCGGAAAATCAATATTTTGATATGACGGATTTGTTTGAGCTCAATGTGAAAAAGCAACGTAGCAATTTGGCATTTCCTATACGGGAATATTGGATTGATGTTGGCCGTATGGAAGATTTTGAGCGAGCTAATGCTGAATTTTGTGGGGTATAAACATGGCAGAGAAATACACTGAATTAAAATTACATAGAACTAATTTACGCGATTCTATTCCTTTAGATATGCCGTTCACCTTATTTGTAGATCCTTCAAATTTTTGCAACTTCAAGTGTAGTTTTTGTCCTCGTAATCAAGATGATTTTGTAGATTATGCAGGTGCTTACAAGCATATGTCAATAAATTTATTTAGCAAAATAGTTGATGACTTGCAGGCATTTAAAGGGCGGTTAAAAGTACTAAGACTATTTTATTTAGGAGAACCTTTATTGTGTCCTGATTTTTTCAAGATTTTAGAGCTGGCATGTGTAAAATATGTTGCTGAACGTATAGAAATATCAACAAATGCTAGTTTACTGACAGAGAAATGTAGTAAAAAAATTTTACAGATAGCAAATACTTATCCCGGTAATTTATATTTAAGGATATCAATATATTCTGTTTATCAGCAAAAAAATGAAATGATTACTAAGAATGATATATCAGTTGATAAAATTAGAGACAATGTAAAGATTTTTTATAGGGAAAAGAACAAAAATAAAAAAAATAGAGACAATGTAAAGATTTATGCTAAAATGCTGAAATCATATTCTGAAGAGGATGATGTTTTTATAAAGAGCTATAAAAATATTGTTGACGAAGTTGCGTTGGAAGAACCAATGGAGTGGTCTGGTGATCATAAGCGAAATCTGTTAGGTGGTATTTATTCCAATGAAGTCGTTGCAGCAATAAGGGGAAAAAAAATGCCAAAGGTTTGTGCATATCCATTTCATACATTGGCAATTCAGTCAGATGGCAAGGTAGTATGTTGTTGTGTGGATTGGAAACGAAATACATATGTAGGGGATGTACTCACTGAATCTTTGTTTGATATTTGGCATGGAGATAGATTGCAGATGTTACGTTGCACACATTTATCTGGAGAGCGTCAAAAGATAGAATCATGTGCTAACTGTCAAAAACTCCCTTCAGGTGGTGTTTATGAGGCAGATAATTTAGATAGTTTATCGGTAACGGAGTATCTGAATAGAAGAAAATAGATGAGGAGGAAAGTAAGTAGATGATTTTATCGTTGCCTACACAAGAGCTTTATGAATATGTAAATGCACAGACAAGAATGTATTTTCCAGATGAATGTACACGGGGGAACAGAGGTGCGTTCAATTTAGCTCTGGAACGTTTGGAATACTGTTTTTCGCATATATCTACTAAAGGATATCAGGAAAATGGACAAGCTAGATTTTATCACCTACATATGGATCAATATAGTGCTTTTTTATACTATTATTCTAATTCTATATGGAAATTGGAAGGCAATACGGCATTTGCTGATAAGTTGATTTTACTGAACAGGGCTTTGTCTGGTATGTGGTGTTCCTATAAAAATAATCTCCCTGATATTTTTATTTTTGTTCATCCAGTAGGGACTGTTTTAGGTAACGCTAATTATTCAAATTATTTAGTTGTGTTACAGAATGTTACAGTCAATACTGTTAGGGAAATAAAAGGTAATTTATCATACAATATTGGTAAAGGGTGTTTTTTGAGTGCTGGTGTGAAAATTGTGGGTAATGTCAATATAGGAGACTGGTGTACAGTCGGTGTTAATACGGTATTGCACAACAGAATTTTGGAAGATAATACTTTGGCATTTAATGATTCTAATGGAGATTTAGTAGTTAAATCGCATGATAATCATCATCTAATAAGTAGATATTTTACGATATAAGTAATATGTGACGATTTCTTAAATTGCATAGTAAATGAGCAAAAGAATATATTTAAAAGTATTGATGGTGTTGTTATAATGATGAGTAAACATTTTTATTTATATGGCTATAATAATAGAGCTGAAACGGTTCAAAAAAACCTAATTGACTCTGGGATGGATGTTATATCAATAATTGATACAAATAAAAAAGGTAGTAATATTATCAGTCCAGAAAAATTAAAGTATTTACGCAATAAAGCTGATATATGTGTTTATATATGTATGCAAAATGCTATGCAACATGAAATTGTAGCAGAGAAACTTTTTTATATGGGATTCCGGTATATAGTTTTTTTACCAGTATCCAGTAAATATAATATGCAGGCATATAAAATGGTTGAATTATGGAACAGAATTTATGAAGGTGGTATAGATTCATCTAATGAAATTCCACGGTATGAAACTTTTCTTAAGAAGGATAATCTTCGTAAAAATAATATTGTATATGCTCCCATGGAACTTGTATTCACGGGTAAAAATGCTATTGATTCATACAAAAAATGGGAAAATACGCATATTTCATTGTTTGAACCATACAATCAATTATATAAATGTATATATGAGGGGGGAAAACTTCCTCAAGATTATTTACAAGTGAATTTTGATTTGCATGGTAAAGATAAACATAGCATTATAAGGGACAGAATCATTTTATATGAAGTTCTTTCAAAACGAATGAATAATGATTCTCAGTATTATGATGCAATGATATGTCCAGTAGATGTTAGCAAATCAGGTATTTTTAATTTGAAAGATGGTCATCACAGAGCTAATTTAGCTTTTCATTTGGGTAAGGATTTTTTGCCAGTTAAGGTTCATGGTGGTGAAGTAAATTATAAATGGCTAAATGATTTCATGCCACATAGAAATTATAAATTGTTTTTACTGTTGTCAGATATTGTCCTTTTTGCATCGGATTTTGTGTCATGCAGAATTTTTTCTGTAGATAATATTTCTATAATAAAGAAATATATGAAGCTATTAGCAGGTAATGAAATTGATATTTTGGTTACGAATGATATGCAGCATATGAAGCAGGCAGAATTACAGATTATATTCAAACGCAGCAGGGATGATGTAATAGGAGATGTGTACATATATAGTAAAAGTAGTGATTTATCTTATATGAAGCCATGTTATGTGTTTGATAATTGTATATATCATGTTCATATAAATGAGGGGGATATTAATGACTTTACGTGAAGAGTTTTCAAGAGTGATGGATAACTGCCATAAGGTATATATTTTTGGTACAGGGGAAGTAGCTGATAGATTATATGAGCTAATCAAAGCATATGATGGAAATGATGATAGAATTTTGGGATTTGTTGTTTCAGAAGATAAATTTTGCAACCAAAATAAACCTAAAAAAGTGTGGGTTGTTAGCGAGGATTTAGATTTTAGCATTCCGTTTTTGGTAACTGTTAATAGGGTATATCATCCAGAAGTGTTTGAATTGCTAGAGCAGTTTGGAGCAAAAAGTATAGAAGCACATAAATTTTATATGCTTGAATTGCCTGGTGAAGGTAATTCTAATACAGAAAATTATATGCGTGGAGATTACTACAAAGAAATATTAACCGAAGAGGAATTATCTTGTAGAAACAAATTGTTGGATTTATATTGTAAAAATTCTCAAACATTCGGGGAAAGTAAATTTTACCAGAGTTTCCCTAGAATTAAGCTTGAAGGAGAACGGCCTACAGATATTCGTATAGAAAAATATGATTTAAAACGGTATCTTTCTAAGAAGGCTGATGTTTTAGACATAGGTGCAAATGATGGCTTTATTGATATGGAAATTTCTTCTGAAGTTAATTCAGTTTTGGGAGTTGAATACAATGAAAAGCTTGTAGAGATGGCACATGCAGCAAAAGATATACTAAAAATAGATAATGTAGATTTTGTATGTGATGATTATAATCATTGGAAAATTGTCAATCGTAGAAAATTTGATATTATCTTTTCCTTTGCAATTCATATATGGATTGGCACAACACCGGAGGAATACGCAAAGGATATTTATAAAATGCTAAATAATAATGGCGTATTTTTCTTTGAATCTCAAACTTTGGAGAACGATATAAAATATGTTGATTATTGCAGAGAATTTGAGCGTGTAGGGTTAAAAAAAATCAGGGAGGATAATATTAAGGATGATGGCTTAACAAATCGCAGATTTACAATCTTTGTCAAATAAAAATACTGTTAGAAATTGTGAATGCGTATGTAAAGACTAGAGCATATAAGCTATTAAATAGGAGAATTATGTATAAAATTATACAAATTGAAGATATAAAAAAATTGATATTTCATTGGCCTTGGGCGGGGTATTCAGGCAATTTCTTTTTAGATGGTATTATGGATTATCATCCAGAATTACTGACGATTAAGGAATTTGGCTTATCTGCTTTTGGGGTAATTTATCGAGAGATTTTACGAGATACAACATTAGATGAGGGAATAAATTTATTAAAGCAGCCACAGACGGATATTCAAAAGAGTCTTGTGGCTACAGAATGGGACACACTGTTTAAAAATGCTAGATTCCTTTCAGATATAGCTTGTGTTCCAGATTTGGATATTTTTTATGAAAAATTAAAGGAGGTGCTTTATAAAAAAGAAATTCCCACGAAGCTTGAATGGTTCAAAGGTATATTTCTAGCATATAATTTAGCACTGGGGAGATCATTCTCCTCGGAAAATCCTCCAGCAATATTTTTGAATATGCATACTATCAAATGGCCAGTGGTGGATGCCAAGAAAGAAATATGGGATTTGCTACCTCAGTTTGAAGATTTAAAAATAATAAGTATTTTGCGTAGTCAGCTTAGTGAGCTGGGGTCTGTTATGAATGCAGAATCTTACAATAATGGGCAAAATGAATATGATTACATATCCTATTTTGAAATTGCCCTGAGGCGCACGGCTCTTTATGTAGACCCACGTGACAAATGGTTTCAAAAGCGAGCTGTAGTTAGATTTGAGGATTTAAAAATGTATCCTAAAGAAACAACAGAGGTATTATGCGATTTTCTTGAGATTAACTGGGATAAAACTATGCTTTGTAGTACTGCTAATGGAAGAGCAAATGGTTATGTATATGGCGGCACTAATACGCAGGGCTGGGACTTGAAGCCAGTTTATAATTTACATTTAAATGCTGTTGGGTATTTAGATTTTTATAGGTTAGAAATACTAAAGGGAAATTATTACTTGCCCTGGGGGTATGTGCCTAGGTTTTACGATGGGGTTCCTTTTTCTGACGAAGAATTAAAAAGTATATTTGCCTTGCCGTATAAATTTGAAAAGTTTGTAAGCTCCGAAAAGCAAGTAAAAATAAATGAAGCTGCGCATAACCGATTAGAAAATTTGGTAATAGCAATTAAGCAGCAGCCTATACCTTGTCAAGAGAATGGACAATTAAATATACCGGTTAGGTGGTTAAAACCAAATATCCCAGATGATAGACTATTTCATTAGAGGTGATAATTTTTGCAGGATGGTATAGTATTTTGGTTGACAGGATTGTCAGGTGCAGGTAAAACAACAATAGGAAAATTATTGTATGAAAAATTGAAAAAGGAAAAATCTAATGTAGTATTTTTAGATGGGGATATATTGCGTGAGGTATTTGGCAGTGATTTGGGTTATAGTCTGGAGGATCGTCGTAAAAGTGCTATGCGCAACGCAAGACTTTGCAAGATGTTATCAGATCAAGGCCAAGTTGTAGTATGTTGTACGATTTCTATGTTTGATGAGGTTAGAAATTGGAACCGGGATAATATAAAACTTTATAAGGAAATATATTTGCAGGTGTCAGAGGACATACTCAGAGCGAGAAATCAAAAAGGGCTATATAGTGGCGAGTCATTGGCAGATTTAGTTGGATTTGGGGTAAATATGGAAGAACCTAAAAATCCAGATATGCTTATTGTTAATGATGGAACTTTTTCGGTTAATGATATAGTAGGAAAAATATTGAGGAGCATATAAATATGAAGCATGGTGATTTTACTAAATTGGCCAAGGATTATGTTAATCGGCCAGGATATTCTAAAATAGTATTATCCGTTATTGGTAATTATGTTGGTATGGGTAGAGATAATTTTAGAGTGGCAGATATTGGGGCTGGTACAGGTAAATTGACAGAAAATCTATTCGAGCTTGGATTGTCTGGTTGTGCTGTTGAACCTAATGAGGCTATGAGAGCTGAAGGGGTAAAATTATTTAGTGATAACAGTACATTTACTTGGTATGCTGGTGCAGCAGAAGATACAGGTTTGCCGGATAATTCATTTGATTGGGTACTAATGGGTTCATCTTTTCATTGGACGGATTGTCCGAGAGCTTTGAAAGAATTTCACAGAATTCTCAAAAAGGGTGGCTTTTTTACGGCAATCTGGAATCCAAGAGATATTGAAGGACATCCTTTGCATGAAAAAATAGAGGCTATGATTTACGACGAGTTACCCAATATGAATAGAGTTTCATCGGGAAGCAAAAAGAGTATTGGTGATATAGAGGAACGGTTGCTGTCAACGAAGTATTTTAGTGATTTATTCTTTGTAGAGGCTTCTCATGAAGAGCATATGAGCAAAGAAAGATATATGGGAATTTGGCGTTCTGTAAATGATATTCAGGTTCAAGCCGGCGAAAGAAAATTCAAGGAAATACTAAAAAACATAGAAGAAATAATCAAGCCATATGATGAAATTGTAGTGCCTTATAAATCTCGGGCATGGACCGTAAAAGTAAATAAGAAAATTTGTTCTATGGGGGGGTAAATGCAAATATCCAGTTTTCATGATAACCTCTTTTCACTATGTTAATCGGATGTATGGATATTGTGCCTAATATTAATTTAAGTAGATAAAATATTATTGGAAATGAGGTATTTATAATGAAAACGGAATGGGATTATACAGAATTAGCTGCTGCTTATTTGAAGAGACCTGATTATGCAATGGAGGCAATTGACAAATTGATTAGCATTACAGGCATAAAAAAAGGAGCTATGGTGTGTGATGTTGGTGCAGGTGCTGCTCATCTAACCAAATTGCTTGCCGCAAGAGAATTTTTAGTTAAAGCTGTGGAGCCAAATGACGCTATGCGTTCTAATGGTATAAAACAAACTGTTAGGTATCCTAACGTTGAATGGTTTGAAGGCGTTGGAGAACATACAGGACAGCCATCAAATACTTTTGATCTAGTGACATTTGGTTCTTCCTTTAATGTAACTAATCGGCAGGAAGCACTTGTCGAAACTAAGCGCATATTAAAAAGAGATGGCTGGTTTGCCTGTATGTGGAATCATCGTGATTTATCCGATCCATTGCAAGCAAAGATTGAGGCGGTGATTAAAAAGCATGTGCCTGAATATTCTTATGGTACAAGGCGTGAGGATCAAACTGATGTTATTAAAGAATCAAATTTGTTTGACTGTATTCAGTCGTTTAGTGGTAAGGTAGTTCATAAGGTTCCATCCGATGATGTAATAGAAGGTTGGCGTTCACATGGAACTGTTCATCGACAGGCTCCAGAATTGTTTGAGGTAATTATAGGGGATATAGCGGATGTTATTCGAGCTGAGCACTCCGATACGATTACTATTCCTTATGTAACGCATGTATGGTGTGCCAGGGTAAAAAAGTGAGTAGATAATATGTATAAATTTAGAACCAAAGCAGAAACCTTGGATTATTTGTATAAAATTCAATATGATATGGATTTTAAAGTGCTTCCTATAAAGTATTACCGGGTCGATTCCTGGCGTAATTTATTTCAAGATATATGGAATGACATTTGTACTTGGGGGGGGGACACGAGCTCTGTAATAGTTCGCAGTTCAGCAATTTCTGAAGATGCTATTGATAAGTCAAATGCTGGTAAATATAAATCATGTATTACAAGTTTGGATTTTCATGAATTTTATAAAGCAGTTGAAGAGGTAATTGATTCCTATGGCAAAGCTAGCGACGATGATCAATTTATTGTGCAGCCAGTGTTAGAGAATGTTCAATGGGCTGGAGTGGCTTTTACAATAGATCCCAATAATGGTGGTAATTACTATGTTATCAATTATGATGATAGTGGTTCAACTTCCAACATCACAAGTGGAACTATAACAACTGGTAGATTATATTATCAATTAAAAAAATTAGATGTAGAGGCAAAAGATTTTCGCTTGCAAAAACTTTGCTTGTCATTGAAACAGCTTGAAATGTTATTTGATTATAATAGACTGGATGTAGAGTTTGCTTTTTCTGATAATGAATTATATATTTTTCAGGTGCGTCCTCTGTGCTCGCTTCATCCTGTCGTGAATGTTAAGCAACAGAATGACATAGTAGAGCGAATTTATAAAAAAATTAAACACCTAAACCATCCCAAGCCATTTTTATATGGAAAAAGAGCTATATTCGGTATTATGCCTGACTGGAACCCAGCAGAGATGATAGGAACACATCCCCATAAGTTAGCGCTATCCCTATATAAGGAAATTATCACAGATAATGTGTGGGCATACCAGCGGGATAATTATGGGTATATGAATTTAAGAAGTTTTCCGCTATTGTTAGACTTTTGCGGTTTTCCATACATAGATGTGCGGGTTAGCTTTAATTCCTTTATTCCTAGCGATTTATCTCCGGCTATTGCAGAAAAATTGGTAAATTATTATTTATATCGCTTGGAACAACAGCCTGAGGAGCACGACAAAGTTGAATTCAATATTGTATTTTCTTGTTATACATTTGATTTACCCAAGAGAATAGAGATTCTCTACAAATATGGTTTTTCTAAATTAGAGGTTCAATCTATATTAGAGTCTTTAAAAAAATTGACAAATGGTATTATTAATAGTCAATGTGGATTGTGGAAAAAAGATGCAGCAAAAATTCAAGTGTTGCGAAAGCGTTATAATAAATTAGTTCATAGTGACATGGATGACATATCCAAAATTTACTGGTTGTTAGAAGATTGCAAAAGATATGGAACATTACCATTTGCGGGATTGGCTAGGGCTGCCTTTATAGCGGTGCAGTTGTTGCAATCTATGGTGACAGAAAATATTATTAGTCAGGAAGAATACAATGAATTTTTAAATGATTTAACAACGGTTAGCTCTGAGATGAAAGATGATTTTAATCGATTGTCTAGGGGGGAGTTCCTGCATCTGTATGGTCATTTGCGGCCAGGAACTTATGATATAACATCGCCACGATATGACGAAAAACCAGAGAGGTATTTTAATTGGAATATACAAGATAGTAAAATAAATAAAACTAGGGGGAAGAGTCAATTTAAATTATCTCTAGAGCAGTATTCTAAAATACAGCAGGTGTTGCAAAGGCATGGTCTAAATGATGATGTGTTAGGAGTATTTGAATTTATAAAAGCAGCTATTGAAGGACGCGAGTATGGAAAATTTATTTTTACGCGAAATCTAAGTGAGGTGCTGAGATTAATAGGCAATAGAGGCCAGGAATGGGGATTTTCCTTAGAGGACATTTCTTTTGCAGATATAAAAATATTTCAAGAAATGTATCAGTCTACTCCAGATGAGAAGAATTTGTGGTTGGAATCTATATCCAAGGGAAAATCAGAATATGCAAAGGCAGGGGCTATAGTATTGCCACCTTTGATAACTTCACCAGATGATATTAAAAAGTTTTTTATACCTGATAGTCAACCAAATTTTATAACCTTAAAACATAGTGAAGGTGAAATCGTAAATTTGGGTAAAGATGTAGATAAAAATATTGACGGAAAAATTGTGCTTATAAATTCGGCTGATCCTGGTTATGATTGGATATTCTCTCATAACATTTCCGGTTTTATTACTGAATTTGGAGGGGCTAATTCTCATATGGCAATCCGTGCAGCAGAGTTAAATATACCTGCAGTTATAGGTGTTGGAGAGAAATTATTTCAAAAAATTTCGCAGGCAGAGACAGTTGAGATTATAGCAGCAGAGAAGAAGGTTAATATACTAAGATGAAGGTAATAGTTTATACGCAGCGTGTTGAATATGTGCAGTCGTATGGTGAGAGGCGAGATTGTATAGATCAAAGTATTCCTAAATTGCTTTTGGAATGCGGTTTTTTGCCAATACCGATATATAATATTCCGAACAGGGATTTAATAGAGCAATTTATGAACAATGTTTCAGTAGGTGGAGTTTTGTTTACTGGTGGCAATAGCCTTTATAAATATGGTGGAGATGCCTTAGAGCGTGATAAAACCGAAATAATCTTATTAGAATGGTGCCTAAAAAAGAATGTTCCGGTTTTAGGATTATGCCGGGGCATGCAGTTTATTTTGGATTATTTTGGAGCTACGTTGGAAAATATAGATGGTCACATAGGTGTGAAACATAAAATTGTAGGGTCAATAGCTCGTGACAGAGTTAATAGTTTTCACAGGCAGGCTGCAAGAAATATTCCCAAAAGTTTGGTGGTAATGTCGAATTCACTGGATGGTGTAGTAGAGGCTGTAAGGCATAAGACAAAATCTGTATATGGAATTATGTGGCATCCTGAGCGTGAAAATCCGTTTCATGATGGTGATATTGAATTAATTAAGAGAGTTTTTGAAGGGGTGGAATAAATGAAAGCTATTATTCTTGCAGCTGGCAGAGGAAGTCGAATGAAAGAAAAAACAGATATATTACCAAAATGTCTAACGGAGTTATGGGGAAAGACATTGTTGGAATGGCAGTTAGAAGCAATACATGGAGCTGGTATAGAGGAGGTTTATATAATAACTGGATACCATGCAGAGGAGATTGAGAAAAGAAATCCAGATATAAATTTTTTGCGAAATGAAAATTGGGCTAATACTAATATGGTATCTACGTTGGTATGTGCAGATGAACTACTTAGCTCTGATGATTGTGTTGTCAGCTATGCAGATATTGTATATAAAAAAGAAGCAATTACAAAATTAATAAACAGTAAATCTGATATATCCTTGACATATTATACAGAATTTAGAAAGCTATGGGAGAATCGTTTTGCTAATCCCTTGGATGATGTAGAGACATTTAAGATAGACGAAAATTATAATATAACAGAAATAGGTCAGAAAGCTCAGTCATTAGATGAAATAGAAGGCCAGTATATGGGAATACTAAAATTTACACCCAAGGGCTGGATTAGCACAAAAAAACTGATGAACCGCAATCTGCCTAAACCTATAGAAAAAATGGATATGACCGGTTTGCTAGAATACCTTATTCAAAATGGTATGAAATTAGAAGGTGTGCCATATGATAAAATATGGGTAGAAGTTGATAGCCAAGAAGATTTGAAATTATACTCTTGCGTATTCGTAGATACGCATAAATCAGATATTGGGAGTGTAAAATAGTTTGTGTAAAAAGTAATTGCGCAGATTTATTTTATGCCCCATA
>ERZ773186.2286-NODE-2286-length-14486-cov-3.752269_pt1 | contig 14486 bp, 8 predicted proteins | sample MGYA00581000_ERZ773186 | MGnify/ENA primary metagenome ERZ773186 (study PRJEB29015, sample SAMEA2737752) | human gut metagenome | biome: human gut; feature: human-associated habitat; material: faeces | place: China | collected 2012 ...
ATCCTTTATGCCTTCGTATCTTCTTATGACCTCCTCAACCTCGGAAAGCTCAATTCTAAAGCCTCTGACCTTAACCTGGGAGTCTTTTCTTCCAATGATCTGGATGTTTCCATCCGGAAGATATCTGGCAACATCACCGGAATGATACAGGACTTCATAACCTTCTGCATCGTCATAAATATTCTTCGTATAAACTTCCGAAGTTTTCTCCGGTTTATTCAGATAGCCTCTGGAAACCTGCCATCCGGAGATCATCAGTTCACCGCAGGCACCGTATGGAAGCAGATGACCAAACTTATCGGCTATATAAAGCTTGAAATTATCAAGCGCTTTTCCGATTGGAATATTTGAATAATATTTATCCACTTCAAATACAGTTGTAAAAATTGTGCACTCTGTAGGACCATACGCATTAAAGAATTTATAATCCTTCGGCGGTTCCATAGGAACAAGCTTCTCTCCACCTATGGAAAGATATTGCAGACTCTCGCAGCTCATTTCCATCGCAAACTGTCTTCCCACCTGTGTAGTCATAAAGGAATGGGTAACGCCATTCTCTTCAAAATAACGCTGAAGTGCAATAAAATCAAGACGGATTTCTTCCGGAATAATGTGAAGCTCTGCACCGTTTGCAATTGCACCGTAAATATCCATCATGGAAGCATCAAATCCAAAGGACGCATAAGCTGCTATTTTGGAGCTGTGATCTACCTGGTAATACTTTTTGTACCAGTGGCAGAATGCAGTGATATTTCCATATTCCAGCATACAGCCTTTCGGCACGCCGGTGGAGCCGGAAGTGTACAGTAAAATAAACAGATCATGAAGCTCTGGCTTCTTAAGTTCCACATCACGCTCTTCCAGCTGTGGGATCTCATCTGTAAATAAAACAGGTCCCTGATAGCCGTCTACCAGCGGCAGAAGCTCTCTGTCTGCGATCAAAAGCTTAGCAGCAGAATCCTCCAGCATGTACATCAGGCGGTCTTTCGGGTAAGTAGGGTCAAGAGGCTGGTATGCCGCACCGACTTTGATCACGCCCATTGGTGCGATGGCCATGTATTCGCAGCGGGGGATCAGAATGGAGACTACATCCTCCCTGCCGATTCCCTGGGATGCAATATATTTTCCAAGTCTGTTGCTGAGCTCGTCCAGTTCTTTGTATGTATATTTCCGGTCTTTAAATACCACTGCGGTGTGGTCTGGAATGGTCTCTGCCAATTCAGCGAACATGTCAGAAATGGTTTTGCTTCTGTCAAATTCGTTTTCTGTATGATTGAATTCTGCGATCTTGTTTACCCCACTCTGAGAGATCACAGAGATTTCAGAAACATATTTTGTTTTCAGCATGGAGCTCATGGCAGCTTCATAGGAATCCAGGATTCCGTCAATAAAGGCCTGGCTGTACATGTCGCTGCGGTATTCTGCTGTAAGCACATAAGTGTGGTTGTACTCTCTTACCTGGATCAGCAGAGGCATTTTGGCCATATTCAGGGAAAGGTCGTGGCCTCTGGCAATGGTGTCTCCAATTGGATAATCGTCGCTTAACTCTGCCTGGTATGCAAAGGTAAGATCCGAATTCAGCCCGTATTTTGCACAAATATCGGAAAATGGGAAAATATCGTTTGCCATGGAGGACAGCATCTGCTCGGAAAGCTCTGCCATATACGCCTGTACGGTGGTCTTCGGGTCGAATTTGCAATAAACAGGAAGGGTTTTTACCAGCATGCAGACTGTGTTTTCAAGCCTGGAATCGTTTCGTCCATTATAAATAGTAGACAACAGACTGTCCTCTGCATTGGAGTATTTTGCCATAAGGATGCCGAACAGACCTGTAAATAAAATATTCGGGGTAACACCCAGCTTCTCGCAATAGGAAAGAATGGCCTCTTCTTTCAGGCCCATGGTCTTCTCCAGATAACCTTTTTCAGGAGCTTTTCCATTCAGGTCTGGCATAGGGAGGGATTCCGTTTCAATTCCTTCAAAAATACTGTCATAATATTTCTCAGCTTTTTTGTATTTGCCCTCTTTCATCTGCTGTTCTTCGTCAAGGGCCGCATCAAATCCGGTATAGGACTCTTTTTCCAGTTTTTCACCCATATAGGCCTTATTGATATCCTCGAAAATGATATCATAGGAGTTGCCGTCAGCAATAATATGGTGGAAATCAGTAAAGAGGTATTTCTTATCTTCTGTCACATAAATTGCCACACGAAGGAGACGTCCCTTTTCCAGCTTAAACGGACGTACAAGGCTTTCCTTCTGGCTGGCAAATTTCTCATTTGTGGTCTCGATCACTTCCGGCACAAATGTCTCATTTCCAGGGCGCTGTACCATCTCCCCATTATCGTCAAGATATACCTGTGTGAGCAGATAGGAATGGGCGCTTACCATTCTGGCAATTGCATCGGATAATTTCCGGGTATCCACTGTTGGATCCAGTTCAAAAAGGAAGGGGATATTGTATACGGTACTCTCAGGATTTTTGATGCATTCTGCAAAAATACCCTTCTGGGAACCGGTAAGAGGATAAACCTCTCTCTTTTCGTAGGTTCTGAGTTTCGGCGCCAGCATGACATATTTTTCCAGCTTCTCCACGGTATTGTTCTCGTGGATATCGCTTGTTTTTACGGTAACACCAAATTCCTCTGAGATCAGAACACAGAGCTTCATTGCACTGATGGAGGAAAGGCCGGCCTTGTAAAAACTGGTGTCGATTCCGAAGAAGTCGTTTTCTACTACTTGGGCCACAATGTCAAAGATCTTCTTCTGCATTGGAGTTTCCGGCTCTTTCAGGTTTCTGGGTTGCGCCACCGGCTTGGGCAATGCTTTTTTGTCAATTTTGCCATTCTGTGTTAAAGGCATTTTTTCCAGCTGGATGAAAACATCCGGAACCATGTAATGAGCCAGGGATTCTGACGCATAAGCGGTAAGCGCTTCAACATTGATCTGGCGGTCTGCCATAAAGTAGCAGCAAAGATATTTATTATCCACCGGTACTGTAATACTGGTGATGATTCCTTCGAAGCTGTTAACAACCTCCTCGATCTCACCAAGCTCGATTCTGAGACCGCGAAGCTTGATCTGATTGTCAATTCTTCCGAAAAATTCGATCTCGCCATCTGGAGTGATCTTTGCAAGATCGCCTGTTTTATAGGCTCTTTCTCCGTTGAGAGTGATGAAAACTTCTGCTGTTTTCTCCGGCAGATTGATGTAGCCACGACCTACTCCAAGACCTGCAATTACAAGCTCTCCGGTCTCTCCGTCCGGAAGGATCCTGTTCTCTTTGTCAACCACATAAACCTGAACATTGCCGTTTGGCTTTCCGATGGTAATGTTTTTGCTGTCGGTGATTACCTTCATGGTACAGCTGATGGTAGTCTCGGTTGGTCCATAGCCGTTCATAATATAAGCATCCGGGTTTACTGCGTGAATCTTGTCAAAAAGTGCAGGCGGGAATGCTTCTGCTCCTACGTCAAATACCTTGATCTGGGCAGCTGCTTCCTGAAGCTGGGGCAGATCGATCATATTGGAAAGATAGGTAGGAGTTGTGGTCATAATATCCACTTTATTTTTTACAATTAAATCTCCAAGCATAATGGGATTCAGGATCTCTTCATCGCTTGCGATCACTGCAGTCATTCCATTGGTGAGAGGGAGAAATTCCTCCAGTACCGAAACATCAAATGTCATGGCTGCCATGGAAAGGGAAACGCTTCCCCTGCTTACATAGCCATAGGTTTCCGCATTCTTTGGATTAGGATTTACAAAATTGGCAAGGTTGATATGCTCGATCATAACACCTTTTGGTTTTCCCGTGGAACCGGAGGTGTAAATACAGTAGCAAAGATCATGTTCCTTAATCTGGGTATCCGGGTTCCCGGCATTTGGATTTTCCAGCAATTCTTCAAGCAGAAGCACCGTACAGGAAAGCCTGGAAAACAGCTCCTGGCGGTCCTTCGCGATTTCCTTTGTGGTGATAATAAAGGGAACTCCTGCATCTTCAAAAATGAACTGCACACGGTCATCGGGATAATCCGGGGCTGCGACAGCAAATGCACCACCAGCCTTCAAAATACCCTGACGGACTGCGTAAAAGTCACAACAGCGCTCCAGTACCACACCTACGATTTTTTCACAGCCAACGCCTTTTTCAATAAGAGAATTCGCAATTCTGTTTGCTCTTTCATTCAGCTGTGCGTAGGTAAAGCTTTCCTTGCTGGAAGCTACAGCACATTTGTCAGGATGAAGCCGCACCTGCTCTTCAAACAGCTTTGTCACAGGCTGAAATTCAAAAACAAAATTGCTCTTTTCGTTAATGTCAGACATTTCCTGCACCTCCTAAAATGATATTATAGTATTATTCATATCAATTGCGCGGATATAATCCATTGATTTTGAAATCTTTTTCACCAGCTCAATTCCATGGATATCAAACTCCTCATGGTCATAGCTGTATTCCAGCGGATTAAAATTCACTCCGTTGTCTCTTATCCTTAACTGGCAAATGTCATCCTCCAGGCAAAGATTGATGTCGATCCAGTTGGAAGTTTTTCCACCAAATTTAATGATATTCACAGTCATTTCTTCTGCACACACGGCAGCAAGATTGGCTCTGTTTCCGGATACACCGTTTTCCTTGCAGAACTCCAGGATTTTTCTGTTAACTGCGCCAGCTTCTTCCATGGTGCTCTTAATGGAAAAATCAAGATTGATTCCGGGATTTTGGTCCGGAACAATATAAAAAGTAGAATTTTTGTGTTTGATCTTTCGGAAAATCCAGGCTGCGATCAGGGTTATGATCTCTGTGGCAACAAATGCAGCACCAATTCCATTTGTACCGATTCCATCAATCTGTTTCCAGATAGAAATTCCTATAAATGTTGCAGGAAGAACTGCCACTGCGTTTTCAAGGAAGGTAACAAAGCTTGCAATTGCAGTCTCTTCAATAGATTCATAATAGCTTACGGTAAATTTATTCCAGAGATAAGGCACTACACATAAAGCAAAAATACGCAGTGCATGAACCATCTCCCGTCCCAGCTCTCCGCCGCCTCCGAACATAATGGTGATCTGTTCTGTAAACAGCATGATCAGAACGAATATGACTGCCAGCACGATGTAGCTGTATTTCAGCATTTTTTTGCACAGGACACGGATTCCTACATAGTCTTTTTCTCCAAAAAGAATTCCTGCAACATTAGGAATTACGCCAATGATTCCGCCTGTAAGCATTTCCACGATCAGCAAAACATTGTCGCAGACCGTAAATACTGCCATTCCGTCTTCCCCGATCTGATTCATAATGATGGTGTTCAGGCCAAGGGCTTTTACAAAATTGGTTGCCATGAAAACAAGCATGGGCACACCTGTAATCACTGCCTCCTTCACGATTCCGAAATCCTTTGCATTCAGCCGCACGAAACTGATATTCCTCTTATCTGAGCGAATATAGAAAAGGAAAACCACCATGGCAAAAAGGAAGCCAAGTACCGTTGATAAGGATGCACCTGTAACTCCAAGTGGTGTAAATCTAAGAAATATGTAATCCAGCACAAGATTTATCACATTGGCTGCGATCAGATAAACAGAAGCAAGCTCCGGATGGTTTTCCACCCCAAGGTAGTTTACCATCATCAGACCGATTCCGATTACCGGTGCACCTAACATGCTGATGCGGATATAGTCTCTTGTATAAGTTGTCAAAACTCCGTCTCCGGATACCAGAAATCTGGCAATAGGTCCTGCAGCAGGAAATGCAATAAGAGAAAACAGCAGTCCCACCACGAGTGTGACGATGAAAGTGGCTGAAAACAATTTCGAAGCCCCTTCTTTGTCACGTTTACCAAGCATATTTCCTGCGGCTATGGAACCTCCCACACCCAGACAGTAACCGGTAAGCTGAACTATCGTTTCAACCGGAAGACTCATTGTGACTGCGGACATTGCTTCTACACCAATTAAATTACTTACAAAGATAGTGTCCACAATGTTTCCAAGCTGAAGTGCCAGCGACATCATAATACCTGGAACGATATACTTGTTTAATTTCGCATTCAGCAACCTGTTATTTCTGTTTTCCACCATTCCATCCCCTTTCGAAATTTTGGAGTATTTCTAAACAAAATCAGAATACTCCATATTTATATATAATTTAGCAAAAAATGAAATATTTTTCAATAAAGCAGCGAAAACAACGTCAAATTAAACAAAAATAGCCTAAAAAAATACCGGTTTCCCGAAGATATCCCTTTAATGGAATTCTTTGGAAACCGGTAGTATCCTTCCTGATATGTAATTATTCAGCAGACTCCAGAACATGTTTAAAAAGGCTTTCTACAAAATGTACGTCACAATTTGCGGAGCCTGCAGATTGCAGGAAATAAATTTTCAGGCAAGCTCCAAAGCCCTGTGGCAGGCTGCCTTATGCCCATTTTCCACCTCTTGAAGCACAGGAACTTCCTGCCTGCAGCGGTCTGTTGCGTAGGGACAGCGAGTGTGGAATTTACATCCTGACGGTGGATTGTAGGCACTTGGCACGTCACCTTCCAGAATGATACGCTGACGTTTCTTCTTCACATCCGGGAGCGGGATTGCGGAAAGAAGGGCTTTTGTATAGGGGTGCATCGGATTGGAATAAAGCTGGGCTTTTTCTGCAACCTCAACCACACTTCCAAGATACATAACTGCGATTCTGTCACTGATATGGCGGACTACGCTCAGGTCATGGGAGATAAACAGGTAGGTCAGATTTTTCTTCTGCTGCATATTTCTCATAAGATTCAGCACCTGCGCACGGACAGATACGTCCAGTGCGGAAACCGCCTCGTCACAGACAACAAATTCCGGATTCAGGATCAGTGCCCTTGCAATTCCGATTCGCTGCCTCTGACCGCCTGAAAACTCGTGAGGAAAACGGTTCAGATACTGTTTATCCAGTCCAACCTCCTGAAGGATCTCTTCCACCATTTCCCTGCGTTCTTCCTTAGTCCCCACTTTATACACTTCAAGAGGGGCACTGATCAGATCATAAACGGTCATTCTGGGATTCAGGGAGCTATATGGATCCTGGAAAATAATCTGCAGCTTCCGGCGCATTTCCCACATTTTTTTCTTATCATAGGTGAGGATATCTTCCCCATTGTACATAACCTGGCCCTCTGTTGCCGGGATCAGGCGGAGAATAGTTCTTCCCAGAGTGGATTTTCCGCAGCCGGACTCTCCGACCAGGCCCAGTGTCTCACCCTTTCTCACAGAAAGACTTACATGGTCTACTGCTTTTACTACAGATGGATTACGGTTCAGAAGCCCTTTTTTTGCCGTAAAATATTTGGATAAATCCTTTGTTTCCAATAAGATTCCTGTGTTCTCACTCATTATTTCTCACCCTCGTATCTGAAGCAGCTTACCAGAGAATTTCCAGCATGGTAAACGCCTGGTTTTTCTTTCATGCAGCGGTCTTTTCCGTAAGGACATCGGGGAGCAAATCTGCAGCCTGCAGGCATGGCGTCCGGTGCCGGAACGGTGCCCTCAATGGTATTCAGCAGCTCTACATCCTCATCAAGGCGGGGAATAGAGTTCAAAAGTCCCTGTGTGTAAGGATGCTTCGGTCTTTCAAAAATGTCCTCAATGCTGCCGTATTCTACTGCTTTTCCTGCATAAAGAACAAGCACATTGTCTGCGGTCTCTGCTACTACCCCCATATCATGGGTAATCAGCATGATCGCGGTTCCCATTTTTTCCCGGAGCTCGCACATCAGCTCCAGGATCTGTGCCTGGATGGTTACGTCCAGGGCTGTGGTAGGCTCATCTGCAATAAGAAGTCTTGGCTCGCAGGATACTGCCATGGCGATCATCACTCGCTGGCGCATACCGCCAGAAAGCTGATGCGGATATTCCTTCATCCGCTTCTCCGGAGCAGCGATCCCAACTCTTTTCAGAACGTCCACAGCTCTTGTCCAGGCTTCTTTTTTACCGCAGTTCTGGTGGAGCATGATGGGTTCCATCAGCTGGGTTCCAATAGTCAGAGTCGGATTCAGGGCAGTCATTGGATCCTGAAAAATCATGGCAATATCATTTCCGCGGATCCTGCACATCTCTTTCTCCGGAAGCCCTATCAGTTCTTTTCCATCCAGTTTGATGCTGCCGCCGGAAATCCGGGCGTTGCTTCCAAGAAGCTGAAGGATAGACATGGATGTGACACTTTTTCCGCATCCGGACTCTCCTACAATTCCGAGGATCCTGCCTTTTTCTACAGAAAAGCTTACACCGTCAACGGCTGTGTTAATGCCTTTTTTTGTCTGAAACTGTACCTGTAAATTCTCTACTGAAAGTAAAGATGCCATAGCTGTACTCCTTTTTCTCTTAATTAACTCACTGTGATTCTTTCACAGCTCCTGAAATCCGCCAGACATGAGAGTCTTTTCTCTCATATTTGGCGGGTTCCAGGATCAAAAGCTTTATCCGCTTTTGTCCTGTTTCCCATTTTTATTACTCTTTATCCCACTCCCAGGAAGACCAGTTCAGACAATTAAAGTCTGCAACGTTCAGGTTCTTCATGCTCTTGTTGTAAGCGGTAAGAAGGTTCTTTGTATATAAGTAGCCCATAGCTGCTTTTTCTACAACCTTTTCCTGATACTCATCGAAGTATGGTTTTCTTGCTTCAAAAGTAAGCTCTGCGTTTCCTTTGTCGATCAGGTCAGAAAGCTCTGTATCCTGAAGCTGGCAGAAGTTGCAGGAGCTTTCCGGATAAATCATTTCACGGCTCTCACTTGGGTCAAGAGTTCCGCCGGAACCAATGATTCCAAGATCATGCTCGCCGTCAAGCATACGGCTCATCAGAGTTGCAAAGTCCATCTGCTCAATTTCTACATTTACACCGACATTTGCAAAATCCTGTACGATCAGGGCTGCACATCTCTCGGTAATGCTGCTTCCAGAGGAGATGAAAAATTTCAGTGTCTGTCCAGCCGGGAAGCCTGCTTCTGCAAGCATCTCTTTTGCTTTTTCAGGATCGTACTGAACCTGAACTTTGTCATTGTAGTATGGGCTTACCGGTGCGATCGGGGTCATGATCGGAGTTCCCTCTCCCATAAGAAGACCATTTACCAGTACGTCACGGTTGATTGCCATATTCAGTGCCTGGCGAACTTCCTGAGTAAGATATTCCTTCTGAGTATTGAAGATCAGAGTGGTATAGGAAGTGGTAGGAACAGACTCTGTTACCAGGTTATCCTGGGACTTGGCTGTTTCCCAGTCATCAGTCAGTACGGAACCGAATCCGATCAAATCAAGCTCGCCGTTCATAAGACCGGAAAGAACGTTTGCAGACGGTACTACACGGATGATCAGACGGTCAATATTTGGAGTTCCAAGATAGTAGTTTTCGTTCTTTGTGAACTCCATACGCTCACCATTGATCTCACTGTCATAGATGAATGGGCCGGAACCTACCGGATTTGCCCAAAGGTCAGGAGCATTGATCTCTTCTGCTGTTTTTCCTTCAAATATATGTTTCGGGATGATGAAAACAGTGTCGATATCCTGCAGGAATGTATCAGGATACATAGCCTCTTTTAATTTGAAGGTTACTTCATAATCGCTGTCTGCAGTTACTTCGATAGAATCCTCGGAAAGCTCTGCTCCGGAATCATCCACACCGGCAATGTACTCCAGGTGATAACGGCTCTTTGCCTCTACAGACGGATCAGAATACATCTGGTAGCTGAATACAACGTCCTCTGCTGTAACCGGCTCACCATCAGACCATACTGCGTCTTCATGAAGCTTAAAGGTAACTGCGTCACTGGCATCGTTTACAGTCCAGGACTCAGCAAGGCGTCCCTCAATGGAACCGTCTGCGTTTGTCTGTGTCAAACGGTCATAGATCTGATCACAGATAAAACGGGTGTAGTTGCTTGTGGTGTTCAGCGGCATCATGGTATCCCATGCCTGGTCCATAGCAGCTGTTACTACTTTTTCCTCTGCCTCAGCAGCAGCCGGAACAGCATAACCTGCTACCATGCTTCCTGCAAGCAGGAGCGCTGCAGCCTTTTTCATGTTGAATTTCATAGGTCTCCTCCTTTTTTCTTTTGTCAGGGATGTTTTTTCTCTGACAGGTTTTGTGAAGCAAATCAGTCCGGGAAACTCCCGGAACCAATCTTATGTCAACGGACTGTCCGGCCTTGAATCAAGACCTTCATGATCCTGAGACATTACAGTTTGATTTTCGGATCCAGCGCATCGCGGATGCCGTCGCCCAGAAAATTAATACTTAACACCGTGATCAGAAGTGCAAGTCCCGGCGGAAGCCAGATCCACAGCTTCTGGGAAAGCACAGTAATGGACTGCGCATCGTAGAGCATATTTCCCCAGCTTGCTCCCGGCGGCTGTACACCCATGCCAAGGAAGCTTAACGATGATTCAGAAAGGATGGCACTCGCCATCTGGAATGTGATTGCGATCAAGATCGGGGCAAAAGAGTTTGGAAGAACATACTTTGTCACGATCTTGAAATTGGAGGTACCAATTGCCCTTGCAGATTCTACATATTCTTTCTCGGATACGGAAAGTACATTTGCATAGATCAGTCTGGCAAACTGTGTCCAGCCGAGCACACCAATGACACAGGTTACAGACCAGACAGACGGTCCAAGAACTGCAACCAGTACCAGGATCAGCACAATTGATGGAAAAGACATAAAAATATCTGCAATTCGCATAATAACTGCTTCCGCCTTTCCTCTGGCATAACCAGCAACCAGGCCAAGAGGAACTCCGATTGCGCAGCTGATCAGTGTGGAAACAAAACCAACCAGCAGAGAGGTTCTTCCGCCATACATCAGACGGGCAAAAACATCACGCCCGATAGCATCAGTTCCAAGGATGTGCGCTCCTCCCGGAGCTGCAGAAAAGGCAGTGTAATCTGAAGTATAAGGATCCAGTTTCAGGATCATGGGAAGAAAAACCACCATCAGGATTTCCACGATCAGGACCACCAGACCTGCCATAGCCATTTTGTGTTCTTTCAGTTTATCAAGTACCTCGGAAAGATAGCTTACATTTTCGTTTTTCTGTTTTTTCATTTCTGTCTTCTATCCTCCCTTATTTATAGCTGATTCTCGGATCCAGAATTCCGTATGCAACATCAGTGAGAATATTCGCAATAAGAACCGCTGCCGCGATCATAACCGTGATTCCCATAATAACCGGGTAGTCTCGTCCGTTGATCGCTGTTACCATAAGAGAACCAATTCCCGGCCATCCGAAAACCTGCTCGGTTACAACTGCGCCGCCTACAATAGAAGGAATGGACATTCCCACAACTGTAACGACCGGTGTAAGGGCATTTTTCAAGGCGTGCTTCATGATCACTTTCCATTTGGTAAGACCTTTGGACTTGGCGGTACGAATGTAGTCGTCCTGCATAACTTCCAGCATACTGCTTCGCATGTGCCTTACCCATCCTCCGATCTGCTGAAAGGAAAGGACCAGACAAGGCAGGATCATGTGCTTCATCAGATCTCCGAATGTATGAGCTCCGCTTGAGCTGTACATTCCTCCTGATGGCAGAATGTTAAACACAATGGCGAACAGATAAATAAATACCAGTCCTACAAAGAAGTTCGGAGTCGCCATCATCAGCATAGACAGACCGCCGGAAAAGTAATCTCTTCCTGAATTCGGCCTGGAGGCAGCAAAGATTCCAAGAGGAATGGATACGATCAATGACAGTACAATGGAGCTTGCTGCCAGAATCGCAGTAGCCGGAAGACGCTCCAGTATCATCGCTGCCACCGGTCTCTGGGTGCTGTAGGAAAATCCCAGATTTCCCGTAAGCAATTGTTTCAGCCAGGTAAAATACTGAATGATCACCGGCTGATCCAGTCCAAGTGCCACTCTCTTACGTTCCAGCTCTGCCGGAGTAATTCCCGGATCTGCCAGAAGTGCATCCAGCGGTGAACCAGGCGCCATATTCAGAATAAAATAGGCCAATATGGTAATTCCGAAAAAAGTGGGAATGGCAATCAGTATTCTTTTTAATATGTATTTCCACTTCATAGTGTTTTCCCTTCATCTCCTTTTCCTAGAACCTGTTTGAAAAAGTATTTCCGCAAGCTCCCGCAAATTGTGGCGCACATCTTGCAGAAAGCCTTTTTCAACCACGCTCTACCATAATCCGGATAATCTCTTTATCCGTTTCGCACATACCTTCCTTCGCCAGCTGTCCCACGTTCCGGATGGTATTTTCCACACCGTGGGTAACGATTCCATCACCGCCGTAGAACTGCTGTCCCTGTATGTACATTTCATAGCCCATGATTCCGGCATCGACTGCTGCTGAAATCTTGGCTGCGCAGGAGGCTTTCGCTCCGTCACAGATGATTCCGGAAACAATTGCCAGGGAATTCACGATTGTATGTGCAATTACTTCATAATCGCCGCCGTAGAGATAAGCAATTCCCGCACCGCTTCCACAGCCTGCACTTACTGCACCGCAATAGGCAGAAAGAGTTCCGATTCCAGTCTTCAGATGAATGGTTACAAGATTGGAAAGCACCAGGGCGCGAAGCATTTTGTCATGGGAAACCTGCAGCTCTCTGGCAAATTCAATGACCGGAATGCTGGCAGTCATGCCCTGGTTGCCGCTTCCGGAGTTGATCACCACAGGAAGCTCGCAGCCATTCATTCGGGCATCGGAACCGGCTGCTGCCTTGGCTCTGGCACGGATCTTAATATTGTCGCCGTAGGTGTGAAGAAGGACTTTTCCGATGTTCGCTCCATAGTTTCCACGAAGTCCCTCCTCAGAAATGGCTGTATTGTAACGGATCTGACGCTCCAGAACCTCCTTTACATCTTCTGTGTCAACAGTATTGGCAAAGTCGATAATGTCTTCTATGTTTAATATGGAATGGTCGGTCTTTTTCTCTTCCTTACCTGAACAGACATCTTTCCGGAAAACAGGCTGGCCGTTTTTCTCAATAAGGATGATGTTGGTGTGCGTATCTACAATGCGGACACGGGCCGTTTCAGTACCTTTGGTTACGGTCAGATCGATTTCAAATACATGCCCGGTGGATGCCGGAGTGATCCTAGGTTTCACCTGATCCATGTAGGACTTGATTTCTTCCTTCTGACCGGATGTTACTCTTGCAATTACTTCAAGGAGCGCTTCCGCATCGCCTGCGATCACACCCGCGCACAGAGCAGCTGCAATTCCCCTCATGCCGCCTGTATTGGGAACGATGACGCTTTTTACATTTTTGATAATATTTCCACTTACTTTAATATCCAGCTGTTCCGGCAGATTACCTAAAGTTTTTCTCGCCACTGCGCCTGCATAGGCAATGGCAATGGGTTCGGTACATCCCATTGCAGGAACCAGTTCTTCCTCCAGGATTTTTACGTAAGCCTGGTATTTTTCATCACTTTTGTGCAATGTTTTCTCCTCGCTTTCGCACAACATTATAAATACTTTAGCACACTATCTTCTTAAAATCAATTAATTCCAGAAATTTTATATTTAGAAAAATCCCGAACTATATTTGTGAATTTTGTTTTTGTTAATCACTTTGCGAATATAATCCTGATACAGATTTTTTATTTGGAATCAGATCACAGGATTCTTTTTAGAAATAGTCATATCCGCCATGAATGTCTACAACGCTTCCATTCATGTATCCATTTTTCAGAACTTCGTATGCCATATCTGCCACTTCTGAGATCTCACCAAAGCGGTGAAGCGCAATCTTACGGTTAATACGTTCATAACTTTCCGGGGTACGGTTCTTGTGCCAGCTGGTTTCAATAAATCCCGGGGCAATGGCATTGACCCGGATCTGCTTTGGTTCCAGTTCTTTTACCAGAGATTTGGTAAGGAAATGAATGGCGGATTTGGTGACACCGTAAACCAGAGAGGAGGAATAAGCCTGCTGTCCTGCGTAGGAGCCTGTAAAAAGAATACTGCCGCCTTCGCTCATAATGGGGCGAAGTTCTTTCACCAGAAATACCGGAACAGACAGGTTGGTATTCACAATTTTGGTCCATTCGTTGAAGGTGTAGTCTTCATATTTCGCATAGGTGCTGATTCCTACGTTGTTTATCAGCCAGTCTACATGGCTTGCTTCTTCTTTGACCCGGGATACAAATTTCATCATTTCATCATAGGATGACATATCAGCCTGGAGCAACCGGATTTTTTTCTGATTTTCCTCTGTTTGTGCATGAAGAAATTCCTCCGCCTGCTCTGTGTTATGTCCATAGCTTACATATAAAATATCGTCTAACGCAGAATTTTCCAGAATTTTCTCCGCAATCCCTCTTCCGATTCCAGATGTACCGCCGGTGATTATGGTTACTTTGCTCATGGGGTGTCCTCTTTTCTGTATATTTTATTACTATTTAGTGTGTTGAAAGTTGTTCAAGGCGGACGCATTCGGACAATGGTGATTGCTCACTCGCCGGCGCAACGCTCCAGCGAACTAACTGCT
>ERZ773186.2301-NODE-2301-length-14432-cov-7.922376_pt1 | contig 14432 bp, 16 predicted proteins | sample MGYA00581000_ERZ773186 | MGnify/ENA primary metagenome ERZ773186 (study PRJEB29015, sample SAMEA2737752) | human gut metagenome | biome: human gut; feature: human-associated habitat; material: faeces | place: China | collected 2012 ...
ACAACAAGAGTCTGGGTGTGTTCCATCTGGACGGCATTGCTCCGGCTCCCCGTGGCGTACCTCAGATCGAAGTTACCTTCGATATCGATGCCAACGGCATCGTGAAGGTCAGTGCTAAGGATCTGGGCACCGGCAAGGAGCAGAACATCACCATCACCGCTTCCACCAATATGTCCAAGGAGGACATCGACAAGGCTGTGAAGGAAGCTGAGCAGTTTGCTGCCGACGATAAGAAGAAGCGTGAAGAGGTCGATATCCGCAACGGTGCCGACCAGATGGTGTTCCAGACCGAGAAGATGCTGAAGGAGAACGGCGACAAGCTGCCCGCAGACGTGAAGAGCGATGCCGAGGCAAAGCTTGCTGACCTGAAGACCGCTGTCCAGTCCGGCAACGTGGACGACATCAAGGCAAAGCAGGAAGCCCTGAGCCAGGTGTTCGAGAAGATGTATCAGGCAGCCGCTGCCGCACAGCAGGCCGCCGGTGCACAGCCCGGCCCCGACGCAGGTGCAAACAACCAGCAGAAGCCGGGTGATGACGGCGTTGTGGATGCCGACTTCAAGGAAGTCTGATAAAAAACACAGCAGTGTGTGCCCGGCCAAACCGGCGGACGCACGCGTGGAATAGCAAAAGCCGCTCCGGTTTTGCCGGAGCGGCTCTTGCTGGTTATAGAGCGAGGAACCAACCGGGGCGTTTCCCGGATCAAACGTTCCCGGAGAGGTGAGTGGATATGGCACAGGAAAAGCGTGATTACTACGAAGTGCTGGGGGTATCCAAGACTGCGACCGATGCCGAGATCAAAAAGGCATACCGCAAGCTTGCAATGAAATACCACCCGGACTATAACCCCGGCGATAAGGATGCCGAGGAAAAGTTCAAGGAAGTAAACGAAGCAAACGAGGTGCTTTCGGACCCGAAGAAGCGCCAGCTGTACGACCAGTACGGCTTTGCAGGTGTTGACCCTGCCTATGCAGCACAGAACGGCGGCGGCCCCGGTGCGGGCGGCTTTGGCGGTTTTGGCGGCGACGGCGTGGATCTGGGCGACATTTTCGGCGATATCTTCGGCGGCGGTTTCGGCGGCTTTGGCGGTTCGTCCCGTCGGGCCAATCCCAACGCCCCCCGCAAGGGTCAGGACATCCGGGTGCGCATCACCCTGAGCTTTGACGAGGCCGTGCACGGCTGCAAGAAGAACATCACCATCACCCGTCAGCAGGAGTGCACCGAGTGCCACGGCAGCGGCTGTGCCGCCGGTACCAGCCCCGAGACCTGCCCGGACTGCGGCGGCCGCGGCTTCGTGATCCGTCAGCAGCGCACGCCCTTTGGTGTGATGCAGACCCAGCAGCCCTGCTCCCGCTGCGGCGGCAAGGGCAAGCTGGTCAAGAACCCCTGCAAGGTCTGCCATGGCAGCGGCAAGGTGGCCACCAAAAAGACGCTGGAGGTGTCCATCCCTATGGGCATCGACGACGATCAGAGCTTTGCACTGCGCGGCATGGGCGATGCCGGTGCCAACGGCGGCCCCTCCGGTGATGTGATCGTCATGGTCACCGTGCGGCCCAGCGAGGTGTTCCAGCGCGACGGCTACGACGTGTGGGTCACGGTGCCCATCACCTACAGCCAGGCGGTGCTGGGCGACGAGATCCAGGTGCCGTCCATCGATGGCAAGGTGGAGTACACCGTGCCGGAGGGCACCCAGAGCGGCACCACCTTCCGCCTGCGCGGCAAGGGCATCCAGTACCTGAACGGCCGCGGCCGCGGCGACATGTACGTCAAGTGCGAGGTGGAGATCCCCAAAAAGCTGAACAAGACCCAGCGTGAGGCCCTGAAGAAATTTGAGGGCACCCTGAAAGAAGAGAACTACGAAAAGCGCAAGGGCTTCTTCAAAAAGCTGAAGGATATGTTCAACGCATAAACTTACGCCAAAGGCGGCGGCATCGTTCAGATGCCGCCGCCTTTTTTGCTGCCGCAAAACAAAAAGCGAGGGGGCTTCCCATCGGGAAGCCCCCTCACAGTGGATCTTTGGTATCTCCGGGCAAATTACTTCTTGAAGATGATGTAAGCTGCCGGGATCAGGCCGAGACCGCTGGTGGCAATGTTTAAGGTGACGAAGTTGTAAGCGCAGCCGATGCCATAGATGGCGTTGGTCACGCTCTTCTCACAGCCTGCCACAAAGGCGTCCAGACCGGTGTCCAGCCAGGTGTTGGGGTTCTTCTTGCGGTAATCACGGATCTCCGTGCTTGCCTTGTACCAGCCATAGGGCGGGATCAGGGCAGCCAGCAGAGCCTGGGTCATGGTAGCGCCGCCTTCGGTGTAGGTCATCTCTTCCTGCGACAGAACATTGTACATTGCGGGAAGCATCATGGTCTTTTCCATAGTAACACTCCTTTTACACAAAACATATTCCATCAGTGCACCTGTTGTGCACTGCATCGTCGGGAGGCAAGGGCACTTACTTGCGCAGGATCAGCACCAGGCTTACGGGAGCCAGTGCGCACACCGTGACGGCCGACACGCCGTCGCGCAGGAAGTTGCTGGAGGACTTCTTCATATCGGCAGACAGGGCGTCCAAGGCACGGCCGTAAACGGTAAAGACGTTGCCCTCTTTGTTGCCCGGCTGCTTGAGCCAGTCACGGGTCTGCTGGATGCCCCAGGCGTAGCTGGCAGCCAGCACGCCCGTGCCAACGATGGTGGCACCGGTACTATACAGGCCCAGCAGGGTGGAGATCACGCCGCCGCCCTGGGTGTAGGTCATTTCGTTATCGGACAGCACTGCATAATCAGCAGGCAGATGCAGATCTTGTTTCATGGTATCACACACTCCTTTGAAGAAGCGCACCGTCCGCATTGACGGGCTGCTTCGTTTCCCTCAATGGTTCGGATGGAGAGAGACCCTCTCGCTACCCTCATTTTACAACAGGTGTTTGTTTTTTGCAAGGGGGTTCTGGGTAGAATGTGCAAAAATCGGAAAGGCGTATGAAAAAAACTGGAAAAGATTGTGAAAATAGCCTGCAATAATCTGACAAAATGCAAAAATGCCTGTGCCACGGCCAAAAAGCACGCGGCACAGGCAGAACAAACCGGGAAAACGCTCAGCCGGTCACACCGGCGCGGTAGAGATAGGGGTCGCTCTTGAAGCTGTCAAAGCTGTACAGCACCAGGATCTGATCATAATCGTTGTCGGCGATCAGCTGGTCCAGACCAAAGTTGTAGTTGCGGAAGTCCACCACGTCGATGTCGGCGTAATTGGCGGTGAGGTAGGGCACGAAACAGTTGGCGTAGCTGTCCTTGATGACAAGGATCTTTCCGGTGCCGTCGCCCTGCACCCGGCTCAGGCCGTTGTTGCCGTGCAGGAACATGGCGTACTTGTCGTAGACAGTGAGCTTGTCGGTATCGTACAGGCCGGTGGTCTCGCCGTCTGTGGGCTGCCCGGCGGCCGTCACGTTGTAGATGGTCAGCTGGTTGGGCAGGTCGTACCAGGTGATGGTGTCCGGCACGGCGTTCCAGGTGCGGGCCTTGGAGTAGTGGGTGCCGTAGAAGCGATCGGCGGTCAGGGCCGTGTGGGCGGCGGTGTCAAAGGGTGTAAGACCCAGGGCAGTGCACAGCTGCTGGTAGGCGTAATAAGCGCCCAGGCTCGTCCAGTGGTGGTCGGTGCGGTAATAGAGATACTCGCCCTTGTGGTCGGTCAGGGTGCCGCGCACGTCCACAAAGCGGCCTCCGGCGGCCTGCACGGCGGCGCTGAGCGGATCAAGATACGTGTTCTCGTCCAGCAGGGGCGCGTTGGCAGGTACGTTCTCCGGGTAGATATCCGATGCAGCCGGGGCCAGCAGTACATTCACCTTGCCGGGGTATCGCTGGCAGAGCGACTCCACCGCAGAAGTATTCTTGGGCAGGGTGCGCTCCTCGCTGGAGAGCAGCCCGAAGGTGCGGGGGAACATCATGTGCTCCCTGCCCAGCAGGATGCCGCCGTTCTGCTCCTTCTGCAGCAGGGTGGTCTCCACCATGCTCTGCAGGCTGATCCACTGGTCGCGGCCGAATACCTGATCCTTGACGTACTTGGTGTAGGCGGTAAAGTAGCTGTTCAGCCCCTTGGCCGAGAGCTGGGTCAGGGCCGGGCGCTGGCTGAGGGTGGTATTCTCCAGCTCACTGTAGGCCCGGTCCGGGGTGATCAGATCCAGTGCGAACAGCCCCACGAAGAACAGGGTGAACACAATCAGCACCGGGTAGTGCAGCAGGGAAGATCTTTTTGCATGCTTGTCCATGGGTCACACCTCCCTCAGAAGTTGAAGTACAGGAACGGGCTGTTGGTGCTGCCCACCACATAGGCAGTGGAGACCACCAGCAGCAACAGGATGGTGGCGCAGCGGGTGATGACATTGCGCCGCAGGGTGTTCCAGATCTTTTCGATCAGCGGGGTGCAGCAGATCACGCTGACGATGAGCAGGACGCCGTAGTTGCGCAGGAAATACAGCGGGGATACGCCGCCGGACGGGATGAACAGCTTCTGGAACAGCAGCCCGAAGCTCACGCCGGTGTCGTTGCCCACGAACATGGCCCAGCCCACCACCACGAGGAACAGGGTGTAGATGTGGGGCCACACTTTGCCCTTTTTGAGGTGGGGCAGCAGGAACAGCTTTTCGATGGCCAGCAGCACAAAGTAGTACAGGCCCCAGCAGATGAAGTTCCAGTTGGCACCATGCCAGATGCCGGTGAGCAGCTCCACAATGAACAGGTTCAGGATCTGCCGCTTCAGGCCCTTGCGGTTGCCGCCCAGCGGGATATACACATACTCCCGGAACCAGCCGGACAGGGTCATGTGCCAGCGACGCCAGAACTCGGTGATGGAAGCAGAGATATACGGGTAATTGAAGTTTGCAGGGAAGTCGAAGCCCAGCATTTTGCCCATGCCGATGCCCATCATGGAATAGCCGGAGAAGTCGAAGTACAGCTGCAGGCTGTAGGCGATGATGCCCAGCCACACCAGCGGGGTGGAGGCGTTGGCCAGCCCCACGAAGGTGGTGGAAGGGCTGTCGGCCACGCCGATGATGTCGGTCCACAAGGCACCGATGGCGTCTGCCAGCAGCACCTTCTTGGCCAGACCGAAGGTGAACAGGGTCATGCCCTCTTCGATCTGCGACAGGGTGTAGCGGTGCTTGTAGACGTGCAGCTGATTCGATACATCGCGGTATTTCACGATGGGGCCCGCAATGAGCTGCGGGAACATGACCACATAGGCACCAAAGTCGATGATGTTGCGCTCGGCCTTCACATCCCGGCGGTAGACATCAATGGAGTAGGACAGGGTCTGGAAGGTGTAGAAGCTGATGCCCAGCGGCAGGGTGCCGATGCCCTGGATCTGGGCAAAGGCCGTGCCCAGCAGGGCATTGGCGCTGCGCAGCACGAAGTTTGCATACTTGAAGTAGAACAGCATGCCCAGGCTGCCGATGAGGGCGATGAGCAGAAAGACTTTGCGCAGGGCGGGCTTTGCGTCAAAATGCTCAATGGCAAGGCCGCAGACATAGTTGATGAGGATGAGGGCCACCATGACCGGGAAAAAACGGACCTCGCCCCAGCAGTAAAACACAAGGCTGCAGAGGAACAGCACGGTGTTCTTGAGCTTTGCGGGCGCAAGGTAGTACAGCGCCAGCGTGATGGGCAAAAAGCGGAACAGGAAAATAATGGTGCTGAAAACCAAAGCGTCAGCCTCCTTTGTGCTTGCTCAAAAAAAGCCGATGCCGCAGCGGCACCGGCTCGGGTAAGATCAGATCAGCTGTTCAGTGCGCTGTCCACGGCGCTGTCCAGATCGGCAGTGCACTCGTTGGAAGCGATGGCCATGACCACGCGGTTGTCCTTGAAGGCGATGACAGCGTTCTCCACGTTGCTCTGTGCCTGGGCAAACTCGGCGTAGTTGCCGTAGAAAGCCACCTGGTCCTGCTGGTAGGCGGTCAGCTGGTTGGCAATGTCCTCGGCCTTGCCGTCGGCAGCTTCGATCACCAGCACCAGGCCGGCGTCGCCGTTGTCGTTGCTCTTCACGCCCTTGTAGCTCACCACGTCCTCGGCCTGCAGACCAAAGTCGTACTCAATGTTCATGGCGGCGATCTCAAACTGGTTGGAGATGGGGTCTGCCTGCAGCAGGGCATTGTAGATGTCGTCCAGATCGGATGCACCGTTCTCTTCGGCAGCGGCGGAGCTCACGACGCTGGAAGCTGCCTGCGAAGAAGCAGCCGGGGCGGCGGAAGAAGCCGTGGAGGAAGAAGCGGAGGAGCCGCCGCAGCCGGTCAGCACAGCGGCAGACAGGATGGCGCAGACAGCCAGAGATGCGATTTTTGTGCGGTTTATCATAAATTATTCCTTCTTTTGTTGAAATCATTCGTTCGGCTGCGGGTGTGTATGCGAACACCGGGCAGAACAGTATTATCTTACCATATCGGGGGGCAAAATGCAACGCGCAGGCACCCTTTTGCCGGCGGGTTTTACACATTCTTAACCGGTGACGGACTGCCCGGCGGCCAGCTTCTGCAAAACGGCAATGGCATCCTCAAAGCACAGGCCGCTCTGGCTGATAAGGGCGGCGTTTTCCGGCCCCACATAGCGCCAGTGCCACGGCTCGTAGGTGATCTCGGTGACAGCTTCGGCCTCCTTGGGGTAGCGCAGGATAAAGCCGTACTCCACCGCGTGCTGGCACAGCCAGCGGAAGGCAGCGGTATTCTCAAAGCCCTCGTCCAGGCTGGTGTGCTCCGGGGTGTTCAGGTCGGCGGCAAGGCCGGTGGCGTGCTCGGAGTAGCCCGGCGGGTTCACGATGGTGGCCGCTTTGGCCCGGGCGTCGGCTTCGCTGCAGCCCTGGTCGCGGTAATACTGGGTCTTGTTGTTGTAAAGCCTGGTCTGGTAGTCCACACTGCGGTAGCCGCTCTGCATCCGGATGTCCACACCGTCCTTCGCAGCGGCAGCCTGCATGGCAAAAAAGGCATCGGCGGCCTCGGTCTGCAGGTCCTTGTTGATGGCGGTGGAAGAACCGCATTTTTTGGTGGTGATGGTGTAGCCGTCCGCCAGCTTGTGGGTGTGGTTCACCAGCACCATGCGGGGGTCATCCAGCAGGGCCTGCGCCTGAGCGGCGGTCAGCATGCCGTTTTCTGCGTCCGAGCTGCTGGCCGCGGGCTGCGATGCGGCAGACGATGCGGCGGCCTGCGGCTCCTGACTGCGCGCAAAGGCGATGCATCCGGCCACACAGCAGGCCAGCACGGTCAGGCAGAACAGGCGGCGGCCATGGCGGCGTCTGCGGCGGGGGGCGGGATGTGCGCTGGGGGAAGGCCGGGAAGAAGCGGAAGAACGCATAACAGCAAACCTTCTTTCCAAAAACGGATAACGTGCGGCCTGCCGGGGCAAGCTATGCCCGGAGGGGAGCACAATGAAGATGACAGCACAGGAATATGCGCGCCGGGTGCGGCGCACAGGGCCGCATTCGCCCCTGCTGGCCGACATCGCGTGGGCCTTTTGCGTGGGCGGCGGTATCTGCCTGCTGGGCGAGGTGCTGCGGCAGCGGTTTCTGGCCGCCGGAATAGAAACCGAGCTGGCCGGGACCCTGACCAGCTGCAGCCTGATCGCATTTTCGGCGGTGCTCACCACGCTGGGCTGGTACCAGAAGCTGGCCGCCCGGGCCGGGGCCGGGTCGCTGGTGCCCATCACCGGCTTTGCCAATGCGGTGGTCAGTGCGGCCATCGAGTTCAAAGCGGAAGGGCGGGTGCTGGGCACCGGAGCCAAGATGTTCACCATCGCCGGGCCGGTCATCGTATACGGCACGCTGGCGGCGGTGGTGTACGGCGCGGTGCTGTGGCTGAAAGGGCTGCTCCCTGTATAATACGATGCAGCCGGGCCGCAGATTGCACAGCGGCTCTCTATAGTATAGCACAACCCGGTGGATTTTTTGCCGGAAAGGAGAAATTTTGTTCATGACACAACGATGCGGCGACACACTGCTGTTCCGCACGCCGCCCGTGATCGCTGCGCAGGCGGCGGTGGGCGGCAAAAAGGAGGGGGAAGGCCCGCTGGCTGCAGCCTTTGATGAGCTGAGCAGTGACAACCGGTTCGGCCAGAGCAGCTGGGAGGCGGCGGAAAAATACCTGCAGCTGCGGGCGGCCCGGCTCTGCCTGCAGAAGGCGCAGCTGCCCGAAGAAAAGGTCCGGCTGGTGCTGGCAGGGGACTTGCAGGCCCAGTGTACGGCCTCCGGTTATGCCATGCGGGAGTTGGGTGTACCCTTTGCCGGGGTGTTCGGGGCCTGCAGTACCATGGCGGAAACACTGGGTCTGGGGGCTGCGCTGTGTGCCTCCGGGGCGGCGGAGCACCTGCTGGCCATGGCGTCCAGCCATTTCTGTGCCGCCGAGCGGCAGTTCCGCACCCCGCTGAGCTACGGCGCTGTACGCACCCCCACCGCTCAGTGGACCGTAACGGCGGCAGGCTGCTGCCTGCTGCAGCCTGCCGGGCCGGGAGTGCCGATAGCGGCGGCCACCTTCGGCCGTGTGCAGGATTATCAGGTCAGGGACATCAACAACATGGGCGCGGCCATGGCCCCGGCAGCCGCGTCCACCCTGCTGCATTATTTTGCCGACACCCACACCGAGCCGCAGGAATTCGACTGCATCTACACCGGGGACCTGGGGCAGGTGGGCAGCAGCCTGCTGCGGGAGCTGCTGGCGGCCGAGGGCCTGCTGGTGAAGAACCATGTGGATTGCGGCTGCATCCTGTTCGACGCCGCGGAACAGCAGGTGAAAAGCGGCGGTTCCGGGCCGGGCTGCTGTGCCGCGGTGCTGTGCGGGCACATCCTGCCCCGCCTGCTGCGCCGCAGCCAGAAGCGGGTGCTGTTCGTGGCCACCGGTGCCCTGATGAGTCAGACCACTTTTCTGCAGAAGGAGAGCATCCCGGCGGTGGCGCACCTTGTGGAGCTGCGCGCGCCGGAGAAGGAGAGCGGAGCATGAATTATTTCTGGGCGTTCTGTGTGGGCGGCGGCATCTGTGTGGTGGGTCAGCTGCTCATCGACCTCACCGGCCTGACCCCGGCCCGCATCCTCACGGGTTATGTGGTGGCCGGGGTGGTGCTGTCGGCCATCGGGTGGTATGCCCCGCTGGCCGAGTTTGCAGGCTGCGGGGCCACAGTGCCGCTGCTGGGCTTCGGCCACCTGCTGGCAAAAGGGGTGCGTACCGCACTGGAGGAAGAGGGAGCCGTGGGCATCCTCACTGGCGGGCTCACTGCCGCTGCGGCCGGCATTACCACCAGCCTTGTGTGCGGCGTGGTGTGCTCCTGGGTGGGCAAGAGCCACGACCAGAACTGAAAAAACGGCTTGACAGGACGGCGCGGCGGGTGTATGCTGAAGATACAGACCGGCGGTCTGTAAAGGAGGACGAGCAGATGCCGCGCAACAAATATCCGGAACAGACGGTGGAAAAGATCCTGGATGCCGCCGCCGCACTCTTTGCGGAAAAGGGCTACCAGAGCACCACTTTGCAGGACATCATCGACGCCACGGGACTTTCCAAGGGGGCGGTGTACCATCATTTCCGCTCCAAGGAGGAGATCGCCCGGAAGGTGGGCGACCGCATGGGGGATGAGATGTGGGAGCCGCTGTGCCGCATCCGGGAAGCAGCGGGTCTGACCGGCCTGCAGAAGCTGCAGGCAGTGTTTGCGATGTCCTTTGCAGGGGACCGGCAGCAGCGCATGGGCCGCACTTTGCCGCACCTGACCGATGACCCGTATTTTCTGGTACTGGAGTGGCAGAGCATCGAGGAACGTCTGGTGCCGGAGTGCATTGCACCCCTTGTCCGGCAGGGCGTGGCCGATGGCAGCATCCATACCGGAGACCCCGATGCACTGGCCGGTGCGCTGTTCTTTCTGGCCGATCTGTGGCTGCCGCCCCAGAGCCGCCCTACGACTCGCACGCAGCAGCGAGCACGCAACCGGGTCTTTCAGCAGATGACAAGGGCGCTGGGGCTGGACCTGCTCACGGAGGAACAGGCCCTTCAGCTGGAAGAACTGTGCCCGGAGAAATAACAGAAAAAGAGTCGGCGGAGAAAGCTCCGCCTTTTTCAGATGATTTTACAGACCGACGGTCTGTAAATGGAAAAGAAAGGATGATACGATGGGACCATTTGTACAGGTGGTACTGGGGCAGATCATTTCGCTGTTCGGCAATGCGGCGCTGCGGTTTGTGCTGCCGCTGATCCTGCTGCGACAGACCGGTTCGGCGGCGGTGTACGGTGCGGCGACTGCGCTGGCACTGCTTCCAGCGCTGGCCGGGACACTGGCCGGAGGCGTTCTGGCTGACCGCTGCCGCAAGGCGCGGCTCATGGCGGCGCTGGACCTTGCTGCCGCCGGGCTTGCATTGGGTGCCGCAGCCTCCGCCGACGACCTGCCGGTAGTTCTGTGGGCACCGGCGGCACTCTGTGCGCTTTATGCGCTGCAGGGGCTGTATCAGCCGGTGGTGCGGGCCAGCCTGCCGTTGCTGCTGGCGGGAGACCGCCTTGTGCAGGGCAATGCGGTGATCCAATTGGTCGATACGCTGGATGAGCTGCTGGGGCCCTTGCTGGGCAGTGCGCTGTTGGGTGTGATGGGGCTGGAGCCCCTGCTGGTGCTGTGTGGGGCCTGCTTTGCCGCTTCCGCTCTGTTGGAGTGGCAGATCCGCATCCCCGGCGACCGGCCGCAGCCACGCACGCAAAGAAAACGGGATTTTGCGGCAGACCTGCGGGAGAGCCTTACTTATCTGTACCACAGTCGGCCGGAATTGCTGCGGCTGGCGGGCATCATGGCGTTGGTGAACCTTGTGGAGATCCCGGCGGTGGTAGTGGGCATCCCGGTGGTGATCGTGCAGTACCTGGGGCAAAGCGATGCCGTGCTGGGGGCCGTTCAGGCCGTGCTGAGCGTGGGCGGCCTTGCAGGCGGAGCGCTGGCAGGCCGCAGCCGACACCCACTGTCCGACCGGCAGGCCCTGGGGCTTCTGATGGGCATTGCCGGGCTGTGCGCCGCCATGGGCGTCGTGCTCTGGGTACCACCGCTTGCCTGCGGCGGGGTGGCCCTGTGCGGCTTTGGGGTGATGGCCGCCGCCATGCGGTTCAATGTGTGGTTCTTTGCCCGGCTGCAGGCGGTGCTGCCGCAGGCACAGCTGGGCCGGGTGACCGGCTGTACAATGGCGCTGGCCAGCCTGACCCAGCCGGTGGGGCAGGCCGTGTACGGGGTACTGTTCGATGTGTTTTCCGCCTGTCCGGCAGGGGTGCTGCTGGGGGCCGGTGCCGTGTCGGCGGCGTTTCTGAGCGGCGCGATGCGCCATGAGACCGAAAAACGCCCCGGCTGAATTGTCAGCCGGGGCAAGGGAAATCGGTTGGCTGCCACTCTTCGCCCTGTTTTTCAACAGCTCTGCGCTAGAATGTGGAAAACAGGAGGCGATGAACGATGAAACACCGCTGGACGACCCTTTTGTGGGAGCTTTTTGCAGCACAGCTGCTGTGCACGGCGGCGGCAATGCTGCCCGGCAGCCGGGTGTGCACGATGCCTGGGCTGGCGCTGCCTGCGCTGGGTCTTGCGGCGGCGGTGCCCACGGCCTGGTTTGTGTGGGGCGTGTGGGCGGAACCGCCCCTGCCGCTGCCGCCGGAACAGCTGCTGGAACCGCCCCGGACACTGGACCCAGCCACCCTGCTGGACCTGCCGGAGCCGGTGGCGTAAAAAACAAAAACCCCTGTACCGGGCGCTCCGGTACAGAGGTTTTGTTCGTCAATCAAACTGCGATCAAGCGTTCTTGTTAGCACGCTTTGCCATACGGCTGATCTTGCGGCTAGCGGTGTTCTTTTTGATGACACCCTTAGCGCGAGCCTTGTCGATCGCGGAAACAGCAGCCAGGACGGTTGCGTCCTTGTCAGCGGCATTCGCATCGATGGCAGCGTCTGCCTTCTTGACGACTGTTTTCAGGTTGGTCTTAATGGCCTTGTTGTGAGCCTGCTCTGCAGCAGCCTGCACGACGCGGTCCTTCTGAGATTTGATGTTAGGCATTCGTTCCACCTCCTTGGCTACCTATAACAGCGCACCTTATGATACCATATTTGCCGTTCCAGCGCAAGCATTTTTTCGATTTTTGTTTCAAAAAGTTTTGATTTTCCCATACTTTTTGTGCCGCGAGGCCCAAAAACCGGCTTTTTGGCGGCAAACAGAGCAGAAAAGAGGGAAAATCATGCGCTTGACAGATATGGCGGACGAGCTCTACACGGCCGCGACGGACCTGCCCGGCGGAGTCCGCGCGGCCACGGCAAAGCGGGGCGGCGTGACGGTGACGCGGGTGGAGATCGCCCGGGAGGGCCTCGAAAAACCCCGGGGGCGGTACGTCACGCTGGAAGTCCCCAGCGTCAGCGTGCTGGACGAGCGGGACGCCGAGGTCATCGAGCAGGCAGCGGACGAGCTGCGGGCGCTTGTGCCGCCGGAGGGGCCGGTGCTGGTGCTGGGCGTGGGCAACCGCCGGGTCACCGCCGACGCCCTCGGGCCCCGCACCGTCCAGAAAATTTTTGTCACGATGGGCGCAGGCCGTCCGCCGGTGAAGGGCATCCGCCCGGTGGCGGCGGTGGCCCCGGGCGTCTCGGCGTCCACCGGTCTGAGCCTGCAGCAGCTGGCCGGTGCGCTGGTGCGGGAAGTGCGGCCCACGGCCCTCATCTGCGTGGACAGCCTCTGCTCGTCGGAACCCCAGCGTCTGGGCCGGACGCTGCAGTTCTCCGACACCGGCCTCTGTCCGGCCCAGCCCGGCAGCAGCAAGCATCTGGACGCGGCCCGTCTGGGCCTGCCGGTCATCGCGGCGGGCATCCCCACCCTGATGATGGCGCAGGAGGGCAAAGACCTCGTGGTGACGCCCCGGGAACTGGACAGCGTCATCGCCCACGGGGCCGCCCTGCTGGGCGCGGCCATCAACCGCGCCTTGCAGCCGAGGCTCAGCATCGCCCAGCTCTGCTGGCTGGTGGGATAAAACCAGACCGTCCATCATATTGTATGGATAAAACAAAAGGGGAGGGGGCAGTTTATGCGCTATGGCGAGGCCGGGCAGAGCCATCTGCTGCCCTTTCTGGGCGCAGCGGCCCTTTTTGCGGCTCTGACCATCACGGCCCACAGTGTTGTGCTGGGGCTGGCGGCGGTCATCGCCGGGCCTGTCCCGGCGGCGCAGACGGCGCTCTCCCTGAGCCGAAAGGCCGTCTCCGGCGCGGCACAGGAGGAGGCCGCATCCATGACCGAAGCCGCCCCTGAAAGCACCGGGACTGCCGCCTCTCTGCCCGAAGCCGCCGCCCCGACAGGCGGCATCGAAAGCTATCTTGTGGAGCTTCTGGGTGACGACGCCCGGCCCGAAGGCGCGGGCGCCGTCATCGAGAAAAACTACCCCCAGGGCAGCGGTGAAAAGTACGTTGCCTGCGGCGCGGGCAGCATCAAGAACAACACCCGACAGACTGCGGCGGACATCGCAGCAGAGATACAGGAGCCACTGCCCTTTGGCGTCGAAAAGGACAGCCCTGACCCGCAGATCCTCATCATGCACACCCACGCCACCGAGGACTACCGCCTCTCGGTGGGGCTGTGGTATTCGCCCGGCGACGGCGCCCGCACCACCGACACCAACCTGAATATGTGTGCTGTGGGCCGGGTGATGGCCGACACCCTCAACGCCGCCGGGCTGAACACCCTCCACGACGAGACCCTGAACGACTACCCCAGCTACACCGGCAGCTACGAGAACAGCCGGGCCGTCGTCCAGCGGTATCTGGCCCAGTACCCCAGCATCAAGGTGGTGCTGGACGTCCACCGGGACGCCATCGAGACAGAGGGAGGTTCCCGGATGGCCCCGGTCTGCACCGTGGCCGGGCGGCAGGCCGCGCAGGTCATGATCATCTGCGGGTGCGACAACGGCGGCAGCGTCCGGCTGCCCGGCTGGCGGCAGAACCTCCGTTTCGCCGCCGCATGGGAGCGGAGCATGGAGGGGATGTACCCCGGGTTCACCCGGCCTGTGCTGTTCAGCTACCGCTTTTATAATCAGGACCTCACCACCGGCAGTCTGCTCATCGAGATAGGAGGCCACGGCAATAACCTCAACGAGGCCCTCTATGCCGGGCAGCTGGCGGCCAACGGCCTTGTGCAGGCGTTGCTTAGCCCGGATACTTGACGAAACGGCGGCAAAGTGCTATATTTTACTGGTAAATGCAGTGATTGGGAAAAGTAGCGCATCACAACGCCACAGAGAGCGCGGCAGAGCTGGGAGCCGTGCGCGGACGGTGCGTGAACGAACACCCGGGAGCAGCAAACTGAACAGGGCGCAGTGAGAAAAATGCGCCGCCAGTAGGTGCGCCGCAGGCTCAGCGTTAACGGAGCAGCGCTTTTACTTGAGCGCGTGAGCGACCGGACACTTCCGGTAATTCAGGTGGCACCGCGGACATTAC
>ERZ773186.2311-NODE-2311-length-14394-cov-8.814074_pt1 | contig 14394 bp, 19 predicted proteins | sample MGYA00581000_ERZ773186 | MGnify/ENA primary metagenome ERZ773186 (study PRJEB29015, sample SAMEA2737752) | human gut metagenome | biome: human gut; feature: human-associated habitat; material: faeces | place: China | collected 2012 ...
CGCTCTGCCGCAAGCTCGGCGAGATCCCCGGCGTGGTGTTCGACGTGCCGGGTGGTGCGTTCTATGTGATGGCCGCGCTGCCGGTCGACGACGCCGACAAGTTCCAGCAGTGGCTGCTCGAGGAATTCAGCGACAACGGCGAGACCGTGATGATGGCCCCGGGAGGCTCGATGTATGCAACGCCCGGCAAGGGCAAAAACGAGGTCCGCATGGCTTACGTCATCGAAAGCCACAAGCTCGAGCGAGCCATGGAAATTCTCAAGAAGGCCATCGAGGCCTATAACGCCAGATAAAAAGGAGAAAATACCTATGATCCGTCATATCGTAATGTGGAAGTTCCGCGAGGGCACTGAGAAAAAAGCCGACGAGTTTCTGACGAAGCTCGCCGCGCTCGACGGCGTGATCCCGCAGCTCAAAAAGAGCGAGGTCGCGCGCAACATCGGCAAGGACAACTACGACGCCGTGCTCGTCTCCGAGTTTGAGACGATGGATGACCTGAACGCCTACAAGGTCGATCCCCGCCATGTCGCCGTGAGCGATATCTGCAAGTCCATCCGCGCCGACCGCGTGGCCGTAGACTACGAAATGTAAACTCAAAAAGAGGGAGCACTGCATTTGCAGTGCTCCCTCTTTTTGCTGTTCAGGCCCACAGGCCGCAATTGCCTAAACCGGCGGCGTATTTTCCATTTATTGTCCAGCTGTCGCCACAGGCAATCTTGAGTTCGAGAACTCCTGTTAAATCGATGTAAAACTCAACAGGATCAACACCTTTCGTCACCGAAGCAGAATACAGCAGCTCGCCATCTCCATATATTTTCAAATCGCTTACGGCGCTCTCACTGCGGCAGTTATATGTTCTGAAGAGAACTCCGCTAATCGCGCTGTACTGTCCATTCAGCTTATACACATTATAGCCGCTCCAATGACCAATGCGAAGTGCATGTTCGTATGTATTCCCAAGATTGTCTTTCATATTTTCCCCTTTTTTCAGTGGGTTGTAACTCGAATCGAAGTAGTCCAGTTCATCCAGCCAGACGGCGGGCTTGTCGCTCTTATGCTGGCCGATATAGACTGAACTGGTCTTTGCTTCCCACTGCACCGCCTTGCCGACCGCCTCGCCAACAGCGCGCACGGGAAGATAGGTCGTTCCGTTGTAAATAAATACTTCGACCGGATTTCCGTTGGCGTCTCTGGCGTCAAGCCTTGCGTCATCAACATAAATGTCCACACCGGAATAGACTGTGATCGTCCGTTTTTGCAGTTTTCCTGCCGCGAATACGCCGCCGGTAAAAAATGCTGCGCACAGCAGCAGACACAGCGCCATGCGAAGGAAACGTTTGAATTTGATGTTCATATTTCTTCTCCTTTTCCGCCTGAATCAGGCAATCATGATACCGGTGAGATCAACTCCCGGCTGAAATACAGTCTCCCGTTCATGATCTCCAGCTTGATATTTTCATCATAAACGCCTACCCAATAGGGCGCAGTTACGGAATATTCCGGCCAATCAAATGACAGCTGCTTTTCTTCAAAGGAAGCCTCAAGACGATCAGTGGAGTAGGGCCTGTTATAGTAGGTAAAATTCCGCATGTAATATTGCCCCGAATCCTTCTCAATATCAAAAGTGTAGTGCTGCTTGCCATTGATATAGAAATCATAGTGACCCGTTATGTCGAGCGTTACGACCACCTCTCCGCTCGTTGCATACTCGTTGGATTCCTTTCGGAACCATTGCATTGAACGGTCATTCCATTCAGCGGTCGTTCGATACACCCGAAAAAACTGAAAGCCGCCGTAGTCTGTTGTCAGAAGATAGCTGACCTCGCATTCTCCGTTTTCAAGATCCGCTGTACAGTACCAGTCGCTGACGTCGTAGGTCAGCCAGCTTTCAAATTCCTTTTGCCAGTAAAGCCCCTCGAGATCAACAAGGTCTTTCATCTCCTCTTCCGACATCCCGTTTTGCAGTTCCGTCTCATAATACGTCATTTCACGCCCGGTGCCGACCCAACTGTTCTCAAACCGCTCAAAGGTTATGACCCAGTTGGCCGTCTGTACGGCGTAGCGGTTGCTCGCCTTTACCGTACAGCTTACGATGAATTCCTTGTCATTATTTCCCTGTTCTTGAGAAATATCCTTGATCTCATCCACAGACGCATCACTTTCGTTGTAGTAAGAGCTTTCCAGATAGCTGCGGATGCTTTCGCTGTCCACTTTGTTTCCGCAGCCGGTCAGACTGAGCAAAAGCAGCATTGCCCCTAATAGCCAGGTCAGTTTCCTCATGAAGATATTCCTCCACCTCTTGAGTTTGAGACGCTGATCCGTCCTTCTGATTTCATTTTACATCATAAGTGATGTATCGTCAATACACTATTTCTGATGTATGGAATAATACTCCCCATCCAAAACTACGAGGGGGAGAGGCAAAATGAAGGCCTATTGGGATATTCTGCGCGAGCTAAGAGAGGATCATGATCTGACACAGGCGCAGGTTGCCGCTGTCATCGGAACAACGCAGCAGGTTTATTACCGCTACGAAAAAGGGATCAACGAGCTGCCGCTGCATCACCTGCAAACATTATGCGCTTATTACAATGTCAGCGCTGACTATATTCTTGGCCTGCCGAAGGGACTGCGCTGGCCGCGCTGAAGGCCTCTTTTTTTACGCCGCAACCGCTGGTTGCTAACTTTTCAACCCCGCTTGGTGGACTTTTTGCGCGCCTTTTGGTAAGCTGAACGCAGAAAATCTGCAAAGGAGAACCCTATCACATGACACTTGGAGAGAACATCGTGCGCCTGCGCACACAGAGAAACTGGTCGCAGGGCGACCTTGCCGACGCGCTGGACATCTCGCGCCAGAGCGTATCCAAATGGGAGACCGACGCCTCCATCCCCGAACTTGACAAGCTATTAAAGCTCTCCGAGCTCTTCGGTGTGACGCTTGACGAGCTGGTGCGCGGCGAGGACGCGCCGAAGGCGGAAACAGCCGCGCCCGCGGCACAGGCAGTACCCGCCTCTTTCACGCCGCAGACTTCGTCCGAGCAGGAAAAGCGTCACACCATTGCGGGTACGATTTTAATGTGTATCGGCGCGGTTCTTCTGCTCACCTGCCTGATACTCGCCGGCGATCTGCTGGCGGGGCTGATTTACGGACTGCCGTTTTTCCTCTGCGGCATCATCTGCTTTACGGTGAAGCATCGCACGGGCCTGTGGTGCGGCTGGGCGGCCTATCTCTGTATTGATCTCTACCTCCGCTTTGCGACTGGCCTCTCGTGGACGACCGTCTTTATGACGCACCTCTGGACGCCGCAGATGAACTATATGCGCCTTGCGATCGCATGGGTGCAGTTCGCCGCCATGGTCCTGATGACCGTCTGGACGGTGCTCGCTTACCGAAAAATGAAGCTGTCCGCGACAAAAAAGGAACTCAAATGGCTCGCTGCCGGCTGGCTTGCCGCGCTTGTCGCGCTGCCGCTTCTGATGAGCTACGGCGTTATGCCGCTGCTGCTCGACGATCTTGGCAATTACAGCAACATTTCACCGTACTTCCTTCTGAATGTCGTCTACAGCTACGCGCGCCTTGCGCTCGTCAACATCCTGCTTGTGCGCACGCTCGCCGTCTGGCGCTTGAAGCGGGAAGAGAAGAAAGCAAAGATCTGAATAGGGATAAGAAAAAGCGGACCGCACTGCGGTCCGCTTTTTTGATGCAAATATGCCTTACTTCTTGCTCTTCTCCAGCGCGGCGAGCTTGAGGCAGCAGCAGAAGACGGCCATCGCCTGCTCAAGCTCCTCGACCGGCGGCAGCGACGGGGCGACGCGGATGTTGCTGTCGGCAGGGTCGTGGCCGTAGGGATAGGTCGCGCCCGCGCTCGTCATCACGACGCCCGCATCCTTGGCGAGCGCCAGCGTACGCTTGGCAAGGCCGGGAGCCGTGTTCACGGAGACAAAGTAGCCGCCCTTGGGCGTGTGCCAGCTCGCAATGCCGAGCGGCTTGATCTCGCGCTCGAGCGTTTCGACGACCATGTCGAACTTCGGCTTTAAGATCTTGGCGTGCTCCTTCATCAGTGCGAGCGTATGCTCCTTGTTTTGCAGGAACTTCACATGGCGCAGCTGATTCATCTTGTCAAAGCTGATGGCCTGAATACCGATGAGCTTCGTCATGTAGTCCATATTGGCCTCGCTGCACGCAAAGCACGAAATGCCTGCGCCCGGCAGCGTCACCTTGCTCGTGGAGGCGAATTCAAAGACCATGTCGGCGTTGCCGTGCTTCTCGCATTCGCTCAGAATGTCGGGGAAGGGGACGAAATCGCCGTCGAACTCGTGGATGCAGTAGGCATTGTCCCACATGAGGAGGAAGTCCGGCGCGGCGGGCTTCATGGAAGCGATGCGGCGGATCGTCTCGTCGGAATAAATGATGCCGTCGGGGTTTGAATACTTCGGCACGTTCCACATACCCTTGACACTTGGATCCTTGATGAGATTCTCGACGATGTCCATGTCGGGGCCGTTTTCAGTCATGGGAATGGTGATGAGCTCAAAGCCGAAGCTTTCGGTGATCTTGAAGTGGCGGTCATAGCCCGGGGCGGGGCAGAGCCACTTGATGCTCTCTTCTTTGCACCAGGGCTTTTCGCTGTGCAAAAGGCCGTGGGTGTAGGCCTTGGAAACGGTGTCGTACATGAGCTGAAGGCTTGCGTTGCCGCCCACGAAGACCTGCGAGTCCTTGCAGCCGAGAAGTTCTGCAAAGAGCGCGCGTGCGCTTGCAAGGCCCTTGAGCTCGCCGTAGTTGCGCGCGTCCACGCCGCTAACGATGCAGTCGGCGGGATCGGTCAGCACGGTCAAAAGATCGCTGACGAGATCGAGCTGCTTTTTGCTCGGCTTGCCGCGCGCCATATTGAGCTTGAGCCCCTTGGCCTTCCAGCTCTCATATTCGGCGGACACCTTGTCGTACTCGCTCTTGCGATGGTTGGTCGCTATTTCAATGCATTGCATTGTAGTCCTCCTCCTTGCTGGCTTTATTGCACTTATAGGACACAAGAGATTTCTGCCTACTGATAGGATCGGCCTGCTCATAGCCAAATGCAACCGCAATTACTGGCTGAAAGTTATCCGGCAGGGCAAAACGGTCAAGAAGAGCTTCCTCTTTGCGCAGGGCGCGAACAGGCATAGCAAGAAGCACACTTCCAAGGCCCAATGCTGTGGCAGCCAAAGTGACATTCTCTGCGGCACATCCTGCATTCAAATATGGATTTTCGGGAGGATCAGAAGCATCTGGTCTCACAGAAATCAGCAAAACGGCCGGTGCATGATACAAGGGGTGCGACTTGATTGCTCCTACATAACACGCCGCAGCGTGATCCCATGCCTCGAGAAGTTCAAGATCGGAAATAAGTGAAATGTGGATGTGATCACGCTTGTTGCAAGCAACCGGCGCTACTTGCGCAGAATGCAATAAGATTTCAATTTTTGCAGCTTCGGGTAGCTTCGATCTGTTGTACCTTCGGCAGGAGTAACGCTGATTGATTGCTTCCAGTGTTTCCATAGCCACAGTCCTTATCTGGTGTATTCCTGCTTAATAAAAGCATATAGCTCGTCCATATATTGAGAGAGACTGCTGATTTTAACATATTCGCATTCTGTGTGGAAGGCGACTCCATGCGGACCAAATAGCACAGTTGGGATACGCAACTCGTTGTAGAGAATGTTACCGTCGCTTACGCTCTGATTGATTCGAAGCTCCGGCGCGTGCCCAAATTGCTTTCGAAGCAGTGATGTCAGACGCTGTACATCCGACTGCTCAGGCGAAAGTTGATAAGCAGGATAGCTGGGGATCTCGCGACAGATCGTCAAGTTTCCGACGCAAACTCTTTCTGCATAGATACGCTGGAGATCGTCAATAAAACTGTCGATGCTTTCCGTTGGAAACAACTGTTTATTCATCAGGGCACTGCATTTAGATGGAATGGTCAGGCTATAGCCCGCATAGTCGCTTTCAATTTCCAGACAGCAGTAGGAAGCACACACACCATTGGCATATAATGGCATATATTTTTCTTGAACCGCTGTAAGAAAGCGAGCCATGCAGTCGATCGCATTGATACCTTTTTCCGGCGTGGACGCATGGCCATCTTTTCCTTGGATGTGCAGGGAAAGAAGGGCCTTTCCGGTTGCACCGATTACAATGTTGTCGAAATGCGGCTCACCCATGAGGAAGAAATTCTTATTTCTCAGAGCGTTCTGCTGCTGCATTAGTTTCACATAAGCATGTGCTCCAATGGAGTGACGCTCTTCGTCGGAAAGGCCAACAAATTCGATGTCGGCATCAAATGAGGCGTTTTCTTCTTTGAAACGCCTGAGCACGGTGAGCTGCGCGGCAAGACCGCCTTTCATATCAGCCGCACCAAGCCCGTGAAGCTCATCTCCGCGTGTGCAGAGTTGATAAGGATTGGTCTCCCAACGGGGGGTGGGCGGCACCGTGTCGATGTGTCCGCCGAGAATCAGCTTTTTTTCGTGCGGACCACTATTCCAACGGCCGATGACATTGTAGCTTTTTCCATCTACGTGCTGAAGCTGTGTTTCCATCGACAGCTCTTCACGCAGATAATTTGCAAGAAACTCCGCAAAAGCTTGTTCATTCTGCGATTCGCTGGGGATTGCAACCATCTGCTGTAAAAGGGCAATGCAGTTATCTGCTTTCATTTTTGATTTCTCCTGTATGCGGCAACTGAGCGACGGCTCGGCTTCAAGGTGAGTCGAGCTGCGAGTTCCGCGCACCCCAATGCGACAAAAGCCGGGTCAATAACCTTAACGCCGCACTCCTTTTCCACTTCTTCTCCATACTGTGCAAGCCCCAGACAACCCAACACCACTGTGTCTATTCCGTCCTCAGCAACTGCTTCTGCACAGACCTTTTTTAAATAGATACAAGTCGCATCCGGATCGTCCCGTAGTTCTGCGACCGGTATATTCAGTGCCCGGACAGAACTCAGTTTTTTTTGTGTGATCGGGTTTTGCATTAATCTTCGGTATGTCCTCGAAACATTACCCTCCACGGTCGTGATAACGCAGAACTTATTTGATAATATGTCTGCCGCGGCGAGCGCACACTCTCCGGGACCAATCACAGGAATATCAACATTCTCGCGAAGCGCTGTTATGGCAAGGTCACTAAAGCAGTAAACGACAAAAGCGTCATAACCTTCTCTTTCCGCGCGGATGGCCTCCTGCAGGAGCAGCGGACCGGCGAAGACCTCATCGGTTACAGACTCGATGGACACTGGACCGCTTTGGATACAATCGACCGAGATCTCCGTTTCGGTCGAGACAGCCCGGGAGAGCATTGTCTCCCGGGCATTAAGCGTTTTTCGATCCATTCCGCTGTTTGGGATCAAAACCTTAATTCTCATTTGAAGCCTCCTACCTGAGTTAATCTTTGTAACTCTCGGCAAATTCTTTCGTCCACACGCTCGTCTTGACACCAATGCGATCGGATGTAAAGGGCTTGCCGTTAGTCTTAACATAATCCTTTAACGCGGCAAAGGCAATTTTAGAGCCGATAAGAATTGTCGGAACATTTATAAGAATAAAAATTGCGTTAATAAGATCCGAGACACTCCACATATTGCCAAGTTCGAGATTAGCAAGAACACATAGACAGCCAAGTGGCACCATAATAAAGCAACTTACAATTCTAACAAGATTTGTGGCTCGATTGGATGTGGAAAGTTTGCTCGTTGAAATTTCACAGAATGAAATTCCACCAAGAAGCGTTGTGAATGCAAAGCAGGCATATGCCATACAGCCGAAAATAATTGAAAATCCATCAAAAGCAGTTCCGGGCATTAGAGCGGCAATGGATTGAGCAAATACATCTATGACGGATGATTTAATCGTACTCCAGTCATAAATAGGATTTTCCCAAATAGCACCCATTGTGATAACAAAACCAGTCATACTACAGATAATGAACGTATCCAAAAATACAGATAAAGCTTGAACAAATCCCTGTTCACAAGGGTGCTTGGTGTCTGCAGAAGCAGCGGCCATACTGGTAGTTCCCATGCCAGCCTCATTGGAGAGAAGGCCTCGCTTAATACCTTGAATCAAAGCAACACCAAACATACCGCCAAAAATTGCATCTGGGGTAAAAGCGCCTTTGAAAACAGCAACAAAGAAATCGGGGATTCTGTTAAAGTTTACAGCGATTAAAAACAGCACCATCAACGTATAACCAATTGCCATGACAGGTACCATTTTATCAGTAAATCTGGTTACACGCTTAATACCACCAAATACAATGAAAGCAAGGGAAATAACGATAACCGAAGCAAGAACGTAGTAGACAACGGAGGTGCGGCTTGCAACGTGACCAGTAACTGTAGAAATCACTGTGCCAACTGCCGTGAAAACATGAAATGTGTGTACGGGCATACTGAGTAAACGATAGAACAAAAATGCAATTGCAATGCTGATACCAACCCAGTGCTTATTGTGGAAAATCTTCTCGGCATAATGCGTCAAACCACCGACATACTCATCACCTTTACGCTCCTTAAAAATCTGAGAGAGAGTTGCTTCAACAAAGGCGGTGGCCATGCCGAAGAATGCAGAAAGCCACATCCAAAACAAAGCGCCAGGACCTCCGACAGCAATTGCACCTGTCACACCGGTGATGTTTCCGGCGCCTATTCTCATAGCCGATGAGAGCATAAAAGAAGCAAATGGACTAATGCCTATTTCAACGCTCTTTTTTTGTGAGAGGATTTTGATTCCCTTCTTGAAATTTTTGATTTGGACAAAACCGGTTTTGATTGTAAACCATATACCGGCACCTAACAGCAAAAGGACTAAAAGCGTAAACTGTCCAAGCACTGGAATTGATTTCCAACCGCTAAATTGCGTAGGAAAAGACCAAAGAAAACTGCTGATTTTAGAAAAAATAGCGAAAAAATTATTTACGCCAACTAAGATAGATTCCATGCTAACAATCCTTTCTGCTCAGTAGTTATTGTTAAAGGCTGATTAAACATATAGTGCAGAGGACAACGGGCAAATTATGTGAGCAATTTTCTTACTACTTCTGCAAACTGGCTGATGATATACAATGCGTCATTGATGCGGTTCTTGTTTTTTACAAGTTGTGTCTTGATAAGCCCATACTCCAGAGAAGCGGGATCCAACTTGACCAAGCGATCAAAGTCCGCAAACAGCGGGATGGGATAAGAGAGACTTGTGTAACCATAGCTGTCCTGTGAATACTTGTCTGCGCATGTCATGGTTACATTGGTAATCTGGCGGGCAACCATCTTGACGAACTCGTTATAAAGCTTGGCCTGCTCGTTCGAGAGTCCTCCTTTCATTGCCTGAATCTCATTTACCTGATGTTCAACGGTTTTCAGGTTATCCTGCAGATCGGTGAAATCCATGTGATCGCCAAATTTATCGGCAACCTTTTGGACATTTGCGCGGAAGGCGGAGATCTTGTCACTAAAATCATATGGCAGAAGCTTTGCTGTCGCCAGATCATAAAGGACCTTGAGCGTTGCCCTGGTATCCTCCTCCAACGCCACTGGGTCGCATTTGTCTTCCCCGTCCTCGGTGGTATGATTCCACCAACCAAGTGTTGCACCATGCGCGTGCTCCATATATTCTTTTGTGAAGGATTTTCTCTGTGTAATAGAGGAAACGCCGATGCCCATAAAACTCTGATCGCCGATTTTCTTGAGTGCCATGGCGCGCAGCTCCAGCTCGGGAAGAACGTCGTTGATGTTCTTCTTGGCAAAGCCCAGCAATTCTTCCGATGCCTTGATCTCGTAAAGCTCTGTTTCCTTTACACCGGTGGAGTCAATGTGCATGTAGCAGACACAATGCTTGTTGAGGTTATCCCAATTGTTGTCAACAAACCATGTGGAGCCGGCAGCTTCTGCAACCTCGTGGCCGTCCCAGAAAACAAAATACACATCGCGATCGAGTTCCTGACGGTGTTTGCTGAGGATTCGACAAATCTCCAACGTGGTCGCATTACCGGTTGCATTGCAGGTCACGCCGGGTTTCCAGGCGTCCAAGTGGGAGCAGACCAGCAGAAATTCATCACTGCTGCCATTGCCGTGCAGAATTGCTGTGGGTTGGTGGACGATGCTCCAGGTGCGATCGGCGATGGCAGTAACCTTTACCTCAACTTTTCGCCCCTCCAGGCAGAGCTGCTTGAGTTTAAGACCAGCACCTCTCGTTACACCAACACCAACAATTTCTGGAATGCAATGAAAATTCGCCTCGGTCGGATTTCCCCACACACCTTTAAGCCCGCGGCGGCAAATAACCTCTTCATCATTGCCCCAGTTCATGCACATGATACCGGCAGCACCCATTTCATAGGCGATACGGGCCTTTTCCGGTACAGGAGGTGCGTAGGATACCTCAACAAGCACCATCTTACCCGTTACATCGATATCCTTGTAGGCGGCATAGTCGCCGTTGCCAACATAGATCAGTTCGAAAATTTCACCCTCCGGTTTGGTTGCACGAATATGGGCGCAGGGCAGACTGTCAATTTCCATTTCCGGTTCTAAAACGGTGGCCTTGGAATACATGGGATCACTGTTATAGGTGTAAAATTCTTTGTTTTCAACCTCCAGACCGTACTGCTTTAACCGTTCCGTTACGTATCGGGACGCCGCTGCTTCGCATGGACTGCCTGCGAGCCGGTACGGGAAATGCTCTGTCATGTAATGGATAGTTGACAGCATTTCATTTCTGCTTACCTCTTCAATCACGGGAATCACTCCTTAACATGAATTTTCTTGGTCTCTTGCTCACTTGGTCACCCAATATAAGATAAGTATAAACAAAAAACGGCAAAAGTCAAGAGAAACTTTTGTCGTTTTTGCCTGTGGCCTTATTGAAGGATGTCAAGTGTATGTTGAATGTGGTCGTACATCGCTTGCTGAGCAGCGCTGCTGTCCCGCTTGTGCAGTGCATCAATGATTCGCCGGTGATCGGCTTTTTCCTCTTCGACCTGATGCATATCCATTACATTATGAGAAGTTGTGTGCATCATTTCGAGAATTGTTGATAATACGATGTTCAGCGTCTGTTCCATAAAAACGCTGCCAGTTTTTTTGGCATAGAGCTGGTGCAGCTCGAATTCGCCTGTGGTTGTGTTTGTTTCGGCAAAACGGAGAAGCATCGTCTGATACGCTGTTTCGATCTCATCAAGATCTGAATCTGTTGCGTTGCGAACAATCAAATCCATCGCTTTTGTTTCAAGCACCTGACGAACCTCGTAGGCTTCATAGAGAGAGTAGCGTTCTAAGTTTTTGGACATTTCCTCCTGCTTATCTTCTCCCAATTGGCTGATTGGAATCTCTCGCAGAAAACGACCTTTTCCCTGTTGGGAGGTAATGATTCCCCGCTGTTCCAAGATATGAAAGGCCTCTCGCAGCACATTGCGGCTTACCCCAAGCTGCTCCATTAATTCGCGCTCTGCAGGCATTTGATCCCCTGGCTTAAGATTACTTGTATCTATGATTTGATATAAAGCGTTTACAACTTCCTGGTATAGCAATGGCCGCTTTGCTCGAAGGTCTGCTCTCATGGTTGACGTTTCCTCTCAATATTACTGATATGATTGGCATCCTCTGGTATTTTACACTCTGTTTTAAATAAACACAATGCCAATTTTATAAGAGCAGCATGAAATGTTGGGTGATTACAGAGTTCGCATTTACACTGTATGTTGACACAGCTGACTTTGGCTTGATTGGTCCACTGCTGAACGGAAGACTATCTGAAATCATCGGCATAGTGGTCTTTATTATGACGGTGATTTCACAGCTTTTTTCAAAAAGTTAGGAGAGAGGATGTTCTTTGTTTACAGCGGTGCGTTTTTAGAACAAAAAGCGTGACTGCGATAGCTTTAATTTTCCACTTCATTTTTTACAAAAACCGTGGTATACTGTTTATGAGGTGAGGGCTGTGCAGTTTCGACCGTTTGTTTACGATGCAATGAATCGACAAGTGCCGGTGGCTATTGAGCCGATGACGCCGCAGGATGTTGCGTTGACAGACCGAGAACCCTTGTGGCAGACCTCCTGGGCCAGCGAATATCTGGCCGACGAAAATTACGAAAAATACGCAGCCAGAGTTGGAGATGAGCTGATTGCTCTGGCAGCATATGAGGTTCTTCCGACCGCGCTGGTCGTACACATTGTGTATATGGAGGCACAGCCTGAGTCAAATCCTACGCTCGACGGAGGAACCCCGAAGTACAGAGGGATAGGGAGGCTGCTGATCGCCTATGGCATCAAGCTGTCCATTGACAGCGGTTTGACCGGCGATGTGGTGCTTGAAGCGAAGACGACGAGCTTGGCGAAGCATTATGAAGAAGATTTCGGGGCCGTTTTACTTCCAACCTTTCAATCTTCCGCGCCAAGGTATTTGATTGCGGACGAAGCTGCCAAACGAATTTTTTTCACCTATCTGGATTGATTTTCTGCGAGGAGGTGCTTTGCATGGATATGAATAAAATCAGACCGGCGTCTGATGCGGCGTGGTATTGCCGCAAAGATGCAGAGGAAGAACGTTTTTATGAGATATTCTTTCAACTGTGCCGCAAATACAGTGTGCGTTGGGCAAGCGCCACACCGAAGGAGAAAAGTTTTATTGAGGAAGTGACTCGCGTCACCTATGAGCGGGACAGGGCGCAGCGGCTTGGTTTGCCGCTGTCGGAGGTACGTCCCTCGTTCGCGTCCTGAAAGTTGTTTGACCCACACCGTGACCCACACGGGGAAATGAGCGGACGGAAACAATGGAATAAACAGGCTGCGACCTCATCCTTTTTGGACAAAAAAACGCCGCAAAGCCTTATACAGCAAGGGCTGGAAGGCTCTACGGTGGTTGGTAAGGATGAGGTCGGCAGTTCGAATCTGCCCAGCAGCTCCACAGAAAAACCTTGAAACCGCAATGGTTTCGTGGTTTTTTCTTTTCCGCGTGTGTGGTGAGCAAATGACAGAAACCGCAACAAAAACCGCAACGGGGCATAAAAAGAACGCCGGGAATCGTCCCGGCGTTGCTCTTTAATTGGTCCAGCCCTCCTTTGCCTGATCCTCCAAATTGTTTACCTGCTTATTCCCCAAATGCTCACAGCTTCCCATTTCACGCTTTCCAGCTCTGCCTTGTTCCAGATGGTTGATAAAGTCGAGTAAAAGCATTTTCTGTTCAAGTGACATTGTTAAAACGGCGGCTTCAAAGTCGTTTCGTATTTTTTCGATTTCTGCCTCTTTCATCGCTTTTCCTCCTTGCTTAAACGCTCACGGGCGAGCATTACGCATTCTTCCGGGGTTTTTGTTTCATCCTCCAGTTGAATATTGAATGCTTCAAATGTAATCATGATCTGCTTATCGCTCATTTCCGAGATGAGACGCATGACCTCCTGCCTCGCGCTCTCCGTTTTCTTGCCGGCCATTGTAAATTTCCTCCTTGCTTTTATTTGTGGGAGGCGGTACACTGTATGTACCGGCCTTCCTGTGGTGGTTGGTGGTGGCTCTATGCTCTCTTGCTTGGCGGCTGGGACATAGAGCCTTTTTCATGCGATGCCATCTTGCTCACAAGATCAAGAATAGCGTCCTTTTGCTCCTGTGTAAGAGTTTTGAAAATTTCTGCCGCAAATTCGGTTTGCGCGTCCATGTTGTGTACCTCCTTGTCGTGGTGGATCTCATGCCACGCAGAACCGGCGGGCGGTGGTGGTCTTGGTGAACTGCTGCGCGAGGTCAGGCAGCGCCTTTTTCAGCGCGGCGGTGTCGATTCTGGCGGTGGTTACGGCCTTGTAGGTGATTATACTCACCGGCCTGTACGCTCTCAGAATCGCCCATAGCGGCCTTGATCGCATCCTTGAGGGCTTCGACCTCTGCCGTTGCCTCTTCGATGAGGGCTTGCAGCTCCCGCATCTCGCGGACTTTGCGTTCCATCTCGCTAATGCTCATTGTGTTATCCTCCTTGTTGATTTGTTGGGGAGGCGATCTCCTGAGGCTCTATCCCTTTGGGAATTTCTATCAATCTCTTCTGATCGTCAGTTGTGAAGCATTGTTTTGCTTTTGTTTATAGAGGTGCGATTTTGGAACGAAAAGCATGACGGCGATGGCTTCAATTTGCTGCTTCATTTTTCGAAAAAACCGTGGCATACTGCCTATGCCGCGAGCGAAGCTGCGGAGGATGAAGAAACCGTGACGCTCAAGTGGGCGAACGCCAACTGGTCGAAGGCGGCGAAGGTCAAGGTGTTCTTCCTTGACGCGGACAGCAAGCCCGTCGCCGAAGCGGTGACGGCGCTGATCAAGGGCAAAAGTCAGAAAAACTGAGCGGCTACAGCACAAGAATGAAAAAGGGAGCGCATCGGGCCTTGCCCGA